>Ga0210403_10000515_pt1 | contig 40080 bp, 34 predicted proteins | sample IncBWC19MmetaG_FD_150863 | JGI IMG/M metagenome (GOLD analysis project Ga0210403, IMG submission 150863) | Forest soil microbial communities from Barre Woods Harvard Forest LTER site, Petersham, Massachusetts, United States - Inc-BW-C-19-M | ecosystem: Environmental > Terrestrial > Soil >...
AGAGCGGGATCGGAACGAAGCTGGAGATTTTTGCCGGCGGCCTTTATCAGAAATGGGAAATCGCCGGCGCTTCAGGATATCTGGGGCAGAACGCGCCGGAATTGCTTGTGGGACTAGGCAAGGAAAAGGCGGTGGACGTGGTTCGCCTGCTTTGGCCGACCGGGGTGCCGCAGGATGAAATCAATTTGGCTGCTGGGAAAACGCAGGCCATTGCCGAACTCGATCGAAGAGGGAGTTCGTGCCCGATTTTGTTTTCCTGGAACGGCCGGGAATACGAATTCATCGCCGACATGATTGGGCCGGGAGTGGTGGGGCACTGGGTGGCGCCCGGAGAACGCGATGTGCCGGACCCAGACGAATATTTGAAAGTGCCGGCGCGCAGCGTACGCGAGAAGAACGGGCATCTGAGTTTCCGTTTCATGGAGCCGATGGAAGAGACGGTTTATTTGGATCAGGTGCGGCTGCTGGCGGTGGATCATCCATCGAACGTGGAGGTGAATCCGAACGAACGGTTCGTCAGCGCTCCACCCTTTCCTGAGTTCCGCGTGATCGCCACGCAAAATGCGCGGGTTCCGGCGGGCGCTTGGGACGACAAGGGCAAGGATGTTTTGCCGCTTCTGGCGAAGCCCGACCGGAAATATGTGACCGGTTTCGAAGGATTGCCGTTCGCGGGATTCGCGAAATTGCATTGGATTGAGCTGGACTTGGGCGCGTGGGACGCGCAGAAACCGCTGCGGCTGCTACTGGATGGATACACGGATTATTTCACCGCGACTTCGATGTACGCTGCCGACCAGGCAGGGATCAAAGTGATCGCGCCCTACGTGGAGGCGCAGGACGCGCAGGGAAACTGGAAACGCGTGGTGGAAGACATGGGATTTCCGGCGGGCCTGGCGCGGACGATGGTCGCGGACCTGACTGGAAAAATTCCCGCCGGGGCGCGACGCATCCGCATCGTTTCGAATCTGAAAATTTATTGGGATGCCGTGCGGATTGACCAGACGCCGCCGGTGGAAGGCATTAATGTGCAAGAAGTGCCGCTGGCCACGGCATCGCTGGCTTTTCTGGGCTATCCGAGAGAGATCCGGCTGAAACCGGCGAGCGACACGGTGTACTCGTACTCACACCGCAGCCCAACAGGTCCCTATGCGCGCGCTGCGGGAAACTACACGCGCTACGGCGACGTGAAAAAACTGCTCGGCGCAGCGGACGATCAGTTTGCGGTGTTTGGCTCGGGAGAAGGCGTGGAGTTGGAGTTTGATCCGGCGGGTTTGCCGAAACTTCCCGCGGGCTGGACGCGCGATTACTTTTTTTACGCGAACGGCTTCGAGAAGGATTTCGATTTTTATGCCGCATACGCGTTCACGGTGGAACCTTTGCCCAAGCACGGGCTGGTTTCCTATCCCTATGAAGCCGGAAAAGAATATCCGCTCGACGAGGAACACTTGAAGTACCAGTTCGAGTACAACACGCGTTCGCGGTCCGACCGCATGCCGGGGAATTTGCGTTACACGTACACCGCACCGAAGTAAGGAGCAGCCGATGGGAAGAACCGGGGTCGTCACGATTCGAGACGTGGCGCGGGAGTGCGGCTATTCGGCGTCCACGGTGTCGATTGTGCTGAACGGCGCGCCGTTGTCGCGCTACATCCCCGCCGACACAAAAGGCCGAATCGAAAGCGCCGCAAAGCGCATGGGATACCGGCCGAATCCGCTGGCGCGATCCCTCAGGAGTCAACGCTCGAACATCGTCGGCGTAATGGTGATCGACATTACGGATCCGTTTTGCACTCCGATTTTACGCGGACTGGAAAACGCGCTCTACCAGGCGAGTTATCTTTCGTTGATCGCGGACGCTCATAACGAACCGCACCGCTTCGAACGATATCTGGAGATGCTGCTGGACCGGCGCGTGGAAGGATTGGTAGTGATCGCGAACTGGCTGGTCGCGGACATCAAGCTGCTGGCGGACTTGACGGAATGCCAGGTGCCGACGGTAATCGCCGGACGAAGTTTTGAAAATCGTTTGGTCAGCACGGTTTCAGTGGACAACGAAAGCGGCGCGAGCATGGCGCTGGAGCACCTTTACCGGCTGGGACACCGCGACATTGCATTTCTGCGCGGACCGAAAGCCCTCTCCAGCAGCGGGCAGCGGTGGAAGGGAATTCGTGCGTTTGCGCAATCAGCGGGCTTGCGGCTGGATTCCAAGAAAATTCTGGAGTTGCCGGAATCGCTGGATCCGAACTCAAGCTTCGAGGCCGGGGCGCAGTTGACGGCAGAATTGCTGCGGCAGGGGAACCCGTTCACTGCGCTGGTGGCCTACGACGATATGACGGCATTGGGAGCACTCCGCGCGCTGAAGAAAAAAGGATTGCGCGTGCCGGAGGATTGCTCGGTGATTGGATTCGACGATGTCGCGCAAGCGGGATTGTCCGTGCCGTCATTGACCACCGTGCGGCAGCCCATGGAAGCAATGGGCAGCCTGAGCGCGGGGATCGTGCTGGACGCGATCAAAGCGATGGACGAGAAGCAGGACGCCCCGGTGGTGCGAAGAAAAATTCCGGCGGAGCTGGTGGTGCGGGAGTCGACGCTCGCGCTGAAATAGAAAATGGAAAATAGAAAAGCGCTGACACTCCGGTCAAGTTGGGGTAACCGCCAGTCGCAGTCGAAGAGCATAGAGGCTCAGGGTGGATTGGCTATTTCGGAGCGGGGGCGAAGGCGTCGGGAGGATCCAGGTAGGCTTGTTGCCAGAACGCATCGCCGTTCAAAGCGCCCGAAGATAGTTTCTGAATGTTTGCGGAAGTTGCCGCGGCTATGCCGCCGTCAGCGGCATCGAAGATTACCACCACGCCTTCAGGCTCAGGAGAAGTGGCATTTCCTTCGCGTAATCCTTTTTCGAACAGAGCGAGGCAATAGTTGCGGCGGACAGTTGGGCCCGTTTCTTTCGGATTTTGTGAAACCAGTTGCACCGTGAAGATTTTCACCCTCTTGCCCTTAAGCGGCTCCCACACTCCGGGAAAATTTCCGGCTTCTTCGCGCTCAACGCGGAATCCGGTAAATTTTGTTTCCAGGCCCGGTCCGGAAGTGCGCAGTCGGGCGGCGAGGCTTTCAGGCAGTTCGACCGCGCTTTTGCGAAGATAGCCGCGCGAATCGCCGGAAATGGAAACGTGAATCCACTCGCCCTCTGCATCGAGAAATTCAAATTCGTCGTTGGCGGCGGCTTCAAATAGCACATGCGCGTTTTCCGCGTTCTTTGCGTAGACGGGAGTGCCGGACTTTTTGACGACGAGCAGATTGGCCGGGTGCGCCTGGCCGCGTTTGATTTCCTGAAGATTCTGGAGTTCGGCGGTGAGTTGCTGGACGCGCTTTTCGCCGGCAATGCGCTGGTTGCGGAGTGCGGCGACTTCGTCGGGCGGCTGTGCGGTTTGCGGCAGCGGAGCCGCCATGGTCGCGGCGCCGCGAGCGCCGGAGAAATCGAGCTTGGGCTGCGGCGCTTGAGGAGCCGTGGAAGCCGGCGAATTTGCAGGGATGGCCTTGCCGGTAAGTTTCTCTTCAAGCCGATCGAGAAAATCGAGTTCCAGGCGCCCGTTCGAAGGAAGGACTTGATACCCGGACTTGGCGACGTCGCGATCGGCGTACCAGGCGGTGATTTTCGCGGAAAGCCGAACGATGGTGCTGCCCGCGTCGCCCGGGACGAGTTCGATAGAGAACTGATAGAACCCACGTTCATAGCGGTCAAGAGGATTGTCGGCGCGGGCAACAAAACCATCCAGGACGGGAAGTTTCTGGCCGGAGTAGGCTTGCAAATCTTTCAGGGCCTGTTCGACTTGCGGGCGAGGCAAGGCGAAACTCTTGGCGTACGGAATGGCCTGCGCGTGAGTCCCGCGCGCGAAAACGGCAAGGCAGAAAAAGAAAAGTAGGATCCGATCCGGGCGAAACGCAAAGGGCATCAAGGCAACTGCTCCAATCGTTCCTGTGGAAGCCATCCGCGCTGGCCTTCGGGCGTTTCGACGCCCAGCCAGTGCGGCGTGACGATCAGAATGACCACATCGGTATAGGCGGAAAGGGTTTTGAAACTGGCGGCGGACTGAAACGGGGCCGCCTTCAAGTCCGCGCCGGGAGCTTTGACGCGGCGTTCAAGCTCGTGATGCATGGCGCTGACCTGCTGCTCGAGTTCTTTTTGCGCGGACTCTGCATTCTTGAAACGGGTGGTTTCGTCTTCGCGCTGGCGGACCATAGATTGGCGAACAAGTTCGGCGCTGGTCTCTCGGCGGCGGGCGTCGGCAGCCTGTGCCGAGGCTTCTTCCAAAGCCTCAATCTGGTCTTTGATCTCTTTCATTTCGCTTTTTTCGACGGTGCCGTCCGAAGCGTGAACGACGCGGTGGCCGTTTTCCTGATAGAGGGCGTCGATTTTGACGCGCGTGCGGTTGGCATCAACCGGAATGATGACGTAACGAACCGCGATGGTGCCCTGGTCCCCCGTTTCCAGGAAGTGGCGCGGGGCAATTGCGTTTTTCCGGATCTTATAAAACACCTCGCCGGGGCCGTCCCAGGGATCGAAAAGCGAAGTGGAGTCAACCGCTTCGGCGCCGGTCAGAATGGGCTCTTTGTCGAAAACCAGTGTGCCATGAACAATTTTGTCGTTGACGACGGAGAGAACCGCCTGCCGAACTTCCACGAGGGTAGCGGGGAATTCGCGAACAACGCCGGGAGTGGTCAGAGTGTCCCCGGGAACGGCGAGCGATGGCAAAAGCAGGAGGAGAGCGAGTGAGAGCAGGGCGAGAGGCGCACCGGGCAGCAAACGAAAGAGGTGAGAAAGCCAGTCTTTGTTTTTCGTCCACATTTTCGATCTACCTCATGTGTTACCCCCAAGTCCGGCGTTGTGTCAAATCCGGCCCTGGACGAACAAAAGCCTTTTGGAACGGAGCAGAACGGTACCATAACTGAACGCACAAAGAATTTTTCAAATGGATGTAAGAAATCTCTTGCATTCACATCGCGGGTGGGAGTAGCATCCGCATCGGTTCAGGGACTGAAGATTGCGTGCAGCTCTCTTGACGGGGAAGCGACGCGCGGTTTTCGGAAATTAGTTTGGAGCGATTCGGCTGAATGTGGGCGTTGGCGCTGTGGGAGCGCCGGCGGTCTGCACGGCCTGTTAGCACCCGTTCCAAAATCCCTTCACCCAATTTAAACGCAGTCCAAACGCGTTGTCTGCTCAGCGTTTCTCCGAACGTTTATGAGGAGGCAGTATGGATGGTAGGGGTGGTAGTGGGGTTAGCGGGATAGCGACCAGTCCGGTAAGAAGTTTGCTGTACTTCGCAGTGGTCCTCGGCATTTTCCTCTTCAGTTGCACGCAAGCAAGCGCAATCCCAGCTTTCGCAAGAAAATATGGCCTGCCATGCTCGTCATGCCACGAAGCCTGGCCGAAGCTGAGCCCGTTCGGGCAACAGTTCAAGGACAACGGCTACCAGTTGGGCAACGATCGCGACGCTCCCATCTTCCAGCAGGCGGCGTACTGGCCGGTGGCGTTCCGCATAACGCCAAACTGGCATCTGGAAACCGCCAACCACGTGCCGCTCGACAACGGCACAGTTGCAGACGTGAAGACGTCGGGTTTTGACTACACCGGCATGGACATGTTGACGGCGGGGACGCTGGCAAAGAATTTCAGTTTCTTGCTGGTGCCGTCGTCGGACGAGTTGGGGTCGTTCCACTTCGAGTCCGTGAACGTGCGCTTCAGCAACATTTTGAACTCGACGTGGTTCAACCTTAAAGTCGGAAAATTCGAGCTGGATAACCTGCTTTCGGAGAAGCGAATTCTCACGCTCTCCGGCAACGGCGGGTTCTATCAGAACTACCACTTCCAGCCGATGTTTCAGCCGGGAGTACCTGAGACCTACGTCTTCGGCATAGGCGACAACCAATTGGGTGTCGAATGGATGGGCCACTCGAAGGACGATCGCACTCGCCTTTCCGTGGCGGTGTTACAACCTACGGACGGCAATCCCGATTTCGTAACGGGCGCCGGGGCAGGGGGAGTGACCGGGGCCGGCGGCGCAGCCGGGCGCACCTATGATGTGTATGCGGCAGGAAGCCACGCATTCGAAGTGAAGGGCCTCGGCTTGCAGCGCGTTGGTGCCTTCGCATATTTCGGGCACGCACCCACCTTCTCCAGGTTCACCAGCGGCGGCGTGGACATTCCCGGTTCAGGGATCGGGAACGAACCCTATTACCGGGCCGGCATGATCGGCATGTGGTACGTGAAGAAGTTCGACTTCACGACCATGTACTTCTACGGCCACGACAGCGCGTTCCTGGCGTCCAGCTTGCCTTCCAATACTGCGGGAGGTTTGCCGGCCGGAATTCGTGCTCCTTCCTGGAACGGTGGATTGATCGAATCACACTACACCTACAGCCCGCAGCTGATTTTCGTCAATCGCTACGAGCTGATCCGCATGTCGCAGCAGGCGTGGGTGGGCGACCCCAACACCCCGGGATCCCCTGCCCCGAATCCGAGCAACACGGGAAACATCGACGCACTGACCTTCGGCATCCGCTACTACCCGTTCATCAATACTCGAGCGGGCTTCGCCTTCCACAACGAATATTCCATCGTCTGGCAACGCAACAGCCAGATTTCACCCGTGACCGGTGGGACGATCGGCCTGACCAGCAGCAGCCTGCTGTTCGGGTTTGACTTCGCCTTCTAAGGGAGAAAATCATGCGGAGAATCCATTTCACAAAGATTGCTCTGAATCTCCTCCTGCTGAGTTCTCTGCCGGTGGCGGCGGGCGCGCAGCAGATGGAATCGCACATTGGGAACGTTACCGGACACTCGGACGCGGGCAAGGCGCTCTACTACCGCTATTGCTGGGGCTGCCACGGCGCGCGCGGAGACGGCAACGGCGAAAACGCTCCGTACCTGAACATCCTGCCGCGCAACTTCGTGGCAGGGACGTTCAAGTGCCGCTCCACGCCGACGGGCATGTTGCCGCTCGATCAGGACCTGTACAACTCGCTTGAACGCGGCTTCAACTTCACGAACATGCCGAGTTGGATCACGTTGACGGTGGAGGAACGCGCCAACCTGGTGGCGTTCATCAAGACATTTTCGCCACGATGGAAAACAGAGAAGCCGGGCGATCCCATTCAAATTCCCGCGGAGCCTGCGCTGACAGTCGCCAGCATCCAGCATGGAAAGGAACTCTTCCAGAAACTGGAATGCTGGAAGTGCCACGGAAACGAAGGGCGAGGCGACGGGCCTTCGGCTTCCACTCTCACCGACAGCAACGACCAGCCCATCCGGCCGTACAACTTCACCTCCGATAACCGGTCGAAGTGCGGACGGACGAACCAGGACCTGTACAAAATTTTCATGACGGGCCTCGATGGCACGCCGATGCCTTCGTTCGCCGACGTGATCAAGCCCGAAGACGCCTGGGACCTGGTGCACTTTTTGCGCACCCTGCAATACAACAACAAAAGCCCCGAACTGACCTTGTGGCTGAGCACCAAGGAAGGCGCGGCAATTGTTAACGCTCAGAAAGTGGCCAACACGAACACCGGATCCGGAGTAAATCCGTAGCCGGTTGGGCATCAGACCAAGAGGGAGGTCGGGAATGAGTATGAAGCATGTAGTGATGGCGGGCGCGGTGATGCTGGCAGCCTCGGCTGTGGCATTTGCGGAACCCGCGGGCGGCACCGTCAGCGGCAAGGTGACCTACGAGGGCACACCCGCCAAGATGAAGCCGATTGATATGTCGAAGGAGCCGTCTTGCGCAAAGATGTACACCACGCCGCCTGTCGCGGAAACCGTGGTGACCGGAACAGGGAACAGCCTGGCCGATGTGGTCGTGTACATTTCGGCGGGAGCTCCGGACGATGCGGCGCCTTCAACAGCCGCCGTGTTCACCCAGAAGGGCTGCCGCTACATCCCGCACGTACTGGCGTTCCAGGTAAACCAGGAACTGAAGATCGTGAATGAGGACCAAACCTCGCACAACATCCACCCGCTGCCGAAGCTAAACCGTGAATGGAACAAGTCCCAACCGCCGGGAACACCCGCGATCAGCGAGAAGTATGACAAGGCGGAGTTCATTCCCGTGAAATGCAACGTTCATCCGTGGATGCATGGAAACTTCGCGGTGCTGAAGAACTCGCACTACACCATCACCGGCGATGGCGGGGCATTCACACTGGCAAATCTTCCGCCGGGGAAATATACCGTGACGGCGTGGCAGGAATCCTATGGCGACCAGTCGCAGGAAGTGACCATCAGTGGAAGCGAAACCAAGAGCGTTAACTTCGTCTTCAAAGCCAAGCCCTACTGATGGGCTTGGCTTTTTTGCTGGGCCGGCGTGTGCCGCAACCAACCAACCCAACGCAAGACATCGCCCATGATGTGGGCCTAGGCGAGGAGCTATGGGGAAACTGCTAGGCGTAGTGCTGGTCGTCATCGCTTTGGTGTCGGCGTATCCGATCCTGAAAAATCAGTATCCGCTGCCCGAGGACATCTCCACGCACGGCCACCTGATCGACGAGCAGTTGCACGACACGATGGTGGAGGCGGGCATTTCCTTTATAGGCGCCCAACTTGTGCTGGCCTTTTTTGTGTGGTCGTTCACCGGGAGGAAGCCGGGCAGCCCGTTGAAGGATCTTCCGGGCGGCGCCAGGATGCTGGTCATTGTTGCGTTTGTCATCGTTGGCCTAGAAGTGCTGGCGCTGGGAGCCTTCGGCCAGAAAGCATGGGCAAGCGTCTACTTCACGCCCGCGAAGGCCGATTCGCTGCAGATTCAGGCGCAGGCGGAGCAGTTCGCCTTCTATTTCCGCTATGCGGGGCCGGACGGAAAGTTCGGACAGATTCATCCCGAAAAAATCGACGAAGGAAATCAGAACTATTTCGGGCTGGACCCGGAGAACGACGTGGCAGCCCGCGATGATATCGTGTCCGGCGAACTGGTGGTTCCCGTGAACCGGGAAATTCACCTGATGTTGCACGGGAAAGATGTCGGCCACTCATTTTTTGTACGGGAATTGCGCATCCAGCAGGACTTTGTGCCCGGGCTGGATCTTTCCGTGCATTTCACCACGACGAAGATCGGCAAGTACGAAATTGTCTGCACGCAGCTTTGCGGCCTGGGCCACTACAACATGAAGGCGTACCTGAATGTGATGTCGCAAGCCGATTACGACAATTGGTTTAAGCAGCAGTCCGCGCAGTAGCGGTAGAAACGTGTACGGAGTCGCGAAACTGCTCTTGCGGTTCAAGCTCAGTTCGATTTTGCGTGAGGTGATTCGATGTCAGAGACGTCAGCCCAGCCGGCTCATGTACACGCCCCGCCGGAAGGATTTTGGCGGAAGCATGTCTTCAGCCTGGACCACAAGGTCATCGGCAAGCAGTACTACGCGCTGGCCCTAGTGGCCGTGTTCACCGGGATGTTTCTTTCCTGGCTGATGCGCATTCACCTGGTGTGGCCGGCGGCGAAAATTCCCGGGTTGGAGTTGATGTCCAAAGCCGGGGCGCCGGGCGGCATCATGACGCCGGAGTATTACCTGTCGCTGCTGACGATGCACGGCACGCTGATGGTTTTCTTTGTGCTAACCAACGCGCCGTTCGCGGCCTTTGGAAATTACTTCCTTCCGATTCAGGTCGGCGCGGAAGACATGGCGTTCCCGCGCTTCAATATGATGTCGTTCTGGTTGACGTTTCTGGCTTGGGCTGTCTTGATGCTGGCCTTTGTGATTCCCGACGGGCCGCCAATCGCGGGTTGGACTGAGTACACGCCGTTGAGCGCAATTGGCAAAGACGCCGGGCCGGGCATGCAATGGGGCGCGAGCCTGTGGGGAATTTCGATCGCCATATTTTGCGCGGCCTCGCTGCTGGGCGCGTTGAACTTTATTGCTACGACGCTGGACCTGCGGACCAAGGGCATGACCCTGATGCGGATGCCGCTGTGTACCTGGGCGTGGTTCATCACTTCCTGCATCGCGTTGCTGGCGTTTGCCGTTCTGCTTCCGGCTTGCATCCTCCTGATCCTGGACCGGCACGCGGGCACGAGTTTCTTCATTCCGGGCGGGTTGGTGGCCAGCGACCGCTTGCAGCCGCATTCGGGCGGCTCGCCGCTGTTGTGGCAGCACCTCTTCTGGTTCTTCGGGCACCCGGAGGTGTATATCGCGATTCTGCCGTCGATGGGAATCGTGTCGCACATCCTGATCAACAGCATGCGCAAGCCGCTGCTGAGCGCGAAGGTGGTCATCTACTCGATGATGTCCATCGGGTTCCTGAGCTACATGGTTTGGGGCCACCACATGTTCCTCAGCGGCATGAACCCCATGTCTGCTCTCGCATTTTCTTTCCCCACGTTAACGATTACGATTCCCGCGACGATTTTGACGCTGATGTGGCTGGGCAGTCTCTACGGCGCCAACATCCAGATCAATTCAGCATCTCTCTTTGCACTGGGATTCATTTCGATGTTCGTGTCCGGCGGAGTCAGCGGCTTCTTCCTCGCGCAGCCGTCCATTGATATCTACCTGCACGCCACCTATTTCGTCGTGGGCCACTTCCACATGGTAATGGGCGTTGCGTCGCTCTTCGGCGTGTTCACGGGAACGTACTTCTGGTTCCCGAAGATGACCGGGCGATACATGAACGAAGGTCTCGGCAAACTGCATTTCTGGATTACGTTCATTGGCACCTACTGCATTTTCATGCCGTTCCACTACCTGGGACTTGTCGGCAATATCCGGCGCTACCAGTCGTTTGTCGACGATTTCATGGCGCCGTACATTCCGCTGCACAAGTTCATCACCATCGCCGCGCTGATTACCGGCGCGGCCCAGTTTATTTTTCTCTACAACCTGATTCATAGCAGGTTCTGGGGCAAGCCGGCGCCTGAAAATCCGTGGAACGCCACGTCGCTGGAGTGGACGATTCCTTCGCCTCCGCCGTGGAATAACTTCGGCGACAAGCATCCGGTGGTGTACCACGATCCTTATCAGTACGGAGTGAAGGGCTCTGGCGGCGATTTCGTGATGCAAGATTCGCCGGAACCCGCGAAGGGCAGTGGCGATTAATCATCCGGGGGTGGGGCGCAGAGGAGGCAATGCTTTGCGCCCCCACTTCCTTGAGGTCAAAAAGAGCATGGCTTCTACGACGGCACCAGCGGTAGTTCCCCAGTCCGGGGCGGAGCGCGCCTCGCGTAGCGGAATCTGGGTGGGCATTTTCGCCATCACGATGAGCTTCATGGCCTTCAGCAGCGCGCTGTTCGTACGCCAGGGGTCGCTCGATTGGGGCCACCTCGTTCTGCCGCCCATTCTTTATTTGAACACGCTGGTTCTTCTCGCCAGCAGCGGCACATTTGAGCTTTCGCGGCGTCACCTGGAATTTCACACCGCCGGAAGAGTTGGCAGCAGCGGATCAGGTGTTGCCTGGCTGCTGGCGACGCTCGCGTTGGGGATTGCCTTCTGCGCCGGACAATACGCCGCCTGGCAAAATTTGCGGGCCCAAGGAATTTATCTCGCGACTAATCCGAACAGCTCCTTTTTCTACGTGCTGACGTCCATTCACGTTTTGCATGTGACCGCCGGAATACTCGCCTTCGTATATCTGCTCGGCCGGCTGACGATCGGCAGCGGTTTGGCGAGGCGGAGCTTTTTCGACAACACGGCGATCTACTGGCATTTCATGGGCGTTCTCTGGCTGTATCTTCTTATGCTGTGCCGCATCAAGCTGTAGCGAATTGGAGGGGGAGGAACTGTGAGCGAGTCGGAAATGGCAGCGCACGGGCACGGCGCCCTGATGGAAGAATCGCCGTACGCAATCCCTTCGCGCAAGCTGACGATGTGGTTGTTCATCATTTCGGACGCGGTGACCTTCGGCGCGTTTTTGTTTTCCTACGGCTATATTCGAGTCTCGGCGGCAAGCTGGGTGCGGCCGTTTGAGTCGGGAAGCGTCATCAATGTGATTGTGATGACCGTCGTCCTGATTACCAGCAGCCTGACAATGCTGGGGGCCGTGGACGCTTCGAAAGCCGGGGACAAAGCGAAGGCCATGCGGTTTCTGTACTCAACCATGGTCCTGGGCGCAATTTTCGCGGCGTTGCACCTTCGTGAGTGGTTTCAGCTCTTCGGCCGAGGGATCACCCTGAGTTCCGGGCTGTTTGGCCAGACATTTTTCACCATCACCGGTTTGCATCTACTGCATGTCATCAGCGGCGTGATTGCGCTGTTCGTTGTGGCCACCAAATATTCCAGCGGCAAACTGACCGCTGCCTATGTGGAAAACACGGGTTTGTACTGGCACTTTGTTGATCTGGTCTGGATGTTTGTGGTGCCGCTGGTGTACCTGACGAATATCGCCCACTGATCGGGACCGGAAAAGGAGAGACCATGAGCGCCGCAAGTGCTTCGGGAAATGTGATTCGCAAATACCTGCCCGTCTATTTCGTGCTGCTGGGCATTTTTTTCGTGGAAGTGTTCCTGTCGTTTCGCGTTTCCTCCATTGGAACGCTGGTGGTGATTCTGCTCTTGCTGGCGGTGGGTAGCGCTACGCTGGGTTTGCTCTACTTCATGCACCTGGCGGAGGAGCGGCGGAATCTTTTGTTGACATTGATTCCCGTCACCATTTTTGTGCTGCTGATGATGAACATGTTCTGGTCGGACAGCGTGCGGCTGTTGCATATGCGCCCTGGCGCGCAGTAGAGTGGGGCAGGGAAGCGAGCATCATCTCTATGAGTGATTGGGTTGGACGATTCTCACGATGGGCGGCCTTGGCTGCGGCGTTTCTATTGCCGACCCTTGCCTGGGCCCAGGGCTGTGCGCTCTGCTACACCCAAGCGGCGGGTTCGGGCTCCCGGGTGATCCAGGCGCTGAAGAGCGGGATTCTCCTCCTGGTGGTGCCGCCCATGCTGATCTGCCTGGTAATTACCTGGATGGCTTACAAGAAACGCAACGAGTTCAATGAAGAGCTCCCTGCTGAACATTCAGGGACGGATGTCCGGAAGTAGCTGCAGGCCCCTCCACCTTCTCCAACCCCTCGCACAATCCCGGTGGAGACTGGCCGTTGACTTGGCGCTGGGCGCCCCATAGCATACCGCTCGATGAAAGATCACGCGAGAAAGCATAGGTTGCCGCACCCGGCGCCGCTGGATGCTTTGGAACACGCGCGTCCCGGCGGCATATCCACCTTCATGCGTTTGCCCCACATCACGGACCCGGCGGAGTTGGATATCGCACTGGTTGGGATTCCATTCGACGGGGGCACGACCTATCGGCCGGGCGCGAGATTCGGGCCGAGGCAGGTGCGCGACCAGTCGGTGCTGATCCGGCCGTGGAACCCGGTGCTGCAGATCAACCCGTTTGCAAAGTATCGCATCGCGGACTTTGGCGACTTTACCGTGAACCCGTTATCCATCGAAGACACCTTCCGGCGCGTCGAGGAGCACATGGAGCCGCTGATGGAGGCAAGCACGCGTTGCGCAGCCGTCGGCGGCGACCATTCGCTGAGTCTGCCGTTGCTGCGGGCCACGGCAAAAAAATACGGACCGGTGGCGTTGATTCAGTTCGACGCCCACAACGATCTTTGGGACGAATATTTCGGCTGCAAGCTTTCGCATGGCACGCCGTTTCGCCGCGCGATTGAAGAGGGATTGATCCGCGAGCACAGCTTCCTGCAAGTAGGCTTACGCGGCCAGGTCTATGGCGCGGACGATTTTGATTTTGCGAAAAAGCACAAAGTCAGCATGATTACCGCGGAGGAGTTTCACACCGGCGGGATCAAGTTGTTCCGCGCGCATCTCCACGCGTTTCGCGGGAAACCGGTCTACATCACGCTGGACATTGACTGTGTTGACCCGGCCTACGCCCCGGGCACGGGAACGCCGCAAATTGGTGGATTCACGAGCGCGCAGATGCTGGAGCTGATTCGGGCGCTGCACGGATTGAAAATTGTCGGCTGCGACCTGGTGGAGGTTTCGCCGCCTTACGACAACGGCAACATCACCTCTCTGCTGGCCGCGAATCTCCTTTACGAACTATTGTGTGTTTTTTAGATGCCGGGCCTCGCGCGCCGCCTGAGCCTGTGGAATTACTTCGCGCTGGGCTTTGGCACGATGATCGGCACGGGCTGGGTCATTTTGATGGACGACTGGCTCGGCCGCGGCGGACCGCTGGGCGCGATGATCGGTTTCCTGCTGGGCGGAATTTTGCTGCTGCCCATCGGCTACGTCTATGGCCAGTGGGTGCGGCGTCTGCCGGATGCGGCGGGAGAGGCGGCGTATACCGCGCAGGTGTTTCCACCGTTCGTCAGCTACCTGACGGGCTGGATGATGCTGTTGGCGTATTTCATCGTGTGCCCTTGGGAAGCGGTGGCGTTGGGAAAGCTCGCAGCGTACATTTTTCCGCGGCTCGATACGATGGAGCTGTATCGCGTAGCGGGCCACCCGGTCTTTCTGCCGCGGTTGCTGGTGGGGTTTGGACTGACAGCCTTTCTTTCCTGGCTTAATTATCGCGGGATTCGGGCCAGCGCGGTGTTTCAGAATTGGGCGACGTCCTCGGTGCTGGCTGTATTTGTGTTGCTAGTTCTGATTAGCGCGCACGGCGGCAATCCGGCGAATTTCAAACCGGTGTTCAGCCACACGCCGCTGGTATCCATTTTATTGACGCTGCAGATTGTGCCGTACTTCGTAACCGGATTTGAGTCGGTGCCCAAGGTCGCGGAAGAAGCGCACCCGGGTTTCCCGCCGGGGAATTTTTTCAAGGCCATCGCGATGGCGCTGCTGGTGGGCGCGGGTTTTTACGTCCTGGCGGTCGGCGCGGTTTCCTACATCGCCCCGTGGCAGGGTTTGCTGGACAAGCGATTCGCCACCGCGATCGCCTTTGAGCAGGGAACACATTCGGCGTGGCTAGTGCGGCTGATTTTGGGGATTTCGCTGGTGGCGCTGTTCCAGGTGTTCAACGGAAATTTTGTCGCGGCTTCGCGGCTGTTATTTGCGTATGGAAGACGAGGGACTATCGCGCAGGCGTTCGCCAGGATTCATGCGGTCAATCTCACACCGACCGTCGCGATCTTTGCGGTGGCCGGAGGCACGCTGATTGGGTTGCTGCTTGGGGATTCACTGCTGGTGCCTGTGACGGAAGTGGGTTCGATGGCCGCGGCGCTGGGCTGGTTTGCGGCATGCATCTCGTTGTTCATGGTCGAATCTCGCTCTGGATTACGCGCCGTCGCCGCGTTGGGCATGGCTGTTTCCACGCTGCTGATCCTCATGAAACTGGTTCCGGCGGTGCCGGGACATTTCACTGGAGCGGAATGGATTGCCCTCGGAGTTTGGCTCGCGATCGGCCTGCTGCTCCATCGGCGAGCCAAAGCGGTCGCCTGAAGCGCGTCGTGTATACTTTTGAAGTCGCTATTGCGGCGCAATCCGAATGATTCCCTACCTTCATCTTGGTCCGTTACAACTTCCCACATTTGGCTTGATGGTAGCGTTGGCGCTGATTACCGCTGCGTATGTGCTGCAAGCGGATTTCGACCGCCGCGAGATGAACGCCGACGCGTTCACGATGATCACAATCGCCGGCTTGCTGGGAATATTGGGAGCGAAGCTTTACCACCTGCTCGAAACTCCCGCGGAATTTTTCGCCAATCCGCTGCCGTTATTATTCAGCCGCTACGGATTCGCCTGGTTTGGCGGATTCCTGGGCGGATTCGGCGCAATGATGGTGATGGGATGGCGCGCGAAGCTTCCGATGTGGGCGTTCCTGGATGCATGTTCACCCGCTGCTTCGTTCGGTTACGCGATCGGCCGCATCGGCTGCTTCCTCTCCGGTGACGGAGACTACGGAAAGCCGACATCGCTGCCCTGGGGAATGAGTTTTCCAAACGGCGTGGTGCCAACATTGGAGCGCGTGCATCCCGCACCTTTATATGAGCTGCTGATCTGGAGCGCGATTGGATGGCTCTTGTGGCGTTTAGGCGCTCGATTCGCGAAGAAGCCCGAACGCGTTGGCCAGATTTTCTGTTACTACCTGATCCTGACTGGAATAGCGCGCTTTCTTGTGGAGATTATCCGAATCAACCCGCCGTGGATTCTGGGGCTTTCCAATGCGCAAGTCGCCAGCTTGCTGTCCATCCTGGTTGGCGCGGTGTTACTTGGCGTATCAAAAGCCAATTTCCTGGGCTCAAGAAGGAGCATCGCATCGTAGAGCACATCGACCCAAGTGGCGACGACTCGCAGCCGGAATATCACAAGACCACTCCGGAATGCCCCCACCCTGGAGGGTTGGCACATGCCGCTCGCGTGTGGTGCGATATTCTCTGCAGTCTCTCCACCCCAATCGCGGAACCCATCGATCGGCGAGACGCCGGTTATCTTCTAGCGGTTTTCCTTTCTTTCGCAGCCGGGCTCGCCGCTTCTTGGCAGCGCTGGGGCAATCCCTTGGTCGATAGTGGACGCGAACTCAACGTTCCCCTTCGACTCGCCCATGGAGAAATGCTCTATTCCGATGTCGGCTATCTATATGGACCCCTATCTCCATACCTAAACGCACTTCTTTACCGCTTCTTTCATCCATCCCTTTGGGTCGTATGGGGTCGTGGGATCGTGTCGACGATTGTCCTTCTCACGCTGATCTACTGGCTTGCACGTCAACTGATGCATCGCTTCCCCGCAATGCTCGCGTGTTTCGCTGTTACCTGGGTGTGTGCGCTCAAGTCCCAAGGAAATTACATGTTGGCCTATGCCTTCCCGGGCCTCGACGGCGCCATCTGTCTTCTGGCGACAGCTATTTGCCTCATTCTATTTCTAAGAAAAGAGAGCTTTCGATGGCTATTGGCCGCAGGCTCGTTCGCATCGCTCGCGATTCTCGCCAAAACCGAAATGGGTGGAGCCGCGCTGGCAACCGGTCTAGCTGCGGTTTTTCTTGCGGGATATCCGCGCCCCCGAACCATAGCGGTGCGGGCCGCGATTTTCTTAGCCTCTGCGACGATTGTGCCCGCTTTCGTTTTCGCTGCGTTCGCATCGCGCGTCGGATGGCGAACCCTTACGGTCGAAAACCATGTCTTCTTCGGGCATGTGCCATGGCAGCTTCTTTATTTCAATAGTCTGCGCTTTGGTTTCGGAAGGCCGTTCTACTCGCTCGCTCTGATGCTTCTTTCTTTAGGTCGCCTGATTGCTCTCGGCGGCCTCTTCGCTTCTCTTAGCCTGCTCCTTGCGCAAAGATCGACAACATCTCCCAAGCAGACTCCGCGCCCCAATCGCAGTACCTCTCGTATTCTCGGGATGCTCGTCCTCTCTATTGCCGGAATCTTGCTCACCGGATTTGGCCTTTCTGATCTAGGCCCATTCATGGCTATGCCGTTCATCTTGGTTGTCCTGGCGTTCTCTGCGTTCGTCGCGTTCGCCGCTTCCGCACGCCAGGGAGCTTCATCAGCACGCGTTCATGCCGCCACGGTGCTCCTTCTAGCCTGTTTCGCGCTTGCCAGCTTGGCAAGGATCATTCTGCGTGTTTCCACGGGTGGGGCGTTGAGCTCTTTTCTCTTGCCCGCCTCGGTCGTTCTTTTTTTCTACGTCTGGATCGTTCTCTTTCCGTCGTTTCTACCTGATCCCGAAACGCGCCGGCGGGCCGCTCGGCTCGTTTCCGTGGTCCTATTTGCAAGTGTGATCGCGACCGCCGTCACCCTCTCCATCCGCTATCGCCGAAAACTCTCCTATCCTCTCGTGACCCCGCGCGGCACTTGGTTTACGACTCCCGACCTGGGCGTCGGCTTTGAACAAGCCCTGAATTTCATCACATTGAGAACCGCGCCAGATGATTTCATTTCCGTCATGCCAGAAGGTACGTCGCTCAACTTTCTTTCCGGCCGCCGCAATCCTTTGCACGACGAGATCGTCACTCCTGGATTCCTGGACGCCGCCGGTGAAGAACACGCTATCGAACGTCTCCGCGATTCCCATGCCGCGCTGATTCTTATCGCCAATCGTCCAACCTCTGAATTCTTTGAAACCTCGTTTGGCACCGACTACGATCGTCAGTTGATGCAGTGGATTCAGCAGAACTACGATGTTTGCGGTCTCTTTGGTCCTCATCCTGACGCGAATTTGCAGGTGGGAAGCCGAACTTTCTTTATCCGGGCCTACTGTTTGCGTTACCAGTCCCAGGGTAAGGTGACGGCGTCCGATCCCATCAAGATGCTTTCCACTGGCACCGTTCTCACGCATGGCAGCAATCCGAGTTCTTCGGAAGAGAACGGCCCGGCAGCGACTCAACACAAGCGTGGGAACAACAGCAATTGAGTTAAAGCATTTGGCGGAGGACGTATTGCAGGATGCCGCCGTGCTGGTAGTAGGAGACTTCTTCGGGCGTGTCCACGCGAACTAGCGCGGTAATTGTTTTGACGGTGCCGTCGGGAGACTTGGCTTTGACCGTGACTTGTTTTCGCGGCGTAAGCGAAGCGACACCCTCAACGTCGAAAACTTCGTGGCCGGTCAGGCCGAGTGATTCGCGATTTTCTCCCGGTTTGAATTCCAGTGGCAGCACGCCCATGCCTACCAGATTGCTGCGATGAATCCGCTCGTAACTTTCGGCCAGTACCGCGCGGACTCCGAGGAGGCGCGTACCTTTGGCAGCCCAATCGCGCGAAGAGCCGGAGCCGTATTCTTTCCCGGCGATAACGAAAAGAGGCGTGCCTTCTTCACGGTATTTCACAGCGGCATCGTAAACGTACATTTTTTCGCCGTCGGGCAGATGCAGCGTCCAGCTGCCTTCCGTGCCGGGCGCGAGTTGATTGCGCAAGCGGATGTTGGCGAAGGTGCCGCGCATCATTACTTCATGATTGCCTCGGCGCGCGCCATAGGAATTGAACTCGTGCGGCTTCACGCCCTTGGCGACGAGGTATTTCCCGGCGGGCGAATCAACTGCGATGGAACCGGCGGGAGAAATGTGGTCGGTGGTAACGCTGTCGCCAAGAACGGCCAGCACGCGGGCACCATGGATGTCGGCAAGCGGCCCGGGCGACTTCGGCATGTTTTCGAAATACGGCGGCAACTTTATATAAGTTGAATTCTGTTCCCACTGGTAGAGATCGCCCTCGGGAACGGGCATCGCTTTCCAGCGGGCGTCGCCTTCGAAAACTTCGGCGTACTCCTTACGGTATTGCTCCGTGGAAACGGCGGAGCGAACTGTGGCCTCCACTTCCTGCGGCGTGGGCCAGATTTCGCGCAAATAGACGGGCTTACCGGCCTTGTCAGTGCCGAGCGGCTCGGTGGTCAGGTCTAAATCCATGCGTCCGGCGAGCGCATAGGCAACAACAAGCGGTGGCGAAGCGAGATAATTTGCCCGCACCAGGGGATGGATGCGCCCCTCAAAATTGCGATTGCCGCTCAAGACCGCGACAGCCAGCAAATTATTTTCCTTGATGGCCGCGCCGATGGAATCGGGAAGCGGGCCGCTGTTCCCGATACACGTGGTGCAGCCGTAGCCGACGAGATTGAATTTCAGTTTATCGAGATACTGCGTGAGGCCCGCGGCCAACAGGTAGTCGGTGACAACCTTGGAGCCGGGGGCGAGGCTCGTCTTTACCCAGGGCTTGATGTCAAGGCCGCGCTCGACCGCTTTCTTTGCCAGAAGACCTGCGCCGAGCATCAGGGACGGATTCGAAGTGTTCGTGCAGCTGGTAATGGCGGCGATCACGATGGCGCCGCTTGAAATGTCGAACGTATCGCCGTTATTTTTTACATGCACCTGTTTTGCGGAGGCACCTTCCACCACTTTGACGAACGACGCTTTGGCATTCTTAAGCGCGACGCGATCTTGCGGGCGCTTCGGTCCAGCGACGGTCGGCTCAACGCTGGAGAGATCGAGTTCCAGCTTGTCGCTGAATGCAGGCTCCGGCGTGGAGTCCGTGCGGAAGAGCATCTGCTCCTTGCAATACGCTTCGACGAGAGCGATCTGTTCGTGCGAACGAGCAGTGAAGTGCAAATAAGCGAGGGTTTCGTTGTCCACCGGGAAGTAGCCCATCGTGGCCCCATACTCGGGAGCCATGTTGGCGATGGTGGCGCGATCGGGCACGCTCAGCGTGGAAAGCCCGGAGCCGTAGAATTCCACGAATTTCCCGACGACGCCTTTCTTGCGCAGCATTTCCGTGACGGTCAACACCAGATCCGTCGCGGTGGTGCCTTCGGGCAAGCGGCCGTGCAGCTTGAAGCCGACGACTTCGGGAACGAGCATCGAGAGCGGTTGGCCGAGCATCGCCGCTTCGGCTTCAATGCCGCCAACGCCCCAGCCGAAAACGCCGAGAGAGTTGACCATGGTGGTGTGCGAATCCGTGCCGACAAGCGAATCGGGATACGCTTCGACGCGATTGCCGTTGGGCATCGCGCAAACGACGCGCGCCAGATATTCGATGTTGACCTGGTGGCAGATCCCGGTGTCCGGCGGAACCACTTTGAAATTCCGGAAGGCTTTAGCTCCCCAACGAAGAAAAGCGTAGCGCTCGACATTGCGCTGAAATTCAAGTTCCGCGTTCAAGCCGAAGGCGTTGGCGCTGCCGAAATTGTCCACCTGAACAGAGTGATCGATGACGAGTTCCGCGGGAAAGAGCGGATTGATCCGCTTCGGATTGCCGCCCATCTTCTGAACGGCTTCGCGCATGGCGGCCAGGTCCACAACCGCGGGAACGCCGGTAAAATCCTGCAAAAGAACGCGCGCGGGCATGAAGGCAATTTCTTTTTGCGGGCCATTGGGAGTCCACTTGGCCAACGCGGCGATGTCGTCTTTGCGGACAAAGCGTCCGTCTTCACAGCGGAGCAGATTTTCGAGGAGGATGCGCAGAGAGAAGGGCAGCTTCGAGAGGTGGCTGATTCCCTTCGTCTCTAGAGTTTCGAGGCGGTGAATTTCGAAGGATTGCGCGCCAACACTCAGTTTGTCCCGGGTACCGAAGGAATTGGCAGCGGAGATGGTCATGCCGGAGGTCCTTTCCAGAGGTCTAGAGCCTTCTATCATAACCGAAATCGCGACGCGGCGCGGAGAGGCTATAATGAGGCCTTGTGAAGATTTTACTGATCTCGACGTATGAATTGGGAAGGCAGCCGTTCGGGCTGGCTTCGCCGGCGGCGTGGCTCCGGAAGCGCGGGCACGCGGTGACGTGCCTGGATTTGTCGCGGCAGGCGCTGGCCGAGCAGGCGGTGCGGGAAGCAGGTCTGATTGCGTTTTATGTGCCGATGCATACCGCGACGCGGCTGACGTTGCAATTGCTGGAGCCGATTCGCCGAAGCAATGCCCACGCCCATCTGTGTGCTTATGGTTTGTACGCGCCACTGGCGGCGGAAACTCTTCGCGCGCACGGGGTCGAGAGCCTCTTCGGTGGAGAATTTGAGCAGGCACTTGTGGACCTGGCGGAACATCTTTCCGGGCTTTCCGCGAATCCACGGATTCATCCGCTGGATTCGAATATTTCCCTGGCGCGCCTTCGCTTTGTCACGCCGGATCGTTCGGACCTGCCCACGCTGAAAAATTACGCGCATCTCGTGATGCCGGAGGGAGAACATCGGCAGGTTGGGTATACAGAAGCTTCGCGCGGGTGCAAGCACTTGTGCCGGCACTGTCCGATTGTGCCGGTATACAACGGAGTGTTTAGGATCGTTGATCGGGAAGTCGTGCTGTCGGATATACGCCAGCAGGTGAAGGCGGGCGCGCAACATATAACATTCGGCGACCCGGACTTTTTCAATGGAGTCGGCCATGCCGTGCCGCTGGTTGAAGCGCTGCACCGCGAATTCCCCGAATTGACGTATGACGTAACCATCAAAGTGGAGCACCTGCGCGAAAATACGGAATTGCTGAAGACGCTGCGGGAGACGGGTTGCCTGTTCATTGTTTCGGCGGTCGAATCGCTCGACAATGCGATTCTGGAGAAGCTACAAAAGGGCCATAGCCGGGAAGATTTTTTTGGAGTGGTGGAAGAGTGCCGGCGCGCGGGGCTCTCGCTGCAGCCGACGTTTGTGCCGTTCACCCCGTGGACCACTTACGCAAACTATCTGGATCTTCTGGAACAGTTGCGGCGCCTGAAATTAATTGGAGCAGTGGCGCCGATTCAGCTGGCGATTCGCCTGCTGGTCACCGCCGGTTCGCGATTGTTGGAGATGGATGAAATTCGCGAACGGATCGGGCCGTTCGACGCCAAGTCGCTCATCTATCCGTGGAAGCACAGCGTTCCGGGAATCGATCGCTTGTGCGAAGAGTTGCAGGATATCGTCTCGTCCGCGGAAAAATCGAAGCAAGGGCGCGCCGCGATCTTCGAAAAAATCTGGCGAACCGCGAATCGCGCGGCGGAGCGTCGACTTGAAGAAAAAGACCTGCGGACGCCGGCTGCTGTGCCGGCCGTGCCGTACTTGAACGAGCCCTGGTACTGTTGAGCGGAGCCCACCGGGGACCAGTTGGTCCCCATCGCCAGAGCCAGGGAAGCGGTCAGGCAGGCGGAATCCTTTCTATGAAAGTTTCTGAATGAATTCCGCCATGGTTCGTCCAAGAATTCTTCTCTTCACCGCAAAGCTCGGCTACCAGACTCGCGCGTTTGACGCAGCGGCAAAAAAACTAGGCGTCGAACTTGTGTTCATAACTGACAGGTGCCACCAGTTGGATGATCCGTGGAACGACCGCGCTCTGCCGGTGCGGTTTGAGGCGCCGGAAGAGGCGGCCTACACGGTAATGCAGTCTCAGGCCGGGCAAAGCGTGGAGGGCGTGCTTGCGTTGGGCGACCGGCCAACGCAAGCGGCTGCATACGCGGCGCGAGGCTTGGGAATTCCGCACAATCATCCGGCAAGCGTGGAGGCTTGCCGAAGCAAGATGCGCTTGCGGGAAGTTTTTCGCGATGCGGGTTTGCCGACACCGTGGTTTCGTAGCGTGCCGCTGCACGCGATTCCCGAGCCCGCGCTGATGGGAATCACTTATCCGTGCGTGTTGAAGCCGATCTCACTTTCGGCCAGCCAGGGCGTCGTCCGGGTAAATAATCGCGAAGAATTCCTCGCCGGCGCGGGCCGATTGAAACGATTGCTGGAGTTGGCGGAAGTTCAGGCAACGCGTGAGCCAAATCTCGACCGGATGATCGTGGAGGAGTACCTGCCCGGCAGGGAAGTGGCAGTGGAAGGATTGCTGAATGATGGAGAATTGCGCGTGCTGGCAATTTTCGACAAACCGGATCCTCTGGAAGGACCGTATTTTGAGGAAACGATTTACGTCACACCTTCGCGCCTCCTCACTAACGAACAGGAACTAGTCGAAAAAAGCCTTACGGATGCGACGCGAGCCCTGGGGCTGACGCGCGGGCCGGTACACGGGGAATTCCGCTTGAACGAGCGAGGCGTCTGGCCGATTGAAGTTGCGGCGCGACCGATTGGCGGATTGTGCGCACGTGCATTGCGGTTTCAGCTGGACGATGAGACTGAGCCAATTGGATTGGAGGAATTGCTCCTACGGCATGCATTGAATCTGTCTGGTTCGGATGCGCCGCGGGAAACGGCGGCTTCCGGAGTTCTGATGATTCCCGTTCCTAAAAGCGGAATTCTGGAGAAGGTGGAGGGAGCGGAAGAAGCGCGCCGCGTGCCGGGCGTAACGGAGTTGGAGATTACCGCACGCTGGCGCGACTACATCGCAGCATGGCCGGAGGGTTCGAGTTACCTGGGTTTCCTGTTCGCGAGAGGCGAAACTCCCGCCGAGGTGGAGAACGCCCTTCGCGAAGGCCACGCAAAATTGAATTTTAAGCTGACACCGCGGCTGCCCGTAGAACATCCGGTAACGGGAAAGGTCTAGCTTCAACCCTTCGCTTTGGGGGGAACGTAACCTTCGGGGAGCTTTGCGCCATCGCCGAAGAAAAACTGTTCCATCTGCTCTTCCATGATTTTCTGGGAGTTCGGGTCAATGGGGTTCAGGCGATATTCATTCATCAGCATCTTGGAATACTCAACCCACAGCTTCCAGGCTTCCTTGGAGACGTTTTCGTAGACCCGTTTGCCGATTTCGCCCCGCCACGGCACGCGGTCCAATCCCGGCATGTCTTTCCCGAACTTCACGCAATGCACCATGCGCGTGCCGGGCTTAACCGGCTCACTCGGAGCGGGCGTCGGTCCGCAAGAATCGTCTGCCATTTGGGTTCCCCCTGAAGGAGCTATTGTCCGTCAGCCCGTAAGTTGTTGCAAGTTCGAGAGAACCCCTTACTGCGGCGAGCCCCACTCGCAAGACCCAGATGGGCCGCGCCTTACCGCGCTCCAACCTTTGAACCTTTCTCTTTTGGCTTTCATCTAAGTCCTTCTTCTGATATCTCTCAAGGGCTTTCCCGGAGGCGCTTCCTTGACAAACATCACGACAGTGTTTTGGGACATCGGCGGGGTTGTTCTGACCAACGGCTGGGACCACAATTCCCGAATGGAAGCCGCCAAGACTTTTCAATTGGACTTGGAAGAGTTCCGGGAGCGGCACGATTTGTCGTTTCCCGCGTTCGATGCGGGACAGATCACTTTGGACCAATATCTCGACCGAACGCTGTTTTACCGCCCGCGGGCGTTTACCCGCGAGGAATATACAGCGTTCATGTTTGCCCAGTCCAAGGAGTATCCCGAGACGCGGCAATTACTCCGCGATGTGGCGGGTATCCAAAAATATTTCGTCGCATCCATTAATAATGAGCCGCTGGAACTGAACAACTATCGTATCGAGGCGTTTGGCCTGCGCAAGGATTTTCAGGTTTTTTTCAGCTCCTGTTACCTGCACGCGCGAAAACCGGAAGAGCAGATCTTCCGGATCGCGCTGGAAGTATCGCAACGTCCGGTGAAGGAATGCGTGTTCATTGACGACCGCTCCCTGAATCTGGAGAACCCGCGGCGAATGGGGATGCATGTGATCCATCACAAGAATGCGGCGCAGACCCGCTCGGAACTGAAAGCTCTTGGGATTGAGGTATAGTCGAAAAGCCATGCAAATGAGCATGGCTGGGCCGAATACCACGGAGGAAGTGCATGGCTGAAGAAAAGCGCTCGAGTTCAATCTATGGAACAACCGCGGACCCTTGTACCGTGATCCTGTTTGGCGCTTCGGGCGACCTGGCCAAGCGCAAAGTGATCCCCGCGATGTATGACCTGGCGCAACACAATTCCCTCGGGGAACGCTACTCCATTATCGGTTTTGCACGGACCCCGATGACCGATGAATCGTTCCGGGCCACCATCGGCGAAGCGGCGAAAACAATTTCCGAAGTAGGCCCGATTGAGCCCGCGAAATGGAATGCGTTTTCGTCCAACCTTTATTATTCCGCGGGCGAGTATGGTAATCCCGATTCTTATACGCAGCTTGCCAAACGGCTCGCGGAAATCGATAAGGAAAAGAACCTGGGCGGCAACCGCTTGTTTTACCTTTCCACGCCCCCGGAAGTTTATCCGGATATCGTCGAGCAACTGGGACGCGCGGGACTGGCGCGGCCGGCAAACCCGAATTCCTGGGTGCGTATCATTATTGAAAAGCCGTTTGGGCGCGATCTCGCTTCGGCAAAGGAACTGAACAAGATCGTACTGAACGTTTTTGAAGAGAAACAGGTCTACCGCATCGATCACTATCTCGGCAAGGATACGGTCCAGAACCTGCTGGTTTTGCGGTTTGGCAACGGCATTTTTGAGCCGCTGTGGAATCGCAATTACGTGGATCACGTACAGATCACCGCCGGCGAGACCCTCGGTGTGGAGAGGCGCGGCGGATTTTACGAAACCGCCGGCGCCCTGCGCGATATGATCCAGAGCCACGTCTTGCAACTGACCTCGTTGATGGCCGTGGAGCCGCCCGCTTCGTTTGATGCCACCGCCGTGCGCAACGAAAAGCTCAAAATTCTGCAATCCATTCGCCCCTACAACCTGGAGATGGTGGCGCAATCCGCGGTGCGCGGGCAATATGCGCCCGGAAACGCCAACGGCAATAAACTGGCCGGCTACCGCGATGAACCGGGTGTTAATCCCAATTCGCGCACGGAAACGTTCGTAGCCATGCGGGTGCTCATCGACAACTGGCGCTGGGCCGGCGTGCCATTCTACCTGCGCACGGGGAAGCGCCTGGCAAAACGCACCACGGAAATCATGATCCAGTTCCGCTGCGCACCGCACCTCGTCTTCCGTGATCGTGATATCGAGCCCAACCGGCTTGTGCTGAATATCCAGCCGGACGAGGGAATTTCCGTTTCGTTTGGCGCAAAACGTCCCGGTACGGAAATGAGCATCGGCAATGTGACCATGAATTTCAGCTACCGCGAGGCATTCGGCGGCACTTCGAGGAGCGCGTACGCGACGCTGGTGAATGACTGCTTGCGCGGCGACGCCACGCTGTTTGACCGCGGCGATTCGGTGGAAGCGGCGTGGTCGATTGTGGACCCGATTCTGGATGTTTGGAGCGCGTCAAGAACAGGAACGGTGCCGACGTACGCGGCGAGCACCTGGGGACCAAAAGAGTCCGACCAATTGCTGGAACGCGACGGCAGACAGTGGTATAACCCTTAAAACGGTTTAATGGCGAGGTTTTGAGGGAGGCACGGTGATACTTGCGGGCGACGTCGGCGGCACGAAATGCAACATCGCGCTGTTTGCAGAAAAGAATGGAAAGCTGTCCGTCGTTTTCAAGCAGCGGTTCGCCAGCAAGGATTTTGCCCGCTTCGACCTGATCATCAAGGAATTCACCCACCAGGCTGCTCCACACCTTACCGATGAGAAAGTTCGCGCCGCGGGATTTGGCGTGGCCGGGCCGGTCATCAACAACCGCATTCACGCCACAAACCTTCCCTGGGTGATTGACGCGGACAGTCTGTCGAAGGAACTCGGCGTCAAGACGATTGCGCTGATGAACGATCTGGGCGCGACCGGCCACAGCCTGGACCATCTTCCTGCTGAAGATTTCGTCGTGCTGAACCAGGGCACGCCAGTGCAGGGAGCGACGCGCGCATTATTGGGCGCGGGAACGGGGCTCGGGCAATCCATCCTTTTCTGGGACGGCAATCGGTATCGAGTGGTGCCCAGCGAAGGCGGCCATACCGATTTTGCGCCTCGCACCGACGAGCAGATCGAGTTGCTCAAGTTCATGCGCAAACGTTACCCGCAGGTCAGTTGGGAACTGATCCTCTCCGGCCGGGGATTCCGCACGATCCACGAATTCCTTTCCTCTACCGTGAAGCATCCCGTCTTTGACGATCCGGATGCGGATCCCGCGCCCTTCATCACGAAGACCGGCTTGTCGAAGGAATGCCCGGTTTGCGTCAAGACGCTGGATTTGTGGACTGCGATTTACGGAGCGGAGGCCGGGAATCTTGCGCTGAAGGTGCTGGCGCTTGGCGGGGTTTATGTTGCCGGTGGAATCGCAGTCAAAATTCTGCCAAAAATGCAGGACGGCACATTTTTCAAAGCGTTCCGGGATAAATGGCATTTCACCGAAATGTTGAGCAATGTTCCCGTTTCCGTGGTGCTGAATGAAAATGCTCCGCTGATTGGCGCCGCCTACGAAGCGCTTGCATCGCTTGGCCGGTAGCTCCTCCCGCGCGCTCCTGTGCACTCATTCTTTGGTACACTGGGTTGTCATTCGCCCGGCCCGTCCGAGCGCCATCCTTCATATCGCAAGCCCTGCCGCACGCCACCGCGCGGGCGGAGGCACGGAGAAGTCTCATGAGTACTCCCGTCACATCGCAGGTGATCGACGTTCAGAACTATTTCGGCGGCGCGTGGCATAAATCTTCGGCTTCGGAACATTCCAACGTCGTCAATCCAGCAACCGGAAAGGTCATCGGGCGCACACCGCTCTCTTCGAAGGCCGAAGTGGACATGGTGGTGCAGGCCGCTGCAGCTGCTTTTCCCGCATGGCGCAGGACGCCGGCCGGGGAGCGCATTCAATATCTTTTCAAACTGAAAAACCTGCTGGAAGAGCACATTGACGAGCTCTCGAGACTAATCACCCTGGAAAACGGAAAGACGTTTGCGGAAGCAAAAGCGGAATGGCGCCGCGGCATTGAAAATGTGGAGGTCGCCTGCGGCATTCCCGTCATGATGCAGGGTTACAACCTGGAGGACATCACTCCCGGCGTGGATGAAACCCTGATTCGCCAGCCTCTCGGCGTAGTGGCCGCCATTGTGGCCTTTAATTTTCCGGCGATGATTCCGTTCTGGTTCCTGCCCTACGCCATTGCCTGCGGCAACACCTTTGTGTTGAAGCCGAGCGAACGTGTGCCATTGACCATGCAACGCACCATGGAGCTTATCGAAAAGACCGGACTGCCCAAGGGAGTGATCAACACGATCAATGGCGGCCGGGAAGTGGCGGACGCTCTTTGCGATCATCCGGCGGTGCGCGCGATCAGTTTCGTTGGTTCCACGCCGGTAGCCAAGCATGTGTACATGCGTTCGGCGGCAGCAGGGAAGCGGATGCAATGCCAGGGCGGCGCGAAGAATCACGTGATCGTGCTGCCGGATGCGGACATGGATCTGGCGAAGCAGATAATCAGCGACTCCGCTTTTGGTTGCGCCGGACAGCGCTGCCTGGCGGTTTCCGTTGCCGTCACGATTGGCGAAGCGCAAAAGACATTTCGCGATGCGATTGCCGAAGCAGCTTCTTCGATTAAAGTTGGATTCGGCCTCGACGCCGGAGTACAGATGGGGCCGGTGATTTCGCCCGTCAGCAAGCAACGCATCGAAGGCTTGATTGCGCAGGGCGTCTCGGACGGCGCGAAAGCCGTTGTGGACGGCCGCAATCCGAAGGTCGCCAGCTATGAGGGCGGAAACTTTCTGAAGCCTACGGTGCTGGACGGCGTGCCCGCGTCAAGTTCGCTGGCGGACACAGAAATTTTCGGGCCGGTGTTGAGCCTGATTCACGCCAACACGATTGATGATGCCATCGAAATAATCCGCAAGAGCCCTTATGGGAACCAGGCGTCGCTCTTTACCACCAGCGGCGCGGCGGCGAGGAAATTCCGCTATGAAGCGCCGGCCGGAAATATCGGCATCAATATCGGCGTTGCGGCGCCGATGGCCTCTTTCCCGTTCAGCGGATGGAAAGAAAGCTTCTTCGGCATTCTGCACGCGCAGGGCAAGGACGCGGTGGAGTTCTACACGGAATCGAAAATCGTTGTGGAACGCTGGTCGCGGCAAGAAACGCGCAAGTTCTAACGGGTCGCGTCTTAAGCGCGGACGATGACCTCCAAACCAATCAACCTCGGGATGAATGAACGGGTGGAGTGCGCGGAAACGCTGCCTTCGCGCTTTTACATTGATCCCGCCATCCTCACGCTGGAAAAAGAACATATCTTTCGCAGAACGTGGCAACTGGTGGGTACGCTCAGCCAGCCTTGCGGCGAAGTGGACGGCGAAAAACGCACCATCGCCGATCCAGGCGCATTTTTTACCGTGGATGTTGTCGGCGAACCCGTCGTTGTGGTTCGCGACAACTCCGGTACGCTGCGCGCTTTCAGCAATGTCTGCCGCCATCGTGCCGGCCCCATCGCGCAGGGATCGGGTTGCCGGAATGTGTTCAACTGCGCTTACCACGGCTGGACCTATACGCTCGATGGCCGCCTGATCGGGACGCCGGAAGTGGACGGCATGGAATTCTTTGACCGGTCCACGATGGGCATGTTTCCGTTGCGTTGCGAAATGTGGGAACAGTTCATCTTTGTAAACTTCGACCTTGAAGCGCCTCCTCTTTCGGCTTTCCTCGAAAATATTCCGCAACAAGTCGCCGGTTTTGAATTTAAAGGGATCGAGCTGGCCGAGCGCCGCGATTATTACGTGAACTGCAACTGGAAGGTTTACGTGGATAACTATCTTGAGGGATACCACATTCCCATCGTGCATCCGGGCTTGATGAAAGAAATTGACTACCCGCGGTACCGGACAGAAGTGTTTCGCTATGCGTCGCAACAGTTGGGTCCGGTCAAAGAGGTGAAGCCGGGTGATACCGGGGAACGCCTCTATTCGCCAGGTTCCGGATCGAAAGAAGCGCTTTACTTCTGGATCTTTCCGAACCTGATGGTGAATATTTATCCGGACAATATTCAGATCAACGTGATCGTGCCGCTTGGGCACGATCGGACGCTGACGATTTTTGAATGGTATTTCCACGATGCGCATTCCGAAAAGGTGAAAGAGCGGGTAAGAAAGGCCATCGCCTTCGGTGAGACCGTGCAGCAGGAAGACATCCACATCTGCGAAGCGGTTCAGCGAGGGCTGCAGTCCTCCACTTACGATCGAGGGCGCTATTCGGTGAAACGGGAAAACGGCGTCCATCACTTTCATTTGCTGCTCAGCGAATTCCTCCAATCCACGTAACGGTTCCAGCGTCGCTGCGCTCTTCACTGGCAAGGGGTGGCGGAAAATTGGCTGGTACGCTATCCTGAATTGTAACGAAGTTGAAGCAACTTCCATTACGCAAGGCCCCCAGACACAGGAAAAACGTGATGAGCGAGACGAAAACCACTACGCCTGCGGCAAAGTCCGCGCGCCCCACCTGGAAGCCGGCCGGCCGTGTCCATGCCGGCGAGCAGCCGTTTACCTATCCCTTGAAAAGGGAATTTGTGGAGCCGGATTGGCGCCGCCTGCCTGGCTATAAAGACGTCACCAAAGAGGAGTGGGAAACCGCTCTCTGGCAGCGTCGCCACACCGTAAAAAACCTGAAGGAACTGAAGGAAGCGTTCGGCGACCTGATCCCGGAAGCGCTGATGGCTTCGCTGGAACGCGATGGTCGGGAGCGCGCGACGATGTCCATCCTGGTGCCGCCGCACATGCTGAACACCATGGATGAAAAGGATTTGTGGAACGATCCGGTGCGGCGTTACATGCTGCCGGCATTTGATGATCGTCATCCCGAATGGCCCAGCCATCCGAAAGCCAGCCGCGATTCGCTGCATGAATCGGACATGTGGGCGGTGGAGGGATTGACGCACCGGTATCCGACAAAAGTGCTGGCGGAAATGCTTTCCACTTGCCCGCAGTATTGCGGGCACTGCACGCGCATGGATCTGGTCGGCAACGATGTGCCGCAAGTGATCAAGCTGAAGTTTCAGATTCCGCAGAAGGATCGTTATCAGCAGATGCTCGACTATCTGCGGGTCACTCCTTCGGTGCGAGACGTCGTGGTCAGCGGCGGCGATATTGCCAATGTGCCGATCGGCGGGCTGGAAGATTTTGTTTCCAAGTTGATGGACATTCCGAACATCCGCGACATTCGGCTGGCGACCAAAGGCTTGATTGCGATTCCGCAGCATTTCCTGCAGCCGGAAGTGCAGGCTGGACTGGAGCGTTTGGCGAAGAAGGCGCGGGAACGCGGCGTGGATATTGCCGTGCACACGCATGTGAACAGCGCGCGGCAAGTGACGCCGCTGGTGAGGAAAGCGGTGGAGTCGCTGCTCGATATGGGTTATCGCGACGTGCGCAACCAGGGCGTGCTGCTGCGCGGCGTGAATACTTCGCCGAAAGAGCTGCTGGAGCTTTGTTTTGCGTTGCTCGATTACGGCAAAATCATGCCGTATTACTTTTACCAGTGCGACATGATTCCCAATGCCGAGCATTGGCGCCTGGCAATCCATGAAGCACAACAACTGCAGCACGACATCATGGGCTATTTGCCGGGATTTGCTACTCCCCGCATCGTTTGCGACGTACCGTTCGTGGGCAAGCGCTGGGTGCACCAGTTGAAGGAATACGACCGGCAACTGGGCATTTCCTACTGGACAAAGAATTACCGCACAGGAATTGAAGCGGACGATCCCGAAGCGTTGAATCGCCGCTACGAATATTACGATCCCATCTACACGCTGCCGGAAACAGGGCAGAACTTCTGGCGCGCGGGTTCCGCTCAGCAGACGTTGTCGAAGTAAGGGGGGGAATCGTGTCCCGTGACCTGTGTTCCGTGGCCTGAAGAGGAACGCTCGGTGACTGGTAATTGATGACCCTTCGCTAATGCTCAGGGCAAGTCGGTAAGCGAAAAACCTCAAAATATAAGGGGAAAAATCAAGAATGTCGGCGCGCCGACATTTTCTACAGGGGATATACCCGCCTGTTTTTGCGTATGTAGGGGAAACAAAAGAGTTGCGTGCAGAAATTTGGTACGTAGGGGAAACAAAAGACTTAGAAACGAGGCGAGTTGGTCTGACAATTAAACTGGTACACCCCCCACCCCCGGGGACCGCGTAGGTGTGGGAATGTTTGGAGTTAGCTGCGTGGCCTTTTTGGACGGCAAGATGCGCGGCATGTACCAGGCGGTAACTCCCCCTCCCCCCTGGTTTTCGTAAGTGGCCGAAATACAGGACTTGAAGTCCTTTGGTTTGTATCAGATTTGAAGTGATGGAAACACAGGGCTTAGAGGGACGAATTTTTGGGACGGGAAGAGGCGCCGGGTGGAAAGAGAAAACTCCCCGCGCGAACATGGATCATTTTCTCAAATTATGGCTAGTTTATCAACAGTATTGTGTAGTACTGGGACGATTTTGCGGCGAAAGGGTAACGGGAGCGACGGAAGAAGGGAAGTTGATAGCGAACAATTCAAAGCGAAGAAACGAGAAAGCCAAGACCCACCCTCCCAACCCGAGGGTGGGGCACCCGATTTGATCGTACTGGTTTGTGCCCGGGCCACCCGCCGTTTTAATGCGCCAACATTGCGTAAAGCCAGACAAATATCAAATAAGCACTCGCACCAGTAATCCACATCCGAGCGGTATCCGAGGTTTTCGCCATTAGAGAGGTCAGCAAAGCTACCGCACAGAGAAGCAAATTGATACGTCCTACCGTTTGAAGCATGAACGGCAGTCTTGCAGTGCTTATGCTTTCAAGGGCCACGGCCGCACCGATCAGCAATAACATGGCTTCACTGACCAATAGAGACACCATCGCTATCCGCAGCAACGATGGGCGATAATTAATTTGAATTTGCCGATACCTCCACCAAGCTGCAAATGTCAGCAACGTCGGAATCCCCCACAGGATAACAACGACCCTTACTTCCCCCCATCATTTCAGCATGTTCTCCTACGAACATCCGGGCTTCCTTCCAGGCGGGCGGGCGGGTGGCCCGGACGGGAATCTACTTCTTGTTTTTGGGGCGCGCATCATTGATCAGGATACCACTCTTGTAATTCACCAGGGAGTAGAATGGATCTGTAGCGCGGGTGCCCCATCCTCGGGTTGGGAGGGTGGGTCTTGGGGTGGTATTTCCTCGCTTGGGGTTCGCGATGCCCGTTGGGCTAAGACGCATCTATGGCCGGCGCCATCTTCACTTTATTACTTTCAGTTGTTACCGCCGACTACCGCTATTGAAAACTGTGCGGGCGCGAGATGTGTTCGTTCGAGAGCTGGCCCGGGTACGCGGCGAGTATGAATTTCTTCTTGTGGGGTATGTGGTCATGCCCGAACACGTGCATCTGTTAATCAGCGAACCGAGGAAAGGCACGCCTTCGACGGTACTGCAAATGTTGAAGCAGCGAGTCTCCAAAAAGCTGCGAAAGAAACACCGAGAAACTTTCGTGGGACAACTTGGACTTGTCTATCCGGAACCGGCGGGAAACATCCGATCGTTCTGGCAGGCGCGGTTTTACGACTTCAATGTGTACACAAACCGGAAGAAACGAGAGAAGCTCGAGTATATGCACCGCAATCCGTTGACGCGTGGATTGGCGAATCATCCGAAGGATTGGCCGTGGAGCAGTTGGTCATTCTACGTAATGGGGGAGCCGGGGCTTGTGGGAATTGATGTCGTTGCGGAATGAAATGGGGAAAAGAGAAACCCAAGACCCACCCTCACAACCCGAGGATGGGGCACCCGATTTGATCGGTCTAACTCATGCCCGGGTCAACCGCGAAGTTCCGCTCCCTCCCCTCGCGCTTGAAATCGGGGACCGAGACGGGGCGTATTCCAATTTCTATTCTCTCCACTTCATGGGTGTGGAGTAGTGCCGCCGGTGGAGGGGATGTTTCTGGCGGGGGTGAGTGGGGCTAGAGTGCAGGTGCTCTCGACCGGAAGGAACGTGTATTTATCGCTGACGGTTGGGCCGGTGATCATTCGACCGTGGACCTGATAAGGGCCGGAGCCGGGGTCGAGTGAGCCGTCGGGGCGGATGGTGACGGAGAGTGGGTGGTCGGCGGCGTCGATTTTGATCAGGCCGCTGCCGGAGACGGCGTAGGGATAGGCGCGGGCGGAAATGGGACCGCAGCCGAGAATGACAGACTCGGGGAAGAATTGCAGGCTGAAGCCGGTGGATGGGGCAGCGAAGATACCGTGCATGCGAATGCCGACGGGCGTGGCGGGGCCGGCGTCGCCGCCGAACGCGGTCTTGAGCACGTTCATCTGCATGGTTTGAATGCCGACGCCAGCGCCTTTAGAGGTGAGGCTGATGGCCGGGCAGGTGGCTCGGCGGGGAGAGAAGGTGGAGTAGCCGTTGACACCGCTAGGATCGGTGACCTGCATCCCGCTGTCGTTGTAAACGGGCTGGTTGCTGTACTTGGCCTCGTTGGGGGTGACCTGCTGGCCCGCGGCGTTGTGCAGGCCGGTGTGGTAGCCGGTTGCGATGACGCCGTCGATGGTAACGGTGCCGGGCGGACCGGTGATGGTGCCATCAGCGTGTACGTCGAGGACGAGCGGCTTGGGCTTGGTGTTGATAGTAAGGATCGCTCCGTTGCTGCGGAAGGCGAGCGAGTAGACTTCCTGGTTGGGCGAAAGGGAGGAGCAGTTCACGAGGACGCCGCCGTCGACAAAGTCGAGGCGCCAGTTGCCGGCTCCCTGAAAGACTCCCGACATGTTGGGGCCTGCATCGGGCGGTACATTCGTCGGGGAACCGGCAGCATTCGTTGGAGTGCCGGTGACGCCAGAGAGCGCGGAAGAGATCATGTTGCTGAACGAGCCGAGCAACGCGTTGCCAGTGCAGCTGGCGGGCAACCGGCCGGCGGCGATGCAGCGGCGCATGGCCAGCTCCTGCGGATCCTTGGAGCCTCCCGAGGCGAGCTCAGCTTGTACGTCGGCGACGGTGATCTTTTGTGCGTTCGGGTGCTCTTTCGCGGCCTGGTCCGCAAGAGCTTGCTCTCGCTCCGCGCGAGCTGCCGCTCCCTGATCGTGGAGCGCCTTGTTCTGGGAGATAGCTTGACCGGTGAGCTTCGAATACTCGGCGGCGAAGCTGGGCGGAAAGCATTTTTGGATGACTTCGTCGCGGAACTTGATGTCGATATCCAGGCCGCGCATGGCGTTGAAGGATGCGTATTGGGGCTTCGACTTGGCAATTTGCCAATAAGCCGTGTAGTAGGCTTGCCGGAGCTTGTTCTCCTCCGGCGTTAGTTGGTTTTTCGGAAAGCGCGGACCCGCAAGCTTTTCGATCATGTTCTTAAGATGGGTGAAAGCAGCCATCTGACGCGCGGCGGTTTCGTCTGGGTCGCCGGCGCGCATGGCCTGCATCACGCGCTCGACAGAAGGCATCTCGGCGAGGTAGGCCGGAGCGTTCCCTTGCGCGAAAAGTTTGGTCAGAAAAAGCACCGAGCCCAGAACCGTTACGGCAACGACTCGAGTTCGGAAGAGCGGAGAACGTACGACCATCGAAGACCCCCGAGATTATGACTATGGGCGGCCTTTCGATTGCCCTCGGGAAGGCCTGCTTACCTGATGCGGAGTGGGGATGGTAGAACGATTGGGAACTGGGGTGCAAGGAAAGAGTGAAGGAGACTCCGGGCTCCAAAAACCTTTTCTTGATTTGGAAACTTAACTGGCACTACGAATCAGATCTCTCCGCTTCGATGCTGCGGCGGGTGCGGGCCGATCTGAAGTTCGGCCACTACATGGTTGGAGGCCGGGGCTGCGGGACGGCGTGGATCGGAAGAAAGGAGCGCAATCCGGGAGAATAAGGCTTCCAGGGTTGAAGCGGTCAGTGCTGCTCGATCACGCGCTGTTTGATGGCGAAGCGGAGGAGTTCGGAATTGTTGGCTAGGCTGAAGTCTTGCATGATGCGGTATTTGTGAAAGGCGACGGTGCGTGTGGCGACGTTGAGGATGGCGGCGGCTTCTTTCATTGTGTGGCCTTCGGCGAGAAGTTGGAGGACTTCGCGCTGGCGCGGGGTGAGCACGCGGCCGATTTCGGTGGAGCGGGGTTCGCGGGCGGATAGTTCGCCGAGAATTTCCTGAAGCGCGGGAGTGATGTACTTGCCGCCGTGGAGAACTTCGCGGACGGCTTTGACCAGTTCGGAGCCGGCGGATTTTTTCAGGAGGAAGCCGGAGGCCCAGGTGCGCAGGGTTTCGGCGGCGATCTCGGCGTCCTCGTTCATGGTGAGGACGATGATTTTGATGTTGGGGTTGGCGGACTTGAGTTGTTCGCTGGCGTCGAAGCCGTTGAGCATGGGCATGTTCAGGTCGACGAGGGCGACGTCGGGCTTCAGGGCGAGGGCTTCGCGGACGAGGGAGCGGCCGTCGGCGACGACAGCGACGACGTCGAATTCAGGTTCCAGAAGCCGCTTGATTGCTTCCGCGACCAATGTGTGGTCGTCGGCAAGCAGGATCCGTGCTTTGCCCACCTAAAGGACCTCCCAATTACACTGCCCGGGGGAAATGGAACAAAATCGTGCCAAAAGGATACAGCAAACGGAGGGAGTTAAAAAGGAGGGTTAGGGAAGGAAGGGATCGTCGAGAACAGTCTGATGTGCTTGCTTTCGAGCAACCCAGCGCAGCTCAGAAATTCTCCGCCCAAGAATTTCTGAAAGCGCACTGCTCCGTTTAGCAAAAAACGAAACGAGCTTGCCGACCACGCGGGCTGCTCGAAAGTAAGCACATCCAGAGGCGAGAGAGGAAAGACCAGTAAGACTGAGCAAGAACGTTTGCAAATCGCCTCAAGAACGCAGACATGATGAGGGAGTCCTGAGAATTAGGGAACTGTCAATAGTTACAGTTTTGGCAAGAATCTGGAGAATTTAACAAAGGTAATTTTCCGGCCGTAAGGGAAGGGGAATCAAATAAGCGCTTATATTTCAATCAGATTGCCAGGAATTGACGGTCGGAAGGCAATCAGAGGCCCGTATGGCACGGTATGGGAAAGTTCAGGTTCGTTCAAAGTTACCTTTACGGGAATGCTTGACGGGGAAGGCTGAGCGATTCAGTCGGCGGCTGTGGCGGCTACGGCTTCTTCGGCCTGCAGTCGGGGGCGCTTGATGTCCCAAGCCAGGCCCAGCGTTTTTAGCGCGTAGATGCCATACCAGTTTACGTCCACTTCATACCAGGCGTGGCCGTGGCGGGCAGCCTGCGGCTCGGCGTGATGATTGTTGTGCCAGCCTTCGCCAAAGGTCAGAACGGCTACCCAGAAGCTGTTGGTGGAGGTGTCGCCGGTTTCGTAGCGCTGCGAGCCCCACATGTGGGTGGCCGAGTTCACCAGCCAGGTGGCGTGCAGGCTGACCACCGTGCGCATAAAGACTCCCCAAAAGAGCCAGGGCCAGCCGCCGATGGCGTAGAAAACCACCGCGATTACGACCGAGGGGATCACATGCCACTTGCTGATCCAGAGGTGGAACTTGTCTTTGCGAAGGTCAGGGACGTAAGGAAGGAACTCGACGCGGTCCTGATGCATCGCCCGGCCGGTGAGGATCCAGCCCATGTGCGACCAGATTCCGCCGTCGCGTGGGGAATGGGGATCGCCCTCTTTGTCCGTGTTTTGATGATGCATTCGGTGGGTGGCTACCCAGGAGATTGGGCCGCCTTCAATGGCCAGTGTGCCGCAGGTGGTGAGGAAGTATTCCACAATTTTGGGTGTTTTGTAGCCGCGGTGAGTGAGCAGGCGGTGGTAACCCATGCCAATGCCGAGGCTGCCGGCGACCCACCACATCACGAGGGCGAGAAGTAGAGCTTGCCAGGTGAAAAAGAAGAGTGCGCCGAGAGCGCCGAGGTGCAGGCCGATCATGACGGAGGTGACGCCCCAGTTGACGGGCTGATGAAAAGTGCGATCGTTTTGGATACGAGTGCGGAGGCTCATAGGTACAGATCCAACTCTATCACTAAGGGATTTGGTTTCGCAGTCCAATGAGGGACAGGTTGCACTTCTGCACACTTGGCCGGGGGCGGGAGAAAATAGTTGTGGCCAAAAGGGCACAATGTGCTACTATGTAGATGCGTTTGTTGCTCTTGTAACACCTTTAGATTCGATCTTAGAGGGGCTGCGAGTTCAAACTCGCGGCCTTTTTTGCTTTACGGCTGGAGGCAGTCGAGCAGCAGCAAATAGTTTAAACAAAGAATAGGAAACACAAGTGAAAGAACAAGGAACAGTGAAGTGGTTCAATGCCAGCAAGGGATATGGCTTCATTCAGCGCCAGTCCGGGGAAGATGTATTCGTGCACTTCTCCGCGATCCAGGGAGACGGCTACAAGTCGTTGAACGAGGGTCAGGCCGTTGAGTTCGAGGTCACCAAGGGCCCCAAGGGTCTGCAGGCTGCGAACGTAACTAGCCTCTAGTCTGATAGGGCGAGCCGCGCGTCAAGCCGGCTCGCCCTTATTTTTTTGTCTGAATGGTTCCCGCCACCCTCATTTAGAAGCCTCTTTCGAAAAACGCGACCTATTCGGGCACGCGCAAAGAAGCGCTGGAGTGGCATTTTCTTCCCGCTTCCGATACGCTTGCGCCTCATCCGGAGGCTCCGGACGGGGTGGAAATGCAGCTCACAAACGTCGATCCCTCTCTCTATAACCACGATCTGGCGCCAATTCCGCAAGAGAACCGTTCATGGGGCACGTATAACTACGCTTCCCTTTGGGTGGCGATGAGCGTGTGCATCCCGACGTATATGCTGGCGTCCGGACTGATCGCCGGCGGGATGAACTGGTATCAGGCTGTCGGCACGATTTTACTTGGAAACCTGATCGTGCTGATCCCCATGCTTCTGAATGCCCACGCGGGCACTCGGTATGGGATTCCGTTCCCGGTTTTTGTGCGCGCTTCGTTCGGCGTTCGGGGAGCAAACGTCCCGGCAGTGCTTCGGGCTTTGGTGGCGTGCGGCTGGTTCGGCATCCAGTCCTGGATCGGGGGACAGGCCATTTATTCGATGCTCCGCATTGTGTGGCCGGGAGCAGGCAGTTTTCCCGGTGCGCACTGGGTTTGTTTTTTCTTTTTCTGGGCTATCAACATGTTTGTGGTGTGGAAGGGCATTGAGACGATCAAGTTTCTCGAGGGGATCGGCGCGCCGTTCATGTTGATTGTGGGACTCCTGCTGCTCGGCTGGATTACTCGGAAGGCCGGCGGCTTTGGCCCGGTGCTGCATACGGAGAGCAAGTTTCACTCGACCGGAGAGTTCATCCGGTTCTTCATTCCCGCGTTGACGGGCATGGTCGGTTTCTGGTCCACGGTGGCCCTGAATATTCCAGACTTCACGCGCTATGCAAAATCGCAAAAGGCACAAATGGTCGGGCAGGCGCTGGGTCTTCCGACGGCGATGACGCTTTACGCGTTTATCGGCGTGGCGGTCACTTCGGCTTCGGCGGTGTTGTTTGGCGCGCCGATCTGGGACCCTGTCGTGCTGCTCGGGAAATTCAACCAGCCGCTCGTCGCGTTCGTGGCATTGATCGCGCTGATGATCGCCACGCTGAATACGAATGTGGCGGCGAATGTGGTATCTCCGTCGAACGATTTTTCCAATTTGCGGCCCAGCCTGATTTCGTTTCGCACCGGTGGCTTGATCACCGGAATCGTTGGCATCCTGATGATGCCGTGGAAGCTGATGACGGATTTCAGTTCGTATATTTTTGGCTGGCTGGTGGGATGTTCCGCTTTTCTGGGACCGATCGCGGGGATCATGATCTTTGACTACTACCTGGTGCGGCGGCGCCAACTTGTGCTCGAAGACCTCTACAGGCGGCCAGGCGTATACGAATACAAGAACGGCTTCAATGGGAGGGCTTTGCTGGCGCTTGCAGTGGGCATGGCCGTCGCCTTGGCGGGATTGCTGATTCCTGGCGTGCGGTGGTTGTATGATTATGCCTGGTTTGTGGGCTTTATTGCTTCTGGGGGAATTTACTACCTATTGATGCAGCCGGCCCAACGGCAGGCAAGCGAATAACGCCGTGGAAAAAAGAAGATTGAAA
>Ga0210403_10000516_pt1 | contig 40068 bp, 29 predicted proteins | sample IncBWC19MmetaG_FD_150863 | JGI IMG/M metagenome (GOLD analysis project Ga0210403, IMG submission 150863) | Forest soil microbial communities from Barre Woods Harvard Forest LTER site, Petersham, Massachusetts, United States - Inc-BW-C-19-M | ecosystem: Environmental > Terrestrial > Soil >...
GTCGCGAAACAATGGACTGCGAGAGCTGTCAACTTCCGTGTGGCGGCTTTGCTCACGACTGGCACCCTCCTGATCATCGGTCCGTGTGTCAGAGATTAGTGGAATAATGGGTCGAATACACAATCGCTAGAGCATGTGTCATAAAGAGGTTTTGCCTCAGAAGGGTAACTTGCCTGGACGAGGATGTCCTTTGGGTCGATTGGCAGCGTGACGGACATGGAAGGACTGGCTGCCCCTAACCCACAAGGGGCGTGGAGAAGTGGAAACCGCTTCCCACTTCTCCACGCTCCAGAAGGCAGCTATCTGAACTCAGAGAACTGCGCTACAAACACTAACTCCGCACTGGTACAAAACATCGGGCAGTCCAACTCTTCCCCAAGTGGAAGCCCGGTCTGCGGCCAGGGGGGAGGACGAGTTGGGTGAATGGTCCGTCGTCTATCTCCAGTGCCCGGCGTCAGCGCGTGCCTTCCTTGAGGTCCAGCAGGTCCCACTCCCACAGCAGGCCCTGGCCAAAGGCGCCGCCCCGCTGTGCGAACAATTTGGTGACCTTCTCGGCGGTTGCTGCACGTGCCCAGTCGCGCTGCAGTTCGGACACATAGACCCAGGTCGTGATCGGGCGTGCGCCCGCCTGCAGCATGCGTTCCACCGCCATGTCGTGGGCTTCGCGCGACGCACCACCGCAGGCATCTGTGACGACATACACCTCATAGCCTTCTTCAAGCGCGGACAAGACAGGCATAGCGACACAAATCTCGGTCCACTGCCCGGCGATCACGAGCTTCTTCCGTCCAGTCTTCTCCACCCAGTCGACAATACGCGGGTCTTCCCACGAATTGAGAGTTGTCCGGTCGATCGGTTTGACTGCCTTACTCGCCTCGGCCAGAGGCGCGACCAAACCCTGACGTTCCTTGAAGGCAGTCGTGGTCAGCATGGGCACTTCGAAGATCTCTGCCGCCTCGACTAGGGCCACGGCATGATTGATGACCTCGCTCGCTTCGTGCGAGCGAATGGTGAGCATCTGCAGATATTGGTGGTCGATCATCAGCAGCGAATGATTATCCGGGCTCAGCAGCGTCTTGGCTGGATTTGCAGGCATCGTATTTCTCCTTTAGCTAGAGGTTTCATATATTTCCTCTAGTCCTGCTGCTTACTATTGCAAGCTGAATACCATTCGTAAATGCTTGAAAACACGGCAGCGCAAGCTACTTTGTTATCGGTGTTTTCGCGGAAATCGTGTTTCCATCTGCGAGTGACGGCCTCAGCAAGTTGAAGCGGCCTTTATCTGCAGCACGAATTAGAAAGTACAACTGGAGGTCGTCGCTCAATCGCGCAACGCTTGCCGTGAGAAGCGGCGGGTACCCGATGAGCCTTGGCTATTTGCACCAGAGCCCGGATTCACCTGATACGCGATCTGCCCCAGCAGGCGGCTCAGGAAGATCCCGGCAGCATACACAGAACCGGTCTCACGCCGAGCAGTATTATGGGCCGCGCCACCGCCGCGCTCATCCCATGCGTTTTGCGCGCCACCCAATATCCACGCAGATAAGCGAAGCGCAGTTCGAACGGATCAAGGATGCGCTGCCTGTGCAACGGGGCAACGTTAGTCTGAGCAATCTGCAAGTTGTGAATCCAGTGTTGTATGTGGCCGAGCAGGGCTGCAAGTGGCGTGGCTTGCCGACGCGGTTTGGTCGTTAGTACACAGTTTATCTGCGGATGAGCGGGTACTCCAAGAGCGGCGTTTGGGACCGTTTCTTTGGAGGAGATTGTTCGGATCACGCTCGAAGCGGTGTTGTTGGACTCCACTTCGATCAAGGTTCGTCCCGACGGAGCAGGGGCTCTTACGCAGCCAGTCGGTGAACGCGCGTAGCGGCTTGAAGCCAGCACTGCTGCGCAAGCGCGCATAGCCGACGCGGCGCACCTTGGGCTCGGCCAGTGGCAGCAGAAGGCAGCCCGACGAGTGCGGCGCGGACATCGCTGGAACGATGCTGATACCCAGTCCCGCAGCTACCAGCGAGAAGATCGTGGCCACGCTGTCGCACTCGAAGGTTGCATGAAACTCCGCGCGTGCGCGTGTGCACGAGGTCAGCACGTCGCCGCGAAAGTAGTGTCCCTCGCGCAGCAACAAGAGCCGTTCCTGCTGCACCGCATTGATATGAGCGACCTCTTGCCCCGCCATGAAGTGGTTCTTCGGAATCGCAAGCATCAGCGGGTCGCGCACCAGCTCGCTGCACACCACCTCGGAGACGCGCAGCGGCAGCGCCACCAGGATCACATCGAGATCGCCCTGCTGCAGCTGTTTGACCAGCTCCGTCGTCGTAGCCTCCTTCAATTCCACCTGCACCTCGGGGTAGAGCGTAACGAAGTCGGCTAAACGAGGAGCCAGCAGATACGGCAGCACGGTCGGAATCGAGCCTACGCGCAGCGGACCGGAGATGCTCTGGCGCATCTGGCGAATGCGCTGCGAGGCCTCCCGGCTATGGCGCAGGATCTCCTGGGCATGTTCGTGCAGCGCCTCACCGGCCGGCGTCAGCCGTGCGCGGCGCCCCAGCCGCGTGAACAGCTGAGCGCCGACCGTCTGCTCCAACTTGCGAATCTGCTGCGAAAGGGATGGCTGAGTGATGCCTTTCAGCTCGGCCGCTCCGGTAAAGCTTCCGGTGGCGACGACGGCGCAAAGGTAGCGTAGCTGATGTAATTCCATGATTGACTCTTCGATTGCGAAATAAACGCGTGTTGTGGATGCAGTCTCGGTCAAATTAGAGAGGGTGCTGGACCTCACCGGCCACCCCCCTCACCGATACTTGTTCTCTGTGAACGACTTGGTTTAAGGATAATGATCTTGCGCCGACCATGGACCTCGGCCGGCGTCTACAGAAGGCCGGTGTCCAAGGCTTGGTTTTTCCAAGCGTTGTCGCCGGTGGCGATGACAATCTGATTGTTGCGCCTCGCTAACTGCAAGCCAACTTCGCTGAAACTGCAGAATGGTGCGAATTGATCGCCCAAGCCAAGCTGATCGCATCAAGGATTCGCTGAGGTCTTTTGCTCTTGCCGCTGGCCCAATGCGCTTGCCAACCAAAGCGACAAGCGTTTAGAGAAGGCACTTTCACTGCCATTCAAAATGCGGTTTCACATACACTTTGTCGTTACTATTTGTTCAAGGGCCTCGCTAAGAACTGTTGCGTGGATTTCCAGGAGAGGTCGCTTGGGTTGCGAATAGGATAGGGGGTTGCGTTCGCCGCGGCTGGCGCACGGGATGAGAATCATCCGTCCGAGATCGTTGACATGCTCGCGAATTTCGTGATAGTCCCCAACCTGGATAGGGTCGAAGGGAGTAAAGTTGTCCTTCATTGTCGATGCTCACTCCTACTGCGAGACCAGTGGTTATGAAGTCGCAAGCGCTGCCTTAGTGCGCACCGGCGCCGCCCGTTGTTTTCGCTTTTTTCATAAAGAACAAGACAGAAGCGCTCGCCATTAGCACAAAGCCCAGAGCTGCGAAGCAATCGTTATAAGCAAGAAAGAACGACTGCTGGCGGACGACTGATCCCAGCGATTCCACCGCAGCTGCTTGTGCGGACGAAGGATCAGCACCTTTCGACACAAAGAAGTCCGTCATATCCTGTAGACGATCGCGCGTCGACTCGGCGTAGATACTGACCGACTCCCCAATCCGAAGGGAGTGAAAGCGTTCACGGACCGAAAGAAGCGTGGATAGCCCTGCGATTGCAAAAGATCCGCCCATGTTACGAAGCATGTTGAACAACGCTGAAGCGGCGCCGCTCTCTCTTCCTTTCGCCATCCCGGTAGTCGCAACTGCAGATAGGGGCACCATAATGAATGGTTGCCCGATGGCCCGGATCAGCAAGGGTAAGTGAATCTGTGGCCCTGAAAAATCCCGATTGAAGTAAGACGTAAGGAAGCAGCTCGCTCCGAACAGGAGCATTCCGAAGCCAATCAGGACTCTTGAATCGAACCGCTGCATCAACTTCGGGATGAATGGGATAATAACTAACTGCGGGAGCCCCATCCAAATGATGACCGTGCCGATCTGGAAGGCGTTGTACCCCTGCATCTGTCCCAGATAGAGAGGCAGGAGATAGATAACTCCATACAGCCCCATACCCAGGGCAAGGTTGACCATGCTTCCCAGCCCGAAATTCCTTCGACCGAATAGCCGGAGATCAACAAGCGGCTCTTTGTGCAACAGCTCGTTGATTACGAATATAGAAATGAATATAACGGCGATCCAGGTGAGATGAGCGATCCCCGGATCGCCGAACCAGTCTTTGCGATTTCCGTCTTCCAATACGACTTCCAATGACCCGAGGCCAATCGCCATCGCGATGATGCCCACCCAATCCCCACGCTTGAGGAGCGCAAACTGGGTTGGCTGCGTGTCCATCGTGAACCAGATGGCTGCGATCAGAAGAAGGCATGGAATCAGGTTGAGATAGAAGATAAATGGCCATCCGTATGTATTGGTCAGCCATCCTCCGATCAGCGGTCCGATGGCCGGCGCAAATGTTGCGGTGATGCTGAAGAGAGCCATCCCAACCGGGTGCTTGGATGGAGGAAGGTAATTCAGGATCACGCTGAATGAGAGCGGGATCAGGACCCCCCCGGATAGCCCCTGCAGAATCCGGAAGACGATCATCAGGTCCAGCGATCGAGCCTGACCGCAGCAGATCGAGAAAAAGAGAAAGAGGATCGAATTGGCAAGAAGATAGCGTTTGAGCGAGAAAGCCTGCGCCAGCCAGGCTGTCAGAGGAATCACCACAATCTCAGCCACCAGATAGGAGGTCGGAACCCAGGAGATCTCATCGGCGCTGGCTCCAAGCGTTCCGGCAATATCCCGCAACGAAGAGTTTGTGAGGACAATATTCAGTACAGCCATGAAGCAGCCCAACAGCACCCCAAGTACACACACCCAAGTTCTGGCGGAAACATGGTCCACGGCGTCGCGTTGGGATGCAGGGACAGGCTTGAACGCTAACGTAGCCATGGTGCTACCTCTCTCGCGTGGTGGTCACGGTTACAACGGCGGATATGCCTGGCGATAAGAGGTTCTCGTAACCGCGCACGCTGTCGGGCTCAAAGACAATCTTTACCGGAACACGTTGAACGATCTTCGTGAAGTTCCCGGTGGCATTGTCGGGAGGCAGCAGGGCGAATTCATTTCCCGACCCCGGCGCCAGACTGTCGATGTGACCGCGAAAATGTTGGTGAGGAAACGAGTCGATTTGGATCTCAACCGATTGTTTGTCCCGCATCTTTTCGAGTTGAGTCTCCTTGAAGTTCGCAACGATCCACACATTGTCTTCGACTACCGCGAGAAGCGGCTGGCCCACCTGAAGCCTTTGGCCTACTTCGACTGACTTTCTGCCCACACGGCCGGTGGTTGGGGCAGTGATTACGGTGTAAGAGAGCTGTAGTTTCGCATCTTCGAGAGCGGCCGTTGCCTGTTGAACCGACGCCTGCGCAGAGGCAAATTGACTCTCACGAACCCCCACCTCAAGGCCCGTGGCCTTCGCCGACAGGAGATATCCTTCCGAGTGTTCGAGGAGAGATTGAGCGCTGATCACTCCTTGCCGTACCTTCGACAGTTGGGCCTGGGCCTGGTTCACCTCCTGTTGCGCGGCCTCACGGGCGGCCACTGCGACTTGATAGGTCTCTCGAGCATGATCCGCGGTCTGGCGGGAGACCTGCCCCTTGGACAACAGGTCTTCATAGCGGTGAAGCTCCAGTTCCGCAAGATGCTCCGTCGCGTCGGCCTTCGCGAGCCCCGCTTCAGCTCTTGGCACGCCAGCCTGGGCTACTGTCACATCGGCCTGGGCGGCGGAGATGCCTGCGGTTGCCTCGCCAATAGCTCCACGCGCTTCGGTGGTCTGTGCAGTTGCGGTCTGCGAAGTTGTTCTGATCGAGGCCTGTGCGGTTTGCGCCTGCCGCAACGCTACATCGAGCGCGGCCTGCGCCTGATCGACCCGCACCTGATAGTCTCGCGGGTCGAGAGTCGCAATGATTTGCCCCTGGACGACATGCTGGTTATCGTCGATCAGGACCTTCTGGACAGTCCCCGTAATCCTGGAACTTACTGGATGGACATGTCCCTGAAGGTAGACGTCGTCGGTTTGTTCGTGTCCAGCAGCCCACACGAAATATCGGGCTCCTAGGAAGATAACGGCACAGCCTGCCGCGATGCCGATGTAGGTAAACAGCCTATTGCGAGACTTAACTGTTGAGGCTGCTCCTGAGGCGACCTTGTCCTCGGCAGCAGTCTCGCTGAGAGTGGGATGTTCTAATTGCTGTTGTTGTTCGATTATGCCTGACAAAGTATTCGGTCCTTTCTGAAGTTACTGTTGGAGATATACCTGTTCGATCACCCCTGCCGCCCGGGCGAGGTTGGCGCGCGCTATGTTGTACCGGTAGAGAGCCCGGATCTCTACATCGTTTGCGTGAGCAAGCTCATCCTGAGCGGTCGTAACCTCGATGTTGTCTGTGACACCGGCTGCAAAGCGGCCACGCGCCAGCTCGACCTCCTGGTTGGCGAGGGTGAGCCGCTGCCGTCCAAGGTCGACGTCGCTACGCGATGCTTTCAGTTCAACCAGTCCGTCTCGGACCTGTTCTTCGACCCGGTTGCGCGCGTCGAGAAGTTGCTGGTGTGCTTTCTGTTCAGCCAACACAGCATTCTTGCGCTCGGCAGACAGTCGACCGTCCGTGAAAAGCGGAACATTGAAACCTACTTGATAGTCGTAGCCTGGATATAGGTTTTGCGGCGATCTTCCTTGCTCGTTCCACCCGCCCGCGAAGGCGATCTTCGGAAGGCTCTCAGCCACAGCAGCCTTCCTGTCGTATTTTGCGGCTTCCTGACGCTGCGAAAGAGCGAGTAGTTCAGGTCTTTGTGAGAGTGCCGTCGAAACAGGATCCGGGAGATCCAAAAGAGGCGTCTGGGAGAACGTGTCCGAGTCCAGGAACTCCAGCCGTTGCGAGGCCCGCACATTCAGAATTCTCCTTAGTGCAAAGGTGTTGGACTCAATTTCACTCTGCGCATCGATCAGCGCCTGCCTCTCTGTGAGAACACGAACCTCTGCACGCGATACGTCAATGTTGGTGGCAACCCCGCTCGACAAAAGGTCCTGGGCCTGTTGTGCAAGACTCTCCGCAAGCTGGACACGAGATTGCGCAGCCTTTACGCTGGCCTCCGCGCGCAAAAGCCCCAGATACTGAGCTGTTGTAAGCAGGACGGTCTCTTCCCGTGTCGACTTTTCATCCTCCTTGCTTGCCTCGAGCCGGTGACCGCTGGCCTGGTACTCGCGTAACAGACTTAGATCGAAAACTGGCGTGGAGAAACGGGGACCGATATTTATGGATTGAAATGGACCGATATTCTTTGGCACACCTGCGATCTGCAGTCCAATGAGAGCCTGTAGGTTATACCGCTCTACATCTTCGGTTGCCTTCAGGCTTGCCTGGGGCAGCAGAGCCGAACGGGATAGTTTTCTGTTCTGCTGACTGGTGGCAAGATTTATATTCGCTAGCTGGACGTCGATGTTCTGCTTCAGCGCAAGTGCGATCGAGTCTTTGAAAGTGAGCTGCAACGGAGCAGTCTGTGCTGTCTGCGCAGAGAGGGTGTGACCAAGCATGAGTGCCCCCAGGAGCAATGCGCAGGGCCTCACAGCAGACAGGGTCCTGGCAGCGGAGGGAACGCGAACTGCGAAGATTCTTGGAGAGGCGTCACAAACTAGCCAGCCACTCAGTAATGGGCCGCGACGAAATATTGCATTTTGGATGTTCATTGTTTTTCTGTGCCTCGGTCCACCAGAGCGAGCACTTCCCGCGCATTCCTCAGTTGGGAGAGCGTATCGAACGCATCGGTGGCGTGGTGTGCCATAAGGGCGATGTTGTTGGCTACAGCGTAGTAATAGTTGCAGAGGCCTAGTATGTTTACGGCAACGTTCCTCGGGGCAAGTCTCCGAAAATAACCTTCGGCGATCCCTCGTGCTAGGATGGGCGCGAGTTTGATATAGAGTGAGGTCGCTTTTGAGTTGTTATTGTGGATTCCCTGATTTTGAATGCTTTTCAGCAGGAAAAGAGGGGGCAGTGTTGCTCTTTCCTGAAAGGCGTGCATCAGGTGAGGCGTCCGGCTTGATTGCCGCATTGATTGCGTCCAGGAGGAGTCGATTAGCTTCTTCAAGAACCGCCTCAAACAGGTGCTCTTTAGTTCTCAAGCAGTGGTGGATCATGCTTTTGGACACTCCAACGCGCTTAGCCACATTGGTTCCCGTCAATCGTCCCTCGCTGTTAGACATAAGCAGAACAAAGTTGGGAAGTAGAATAATTATGAGTCGTTGTCGTATCCCTTCTTTGGCAACCTACAAGCGGAGAAAAGCAGGGCAATTCCTGAGTTCGATGCCTTTGAACTCGCAAACTGCAAAAAATGCGGCTGCTTCGCGATCAGCAAGCATCACTTCTGAAAGGTCGAGTACGATCCTTCCGTTTGTCGCTTCGATCAGTTCCTTGAGCGTGTTCAAGCATTCGATATCCACCCAGCCACACACACGCAATACGATGGCATTCTCCTCGCTGACGAGCCATTCGATCTTGAAGGCCATTAGTATCCCCCGGTCGAAACGTAAGTTACGGGCAAGGTGCACGATTACTAATGCAAACCAACTGCCATTCGTAAATGCTTGAAAAGGCGTCGAGGTGGGCTGATCAGTATCGTGGTTTTCGCGGAAATAGTGTTTTCATCTGCGGGTAGATGGCTTTAGCAGAGTTTGTAGCGGCTCTTACGAATTTGCAATTTCTTGATCTTGGAATCAAGAGTTGACGGTGGAATGCGAAGCCTGGCTGCGGCTCCGTTAGTACCGTAAACCCGACCTGCACTCTCCGCGAGTGCCGTTTCAATGATCTGCCGCTCGCGGCCCGAGTCGCCGTTCGTGGACTCAGGCACGCATCGCCCCGACCGCACCTTGGCGGCGGCTGTACATAGCCAGGCTTCATCCACACAAAACACCTCATTGGGGCTTACGATAACCGACCTCTCGACGATGTTCTGCAACTCGCGGACATTCCCTGGCCAATCGTAAGATCTAAATAATTCGACGGTGCGCTTATCGATCTTCGAGAAAGTCTTGCCTAGCTTTCGGCCATAGCGCTGGACGAAGTATTCAAGCATCGTCAAAATATCGTCCTTCCGTTCGCGTAGCGGTGGCATCTGGATTGGAAAGACGTTGAGCCGATAAAACAGATCTGCGCGGAATGTTCCCTTTGCTATCTCGACTTCCAAATCGCGGTTGGTGGCCGCAACCACACGGACGTCGACACGGATGGATTGCGTTCCTCCGACCCTCTCGAATTCTCTCTCTTGCAACACTCTGAGGAGTGCAACCTGAATATCGGCTGGCAGTTCACCGATTTCATCGAGGAAAATAGTTCCGCCGTTGGCCAACTCGAAGCGACCCAGCCGGCGTTGAGTTGCTCCGGTGAACGCTCCCTTTTCGTGACCGAACAGTTCGGAAGAAATCAGTGAAGGCGCCAGAGCTGCGCAGTTGACGCTGACGAATGCCCGTTGCGATCGCACGGATCGCTTGTGAAGGGCGCGCGCGATTAACTCCTTGCCCGTCCCGGTTTCGCCTGTGAGCAGCACGCTCGAATCAGTGGGGGCAACCTTGACCACCCGAGATACGACCTCTCGCAATGCCTGTGAAGTACCCACGATCTCCTCGAACATCGATACGCGATCCACTTCATCGCGGAGCGCTAGATTTTCCTTATAGAGTTGGTCTCTTAAAAGCTTGACCTCCGCAAGGGCATTTTCCAATGCGATCCTGGCCTGCACCTGCTCCGTGGTATCGATAGTAGTCCCGATAAATTCCACGAGGTCTCCCGTTTCGCTCAAGACCGGATGGCCGATGCAATGTATGTACTTGATAGAGCCATCGTCACCAAGCATGCGGTAGTGGGCTTCGTAATCGGTTCTCTCGTTTACGCATCTTTCAAAGAGTTCCAGAACACGATTCCGGTCCTCCGGGTGGATCTTGTCGCAATAGAAGTGCTTCCTCGAATAATCCTCGCCCGGTTTGAGGCCAACGGAGCGAAGCAATTCAGGCAAGCCAGTCATAGTTCTAGATGCAATATCAATGTTCCAACTGCCCGTACGGCCTAGTCTTTGGGCCTCCAGCAGATTCCATTCACTCCGCCGTAAGTTTTCCTCCGCTCGTTTGCGATCGTCGATATCGGTACCAACCGTATACCAGCGGGTCACCTCTCCTCGACCATTCAACAGGGGCTTGTATTGGACCAGGAGCCAACGATACTGACCACCCCTGTGGAGGAACCGCCGTTCGTTCTCGAATGGAAGCCCTCGCGAGAAGGCCGCAGCGAGTTCGTCCCGCAATCTCTCGGAATCCTCCGGATGAGGGACCTCACGCCCCCTTCCCGATCTCACTTCTGCTATCGTCAGGCCGCTGTACTCCAGCGCTACCTGATTCGCGTACAGAAAGTTTCCGCTGGCCCCAAGAACGACAACGATCTGAGGAATGGCATCGAGGATCGTTCGAAGCGCTGCATCGGATGTGGCTATTTCGTCGAAAGTCTCCGTCAGTGCCGTCAGCGTTCCCTCTCCCTCGATCGCAGTTACGGCGATGTTGCCTGCGCCTTCGATGTGTCGCAGATCTGTCTCGCTAGGGATGCGGGGCTCCGCACAATACATTACGAAGCCGTCCAGCACTTGCTGGTTCGTGGAGAGCAGCGGCTGAAGACGCATGCAATCCGCGTCCATCATCATCACTGCGGGTATGATCCCGGGAACCTGAGCATCCATCGTTTCACATGAACTTTGTCTAATATCTGCGAGGCGAGCGCCGCCCGCGATCATCTCCAGGGTTCGCCCTTCGGCCGTCAAAAGGGACTCGGCCCGCTTTCGTTCCTCGAAGTCGATATTCGCTCCATACCATCTGATGATGTCGCCCAAATCGTCACGTAACGGCTCAGCCCTCAACAGAAACCCCCTCTCCTAGCCGCAACCCAGGCGACCTGGCCTGGAAATCCATGCAACGGTTCTGAGCGAAGCAATTGAACAAATAGCTCGCTTTAAAACAGTCAAGCCAAACGCAAGATAGCTGGCGTCAAGACGCAGCGAGAAGAGAGCACTCCCCTAGCTGGATATTTCGAATGCTAGGAAGAAGTTATCGTGTCGTCTATTACATCTTTCAGCTACAGTGCTTTTGCGCCGCCGCTGTCGCTGGAAGCTCTACCGGAGCGGCCGAGTTGGAAGGCATAAGTCAGCTGTCCCTTTCGCAGCAGATTCGCAGATTGGAGCAGACGATGGGCGCTCTGATTTTGGCATTATGATTTGGGTTCATCGGCACATTTGGTGAAGGCTGTGTGAGCTTACGTGGGATGGTTGCGGTGGTCAAATTGAGGGTGTTGCGGACGCGTAGACCGAGCAGGTCGAAGCTGGCACGGCCGTACATCTGGCGTTTGATCAGCTTCAGTCGATGGACCTGTCCTTCGACTTGACCGTTGCTCCATGGCGTCTGCAAGGCAGCTGGATCCACAGATACTCGAGCAGCCGGATGAGGCTCGGCATCTCCACCCGCATCCACGCCTCCGAACGCTTTATCACTCGGACCACAGTAGCGTTGTGTTCGGTTTCTCTGCTGTGCCTCGGAATCGTATTCCTGCGCAAGCCAAATCCGCTACTCGCCGATGCTGCGCGGATCGTCGGGCTGTGCCCTCGGCTGCCAAGGGCAGGAAAAATCGACTGTCTCGCTGGCGGCAGTCCCGTCCTGCCATTAGGTAGTTGTGACCTGCCCCCAAATCAGGGAATCAGTCCAGATTGGATTCTTCTCCCTTCAGTCTGAACAGATCTCTTATCTTCGCGAACAGCCTTTGCCGAGCCGGCCCGCTCGTCCGGAAGATGATGCCTCCCGGGACGATCACCTTAAGTTCGGTCCCGGAGGCTGAAGTCACCAGCGTGAGTTTAGCGCCGATGCGAGCCGCGCGCTCCCGCATGCCCTGCAGACCAAAATGCTGGTCTTTCGCTTTGTCCGCTAATGCCGGATCGAAACCTGTGCCGTTATCACTGATGCGCACTGTCAAGTCCTGCGAATATCTGAGCTCGATCTTCATTTGGGTTGCCGCAGAGTGCAAACAGGTATTGCGTATCGCTTCGTATGCGATGCCATACACCTCATCCCGGACGATTGGGTGCATGTCTCTAGAATCGCCGATCACAGAAAATGTGACTTCCATGGCGTCCGGGCCAAAGCGATTCTTAGTTGCCCTCTGCAAAGCGTCAGCAAGATCGTCTCTCGGCGTGGTTGAGGCACGCAGCGAGTTCAGTGCTGCTCGTCCCTCCTGAGTTGCTTGAGCAAGCCACTCGGACAGCTGCTCTAGGGCCCGATGCATTCGGACGGGATCGCTAAACTGTGTCAGAGCATGATCTGCAACTAACTTGCTACCTTGGACAGTCTGAAGCAATGTGTCATGAAGTTCTCTTGCCATTCGAGTGCGTTCCGCAAGACGTTCGTCGAAGCGGGCGCTTATGGCTGCTGCCATCTGACGGAGCCGCAACTGATATAGGAACCACGCGACGAACAGAGCGGAGAATACGGATAGAAAGCGACACGAATTCGTCTGATACCAGGCAGGCGCGACGCGGAAATTCAGTGTTGCACCTACCGCGTTCCAGAGACCGTCGCTATTACACGCGACCACGCGGAAGCGATAGTGACCTGGATGGAGATCATTATAAAACGCTTGGCGCCGCGTTCCGGCTTCCCGCCAGTCTGCGTCGTGGCCTTCAAGCGCGTAGCGAAACAGGGCCTTTTGCGGCACAACGAAGCTGAGTGCAGTGTAGTCAATCTCAAGATCGCGGGTTAGAGGAGGAAGGCTAAGCCCATCCTGCGGGGAGTAGCTCTTTCGATCTGCGACGATAGTCTCGATATGTACTGGCGGCACTACAGCGTTTCCGGCCAAATGATCTGGATCGATCATTTGCAGCACACTGCCGTTGGCAAACCACAGTCGCCCGTCGGGACTTTTGGCACTGGCATTGAAATGACCCTGGCCCGGCTGCACTCCGTCCGACACGTCGAAAACTCTTAGTTTCAGCGTGCTTCCAGGTTGCTCCCACCATCGTTGCAGCTCGGCATTTGCGATCTCGATGAGACCGCACTGTGCGTAAAGCCACAGGTCGCCTTGATTGTCAGAAATGAGGGCGTGGATGCTGTCACAAGGCAGACCGTTGCGGACAGTGAGAATCTGTCGTTTTCCGTTTTTCCATCCGACCACTCCGAATGAAGTCGCTCCTAGTATAGATCCATCGGAAGCTGCGATGAGCTCGTCAACCCGAGAATCAGGGTGGTGCGTGAAAGGGAAGATCTCTGTCTTACCTGACCGATAGCGAGCCAGATCACCATTCAAAAGGCCTAACCAGATCCCGTTGTGCGGATCAGCCGCAACCTTGCGGGCTAATGGCATCTGCGGCGCTGGGAACGCTTCTCGGACTTTCTGATCCTGAATGCGAATGAGCGTCCCTGGTGGCCCCTTGGTCTCAACCCATATGTTGTTCTCTGAATCTTCAGTCATCCCCAACACTACTCCAACCGGGCTGCCGTCTTGTCTTTTAATCTGACTAAACCTCCCCGCCTGATAGATCGATAAAGTGTTGTCGATTCCGGCCCACAATCGACCGGTATGGTCTTCGAGCATCGACGTAACTTGATGTCCTTGCAAAGCTTTCCCAAACTGAGAAGACATGCCACCCGAACCAAGAACATCAAGCTTGCTAGCATCTCCAATCCAAATGGTGCCATCCCGCGATGCCAGAACCGATTCGACTGCGTCCGCGCTAAGTCCTTCGCGTGTTGAAAAGCTGCTCACTCGTAGGTCACGGAAGCAATCGAGGCCCTCCGCTGTAGCCACCCAAATGCTGCCCTCACGATCTTCGTAAAACTTCCATACCAAGTCACTCGACAAACCGTCTGTCGTTCGATAATGATCGACGTCAGCACCGTGAATCCTATAGATACCCTGGTTGCTGGTCCCGACCCAGAGGTTCTTCTGGTGATCTTCCAAGAGCGCTAGGACTTCCAAGGTTTCGCCATTTAACATGGGCGCGACAAATGTTTTGAGCCCGCCATCGACCAGATGCTGCAACCCCAGACCGCGGCCGGTGAGAGCTATTCCAACCCAAAGAGAGCCATCCGCTGCGACTGACAAGGCCTCCACCCCATCGATTCCCGCATTGGATTTCAATGCCTTGGGTCTATAAGCGTTAGATGACCCCGGTCGCCATTTGAGGAGTGTTGTGTCGCCGCCGATCCAAAGATTGCTCGAGGCGTCCTGCACTAGTGGTCCTGCGAAGAACGCAGGCACTCCATCCTCGTGCCCGTAACAACGAACTCCTTCACCGATGACCTGGCAAAGTGGCTGGAGGTTATTGCCAATTAGATCACGTACGATCCAGATTTCCCCGTTCACATCTTGAAGGATGGATGAGATGTATCCATCACCCTTTAGATAAGTGATCAAGTGCTGGTTGACCCGGTGAACGAGACCGGCATCAGTGCCGAGCCAGAGGCTTCCGTCTCGTGCGCCAAGCAGAGCAGTGATAGAGGTGGAAGGCATCTGTTCCATCTCCTGCGAACTCAATGAAACGAACCGGACCCCGTCAAATCTGAAAAGTCCGGCTTCGGTCCCCACCCAGATGTACCCATCCGTGGTCTGGGTCACGGTGCGTACCTCGCCACCAAAAAATCCGTCCTGTATTCTCCACGCGGTGTGACCATACTGGGAAATGTGTCTGTCCGGGTTTAGTGCAAAAACTGCACTTGCCAGGAATAGAACCAACAGGAAGCAGCCGAGCCGCGAGACGCGCATTCTCTCCGTATTCATCATGATCACCCTAGTTCGAAGCTAAGACTATTCATGAGCGGAAACCGCCAATGGTCTCCTCGAGAACTGTCAAAAAGAAATCTCGAAGAGGGGTCAACCTTTGATGATAGTTTGATTGTCTTGTGCTGGAATCTGAAATCCCCGGTCAACAATCTGCGGTTAACTCGATGGTCTGTGGTTTTTCCAGCTGCACGAATCCATTTACGACGGCGGCTCATATTGTCCCATCCCCAGTCCTGAGTAAAGATCGAGTCGACTGACTGGAAGGCTCTCTCGCGTTCGGAATAGCGATGACTCGTCTGTCGTTTAACAAGCTCGAGTCGCCACTTAGGTAGTCGAACAAGAAATCTGATCATCCGAGCACCATGTGGGATAAAGAGCTTCAGACCACTGGATCAGATGTGCAGCAAGCCGCGTCGGAGTGCGATGGTTACTGCATGCGTTCTGTCGTTGGCCCCCAGTTTACACACGAGGTTCTTAATGTGGAAACTGACTGTGGTCTCCGCGATCAGCAGTTGATCGGCAATTTGCTTGTTGCGATAGCCATCTCGAATCAGCCGGAGCACCTCGAGCTCCCTAGTCGTAAGATCTTGCCCGTCCAGATGCTCGACGAGTCGGGCTGCCACCTCCGTCGGAACATGCCGACGGCCTGCATGGACCAAACGCACCACCTCCAGCAGTTCCTGTTGCGGCATGCTCTTAAGAATGTAACTCCGAGCTCCCGCCCGAATTGTCCGCTGGATATCGCCATCGGCGTCCGAAGTCGTCAGCATAATAATGCGGGCGTCTGGATATTCTCCTCGAATGGTTATGAGAGTATCCGTCCCATTCGTGCCTGGAAGCCGAATGTCCATCAGGGTGATGTCGGGACGATGACGACGGAACTCTGTGATAGCCTCCGCTGCATTCGTCGCTTGCCCAACCAGAAGCATGTCTGGTTCTGACCCAATGATCGTGGTCAATCCTGCACGGAAGACCGGGTGATCCTCGACAGTGAGGATACGAATTGGTTTGCCAGGGCCCATAGCCAATTGTCGCGCCTCGGACAGGTGGCAGGCAAGGTGGCTCGGTTGCTGGGCCTGAGAGGCGGTGCATGGGGCGGCTCGCAAGTACAGGATTCTTATGAGCAACCGGGCCTTCCGACGATCCCCGCTGACGATCACAGCCAAGTTCCACCTTGTCCATCGCCGAATGCGAAAGTCCTCTATCTGCCTATTCAGTTCTCTTTTCCGCAGCACTCCTCCGTAGCCCATAGAACCTGCACAAATCATAGGTCTCGCGCTGTGGTTTCTGAGGTTTTCAGAGGTCTTTAAAACGTCTACCCTCATCAGCATACGCCCAGCCTCGCTCCATTGTTTGGTAGGAGAATGGGCCTCTGATTTTAGGAGATTCGCAGTCCTGGGAGATTCGAATGAAATCCGACAACAACGTGGTCGTTGGCGACGCCGACTCGGCGGCCACAGCAAGAGAAGCTGGGCAAAATCATGCCGGAGAGATGTCTTCGGGCATGGAGGGAAGTGTGTACCACATCCTCGAAATGTTGCCAGGCTTCGTCTGGATTGCGGGTCCTGATGGAGAATTTGAGTATCTTAGTCAAAGCATTTTGGACTATACCGGTATGACCTTCGTGGAATTGAAGGCTAATTGGACCGCGGCCCTACACCCGGACGATATTGCAGTCTGGATGCAAGCTGTCGCTGAAGCACTCCGCAGCGACAGGCCCCTCGAACGGGAGTTGCGAGTGCGTCGATCCGACGGCGCGTATCGCTGGTTCCACTCCCGGACGCGGGCGCTCCGGGATGAACAGGGCAATGTGATTCGCTGGTACGGCATCACTTGGGACATCGAAGAGCGGAAACAGGCCGAAGAAGCCTCGCGGAAGAGCGAACGCGAGCTTCGCCTGATCATCGACACGATACCAGCATTGGTAAGCGTGGCTAAGCCGGATGGCGGTATCAATTACATCAACCCGCGCATCGTGGACTACTTCGGTGTACCCGCAGAGGAATTGTATGAATCTGGATGGCTGCGTCTCGTGCATCCCGACGATGCTGACGCTGCAATGCAGGCATGGCGGCACGCCGTCGAGTCAGGAAAGTCGCATGGAGCGACCTATCGTCATCGCTGCGCGGATGGCCAATATCGCTGGTTCCAGGTGCGTCACGAGCCATTGCGTGATAACGATGGGAACATCCTTGGGTGGTATGGATTGCTGTTCGATGTCGACAATCAGAAGCAGGCTGAGGAGGCATTGCGCGAGACTGAAGACAATTTTCGGAGGATCCTCGAAACCATCCCTGCTTTAGTCCTTTGCATTACCTCCAGCGGACGGCTGCACTATGCGAATCAACGCGTGGTGGAGTACACGGGCACAAAGCTTCAGGACTTGGACTGGTCCCAACTGATTCATCCCGAGGATCGCGATGCCGCGACGCGGAAGCGGCTCGCGTGCGTTGAAAATGGGGTATCGTACGAAAACATGTATCGCGTCCGGCGAGCGGATGGCCAATACCGCTGGTTCCGGATCTATGCGGAGCCGCGCCGGAGCCAAGATGGCATGGTCTGGTATGGCTTGTTCTTCGATATCGACGCTCAGAAACGGGCTGAGGAGGCACTTCGCGAGAGTGAGAACAGCCTTCGGCAGATCATAGAAACCATACCTGCTTTAGTATTTCGTACTTCACCTGGCGGAGAGCCGGACTATATGAATCAACGCATTGTGGAGTACATAGGTAAGTCTTTGCAGGAAGTGAGAGAGAGCGGGGGGTGGGCGCAGCTTGTTCATCCCGATGACCGCGACGCCATGCTGAGGAAGAAGCGTTCTAGCATTGACAAAGGTGAACCGTACGAAAACGTCTATCGCTTCCGCCGAGCAGATGGCCAATATCGCTGGTTCCAGGTATGTGTGGAACCGCTGCGTGACCGAGATGGTCGTGTCTTTCATTGGTATGGTTTGTTTGTCGATATCCACGATGAGAAGCGGGTTGAGGAGGCGCTTCGCAAGACTGAACACAACCTCAGGCAGATCATCGAAGCGATACCTGCTTTTGTCTTGCGCGCTGCCCCCAGCGGAGGGCTGGACTATATGAATCAACGCATGGTGGAGTACACGGGCAAAACGTTGCAGGACTTGGGAGAGTGGGGCAGCTGGACTCAGCTTGTTCATCCCGATGACGTCGATGCTGCGCTGCGGAAGTGGCGTTCTTGCGTTAAACAAGGCGTATCGAATGAAAACGCTTATCGCATGCGCCGAGCGGATGGCCAATATCGCTGGTTCCAGGTACGTGCAGAGCCATTGCGTGATAACGATGGGCACATCCTTCGGTGGTATGGATTGCTCTTCGACATCGACGATCGGAAAAAAGCGGAGGAGATGCTGCGGACTACACGAGCGCGCCTCTCACGGGCTACCCAGATCGCTACCGTAGCCGAGCTATCGGCCACCATCGCACATGAAATCAATCAGCCTCTGTCGGCAATCGTTGTCAACGCACATGCCCTGAGTAGATGGTTGTTAAATGAACCGCCGGAACTGGAGCGAGCACAATTGATCGCCGAACGCATCATTCGGGACGGAAATTCTGCCGCCGAGGTTGTCCGCAGCATTCGGTCACTCTTCAAAGAGGCCACTCCAACCAAAGAACCGTTGGATATCAACCAGGTAATCACCGACGTGCTTGCCCTCGAATGCGACGAACTCCGCAAGAAAGGGATCACGATCAAGATCGATTTAGAGAAACACCTCGCATTAACACTCGGGGATCCGATCCAGATCCGACAAGTGATCAGCAACTTAGTGCAGAATGCTGTTGATGCCATGGAGTCGGTGAACGAACGCTCGAAATTGCTGTCGATTTGCTCTCGAGCGGATGGCACAACCATCTCGGTAGATGTCTGCGATCAAGGGAGTGGACTGGAAAGCGTCGAGAAGGTGTTCGAGCCATTTTTCACCACGAAGGAGAAAGGAATGGGGATGGGACTGGCTATCTGCCGCTCGATCATCGAAGCACACGATGGTGATCTGTCGGCCGCCACGAGTACCGAAGGAACAACGTTCAGTATTACTCTTCCAGTTTTCCCAACGAGTGGTCCGCCCGAAAACTAGGGTTCCCCCTGCATTGTCGTCACCAAATCGACGACCTGCTTGATATGGAGACCTGTCAGCCTCTGCACAACGGTGGGTTGGTTTTTGTATTTGTCGTTGCCTTTGCCGTTGTTCAAGGACAGGGCGAGCAGCAGTCGGGGCAGTTTTGAGCGACGATTGATCAGTCTAATATTCGCGGGTCGGAACCACATAATCATGAACCGTCGGGAACTGCCTCTGACTAAGGTCGCGAGTCCAGCTAAGCCTGTCGCATAGGGAAGACGAGGGTTCTCCTTCGTGCTTGCTCCGGCTGCTGCTGGCTCTGTCCTCGAATCGACTCAGCACGGTTGGCTATCGTGCCCAGGCAGTGCACCGAGCCATCTGCTTCGGCAACTGCAACGGCGATCGTCGCGGCATGGACATCCAAACCCAAAACTCGTACCTTTGCCTGCATGACCGGTTTCTCTCCGCTTGTTGTGTCTGAACTATGGTTACTTCCAGAAGACAGCCTAACCCACGGTCGGCGCATTGGACCGGTCACTCCATTTTGACTAGCGCGAAGGGCCTAGGTTCTCGATAGGCAAACGACCGGGGCAGGTGTAGTGGTTGCTATACCCTTCAGGGTTATCGCGATCTCTGGCCCGGTCTAAGATACTGGGCGACAGGAGGTTTTTCTATCCGGGATGACAGTTTGCAACCATTCAGATCCGACATAAACATGTAATAGCGTCAGATTAACAATACAATTACTCTAACAGACTGTGAGGCAGCAGATAGCTGGAAGCAACGCGTAAGGTTCATATGCCCTGAGTTCGGGAATACTGCACCAGTCGATTATAGGAGCATGCCACAAGGCTAGTAGAGATCCTAGCGGGGGCGCATGGAATCGCAAAACGAAGTGATCTATATCGTAGACGACGATTTCCGGGTCCGTGAGTCTCTCACGGAACTTTTCGCCTCCTATCGTCGAAACGTAATGAGCTTTGCCTCTGGTATGGAGTTTCTGAACTTCTCTCGATCGGATGCAAATGCTTGCCTTATTCTCGATCTCCGGCTCCCGGAAATGAACGGGTTGGAGCTCCAACATGTGATTGAAGCAGAAACAGTTTTGCCCATCATTTTCATCACCGGCGATGGCGATATTCTCTCATCCGTCACGGCCATGAAAGCCGGTGCTGTGGAGTTTTTGACAAAGCCCATAAACGAGCGCGCTCTTCTGTCCGCAGTTAGCGACGCTCTCGCCAAAGATCGTATCGCCAGGCAAAACGCGGCCGAGCGCGAGAAGATCCTTGTGCGCTACAACTCGTTGACTCCGCGTGAACGGCAGGTACTCCCACTCTTGATTCGCGGTTTACTCAACAAACAGGCGGCCGGTGTTCTTGGTATTGCCGAGTATACCATTCAGGTTCACCGCGGGCGCATTATGAAAAAGATGCAGGTGGACTCATTCGCCGAACTTGTACGACTGGCCACGAAGTTAAACGTCGACACCGTGAAAGCCTCCTAGGAAGCTGCCTTGCGCAAGCTCACTCCTTTTCTGCGGGTCAAGTTGCCTCGAGGATTATATCGACAATGATTGATATTCATCGCAGTATTGTGATCATAGACGACGACGCACGGGTATTGGAGTCGCTCGAAAGCTTATTCGAGGCCGACGGACATCAAGTCCAATTGTTCTCGTCAGCAGAAGCATTCTTAGCTTCCAGTGCGGCCAGTACTGTCGACTATATTGTCTCAGACATCGGACTGCCGAACATGACTGGACTTGAACTCTTGGCGATAGTTAGGAGTTCCGTCCGCAATACTCCAGTTGTTCTTATCACAGGTAGGCCTTCCGAGCATTCCGAAACTTTCTGCCTCGAAAGCGGTGCCGTAGGCTTCTTCAGAAAACCGTGTGATGGGCGTCGGCTATTGTCCCTCATCAATACGATTTCCCAAGTTCCCAATAGCTGATTAAGACGCGGATTATCGCATTCTTCAAGTATTCGAAGGCAGTTGACTGATGTCTCATGCCGGCACTATCGAAGCATAACAGGAACCCGTAATAGACGGGCTCTCTAATCCTGCGTTAGCTTCTATGTAATAGCTTTGAAGCGATATCGCCGTCGGCAGAAAACACTTTCTATTGACCCAGATGCAGCGCAGGCGCCAGATATATCAACATTTAACCAGCACTAAATAGGGATGACAGAATGCGCTCCGAACTAGTCTTTGGTTCAATGACATATATTTCAAGTAGATACCTAATCGCAAATCTTGCCGCACGAGCTACCCGCAAGCTCCACAAGCCACACACTCGCATACAAGATACAACGAATAATGTCTTGGAACGCTTCGCTCGTGCCAATCCGATATTAGACACACGGCATGCCGGTCACTTGCCACTTTGTGGCACGCAAGATGATATCCATTCATTCTATAGCGTAGCGCATAGAACATGCACAAATTATAGGTCTCGCGCTGTGGTTTCTGAGGATGGCAGAAATCTGTAATACCTCTATCCACATCAGCATGCGTCCACCCTCACTCCATTGTTTTGTTGAGCAATGGGCCTCTGCATTTGCGAGTCAGCCTTACACGGTCGGCAAACCAACTTCAAGAATGACTAAAGGAAAGGTTATTGCTATTTGTGCCCATCCATTCGTATTCACTGATCAGATTCGTGGACCCTCGGGTGTCGACTACCCTGTTCAGCAGCAGTTGGGCCGCCCCGTCTTCTCAGTAATCAGAATAGCACCGCAAATCCGGGCACAAGGCACGTACCAAAGATGCGCGGAAATCCGCTGCATCAGTTAAGTTCATGTCGTTATCGCTTTCGGGTGGCTAACAGAGTCTCACGTAACTATACATAAGCCAGTTCTGTTCAAGTCGTTCTTCGATGGGTCCTGATACAGCATCACATCAAGTAAGTTTCGGCAATCGAGTGTCAACGAGGCTGCTGGGAGTTCGGGAACATGGGACTAGAATTCGAACCACTGAAGATCGAGTACTCACGTCCAGGCAAGGCAGAGGCGAAGATAAGTCGCGACCCAGAATTCTGGATTATCGAGCAGCTGACTGCAGAAAATAAGCGCTTGCAACAGCTCATCGTCGAGCTACTCATGAAAAACGAGCGATTACGGAGCAAGCTGCAAGACGGAAAAAGTATTTAGCTGCTATTGGCTCTATTGAAATGGTCGTTCGATGATCGCCAGAGAAATTTGGAGATAAACGCAATGTTAGTCTTCGGAACAATTTGAAGAGATATTTTGCGTGAATAAGAAGCGTTTTTCTGTGGAGCAGAGTGTGGCGGTGTTGAAGCAAACCAACGCCCGTGTGGGTATTTAATGAACGCTCACAGAAATGCGGACGATATGCCACCAAATCCTGACATCGTAAATTCATCCAATAAGGTAAGGCTATGCGAAATGTTGTTATTAGCGGTCCTCCGCCAGTCCAGGTCCTCGATGTTACGGGGCCCTTAGAGGTCTTCTCGAATGTAGCGGACTATCAGGTGACGCTCGTCTCCTCAAGTGACGCGGATCATATCATGACCAATCGCGGAATCAAACTCGCAGGTGCGGTGCCACGCGACTGCGTTTCGGGTCCGATCGACACACTCGTCATTGCGGGAGGGGGCGGGGCCGAAAGCGGCGAATATGATTCCGACTATCTTCGCTGGATCGTCGATGCTGCCGGCAGGTCGCGCCGCGTCGCCTCGATCTATACGGGGGCTTTCTTACTCGCGGCTGCTGGCCTTCTCGATCACAAGAATGCGGTGACCCATTGGAAGTTCTGTGATCGACTGGCGCGGGAGTTTCCCAAGGTTAACGTATTATCCAATCCGATCTTCCTTCGCGACGGATCGATCTACACCTCGGCAGGTATTACAGCGGGAATCGATCTCTCTCTCGCACTGGTCGAAGAGGATCACGGGCATCAGACGGCCCTGACTGTTGCAAGGCAACTCGTCATGTTTCTCGTCCGTCCGGGTGGTCAAGCGCAGTACAGTAATATACTCTCGCGGCAAGCCACAACATCAGAACCATTGCGCGAGTTACAGGTTTATATGCTCGAACATCTCAAAGCTGATCTCTCAGTCGAGGCTCTAGCCGAGAGAATCGGGATGAGTCCGAGACATTTTACTCGTGTATGTCTTCGCGAGATGAAGTTGAATCCGGGGCAATTTGTTGATCGCCTCCGAGTTGAGGCTGCTCAACAGATGATCAATAGCTCATCGATGGGACTGAAGGAGATTGCGGACAACTGCGGGTTTGGATCTGCGGATTCGATGCGCCGCAGCTTCCAGCGAGTCATTGGCATTACCGCAGGCGAGTACACCGAGCGATTCAAGCACGTATGATTTGGCCGTGGGCGTCCGAAAACACGATTGCCGCCAATTCCGCAAACAAACTGCGATTGCCAAATACCTGGTTGCATCTTCACATCTTTACGAATGGCGATGGAACTGCACTAGTAGATGACAGGAAGAGAGAGAAAAAAGATGAAGGACCTTAGGAAATTCGTGATGGACGCCATCGAAGGATGGATCGTTGAAAACAAGCGAAACTATTCAGTTCACTTTGTGCAAGGCGAGGTGAGAGGTGTCACGCAGCAAGATGGCTCGCCGCGCAACATTCCGTTCTGGACCCCAGTATTTGTGGGCAAAATGCATCTCAAAATATCCACAATAATAATATTAGCCATGAAAATCTTCCACTCTACGGTGACGCTCTTAGCAAGGTTCCGAGCTTGGTCTACGTCAGCAATCTGGATGGCGGAGAAGATTTGTCCGGACCTCGGTGGGGGGATGGATCGTTCGTCTGGCGGATGCTGAGGCAAAAAGGCAAGTACCGGTTGCTTGAAGCATCCAACCGGTACTTGCCTGGGTTTCAACTTATGGGGTTCACAGTTTCACTTTATAGGGCACGAATTTCACTTTATGGGGTAAACCACAGAAGTGTTCACGCACAGTCCACGTAGGACCTAGGAGCAGCCGCTGGTGCTGCCGCATTCCATGCAGCGGTAGCAGGAGCCGTTGCGGGTCATGATGGCTCCGCAGGTGGCGCAGGAGGGGCTGTCGCCCATGTCCACCATGGAGCGCATGGCGTCGGCCGCGTGGTAGATGCCGCGGTCTTCGGTGTGGAGCTCCGTTGCACCGCGTGAGGGCGGTGCGGCGATGCCGGAACTGGCGGCCAGGTCGGGGGCGATGCCGCCCTGGGGTGGGGTGCGGTCCTGATCCTCATAGCTGCCGGGGAAGGGCTCGGGCTCGGCGGCGGGGGAGAGGTGGATGTGGCTGCCCGGGCTGGAGACGGTGCCGAGCACCGGCACTCCCTGCGCCGGGCTGAGTCCGGCGAAGAGGTCGAGCTGGGTTCCCGAGAGGAAGCGCATCTGGATCCAGCGGAAGATGTAATCCATGATGGACTTGGCGTAGCCGATCTCGGGGTTGCCGGTCCAGCCGGAGGGCTCGAAGCGGGTGTGAGCGAACTTCTCGCAGAGCACACGCAGCGGAACGCCGTGCTGCAGGGCAAGCGAGACCGCGGTCGCGAAGGAGTCCATCAGTCCGGAGACGGTGGAGCCTTCCTTGGCCATGCGGATGAAGAGCTCGCCGGGCTGGCCGTTGGGGTAGAGGCCGACGGTGATGTAGCCTTCGTGGCCGGAGAGCGCGAACTTGTGGGTGACGCTGGCGCGCTCGGCGGGCAGGCGATGACGGACGGCGCGCGGCGGGCTCTTGGAGTCGGCGGCGTCGGCGTTCTCGGTGCTGGCGGCGAGCACGGCGGCAAGCTGGACCTCAAGCGCGGAGATGCGGGCGGCGGCAGCGGCCTGGGCGGCGGCTACGGTCTCCTCGATCTCCACGGTTCCGGCAGCAGCAGGGGCCACGGCCTTGGTGCCCTTCTTGTTGTCGTCGGTCTGGGCCGAGACATTCAAAGGCTGTGTGCCCTTGGAGTTGTCGCGGTAGATGGCGACGGCCTTGATGCCCTGGCGCCAGGCCTCGAGGTAGGCCTCGGCGATGTCGTCGACGGAGCAGTCCTGAGGCAGGTTGACGGTCTTCGAGATGGCGCCGGAGAGGAAGGGCTGCGCCGCTCCCATCATCTTGATGTGGCCCATGTAGGAGATGGAGCGGGTTCCCTTGGCGGGCTTGAAGGAGCAATCAAACACCGCCAGGTGCTCGGGCTTGATGGCCGGTGCGCCCTCGATGGTGCCGGTGGCGTCGATGTAGCTGACGATGGCGTTGACGTCGGCCTCGGAGTAGCCGAGCTTGATGAGCGCCGACGGCACGGTGTTGTTGACGATCTTGATCATGCCGCCGCCGACCAGCTTTTTGTACTTGACCAGGGCGAGGTCGGGCTCGACGCCGGTGGTGTCGCAGTCCATCATGAAGCCGATGGTGCCGGTGGGCGCGAGCACGGTGACCTGCGAGTTACGGTAGCCGAACTTCTCTCCGTGGGCGAGGGCTCCGTCCCAGGCCTGCTTGGAGGCCTCGATGAGCTCGGTCAACTGCGGAGCGGTAAACGGCTCAGCCGAGGTGCGCGACTTGCCGATCTTGTTGACCTCGGCGCGGTGCATGCGGATGACGTCGAGGAAGGGCTCGCGGTTGACGTAGAAGCCAGGGCAGGCTCCGCCCTTGATGGTGGCACTCTGGGTGACGGGGGTAGCGGCGCCGAGCGGGTTGCAGGTCTCGGCGATGCGCGAGGACTGCCAGTAGGCGTCGCCGCAGAGGATGGCGGTGACGGCGCCGGCGAAGTCGCGGCCAGCGTCGGAGTCGTAGGGCAGGCCGAAGGCCATCAGCAGGGCGCCGAGATTGGCGTAGCCGAGACCGAGCGGACGGTAGTCGTGCGAGTTCTTCGCGATCATCTCGGTGGGGTAGCCGGCCGAGTCGACGATGATCTCCATCGCGGTGGTGACGATGGCGATAGCGTGACGATAGGCGGGGATGTCGAACTGACCGCCCGGGGTGAGGAACTTCAACAGATTGAAGGACGCCAGGTTGCAGGCCGAGTCATCGAGGAACATGTACTCGGAGCAGGGGTTGGAGGCGTTGATGCGGGCGGTGTTCTTGCTGGTGTGCCAGCGGTTGATGGTGGTGTCGTACTGCATGCCGGGGTCGCCGCACTGCCAGGTGGCCTCGGCGATCTGGTGCATGAGGTCGCGGGCACGGTACTCCTTGACCGGCTTTTTGTCCTTGACGGTCCTGGTGGTGAAGGTGCCGTCAGACTCGACCGCCTGCATGAACTCGTCGGTGACGCGGACGGAGTTGTTGGCGTTCTGGAAAAAGATGGAGCTGTAGGCCTCGGAGTCGGGGCCGGATCCGTCGTAGCCGGCCTGGACTAGATGCCAGGCCTTCTCCTCCTCCTTCACCTTGCAGGTGATGAAGTCTTCGATATCGGGGTGGTCGATGTTGAGCACGACCATCTTGGCGGCGCGGCGGGTCTTGCCGCCGGACTTGATGACGCCGGCGAAGGCGTCGAAGCCGCGCATGAAGCTGAGCGGTCCGCTGGCGGTGCCGCCGCCGGAGAGGGTTTCCATGCTGCCGCGGATGTTGGAGAGGTTGGAGCCGGCGCCCGATCCCCACTTGAAGAGCATGCCCTCGGTCTTGGCCAGGGTGAGGATGGAGTCGAGCGAGTCCTGCACCGAGTTGATGAAGCAGGCGCTGCACTGAGGCTTGGAGTAGCCGGTGACGGAGTAGATGACCTGGCGCTTCTCGGCGTCCCAGTGCCAGTTCTGCGCGTCGGAGTTGGGCTCGAGGCGGTCGCAGCCAACGTTGAACCAGACGGGCGAGTTGAAGGCGACCTTCTGATTGAGCAGGAGATGGCAGAGTTCGGCGTAAAAGATGGCGGCGTCTTCGGCGCTGGCGAAGTAGCCGTCACGGATGCCCCAGTTGCGGATGCTCTCGGCGACGCGGGTGATGAGGGCGCGTACACCTGACTCGCGCTCGGCGGTGCCATTGAGGCCGTGGAGGTACTTGCTGGCGACGATGTTGGTCGCGGTGACGGACCACTCGGACGGGACCTCGACGTTCTTCTGCTCGAAGATGAGGTTGCCCTTCCAGTCCTGGATGACGGCGTCGCGACGCTCCCAGGTGATCTCGTCATAGGGCGAGATGCCGGGTTTGGAGAAATGCCGCGAGAAGGTGAGGCCAGGCGCTGCCTTCTTGGAGGATGCGGCGCTCGATTTCGCCGTCTGGGGAGTCTGGGTCGGGATGGTGGCCATAAAGGGTAAGTCTCCTTCTAAAAAAGCGTGAATCTAAATTTGGTGGGGCTCACAACAGCGACTCGGAGGATCAAATTCGGCATGGAGTCGAAGCTAGATATGAATCCGGCGGCTGCACCGGCGGCTTCGGAATCCTAGGAAATTTGAGGGCCGGGCGAGGCTCTTTCAGTCCTGCAGTCGTGAAGGTACCGCCCCCAGTGGGGTGTGTCAAGTATAAAGCACTAGATATTGTGTTTGCTTGGTAGATACGTAGTTTATCGGCCGAGAGAGAAAATTTTGTAAGAAGACACTGTTAAAAGAAGCCTGCCCGGCAAAAAATGGCCGCGCGTTTGGCGGCCTCAGCGAATCCACGTTTTAAGAGTAGCCCAGTGGCCGCCCACCCGGCGGCGCGCAGAGGTCTGTTTTCTTGCCGTTTTGTGTGGATGGAGGTGGATAAATGGGGACGGAATCTTGGGCTCTGGACGGCGGTTAGATGGAGGACTGTCCTGCCCGGTTTTCCACCGGGGGAAGCGGACTCTTTGAGGCTCGGAACGGCTGGGCGGGATCGGATTCGGTCGCGGGAGGGCAGGCAGAGCTGCTAGCTGCTGGTTGCGACGGAGGTTGATTCCCCGATGTATTGAATGTATCGAAAATGGGGTTGAGGATGGTTGTGGATCGTTGAAAAGAATGAACCGTTTTGGGACCGGTTGGGTATCAGTAGAATTGAGCTGTGGCGGAAGGAGCGGTGGCGCGGTGAGCGAAGAGGTTTACGACGTCCTGGTGATCGGGGCAGGGCCGACGGGGTTGGCGTGCGCCATCGAGGCCAAGCGGGCCGGTTACCGGACGGTGCTGGTCGACAAGGGCTGCCTGTGCAATTCCTTGTTCCACTACCCGGCGCATATGACCTTCTTCACCACGCCGGAGTTGCTGGAGATCGGCGACATGCCCTTCTCGAGCCCCAACCAGAAGCCGACGCGCAGCGAGGCGCTCGAGTACTACCGCAAGGTGGCGGAGCACTACGAACTGGATGTACGGCAGTACGAGTCGGTGGCCGGGGTAACGGGATCGGACGGCGACTTCGCGGTCCACACGACCGACCGGTTCGAGCGCAAGGCGATCCACCGGACGCGCAAGCTGGTGGTGGCGACTGGCTACTACGATCTGCCGAACTATCTGCAGACTCCGGGCGAAGAGCTGAACAAGGTGCGGCACTACTATCACGAGCCGCATCCGTTCTTCGGCATGGATGTGGTGGTGATCGGGGGCAAGAACTCGGCGGCGATCGCGGCGCTGGACCTGTGGCGGCATGGAGCGCGAGTGACTCTGGTTCACCGCGGGGCGGAGATGCACCGCCACGTGAAGTACTGGATTCTGCCGGACATCAACAACCGCATCAAGAACGGCGAGGTGACGGCTTACTTCTCGAGCTCGGTGACGCGCATCCGCGAGGATGATGTGACCATCGCGACGCCAGCGGGCGAGGTGACGATTCCCAACCAGTTCGTGTTTGCGCTGACGGGCTATCATCCGGACTTCGCCTTCATCGAGGGGATGGGGGTGAAGCTCGATGAGGCCAATGCGCGCTGTCCGGTGTGCGACCCGGCGACGCTCGAGAGCAACGTGGCCGGGATCTATCTGGCCGGGGTGATCGTGGCCGGGGAGCGGACCAACGAAATCTTCATCGAGAATGGGCGGTTCCATGGCAAGTTGATCGCCGACGACCTGCGGCTCAAGCTCGGGGTGGAACAGACGGCGAACCGGTAGGTACCCCCCCTACTATTGCCCGGAGCTAACCGTTTTGTTTGCAGATGCTTAGCGTGGTTACCTGCCGATAAATTCTTGTTTCTATTGGGATTACGGGTAAAAATAAAGAAAACGTTGGAGTTAGCTCCTTTCGTGGAATAGCCCCGGCAGGTGCTTTGGGTGAAGGCCGCGAAGAGTTCGGGTTGAAAGGTGCGAGCTGTATGGGCGGTGCTCAGGCTAGCGGGGTCCTTCGACTTCGCCGCTCGCGATGAGGCTGCGAGAGGCTTCGCTCTCAGGATGACGGCAGGAACAAAACAAGCGAGAAAAACCAAGCAGCTTCAGGGCCAGCGCCGGCAGGAGATTTATTCGGGGATGAGGGAGTAGAAGCTGAGTGTGGCGTCGCCTTGTTTGAGCAGGCGGGTGTGGTGGAGGCCGCCGTAGCGCTGGGGGAGGGGGGATTTGCTGGCGTGCTCGGCGATGACCAGGGCGTCGGGGCTGAGGATCTGGCGGCCGCGGGCGCTGCCGAGCAGGTTGAGGGTGGTCTCGTACTCGGCGGCGGCCTCATAGGGTGGGTCGAGAAAGACGATGTCGATGGCGGTGGCCGGGTTGAGGGATTTGGCCAAGCGCTCGAGCAGAGCTCCGGTGCCGCGCTCCTCGAGGGTGAAGCCGGTGGTGATCTTGAGGGCAGTGAGGTTGGCGCGAAGGGCTGCTATCGCGGTCGCAGCGGTCTCGGTGAACCAGACGTGGGCGGCGCCGCGGCTGATGGCCTCGATGCCGACGGCTCCGGTGCCAGCGTAGAGGTCGAGGAAGCGGCAGTCGAGGATGCGCGGCGCGAGGATGTTGAACAGGGTCTCGCGCAGGCGGTCGCTGGTGGGTCGGGTGGCGGTGCCACGGGGGGAGACGAGCTGGCGGGAGCGATGGGTTCCGGCGATAACGCGCATGAGTTTGATGGTAGCGGGTGGGTTGGCAGGGCTCAAAGATTGCCGTTCCCATGTCTAAAGACATGGAACATTCGGACTTCTCTCTTCTACCCATCGCGATGAGGCCGCGATGGATGGGGCACCCGGAGATGGATGGACGCCCGGTTTTTTGGGGGCGCATACAATTGGGGATATGGGCGGGTGGTCATTTTCGATCGGCAGGATTCTAGGCGTGGATGTGCGCATCCACCTGTTCTTTGCGCTGCTGTTGGTGGTGTCGGTGAGCTACACGAGCGTGGCCGGCATCAGCGCGGGGCGGGGGGTGGGACTGTGGCTGCTGCTGCTGCTGGCGGTGGCGGTGCGGGAGGTGGCGCGGGGGATCGCGGCGGCGTGGTTTGGGCTGCAGCTGCGCTCGATTCTGCTGCTGCCCACCGGAGCCATGCCGAGCTATGCGACCCGCGAGGACACGGAGCGGGCGGCGACGGCCGGGGTGCAGCGGGGGCTCGCGCTGGTGGGGCCGATCGCCAACCTGGTGGTGGGGTTGCTGTTCGTGGGCTTCGTTCTGGGGATGTCGTCCGACCTGGGGCTGTGGAGCCTGCTCGAGCGGCCGTGGATTACGCCCAACCACCTGCTGCGCTCGCTGATCTGGATGCAGCTGCTGCTGGGGGCGATCAATCTGCTGCCGGCGTTTCCGCTGGATGGCGGGCGCGTGCTGCGCGGGGAGCTGACGCGGGCCGGCGGCGGATTGAAGCGGACGCGGCTGGCGGCGGGCGCGGGCCAGGTGATCGCGATCGGGTTGATCGTGGCCGGGATTCTGCTGCCGAATCTGCTGTTGATGATTGCCGGGGTGTTTGTGCTGACCTTCGCGCATATGGAGGATCAGGGGGTGCTGCTGGAGTCGAGCGTGGCGGCGGTGAGGATGCGGGATGTGATGCTGACCGAGTTCAGTACGCTGTCGGCGTCGGCGACGCTCGAGGATGCGACCCAGCAGGCGGTGCATACGCTGCAGGATGTGTTTCCGGTGGTGCGCGGGCGCAACCTGGTGGGCGCGGTGTCGCGACAGGGGATCTTTGAGGCGCTCGAGGCCAATGGCAACGGCTATGTGCAGGGAGTGATGACGCGCAGCTTCCATACGGCGCAACCGGAGGACTCTCTGGTGCAGACGCTGCAGCGGATTACGACGGGTGTGGGGGCGCAGCTGGTGCCGGTGGTGGAGGGCGAGCGCGTGGTGGGGATCATTACGCCGCAGAACCTGTCGCAGTCGATGGGGGTGCTGAGCCAGCGGCGCCGTCTGGCGGAGCGGAGCGCGCGGGTCGAGCGATCGCGCGAGGAAGAGTAGTCGGGATGGACGCGGGGACGGAGTTCGAGGGGGCCGAGGAGGTCCAGGGAGTTGAAGGATTCGAGCATGAGGAGCTGGACACGCGGCGGATGAACCGTCCGTTGGCGCCGGGGCTCTACCTGGTGGCGACGCCGATCGGGAATCTGGAGGACATTACGCTGCGCGCGCTGCGGGTGCTGCGCTCGGTGGACCGGATCGCCTGCGAGGACACGCGGCAGACGCAGAAGCTGCTGAACCACTTCGAGATCAAGACGCCGACGGTGAGCTACCACATGCACAATGAGGGCTCGCGCGCCGAGGAACTGGTGGCGGAGCTGCGCCAGGGCGCGCGGATCGCCGTTGTGAGCGATGCGGGGACGCCGGGGATCGCCGATCCGGGCGGGCAGGTGGCGGCGGCGGCGATCCGCGCCGGGGTGGCGGTGTATCCGGTGCCGGGAGCGAATGCGGCGGTGAGTGCTCTGATCGCGAGCGGGCTGGGCACGGAGCGGTTTACGTTTCATGGATTTCTGCCGGCCAAGGCGGGAGCGCGGCGGTCGGCGCTGGAGGGGCTGGAGCGCGACGGCGCGACCCATGTGTTCTACGAGGCGCCGCACCGCATTGTGGATACGCTGGCGGATGTGGAGACGGTGTTCGGCGGAGCGCAGCCGGTGGTAGTCGCGCGGGAGCTGACCAAGCTGCATGAGGAGTTTCTGCGTGGCTCGGTGGGCGAGCTGCGCGGTGTGCTGGCGGGGCGGGCGAGCGTTCGCGGGGAGATGGTGCTGCTGCTGGCGCCGGCAACGAGTGCAGAAGCGGCTGGGGGAACTGAGTCGCGGCCGGGCATTGCGGCGGCCGTGGCGGAGTTGGTGAAGACGGCGGGCATCAGCGAGATGGACGCTCTGAAGCGGGTGGCAAGAGAGCGTGGGCTGGGTAAGAGCGAGGCCTATCGGGAGCTGCAGCGGGAGCAGCGGCGGCGGTAGTCCATCCCACCCTTCGCGGTGGAGCTGCGAAGGGTGGGGCACCCGGCTGTATCGGGGTGAGCTTACGGCTGGGCTTGGTTGGTTCTGGTGAGGGTGCAGTCGCGGAGCTCGAAGGGGGTCGGGGGGCCGTCGCCGACCTGAACGATGATGCGTTTAGGCACGAGCATGTCGCCGACGAACTGGTAGGAGTAGGTGAAGCCGGCCTTATCGGGGCCGCTGGTGGGGGCTGCGGCGGAGCTTGCGCTGGAGCTGGGGTCGGGCTCGGTGATGGTCTCGAGCGAGGTGAGCAGCCAGCCGTGGCTGCTGGGGTCGAACTGCGGGGTGAAGTCGGTGACCGTGCCGTTGAGGTGGCTCTCGCCGTGGGTGATGCGGAGGTCGGCGGTGAGGTCGAGGATGGAGAAGAAGCTGCCGCCCTCGAGCGAGAGGCGGTAGCCGGCGCCGGCGTGCTCGAAGTGGTAGCGGGTGGCCTCCATGGGAAGAATGCGGTCGGTGAGGAACGGATTCCAGCCGGTGAGGGAGGCGGAGATCATGGTGTCGAGGATCTTCTGCTTCACGCCGACGGAGGAGCTGGGCAGCGGCTGGAACTTGGCGTCGGGGAAGGTGGAGGTGACAGTGGCGCCCTTGAGGAGGTCGTCGGTGACGGCGACCTTGGCGCTGGCGAGCTGGGTGAGGGTGGGGTCGTGGTCGGGGACGCGCTTGCCGGTGGCGCGCTCGAGGATGGGCTGCCAGTCGATGGCGACCGCGCAGGAGAAGCCCTGGACGCCGCGCTCGAGCGGCAGGTAGTAGGCGTGGCGGGCGCTGGCGAGCAGGGTCTTCTGGTCGATGGCGAGGGGCGCTACCGGTTGGGCGATGGGCGCTACTGCGGGCACGATTGCCGGGCTGATGCTGGGAGCGGTCTGGGCCGGTGCGTTGAGGCAGCAGATGGCGGCGAGCAGGAGGGCCGGGCAGCAGAGACGCAGGGGCAAGGGCATGATGGGGTCCTGTCGGTGCTTGGGTTGCTACGCGTGCAGCTTCGAGTTTAGACGAAGGGGATGGAGGAGTGAGAAAAGCCCCTTCCTGAACGGGAAGGGGCTTTGTATTGAGATGGGCTTTGTTCTCTCCCACCCATCGCGTTGAGGCCGCGATGGATGGGGCACCCGGGGTCTGTTGGGTTGGGGTTATTTGCCGGTGTAGGTGACGTGCCAGATGGAGCGGGAGCCGTCGTCGGTGACGAAGAGCGATCCGTCCTTGGCGACGGTGACGCCGACCGGGCGGCCCCAGACCTTGCCTTCGGGGGTGACGAAGCCGGTGAGGAAGTCCTCGTAGGAGCCTTCGGCTTTCCCGTTGTGCATGGGGATGCGGATGACCTCATAGCCGGAGCGGTGGGAGCGGTTCCATGAGCCGTGCTCGGCGGCGAAGGCATCGCCGTGGTAGTAGCCGGGGAACTGGCTGGCGGTGTAGAAGGTCATCTCCAGCGAGGCGAAGTGGGGGTTGACCAGGACGTCGGGGGTGAGCACCTTGGAGCGCAGCTCGGGGTGCTTGCCTTCGTGGCGCGGATCCTGATGGCCGCCCATGTAGAACCAGGGCCAGCCGTAGAAGCCGCCGTCCTTAACCGAGGTGACGTAGTCGGGGACGAGGTTGTCGCCGAGGTTGTCGCGCTCGTTGGTGGAGCACCAGAGCTGGCCGGTGATGGGGTTGATGGCCTCGCCGACGCAGTTGCGCAGGCCGTAGGCGTAGATCTTCACGAACTTGCCCTCAGGGGTGTACTCGAGGACGTCGGCGCGGTGGAACTCGCCGGGGTGGGTGTCGGTGTCGTCGACGTTCGAGGCGGAGCCGACGGAGATGAACATGCGCTTGCCGTCCTGGGAGAAGACGACGTCGCGGGTCCAGTGGCCGCCGCCGCGCAGCTGGGCGTAGCCGGGCAGGACGGGGACGATGGTCTCAGGCGCGCCGCTGGCCTTGAGGTCGCCGTTGTTATAGGCGAAGCGGACGACCGAGGTGGTGTTGGCGACGAAGACCCACTTGGGATTGGGGCCCGCGGGGTAGAAGTTGATGCCGAAGGGGTGATCGAGGCCACTGGCGAAGACCTCGGAGGTGGCTACCTTGCCGTCGCCGGTGACACCGCGCAGGACACGGACCTCGCCGGCGTGCGAGTCGGCGAGGAAGAGGTCGCCGTTGGGGGCGGTGCGGATGAGGCGGGGCTCGCGGAACTCGATGTTGCCGGCCTTCTCGGCGCCGCCGGCGTAGAGCTCGACCTTGAAGCCGGCGGGGGCCTGCGGCCAGGCGCCCTGGGGGCGGGGGACCATGGAGGCGCCGTTGTCGACGGACTCCTCGGGCTTGGGCTGGGGCAGGTCGGCGACGGTGAGCTTGCGACGGACGCCGGGGTGCTCCTGGGAGTAGTCCGTGAAGGCGGCCTGGCCGGTCAGGGTGGGGCCGACCTGGCCGGTCTGGGAATTGGTTTGGGCGTGGGCGGCGAGGCCGAGCGGTGCTGCGGTGAGCAGGGCGAGCGCGAGGGCGGCGAGGGGCGATGTCTGATGGCCGAACATGAGTTCTCCTGGTTCTTTTGGACTTTGCATAGTCCGGGCCTTGCAATCCGGACTTTCGATCTGGACCTTCCGATCGGCACTGACCGACCGGGACGACCGTTGTGGCTGTAAGAGGGAAGCGTTCGAGCCGGCTGCGTGGTCTCGATGGCCTCCCGGCCGTTGCGTTGGATCCAGATGATTGTAACGGGCGGCGAGCGGGGCCGGCTTGGAAGACTCGCTACGGGGTGGAGGCCGTGGGTGCCGTCTGGGAGTTGGCGGCAGTGATCTGCTTGAGCAGATCGAGCGGAAGGGTGGCGGTGAGCACGGCGCGATCCTTCTGCTGCTGGATCTTGAGCGAGTCGATCAGCTGGCGCAGGGCGGCGTCTTTGGGATCGCGCGATTCCTGGGTGCCGCGGGCGTTCAGCTGCAGGCGCTGGAAGGAGCGGAAGAGATCGAGCAGGGCAGAGAGCGCGGCGGTGGAGCGGGCGGCATCGTCTTCGCTGGGTAGGATCTCGTCGATACGCAAGCGCAGGGCTCCGGTGTAGCGCAGGCTGGCGACGAAGGTGGTGTCCTCGGGCACGGGCAGCTGGAGGCCGAAGGCGGTGATGTGGCCGTTCTCGGAGAAGGGCAGGCCGATGTGGCCGATCGCCCAGGCGCTCGACAGCAGGGGGACGTCTCGGTAGCGGGCCTCGAGCAGGGAGGAGCCGGCGAAGGGTGAGGCGCCGGCGCGGAAGCGGTCGAGGATGGAGTGAATCTGCTCGGCGGTGGGCTGGTTGGAGGCGGCGATGGTGTCGTAGCCGAGCTGGGTCACGCGGAGCAGGCGCGAGGGGCGGGCGACGGCGGTTGCGGGGTTGATTCCGGGGGCGGCGGGGGTGAGCTCGTAGGCCACCGGAATGGTGTAGATGGTGTGGCCGCCGTAGGTCTCCTCAGCAGTGGCGGCGGAGTGCAGGTAGCGGGCCAGGCGCGGACCGTCGAAGCGGCCTTCGAAGACCTCCGAGTAGGCGACTGGTCCGTTGGGGCCGTTGGGGTCGTCGCGGCGCTGGAGGGCGAAGGCGACGGCATCGAGGTCGCGCTCGAAGACAATGCCGGTGGCGTTGACGAAGCTCTGGTAGTCGGAGCTGCGGGCGATCGGGCTCTTATCGAAGTGCGTGGCCGCGCGCAGCGGCTTGAGGTTGAGGTAGACGATGGCGTCGGACTCAGGGAGCAGACGAGCGACCTCGGGCGGCGCCTGGGTGCGCAGGAAGACGGCGACGGCGAGCGCGGCCAGCAGCGCGGCGATCAGCAGCAGGGAGTAGCGAGTGCGTTTGCGCATCCATAGACGAAGCTACGCGGGCGGGGGGCGTTGCGCAAGGTATTTGGGGTTGGAGGCGACTCAATCGACGGGCTATGGTACGTTCCTACATCACGGGGGAGGGACACGATGCTTGAGCTCCGAAACGTGCGTAAACGCTACTTGAGCATCCCTGCGGTCGACGATGTCAGCTTCACCGCGCACCATCCCCCTCATCACCATAGGCGCACGATTGCCGCAAAGCTCCCTTTGGACGATGGGGCATCTGCTTATCGCTACAACGATGGCCGTGGTGGGATTGTTTTCTGTGCTGAACTGGGATTCGCTGGTTCCAGATCGGCGCGATGTGCTGGTCCTCGCTCCATTGCCGATACGGACTGGAACCCTCTTTTCCGCTAAATTAGCGGCGGTGGGCGCCGCGCTGGGACTGGTGCTCTTCTCGCTGAACGTCTTCACCGGACTCATCTGGCCGCTGCTTTTTTCTCCCAAGGGAGGCGGGTGTTGGGCGCCATTCGATCGCTGGTTGCTTACTGGACGACGGTCGTCCTGGCAGCAGTGTTTGTCTTCTGTCTTCTGTCTGGTTCTGGGCGTGCAGGGGGTCGCTACGCAGCTCCTTTCGCGTCAGCGCTACCTGCGGCTGTCTGCTTGGCTGCAAGTGGCGGGCTTCGGCTTGATCGTTGGACTGTACTTCCTGGAACCCTCGCTGGAGACGCGCGAGGCGCTGACCGCACCGGAGAACCAGAGGCTGCTGGCGTATATGCCTTCGTATTGCTTCCTTGGCCTCTTTCAACATCTCAATGGTTCGATGTCCGAAGAATTCTCAGGGCTCGCGAGCCGGGCCTGGGTGGGCCTGGCGGTCGTTGTGTGCGCGACCGGCGAGATTCTTCTCATCTCCTGCCTTCGCACTCTGCGCAAGCCGGTGGAGGAGGCAGATATTCTGCCAACGCCTCGCCGGTTCGTGGGGTGGCCTCGAGGGGAACGGCGCAGACTCCGGCCAGACTGCCATTCTCTGCTTCAGCGTGCGCACGCTGCTCCGCAGCCGCCAACATCGTCTCATCGCGAGTCTTTACCTGGGGGTGGAGGTGCGGCAGTTCTGGCCTACTTGCGCACCGTTCTCGGCGACCGGGGTGTCATCCAGGGGATGAGGACAGGGCAGATGCGTGTGTTCGTTCTGAGCGCAAGCCTTCTGGCTGCTCTGCGTCGCGGTCGCGGGCATCCGTCTTGTCTTCTCGAAGCCGATCTCGCTGGGCGCGAACTGGATCTTCCGCATCCTCAGCGCGGGTTGGGCTGGCGCTTGGCGGCGCACGAAATTCCGGGCAGCTGCGGCGGCTCGGCTGGATTTTGAAGCCACGGTTGATCCGGAGGTTTTCGGCTTGAAGCTTGACCGCAGGTAACGCTTTGGGCTCCCGTAGATCCGGATTTCATTCGCGGTCATGGGGGCGCGCCTGCCGGCCACGCTGGGACGTTGCCTGGGTGGGATGGCTATGGTAGATTTGATCTTGCGGCGCACTCTGCGCGAGCAAGGGCGCGCGTTTCGCTAGTAAGCGAGTCCAGGACGAAGGCAGAGGGTGAGGCGCGGCTGTTTGGGCTGGCGTAGCTCAGCTGGTAGAGCATCTGATTTGTAATCAGAGGGTCGGGGGTTCAAATCCCTTCGTCAGCTCCAGTTTCCACGCGGCCCGCAGCTGTCGGGTTGGTTTTGGTTTTACAGTAGTCGTTTTGGATCTTTAGGGTTTTCGGATTTGGTTGTATCTGCGGGTCGTTCTGGCGCGCGACACTCCACCACTCCTCAAGGATTTCCACCAGCGGCTTGACCATGCGGCGAAGGCTGCGTGGGGCTCGACTGGACTTGATGGGCAGGGAAGAGGCTCGCGTGTTGGCGGGGTTTGCAGGATGTGCACAGGTGGCCGAGTGGTTAATGGCAGCAGACTGTAAATCTGCCACTCTTTGAGTTACGGAGGTTCGAATCCTCCCCTGTGCACCACTTAGTTGGACGTGCTGGTTTGGACGTAGTTCCGGTTGCAGTCGGAGCGCGGAGTAAGGAATCGTAAGGCTGGTGCAGTGTGGATTTGAGCCCCGCGGGCAGTGGCAGGATGGTTGTTGCGCTGATCGTGTTGGGGCTGTTGTCGGCAGGCGCCTGGAGTACGATGGAGCCAGGCAGGTATCGGAATCTTTGTCTGGTGTTGCTCGCGTTTTTTGCCTTTCGGGTAGTGCTTGGAAGGCTCCGTTCGCGATAGGATTGTAAGGTTGGGTTTTTCAGGCTGGCGTAGCTCAGTGGTAGAGCACTCCCTTGGTAAGGGAGAGGTCGAGAGTTCAAGCCTCTCCGTCAGCTCCATAAATTTTCAGGCGTCCGGGCGGGAGTAACTCAGTGGTAGAGTCACAGCCTTCCAAGCTGTTGGTCGCGGGTTCGATTCCCGTCTCCCGCTCCAAATTTTAGGCGGACCGCAGGCCGCGGTCCGCGTTTTTGAATGAACCGAGGAGATTCCATCTTGGGCGCTGGATATCAGCAGGCAGTTCTCGAAATCACCAACCCGCAGACCTTCGGTTCGGTACGTGGAGCCGTCGAGGCGGCGTTTTCGGCTGCCCGGGTAGCTGATTTTTTGAAGTCGGTGGAGCGCGCCGGCCTGCGCATCCGCGAGTTCGAGGCGGTGCTGCGGTTGGGCAAGCTGGGGGCGGCGACGCCGGCGGAGTATCTCCAGCTGGAGAACGGCGATCAGGGTCAGATCCGGGAGTTTTATCTGGCCAGCCTGGAGAAGGTCGCTCCGGATCTGCGGCAGAGATTTTTCAAGCTGTACGCGTATTACTGAGCGTCGGCAGGGGTTGTGTGCGGGCGTTCGTCGGTCTATTCACTTCAGTCCAACCGCAGGGCAGGCGTGGTGAATCCGGTCGATTGACTTGTGAGGTTGGATTGAGCTGTCGGCACTTGTGCCGGCTAACACCCGGGATGTGACCGGGCATTACGAGGAGAAGAGCAGTCATGGGCAAGGAAAAGTTTGACCGGTCGAAGCCGCACGTAAACATCGGGACGGTGGGTCACATCGACCACGGCAAGACCACGCTGACCGCGGCGATCACCAAGGTGCTGTCCAAGCACAACCCGCACAACATCTTCCGTTCGTTCGACACCATCGATAACGCTCCCGAGGAGCGCGAGCGCGGTATCACCATCTCGACCTCGCACGTGGAGTACGAGACCCCCAACCGCCACTACGCGCACGTCGACTGCCCGGGCCACGCCGACTACATCAAGAACATGATCACGGGCGCGGCGCAGATGGACGGGGCGATTCTCGTGGTTGCGGCCACCGACGGCCCGATGCCGCAGACCAAGGAGCACGTTCTGCTGGCCCGCCAGGTCGGTGTTCCCTACATCGTCGTCTTCCTGAACAAGTGCGACGCGGTCGAGGACGAGGAGCTGGTCGAGCTGGTGGAGATGGAAGTTCGCGAGCTCTTGTCGAAGTACGACTACCCGGGCGACGACACCCCGGTCATTCGCGGCTCGGCGCTGGGCGCGCTGAACGGCGAGGCCCAGTGGGAGGCCAAGATCGACGAGCTGATGGCCGCGGTCGACAAGTACATTCCGCAGCCCGAGCGCGCGGTGGACCTGCCCTTCCTGATGCCGATCGAGGACATCTTCTCGATCTCCGGGCGCGGCACCGTGGTCACCGGCCGCATCGAGCGCGGCAAGATCAAGGTAGGCGAGGCCTGCTCGATCGTCGGCTTCCGCGACACCCAGCAGACCGTCTGCACCGGCGTCGAGATGTTCAAGAAGCAGCTGGACGAGGGTCTGGCGGGCGACAACGCGGGGCTTCTGCTGCGCGGCATCGCCAAGGAAGACGTGGAGCGCGGCATGGTGTTGGCCAAGCCCGGTTCGATCACCCCGCACACCCAGTTCAAGGGCGAGATCTACGTCCTGAGCAAGGAAGAAGGCGGCCGTCACACTCCGTTCTTCAACGGCTACCGCCCGCAGTTCTACTTCCGCACCACCGACGTGACCGGATCGGCGAAGCTGCCCGAAGGCACGGAGATGGTGATGCCGGGCGACAACATCGCGCTCGAGATCACGCTGCACACGCCGGTCGCCATGGAGAAGGGTCTGCGCTTCGCCATCCGCGAAGGCGGCCGCACCGTGGGCGCGGGTACGATCTCCGAGATCATCAAGTAAGCCAG
>Ga0210403_10000518_pt1 | contig 40008 bp, 35 predicted proteins | sample IncBWC19MmetaG_FD_150863 | JGI IMG/M metagenome (GOLD analysis project Ga0210403, IMG submission 150863) | Forest soil microbial communities from Barre Woods Harvard Forest LTER site, Petersham, Massachusetts, United States - Inc-BW-C-19-M | ecosystem: Environmental > Terrestrial > Soil >...
GTGGTGGTAATAGGGTAAGGTTCGCCCTGCAAAGCCCCAGCCATTTTGTATTCCGATTGGTCGTAAAGAATGGGCATCCCGGATACGATACTCATCAGCGGATCGTTTCCGAGGCAAATGGCAACCGGAAGATCTTTGCCTTGCTCTTCTGCTCGCGCGAGGTGAATTGCGATGTCATGTTCCGGAATAGGCTGAATCCCGATTCGATTACGGCCTTTTACTTCAAGCCGGTACATGCCGCAATTCTGTGTATCTATGTTGTCCCAGTCGTTCAGATCACGCGAAACGACGGTGGATTTATCGATATAGAAGCCCCCGTCGCCTTGATTGAGCCGGAGCAGGGGCATCAGGTCGTACAGGTTGATGTCCTTATCTATAACAACTTCCTTCCAAGGTGCATCTGCCCGCCTTTCAATCTTTCCCGGATAGGTCCGATACCGTTTCACAAACTCAAAGAATTGTTCTTTGAGGGGCGTGTTCTTGGCCATGCCGATTGCGAGTGCATGGTTCGGCCAGGAACCATGGACGTTCATAGCAATCTTCGCCGTCGTATACCCTTTGATGTTCTCAAAGAGCAGCGCCGGCGACTGGTCGCCCAGTTTGGTTCCAGCGCAAGCGGCGCAAGCAATATCTGGCTCGGGCAGAACGGGCTCACTGATTTTGAGCAATTGCCCATTCTTCTCGAGGACATTAAGAAATTCGCGTAGACCCTTGTAAGCCATATACAACAACTCCTTTTCCACTGTTCTGAGTGGCACACCGCATGTACATATCCGGCAAAATTCGGTTAAGACGGGTTAATTTTGGGAAGTGTGGATCTTGCGCGCCTCGGTGCTTGTGCCGTTCCATTCGTACTTGTTTGTTTGCTTCAGTCCGATGATGCTGAGCACTCTGTGAGCAAACTCCTCGACGATACTTTCCACCGTTGATTGTCCGTTGTAAAACGTTGGTGTGATGGGAAAGATGATGGCGCCTGCCTCGGTCGCCGCCGCCATATTTTTGATGTGAATGAGATTCAGCGGTGCCTCGCGCACGCAGAGAACCAGTGGAATCCGCTCTTTCAATGCAACATCAGCAGCCCTCTCTATGAGATCGGTTGCAGCACCCGATGCGATGCGCGACAGCGCGCCAACAGCAAGGGGCGCTATGACGACGGCCGTCGTCGGATAGGAACCGCTCGTGACAGGAGAGCTTAAGTCCCGATCGTTCAGGACACTGACCTTCTTTGCATTCTTGCCCGCGATCTCCGGTATCATCTCCGCTGGGTTTTCCACGCCCCACTCCAACTGGAGCAACCTATGCCCGTTCGGCGATGCAACAACGTTGATATGCTCCACCCGATCGTCGCCTGAAAGTAGCTTCAGCAATGTCCGGTGGACAATCGTGCCGCCTGCTCCTGTGTACGCTAGCGTGATGTTGTGCTTGTTCGACATACAGTTTCCTCTTTTTGAGTTTTCAACCGATTAGTCACTGACTCCCCTCAATAGATGGCGCAATTTCTTCCGACCATGAAACACTCGAGCTTTCACCGCCCCGACCGAGACGCCCATCACCCGAGCGGTTTCTTTCGTGGATAACTCACGAAGCTCTCGCAGCTGGATTGCCGTTCGAATTCTTGGCGTCAACTTATCCATAGCCGCGGATAGAATTCGGCTCCGCTCGCTCTGTAAGAAGACACTCTCCGGACCTGCGTGTGAATCGGGCACCTCTACCCGTACCGCGCTCTCTGCTTTGCCGCACAAGTCGTCGATCGGTACCTCGCGCAGTCCGCGACGTGTGCGCAGCCACATAAGAGCTTCGTTCATCGCAATTCGTGTTAACCAGGTGGAGAAGGAAGACTTTCCTTCGAATTTGTGCAAGTGCACGAAGGCTTTATGGAAGCTCCGCTGGGCGATGTCCTCCGCGTCTTCGCGAATCCGGGTGAAGCGTCTCGCAATGGCTAGAATCCTCCGCTGGTGACGGTCGATGAGAATTTCAAATGCCTGTCCTTCTCCACGTTTCGCGGCAGCGATGAGCGTCGCTTCCTCGTTTCCGCCAGCGATGTTCTGCCTGTGAGCATCCGCAAATTGCCGTGATTCTCGACTCCGTTTGTTTGTCTCCAACCCAACTAGCCTGCACTCTGGGATTGAGATACGCGTGGGCGCGGTGTCAGAAGGTCCGCTAGGCCAATCCGGCGAAGCATCTCAGCACGAACGCGATCTAAGACTCCGTTCACGACTTCTGCGCCGTCTTGCGTCGGGTCGATGTGTACTCGGAAAGGTCGCTTGCCGAACGGGGCATCGACCACCTTGACGATGGCCTCCGCGACGGCCGAGACATCTGCGTCTGCGGGCACGATGGCCGCGAAACCCTTGAGCACCTGCTCTCCAAAACCGGCGTACGGGCCAGCTTCGTATTCCGCAGCCCGTGCCTTATCAGCGGGAGAGCCCGCATGAGCGAAGTGATTCGTGCCGCCAGTGAATGCGCCTGGAACGATGATAGAGGTCTCGATACCCCAGCGCGCTAATTCGCGCGAGTAGACAACGGCTAGCGCATCCATTCCGGCCTTTGCCGCAAAGTATGGCGCGAGATAGGGTGGAGTTCCTCCCGCTGAGCTGCTGCTCGAAACCCAAACGACAAGACCTTGGCCTTGCTTACGCAACTGGGGCAGGGCTGCACGGTTTACGCGTTGGGTGCTCAACACATTGATGTCATACAACTCTCCCAGTTGTTCGGGGGTGAAGGCTTCGGCTGGACCAAAAACCATGTGGCCCGCGTTGTGAACGACAACGTCCAAACTGCCGTTTTTCGAAATGATTTCCTGGATGCCCGTGTCACAAGATTTCTGCGACGAAACATCCAGTTCGACGACGCGCAAATCCACGCCGTGGTCGGCCGCATACTTTTCCACTTCCTTGACCTGATCTGCGTTCCGCCCCTTGGTTTCACGCATGCTCGCATAAACTGTATGCCCTGCTCGCGCCAAAGCGCGTGCTGCCAAAGCGCCAAAACCACTCGATGCACCTGTAACAGCAATTACGTTCTTCACAGCTCAATCTCCTTTTTCGAATCGAATTTGGATCTAATAAGAACTAATCTCTTATTCACAAATCTTCCGGACAGTTCTACTTTCTTCCTTGAAGGCGATAACGTCAGGCAAATCCCCCATTGGCTCGCAGAATTTGGCCGTTAATCCATCCGCCATCGGGCCCGGCAAGGAATGACACCACGTTTGCGATATCCTCCGGCTGACCCAGCCGTTCGAGTGGAGGGACTTTGCTGAGTTCATCGATTTGTGCTTGAGTCTTGCCTTTTAGAAACAGGTCGGTCCCAACAGGTCCGGGAGCGACGGCATTTGCGGTCACCTTTCGACCACGCAACTCGTTGGCGAGCACGTGGACCAGTCCCTCAACTCCCGCCTTGGAAGCGATGTACGCGCCGTAGGTCGGAAACGACTTGGCTAGAACGCTGCTCGACAGCGCAATAATACGTCCACCCTCCGCCACATGTTGTGCCGCCTGCGCGAGCACGAGGAAAGTTCCGCGCAGGTTGGTGGCGATGACTTTGTCGAACAATTCCACATCGCTTTTTGCGATCGGAGAGAGTGGCATGATGCCTGCATTGTTCACGACCACGTCGATCCTGCCGAAAACATCTTGAGCTTGCTTGAAGAGATTCTCCACGGCCTCAGCGTTGGCGATATCCGCCTGGAGGGCAACCGCCTGCCCACCCGCGGCTTTGATCTCGTCCACCACCTCTTGTGCCTTGGCCGGATTTCCGGCGTAGTGTACGGCTATACCAAAACCATCACTTGCAAGCCGCTTCGCTACTGCTCGTCCGATACCGCCGGAGGCGCCTGTGACGATAGCGCTCCCCATCACTTTACTTTTCATTGTTCGTCTTTCTTTCCTTTCGTGGGCATGCATACCTTCATGTGTAGACCCTGACCGCTGCCTCAAGAGGTGAGATGGATTTGACTTATCAATCGGACCATGAATTGTTAGAATGCCTATCATGCGTGACGTGCATCTTCGACATGTCGACCTGAATCTCCTTAACGCGCTCCATGCCTTACTCGAAGAACGCCATGTGACGCGCGCTGCAAAGCGATGTTTCTTGAGTCAGTCGGCCATGAGCCGGGCGCTTGAACGTCTCCGTGAAATGTTTGGAGACGTGCTTCTCGTCCGCAGTGGCCGCAGCTACGAGCGCACCCTTCGAGGAGAAAGCGTGCTGCGGGAACTCGAATCGCTCATGCCTCGACTTGAAGCAATGCTGCGAGGAGAGCATTTCGATCCGGCCAAGAGCCAGGTGCGATTTCGAGTAGCAATGACTGACCATGCAGCCATGGTGCTTATGCCTCCGCTCGTTCAGCGTGTGCGTAGAGCTGGAGCCAAAGTAAACATGCACGCATCAGCATGGAACGATCGCGTCCATGAAGACATTGTTGCGGGCCGAATTGATACGGCGGTCAGTGCAGAGGCCCCGCCGAGCACCCTCGAGTCCGAAGTGCTTTATGAGGAAGACTTCGTTTGTCTCATAGCTCGGAGCCAAGGGAAGCATCCACGACGATTTACGGTGAAACAGTATCTGAACCTTTCACACGCAATCGTTGAAACGTGGGAAGGACAGCAGACTCCTGTCGATAGACCCCTGGCAGACCTCGGCTTGAAAAGACAGGCGGCGTTACGTATTCCGTTCTTCGTGCCCACGATCCTCAGCATCGCACGCACCGACTTGGTGATAACCGTGCCGCGAAGGCTGGCCAAGATCATGGCACCTCTTGCGAACGTATGGGTTGTCGAACCGCCGCGTGAAATCAAAGGCTTATCCTATTTCATGACTTGGCATCAACGACTCAACGCGGAGCCGGCACACACGTGGTTTCGAGAAGAAATTCGTATTGCGGCCCGGTCTATATAGAAAGAATCACTGAAGGAGAGTATTGCACTGGTTCGTTTTCTCCCCTGTCGCCTTAACCCATCGTTTCGCGGTCGACTAATTTCTATTTCAGAGGCTGTTAAGAAAACTGACAAACTCTTGATCCACCAGCGTTAGGTCTTTCAACTCGAAGACGATGCGTCGATCGCTTGGTTCCGCTCTGATCAAAGAATCGAAGGGTCGATCAAGTCTCCAGGCCAGAGTGTTCCCAACGCAGCTAGTAACAACGATTCCGCAGTTGGGAAACACGCGCTACTACATTCTTATGACAGCGCCAGTTGACCTTGGATACGTTCCGCGGGAAGGCCTTTCCGTTCAACAATTTCCCTGCCACCCATTTACACTTCACATCCCGAGCATTCGGTCGCGAGCCGAATGCTCTACCCAAATTCTGTAAGTGCTTGAAGGAAAAGATTTTTGGCTCCCCGGGGAGGATTCGAACCTCCAACATTTCGGTTAACAGCCGAACAACCAATTTCATCAGAACTTGCCGGAGTTGGCCCTAATCGAAGGAAATCAGCAAGTTTCGACTAAACCTGATGAATCACTTTCTCCTTCTTTATTCACCTTTCGTTCGCATTTTGCCGCCATTTACCACCATTAGTATTACGTTTTTATGACGGCACTTTGAAGCAGGACCCTTGCCTGTCACGCAGGAGACCGCGGTCCGAGTCCCGTCGCTCACAGTTGGCAACGTGTTGAGCCGACCTCGGCCAGTTGAGACGCAATTGTGCAATCAACAATACGAGAGTGACCCTTACTTGAATACTTCTCGCAAGAATTCGATCGTCGTTTGCCACGCCCTCGCTTCCGTTTGTGGATGGAGTCCAGCTTCGGGTGTTCTATCGCCGGCAGCTCCTTCGCCGGTAAAACTGTGTTTCGCATCACCGTAAATGTTGATCTGCCAGTTCGCCTGGGCCATCCGCATTTCCCTTTGAAAATCGATCACACTTTCTGCTGGCGTCACCGGGTCGGCGTCACCGTGCAGCACGAGGATTTTGGGTACGACAGCGTTGCGTTGCGCAGGTATGGGGTTGCTCAAAATTCCGTGTAAAGAGATTACGCCGCGGAGTGTAGCGCCTGCACGCGCCAACTCGAGAACGCCACAGCCTCCGATACAGTACCCAATGGCGGCGATGCGATCCGCATTGCATTCAGGCCGCTCTTGAAATGCTCTTAAACCGGCACAAAGCCTGCGGCGAAATCGCAAGCAATCGTCGAGGAATGGTCCGACAACTGTCACCGGTGACTGTGGTGGACCTGGCCGAATACCAGCACCGAACAGATCGGCGACGAAAGCGGCATAGCCCAACTCCGCCAATCGGTCCGCACGTCTGCATATCGAGTCGTTTACGTTCAGCCAGCTGGGCACAACTAGGACGCCCGGCAGGTCGCGCGCCGAATCAGGTGCAGCCAGGTAGCCCTCGAGAGGCTGCTGCTCGTCCAGGTAAGAAACTCGTGTTTCCATCATGAGCTGAACTCCCGGCTCCTTGGTTCAGGACGCGTACCGTCGAGGAATCTGTGTACCGACGTTACGGCCGTCGCGCCGTCGCCGATCGCGAAGGCGACCCGCTTGGGGCTGCCGCTACGGCAGTCGCCGGCGGCGAACACGCCGGGCAAGCTGGTCTCAACAGTGCATGGCGGCCGAAGTTCTTTCCAAACGGGAAGAACTGCAACCTCCTGGCCGGTTAGCACGAAGCCCTGATCATTTCGGACGATGGACGAGGGGAGAAAGTCGGTTCTTGGCTTTGCTCCGATGAAAACGAACAGGCCGGAACTAAATTCTTCTCTTATTTCCCCGTTCGGTTCGCGCAGGCGTACACCGCAGATATGGTCGACGCCCTCGATTCCGACGACTTCGGTGTTGTAGCGGATTTTGACTCTTCTGTTCGCCAAGACTCTTTCCGACAAATAGGAAGACATCTTTCGCAGATCCGGACCACGCACAAGCAGAGAGACTTCGTCGGCGGTTTGGGAGAGAAACATTGCAGCTTGGCCGGCAGAGTTGCCGCCGCCAACTATATGGGCTGCGGAAGTTCGACAGAGTCGAGCCTCGATATTGGTCGCGCTGTAATAAACGCCAGCGCCCTGCAAGGTATTGAGACCTTCGACGTCCAGGAGTCCATAGGACACGCCCGCAGCGACGATCACTGATTTGCCCAGCACATAATCACCTTCAAAGGTTCTCACTCGGTAGAACCCATTGCTTCGTCGCTCCAAGTTGGACACCGTGCTCGGGACGTGGAAGTCTGCTCCGAACTTCAAAGCCTGAAGATAGATCAGATGAGCGAGATCTCGGCCCGCGATGCCGTTCGGAAAACCGGCGTAATTCTCAATCCGGGATGTCGAACTCGCCTGGCCTCCTGGCCCGAGGGCGTCCAGTACGAGACAGGACAGACCTTCCGACGCTGCGTAAACTGCCGCTCCCAAACCCGCCGGACCAGCGCCCAGAATCAGAACGTCACAATCTGAATTCGGTAGCTGGCCGCGAAGACGAAGGTGGTCCGCCAGCTGGGCGCGTGTTGGCGCTTCAAAAAGGACTCGACTGCCGTGAGCCACCACCGGATAGGACTGAACATCTTCACGGATCTGCTCGAGTTTGCTCCGATTGTCGTCGAGAGACGTATCCAGCCATTCGTGCGGCACACTGTTGCGGAATAGCAGCTCCACGGCTTCGAGCGTTGCCTTATCGCCTTTCCGTCCGTAGATGCTTAAGCCGCGAAATTTGGACTTGAGGAGTAATTCCCGCCGGCGCTGGTACGATTTCCAGAACCTTTCACCCAATTGTGGTCTTTTGATGAACAAACTCCGAAGCTGTTTCGGCGTAAGTCGAACTGCCTCGACAGAAGTTTCGGCTTCGACCGAGATGATCGAAGGTCGGCGTGTGAATAGATCGATATCGCCGCTGAAATATCCCGCGCCGTAGCGAACGAACACCACGCGTTCGCCGGTCGAGATGTCGACGGCCCGCACCGTTCCCGAAAGAATTACGTAGCTGTTGAACGGAAAATCCCCCGCGGACACAAGTGGATCATTTTCAGCAATGGCGCATCGTTCCCCGAAAGGTTCAACCTCAGCGAGCTCAGCCGCATTGAGGTGAGGATAGGCAACCGGGTCCGAGAGTGGGTCGAAACCAAGTCCAAAGAAATCCTGCGACTGGTCTGCCCCTGGGAACTGTGGATGAGAACTCGACATTTGTCATCTGACGTGATACGCCGTTGAAGTCTTATATGTCTCAAGAAGTCACGCGTACAAGTCCAAGGGATCCGCGGTCATGGTCGTTTGTCCGACCTCAATGAGGTACCCATCCGGGTCGCGCATGTAGCACCGCAATTCCGTTGCGTGGACTCTAGGCTCAGTGATGAAGCTCGCGCCCCGCGAAGACCAAAGATCGTGGTAGCGCCTGATATCCGTCACACGAAGGTTCAGAAAACTGCTTAAGACGTTTTGATCGCGCGGCGGCGAAGCGACGACTTCAGGCTTGTCGTCGGTCGGACCGCCGCCGCCGTTGATAGTGAGCCAAATGTTCCCGAGGCGCAGAAACGTCGGCTCGCCCTCGCGCAGCACCGTAGCGCCGAGAACATCGCGATAGAATGCGACTGAGCGCTGTATGTTTGCAACGATGAGGGTATTCGTCACCACAAACTTCAGTTCAGCACTCTGTTTCGTCATTCCGCCTCACATGCATCGCATTACATGTATGTCGCGCAATTTATTGCCGGGCGCATGGACACATCCGGGTGCCGCTTTAAGTCAGCACCACGATCTTTCCACCTGCTTTGTTTTCCTCCATGCAGCGATGCGCCTCAGCAATCTCGTTGAGGTGGAACGTTTTGCCAACCTGGACTCGCAGTGTGCCCGCCGCAATCTGCTCAACCAGATCCTCAAGAGGCATCCGCATGAAGTCTTCTGATTCGCCGGCATAAGTAGTCAGGCTGACCGCAGTGGGGATCGCTTCCATGGGAGCGAAATTCTCGAAGGACCATTGGTTGCCGACAATTCCAGTCATGCAAACAATGCCGCGTTGTTTGGCGCAGCGCAGCGAGTCTTTGAGTGTCGTCGTGCCGACCAGTTCGAGCACCTTGTCGACACCGTTCGCACAGACTTCCTTGACCTGCTCTGCAATCGAACCGGTATCGATGAACACCTGGTCGACGCCGCTGGCACGCAGCAGTTTTTCGCGCTCGGGGTTTCGGGTGGTCGCGGCGATGAAGGCACCTTGGTTCTTGCCGATGGCCGCAGCCGCCAAACCAACGGAGGTTGTGCCGCCTCGGATCAGCAGACGCTCTCCTTTTTCGAGGCGCAGAGACTTGAACAGCGAACCCCACGCCGTCTGCAGCATCTCCGGGATCGCTCCGAGCGTTTCCCAAGAAAGTTCTGTCTTGATGACCTGCACCTGTTTCGAGGGCACGCACGTGTATTCGGCGTAGCCGCCGTCAAATTGCCGCCCCAGTCCGCCCATCGCCGTAGCGACGATATCCCCTTTGCGAAACTCGCCTCCGGGCGCTGCCTCGACGACGCCGACTGCCTCGATACCCAAGACGCGCGGAAACTTGACACTGGGCGAATGACCCTGCCGGGTAAACAACTCGGACCGGTTAAGCCCGAATGCCTTTACGCGAATCAAAACTTCGCCGCTCTCCGCTGCGGGGATCGGAAGGCTTTCAATTTTGAGAACCTCGGGCCCGCCGGCTTCGCGAACCACAGCGGCTTTCATCGTGGCCATCGTTCGTCCTCTTGGCCCTTATGCGCGTGCCGGGTTCGTTGTGGAAAAGCAGTAGCGCGCGATCTTCCAGGCTCCATCAATTTTCTGAAAGAGGAAAAGCTCCTGATTGGCCTCCGGACCTCCGGCGCCCGTCTCGTGAACCTTTACAGTCCCCACCGAATTGCTGCGCGCAAAGACCCAGTTTGGAGCCAGCTCCACAATCTCGTCTACGTTGAACTGGACGGTTAGCTTGATGGCTTTGAACACCGCCTCGTACGCCCTGCGAACCTCGTCGGCTCCCACACTGGAAGGGCCGTTCTGGGGCATAAATACTCCGTCGGATGCGTAGAGCCTCATCACGGCACCCGTGTCGGATTGATTCAAGGCATCTTGATACTGCGCAAGTACTGCGGCAACGGCCTTCTCATTTGGATTCATGATACCGGTCCTTTGCTTTTGACGGCGTTTTCAACCGGAATGTAGTCGGGCAAGGCCTGTTCGACTAGCGGGTGAAACAGCAAATATATTTTCCAAATTTGGGATAATCTTTGGGGAACCGCGCATCCGGCTGGTCGTACTATATGCGGTGAAATCTCCTGCGACTTCAGCGTTAGGTGACTATAGGAGGTGTACATCGCCAAATGACGGACCTGAATTCCCTCATGATTTTCGCCAAAGTAGTTGAAGCGAAAAGCTTTTCAGAGGCAGCGCGTCTCTTGAAAATGCCGACCTCAACCGTGAGCCGTCGCGTTGCCGATCTTGAGGACCAGCTCGGAGTGCGCTTGCTCGAACGTTCGACGCGCAGCTTGCGGTTGACTGATGTTGGGTCCGAAGTCCTCGAACACGCTCGCCACATCGTCGAACTCAACGAAGCGGTCGACAACGTCGCATCAAACCACCTGTCGAACGTCTCCGGCGAACTGCGCCTTTCCGCGCCACCCAGCATCTCCGACTCGTTGCTTGCACCGCTGATCGGCGCGTTCCAAGCATCGTATCCGAAGGTCCGGGTACAAGTCTTCATTACGGACCGGATTGTCGATCAAATCGTCGAGGGCGTGGACCTGGCGTTCAAGGTCGGAGAACAACTCAAAGATTCGTCGCTCGTGGCACGCAGAATCCTGACCTACCGTCATCAGCTCGTAGCGAGCCCGAGCTACGTGTCGAAGTGCAAGCGGCCTCAAAAACCTCAAGACTTGCTGGAACATCGGCTACTGGCTTTCTCGTTTTGGACTCCGACAAAAACATGGAGCTTCGTCCACACGAACGGGAAGAAAAAGGAAACGCTCGTGTTCCAGCCTTTCCTTGCGATGAACGACTATGCTGGTCTTGCAACTGCATTGCTGGCGGGAACGGGCATCGGCGACCTTCCACCGTTAGTGCAGCCAGAATTGTTACGCGAGGGGCGGCTCGTTGAGGTGATGCCGAAATGGCACTTCACCGTCTTTAATCTCTGGGTGGTCCATGTGGGCAATCGTTACCTCACACGGCCTGTTCGTGTGTTCAAGGAATTCGCGGCCCAAATGGCGCCGACGCTCTTCCCCTCACTTCCGGCCTGAGCGCCGGACCGCCCCCTGTTGCCCATCCCTCATTCCTTATCGTCCCACCGGACATAAATTAGAGCAGCACGAACATGGCTTGGGAGCCAGACATCGACACCGGCCAGGCGATTGATCCAGCGAGGTTCAAGTTCAGCAACAGAATCTCTCGTCACCTTATCCAGCAAAGCCTTGAATATCAGGAACTCGTTTTCGGGACCGATCGTCTTGGCAATCTCAGCATCGAAGGCCCTTTCATTCAAGCCGTTGTGAATTCTCTTAACGGTCTGGTACACGTCGTTCGTGTATTCCTTTGTGATCTCGACATCCTTCCGAGTTCCGGTATCGGTGAGGTGGCCGCCGATAAAGTTGTCGAATTTGTACGCCAGGACTTCGTCGAACATCTTCAAATATTGGTGGATGTTGGTCGACAGATCGAAGTCTTGAAACGGCACGTATCCCGACGTCACCGAATCGACAGCCATCAAGAATTTCGCCTTTGGGACATAGATGAAAAGATCGCCTTCGTTGGAGTGGTAGTTATGCCGCGTGAGTTCCACGGTCTTGCCCCCGAGCTTGATCGTCTTCGAGGTCTTGAACGTCTCCGTTGGAATCAGGCGATTCGGATCGTTCATTTCCTTCAGAAAGTCGCTGACGGTATCGAGAGCGATAATCTGCAAGCCCGGGGTGTTCTTAAACGCTACGGCGCCACCAATATGATCCTTATGAATATGGGAATAGACCAGCATCTTGATCGGCTTGTTCGTAACTTTAGCGACGGCCTCTGGAATGTGTTTGCCATAGCTAGCAGGCGCATCGAAAACGATGACGCCCGCGTCGGTCACAAGGAAGGCGGATTGCCAACCGTTGTCAGAAAGAGCGTAAACACCATTTCCGAAATCCTTTATCCCGTATCCGACTGCCGGATCGATGTTCCAGTATTTCGCCCTCACCGCAGGCAGCACGGGAACATGTTCGCGCAACGCTTCTGGCGAATCGGTTCCAGCGAATGACGAAGGTTGTTTGGGGGTAGGCTGCGACTCCTGACCGAATGAAACTTGACTATTCAACGCGACAGCGAGCATGAGCGGAAGTGCCAACTTTCTCATTTCTGGTTCTCCTTGTGTGACGCCGAGCGCACACTATGAGAACAGCCGGACTCGCACTAGATGGCAAAGCCGGGAATTAGATTTCCATATTTGGAATAATTTCGATGACGGCGGCGAAGCGAGGGTCAGCGGATGCAGAACTATAAATTCCTAAACCACATTGTTCTGTGGAACGTCTTCTTCGCCATCATTTGCATTCCCACGGCTGGCAAGCTGATCGACGTCATGGGAATTCCCCTCTCGATTTCCATCTACTACTTTCCATTTGTCTATATTTTTGCCGATATTCTGACTGAAGTTTATGGGTATGCAATCGCGCGACGCGTCTTGTGGTACAGCATCGTCGCGCAGCTTTTGATGATCGCAATTTTCGAATTTGTGATTTTCTATCCGCCCTCCGCGGTTATGACCAACAACCAATCCTACGTTGATGTGCTATCCACAGCCCCTCGCTTGGTGTTATTTGGCACTCTTGCGCTGTTCACAGGCGACATCGCGAACAATTATGTCTTGGCAAAAATGAAGGTGTGGACTAACGGACGTTTTATATCGGCGCGTTTCGTGACTTCGACCCTATGCGGGCAAATGGTGAACACCGCCGTCTTCTACATCTTCGCTCTGTGGGGGATGATACCGACGCACGTATTAACAAAAAGCATTGCCGTGGCAAGCCTTACAAAAGTCAGTGTAGAGCTTCTCTTGCTGCCCGTAACACTGAAAGTATCCACGTGGCTCAAAAGAATCGAAAACGTCGATTACTTCGATAAAGGAACGAACTTTAATCCATTGAAATTCTAGACTCGCCGCCCTCTCGGGTCCGCGACCGAGAACTCCAAATGTCGCATTACGTTTCTGTGACAGCGCTTGTTGGCTTTGGACACGCTTCTCCAGAAGAACTTTCCCTGTAACAACTTCCGCACCATTGAACTACACTCCGCATCTCAAGCATTCGGTCGGTAGCCGAATGTTCTACCCAGATTCCGTAAGTGCTTGATGGAAAAGAGATTTGGCTCCCCGGGCTAGATTCGCACTAGCAACCCTTCGGTTAACAGCCGGGGCTGCGAAACCCTAAGTGCCTTATTTGGTGTCGCTTACGACCGGGCCACCTTAAATCCCGACCCTCAATTGGGCAACTTTTGGGCAACCTATCGAAGAGAAGAAGGGCGTTGGAATCGATCCTTCCTTCAAACGGTACAGAAAATAGCCTTGCGTATACTTATCCGCATGTGTACACTTGTGCGTACGCAAGGAGACCGCTATGACTACCATCAAGGTTGGCGTGCGCGAATTCCGGGAACGCATCGCCAGCTTCCTAGAATCCGATTCCCCCGTTGCCGTCACACGCCGCGGGGAAACTCTTGGTGTCTATGTCCCGACGCGGAGGAAGCATCCAAAGACCGCCGACCTCGGTGAACTCAAAGCGGCGGCTACACGGCTCGCCGAGGTGCTGGCGGATATGGATGAAGAAGAAGTAGTCGCGGACTTCAAACAACTGCGTCATCAATCCAAGAACCCATCTCGCTGAGATGATCGTCCTCGATGCCAACATCCTAATCCGTGCCGTCCTGGGCCGTCGTGTCCGGCACCTTCTCGATACCTACGCGGCCCACGGCGTCCGCTTCTACGCTCCCGATGTTGCGTTCGTCGACGCGCAAAAGTATTTGCCTCCTCTGCTCGCCAAGAAAGGGAAGCCGGTTGCCGATGTGGCTGCGGCGATCGAATATCTCCAACACATCGTTGAACCAGTCGATCAGGAATTCTATGTCCTTTTTGAAGCCGACGCCCGGCAGCGCTTGCGCGGTCGTGACGAGGATGATTGGCCCGTGCTGGCCACGGCACTCGGATTGGCCTGTGCTGTATGGACCGAAGATTCTGACTTTTTTGGAACGGGCATTGCCGTTTGGACCACAAATCGCGTCGAGATTTTCCTTCAGGCGCAAGTGAACGCGGTTGAATTGGAAGACGAATAGCGACGGGCGTCCGCGTGAACGAATCTACTTTCCGGATAGGTTTCAGTCGATGCGTTGCAGCTGAAACCTAAAGAGGAAGAATGGCTCCCCGGGCTAGATTCGAACTAGCAACCCTTCGGTTAACAGCCGAATGCTCTACCATTGAGCTACCGGGGATCATTTCCATTTTGTGCTAGTTACGGAGTATTTTCAAGCAGAGGCTGGGGGACATGGGGGACATGACCTGCAACAATCGCGGAGAAACGGATTTCGATACGGGCACAAACGGCGAGTGATTTCGCTGCTAACTTGCCTACGAACTTCGGTTTAGCTCGTTTTATCAACATCAGATCAAATTCCTTCACTCGTCCTTGTCATCGTGATGAAGCATGGGCTCGAATCCCTAGAATGGCTAACATCCCATTTCTCAACAGCTTGTACAACGATGAGCATTCGGTTCGCGACCGAATGGTTGCCGCGCGAAGCAGAACAGTGCCAGTGCAAGCTGTTGAACGTTAGAACGATAAGCTTTTGCTGCGATTTTTTCGCGGTGAGGAATGCCTTGGTTCTTCTATTTACATCTCTTTTCTACTAGAATTACGTTCGTCATATTTTGTCATAATGATTGTCTTCGACGCATCTACGCTGATCCTGATCGCAAAGGCCGATCTTCTTGACCTATTTCTGAGCAGCATTAACGTACGAGTATCCATTCCCGGTGAGTTTGAGAAGGAATGCTGCAGTTCCAAGAAAGCGTTGGATGCGATAATCATTCAGAAGGCGCTGGACGAATCAAGAATCGAAGTCTTCACGCTCAGGAATCGTCGGCTCGTTAGGAAATTACAGACGGATTTCAGCCTGGGCAGGGGCGAAGCCGAAGCCATCGCACTAGCGCTAGACGAAAAGGCCCAAATCGTCGGCATCGACGACAAGAACGGGATCGATGCGTGCAAAGTGCTGGGCATTGCGTTTACGACGGCTGTGGGCATTCTGATTCGAAGCCGGGAAAAAGGATTGCTGGAAAGGCCCGATGCCATTACCAAACTTGCGGTGCTGGCAAAGTACGGGCGCTGCAAACAGTCAATTATCGAGGATGCAAGACTGAAATTGGAGGCAAAGCCATGAGCAAGACGATGAGCATCCGTATGGATCGCGACAACTATGAGTTTCTTCGCGAAATCACAAAGGAAGAGCGGAGTGACCTGTCCAAGGCTGTTCGGGACTTGGTCACTCGGGGAAGAATCTTGCTCGCTGTTGAGAGATACAAGAGAGGAGAGGCTTCCCTCGGCAGGGCTGCGGAGCTTGCCGGGCTTCCTCTCGGGCAGATGATCACGATCCTGACAGAATTTGGAGTAGAGAGCAGGTTGGAAAAGGAAGATTACCTCCAAGGGCTTAGGAATCTCCATAAAGTATGGTGATCACTCGCGGGAGATGGAACTCCGCGTCAACCAGCATGCTCTCGGTGTCCGTGTGCCGCACGGCGATAACCTGCGCCTGGCCTAATGCTTCCCGTAAATCCGGTCTTGGAGCTGCCCAGTGCTGGGGAATTGCTTACGGCGCCACACCAACCGCGGAGTAAAGCTCCTCAGGTCTATACAGAACGCCATCCTTCATCACCAACGCCGTCTTTCTGATGTTGCTAATGTTTGCCACAGGATCGCCATTCACGAGCGCGACGTCGGCTAGTTTGCCGGAGGCAATAGAACCAAGATCGGCGTCGAGCTTCATAATGCGGGCAGCGTTAAGCGTGGCATTCTGGAGGACTTTGTTTGGGGGAATGCCAGCCTGGACGTCGAGCTCTAGTTCACGATGCAGGGCGAATCCAGGCATGGAGTCCGTGCCGTCTTCGATCGGAATTTCGGAGCGGTAGAGCAGGCCTGCAAGTTCCATCATCTTAGCAAACGACCTGCGGTACGTCTCGTCCATTCCTTCGGGCGGAGTCAGGCCCGTGGAGAGCAGGTGACGGCGAACTTGTGTAGGCAAGCGGCTTGCGACGGGTTGGAAACCACGAGGGATCTGGCCAGCTCGATTGAGGTACTGGTCTTCGAAGATGCTCAAGGTAAGATCGAGCTTGGTGTGGTGATCCTGAAGCAATTTGATGAAGGACTGCACTTGGGGAGAGCTCAGGTCGAGATCGGCGCCGCGTTTTGCGGGTTCGATGAGGCGAGCAATGGTATTGGTGTTTTTGATTTCGGGCATGAAATTCAGAATCAGGAAGTTGACGTGTTGGATTTCGTCGTACCCGAGTTCGACACATTGCGCCGCAGTCATTTCGGCTGGGATGTGTCCGCTGACGCGAAGTCCGTTTTTGTGGGCTTCGTCAACGATCGCGGGCACTAGCTCGGGCTTAACCGAGCTGTAGATCTTGATCTGCACGAATCCAAGTCGTTTGTAATTATCGACCGCGGCACGAGCTTCGGCTTCAGTGGACACGAGGACTTTGGTTAGGCCCTGGAAAGGGCCGCGACCGTCTATGTTTCCAGCCAGGACGATGCGCGTTCCCAACTCCTTGCCTTCCTCAATGCGCTTGCGGCGGGCCAGCAGCAAATCGGCGTCATTCCCAAGGTCGCGGACAGTAGTGACCCCTGCAGCCAGATTCAGCAGGCCATCGTTGTCGGCCACATGGGCATGCATATCCCAAAGACCGGGCAGCAGTGTCTTGCCAGCCGCGTTGATCACTTCGGCTCCGGCTGGCGCAGCGACTTGATCGGAAGGGCCTACGTTAACGATGCGGTTGCCAGCAACCACAACGCTTCGGTCCTTCAGAATGTCGCCTGACTGGGAATCGAAGAGGTTCACATGCGCGAACAAGACTCCGTTCGGCACCCGATGAGCCAGCCTACTTGCGAGCTCCGCCGCGCGCGCCTGATTGGCTTCATCCTGGGCAGCCCGCAGCGGCTTCTCAGCCGCTTCCCAACCCTCCGGGATAACGCTGAGCCATTCATCCAACAAGGCGAAAAATGTGCGGTGTTCGTCGAGCCAAACGTACGTGGGAGAGAAATCCAGCCCCGTGATGGCAATCATGGCTACGCGCTTCTTGTGACCGGCAGCTTCGACATCGATTTCGGCAAGCCGCTCTGCCTTTGCTTCACCTTCCGGCAACAAAGCCACTTTGCCGCCATTGCCAAGCGCCACTTGCGCGAGGAAACCCAATTCCACGGGTGCACCGTTGATCGACACATAGACCGCCAGCGTAGCCAGCTTTTTCTCGCCCTCCTCGACGTTGCTTTTCCATCTAGCTTTGCCGCCATCGAGCGTGTAGGTTTCGTGAACCGGGGACTTCAGATAGTCGTTGCCCTCGACGCTTTCAGCCACCGGGACACCTTTCGCATCCAGCTTCAAAATGCTAGTGGTTTTGGGCCCGCGTCCGCGGTCGTTGAATTGAAAAAATATGTGCAGACCACCGTCCGGCGCCTTCCATATTGCCTGCTGTCCTGCGAGATGTCCCTTAAGAAACACGGAATAGCGCTCGGCATCGCCGGGAATGTCCGCCGGCAACTGAGGCGCGGCACCCTGAGCGCCCTCGGGCTTCTGCGCCCAGCAGCTGACAATCAGCAATAGGTTCACGAGCGCCGCGTGCGTCAGATTTCGCGCGATGGATTTACTTCTGCACATGACAGCCTCCACTTTTAGGCCGCTCTCGAGATGATTGGCTGCTGGATTGTATAACGCTGACGCCGTAATTCGTAGAGTTCGGGTCGTGCGAGGTTGGCGCTTCTTGGGAATTACCCCATCGATTACGGCCCGATACTTCTCCTCATGCCCTTCGGATTCCATCTCGCGATGGACACCCTGCCCTCCGAAGTACAGCAAGCGGCGGGTTTAGGTCGGTCTTGGCCGTATCCAGCTTTCGCCTTCGTGCCCGTTTAGACGTCTCCAGACCTTCCACTTTCTCCGGCCAGCGAAGCTGCGAACCCCGCTTCTTGGATATGGCGTCCCTCATTTGAGCGCCAGAGGGACTTCAACCCTCCTGAACAACTCGCAGTGTCCGCCGCACAAGCGGCTTCGTTCTTGCCGACAATTCACTCTGAACGGCTGAACTGGTCTGTTATGCTTGCAACGCTAAATGCCTCCAATTTTTTCGAACGCTTCAATCAAGTGAGGTCGCTATGAAAGTGAGACGAATCTCCGATGCGTCTTGCCTGCTGTTGTCTCTGACTATTTTCTCAGTTTTCCCTGTCACAGCGGCGCAATCTGCACCGACGGGTGATCAACTTGCTGCGATTCGCGCCGCCTGCGCGGAGGATGCGCAGAAGTTTTGCGCTACCGTACAACCCGGTGGCGGCCGAATCGTGGCCTGCCTCAAGGAGCATAAGGATTCGCTGTCTGATAAGTGCAAACAGGCCGCCGGTCTGGCTGCGAACCCAAGCAGTAGTTCTGCACCTAGCGCAGCCAGTTCCCCGGCTAAGCCGTCCGGCTCCGCTGCTGCGCCGAGCACTCCGGCTGCGGACTCCCACGCTAAACCAGCCTCCGCACCCAAAGCCGATCCTGAACCAGTAATCCTCGGAGAACGCTGGGTCAAGCGCACGCTCGTCGACACCCAGCAGGGAGGCATGATCGCCGTAACCATTCACCTTCCAGAAAGCTGGCACTTCGAGGGCCAGATCGAGTGGCACTATGGCTGGATCGAGGTCCCTGTCAACCCCTCCTGGCACGCGGAAAATCCCGCCAATTCGGAAGCCTATTTCCAGTACGAATCAGTGCGGCTAGTAAACATTGACGTAGGGCCCCAATACCGGCAATACGTAAAAAGCCCCAAGCCTGGCGAACGTGGGCCCACCGGCCAAATCAGTATGGCGCCCGTCCCTCCGCTGCAGGCCATGGCCTTGTTCATCAAGAAAAGCCGCGGCGATGTAACCAATCTCAAATGGATTGGGCAACAGGATCTGCCTAACCTGGCGACGGCCCTGCATCTCGACCCCTCACCCAACCAGCACGGTGTCGCCATAAAAATCGGCTACGACTTAAACGGCCAACCCGTCGAGGAGGCCTTCTTTGGCGTTTACTACCTTAATAAAGCAGGAACCCAGGCAGTGCAGGCAGGTCACCAGTCAATGGCCGCGAATCAACTTGTACAGACCAACTGGGGATTTCAGGCCCTGCAAAGCTTCCGCGCGCCCGCCGGCACACTCGACAAGCGCATGCCGGTCTATTGTCTGATCGCCAAGTCTGTCCAATATGACCCGCAATGGACCTTGCGCTACAGGGCCATCAACGCCACCTTGCTGCAGATGTTCAACCAGAAGCTCCAGCAAGGCTGGGATCAGATTCGTGCGGCTGACGCCATGTCGGACGAAACGATGAGGCGGAACACGCAATTCCTGGATAGCATCGGACGTCAGGAAGTTGCCATGCGCTCCAGCGGCGGATCATCAGGAGGTTCGGGAGGTGGAGGAGACGGTTTTCTGCGAGATGAAGGCCACGACCGTTTCAGTGACCTCATGCGCAACGTCGATACTATGAACGATCCCAGCACCGGAGCTACGAAGGAGGTTTCCAACCTGGGGGGCTACAATCACTTCACCGACGGCTTCGGCAACTATCGCACCTACGACAATCCCAATGACACCCCGGAAAACCACAATGAAAACGGCACCTGGGCGCGCATGACGGAGGCGCCGTAAGTATTTTCGGGCAAGCGCCTGGGAGGCTTGACCGCATTCGAATGCGGCCGGACCGACGCCCCAAGAGCGGACCCTTTCTGTATCACGGACAAACGGGAAGGAACCGAATTACTTCCTGCTCGCCGACGATTCGTCCGCAAGCCGTCCGAAGTTCCTGAAGAGGGGATTCTCGGAGGCGGAGTTTCCGTTTCGCCTTACCGATATCAGGCGATGGAACCGCTCAGCAAGGGCCTTTGCCTCATTATCTAGGAACTGGCGTTATACTTCGACGCATGCCTCGAATACCTTCTGCGATCCTCGCGGCGATGCTGGCCTTGCCCGCCGCGCTGTTCGCCCAATCACCCGATCCTGCGCAACTCGCGCAGGTTTTCACAACCTATCAGCACACAAACACGCCCGGTTGTGCTGTGGGAGTCGACGCTCCCGGGCGCGACACCTGGACCGCCGCTTACGGTATGGCCGATCTAGAACACACCGTTGCCAACAAGCCCGCCACGGTTTTTGAAGCCGGCTCCGTGAGTAAGCAGTTCACCGCGGCTGCCGTTCTGTTGCTGGTCGACCGGGGGAAAGTGTCTCTAGACGACAACATCCGGAAGTATTTTCCCGAAATCCCAACGTATGAGCGGTCCATCACCGTCAGGCAACTCTTAAATCACACTAGCGGTCTGCGCGACTGGGGAGAAGTGGAGTCCTTCGCCGGTTGGCCGCGCACTACGCGGGAGTACACGCACGCTCACGTGCTCGAGATTATTAGCCGCCAGCACGCGCTCAATTATCCCCCAGGCGATGCCTGGTCCTACACAAACAGTGGCTACAATCTCGCGGCAATGCTGGTCGAACGGGTCAGCGGCATGACGCTGCAGGCATTCTGTCGCAAGGAATTCTTCGAGCCTCTCGGCATGACCTCCACCCAGTGGCGCGACGACTTTCGCCGGATCGTACCCAACCGGGCAATCGCTTATTCGATGCACGGTTTAGAATGGCGTCAGGACATGCCGTTTGAGGACATTTACGGAAACGGAGGTCTGCTTACAACCGTAGGTGACCTGCTTAAATGGAACAGCAATCTCGCGACCGGCAAACTGCATCCTTCCGTATTCGAACTCATGCAGAAGCCAGGCTCTTTGAGTAACGGTCATTCGATCAATTATGGTTTCGGGCTCTTCCTTCTGAATTTCGAGACGCTCGCCGAGGTCAGCCACTCGGGTGCGACCGCTGGTTATCGCGCATGGCTTGGACGTATCCCAGCCAAAGGCCTTTCCGTCGCTGTTCTTTGCAACGCAGGTTCAGCAAATCCGACCGACTACGGATACAAGATAGCCCGCTCGCACCTCGGCCTTCCGGCTCCGGACCCGCCAGTTCCGCCCAAGGATGCCACACCCGGTCTTTACCGCAATGTTCGCGACCACTCAACCGTCAAAGTCGAAAACACAAATGGCGCCCTCACATTCGATAGCCGTCCAGTCGAGAGCGCTGCGCGATTCGCAAACGACAGAATGTTCCTTCCCAATTCGGTCTATGGTGAAGACGTCTGGGAGCGCGTCGAACAATTCATACCAGCGAACTTAAGCGCATTTGCCGGCATCTATGCCAGCGACGAAGCCGAGACTGTGCTGCGCGTCGTTCTCGAAAACGGAAAGTTGACAATTCACCGCCGCCCGGATGCTTCTTTTACGCTCGAGCCTACTTACGCCGACGCTTTCCAAAGCCCGCTCGGCAGTGTGCGTTTTCTACGAGATACCACCGGAAAAATCGTCGCCCTCAGCTTGGCCGGCTCCCGGGTCTGGGATCTACGGTTTACTCGGCAGAACTCTGACACAGCCGCAGCGCTCCACTAACCGCACAGGGTTTCTGCCTGCTTATCAGCCCTCCCACGGAGCCAATCGGAATTCCCTTAGAATGCCTTTCTGGATAGCTTCCGTGTTTTAGCAATCCGGACTCTACACTGTTACCTTGCCGGTGGCGTTCAACGAACGGAATTTCATAGCCGTCACTCGTGACGGAGAGCATGCATAGGATCCACGCGACTCGCTCGCCAAGACGGGACGGGGCTAGCCGCACAAGCCGCCCCAGCGAGCACCAGGCCTACGGACGTGAAGGTGAATGGGTCGCGCGGCTGCACACCATAGAGCTGGCTCCGAATTAGGTTGCTGAGTGCAAACGGCAGCAGCCCGACAACGGCAAGTCCCGCGCCACTGTGAAGGGCAACTTCCCGTATGACCATCCATAGGACATTTCCCTGCAAGGCGCCTAGCGCTAATGCGGGACACTTTGGTTTCTTCTGGAACATTCTCACCGAAAAACAAAAACGTGACAGCGTACCGACTTGAGTTCACAACCGCTATCGCTGAGGACCTATCTTGCGTACTTTTTCGCAACCTGGGTATGTCAAGTGAAAATTGAAGGTGGCGCGGGACAGTCGATCGAGCACTTGACGATTGGCGTGGGGTGTGACTAGGATATGTTTCAGTGATATATATGCGAGTAAAAGGGTTTGCGCGGGAATTGAAGAAGGGGAGCGCGGAGCTGCTGATTTTGTCGCTGCTGGAGCAGCGGGCGCGGCACGGGTATGAGATCAGCAAGCTGATCGAACAGCGCTCGGAGGGCGTGCTGCAGTTCAATGTGGCGTCGTTTTATCCGCTGCTGTACCGGCTGGAAGAGCGGGGATTTATCGAGGGCCGCTGGGTGGAAAAGGCGGGGCAGCGGAGAAGGCGGTATTACCGGGTGACGGCGGAGGGGCGGGCAGTGTTGAAGGAGCAGCGCAGCGCGTGGGCGAATTTCGTGGGAGCGGTAAATCGGATTACGGGGGAAGGACATGCCTGAATGGAAGCGCGAGATACGGGAAGCGCTGGCGGGCGCGAAGCTGGAGACGAATGCAGCGCGCGAGGAAGCGGTGGTGGAGGAGTTGGCGCAGGATTTGGCGGAGCGGTATGAGGAGTTGGTGAGGAATGGGGCTACGGAACAGGATGCGGGCCGGATGTTGAGCGAGGAATTGCGAGATGCGCGATTTCTGGCGGGATTGCGGGCGCGGCTCGAGAGGCGGCAGGAACCGGCGGTGCCGGGCGTGGGCCGGCAGGAACGATTTTTAGCCGGGCTGAGCCGCGACGTGCGGCTGGGCGCGCGGCTACTGCGGACGAATCTAGCGTTTGCGCTGGTAGCGATTCTGTCGCTCACACTGGGAATCGGAGCGAACACAGCGATTTTTGAGTTGCTCGATGCGGTGCTGCTGCGGACGCTGCCAGTGGCGGCGCCAGAGCAGTTGGCGGAGGTTCGTGTGAATCACGCGGGCCGGATTGGAAGCTCGGTAGCGCGGCAGCAGGACTTTTCGAGCGCGCAATGGAAGGAAGTAGAAACGGAACAGCAAGGATTTTCGGAGATTGCCGCGTGGAGCACGCAAGGGTTCAACCTGGGGCGGGGCGGCGAAGCGCGCTACGCGAAAGGGTTGTGGGTGAGCGGCGATTTTTTTCAGGTAATGGAACTGCAGCCCGAATTGGGCCGACTTCTCACGAAGAGCGACGACTACAAGGGATGCGGCATACAGGGCGCGGTGATCAGCGATGGATTTTGGCAGCGGGAATTTGGCGGGCGTGTGGATGCGATCGGGAAGACGCTTTCCCTGAATGGCCAGCCGTTCCGGGTTATTGGTGTGACGCCGGCAAGTTTTTCGGGGTTGGAGGCGGGATTCAATTTCGATGTGGCGGTACCACTCTGCAGCGAGCCGACGGCGCAGGGAGATCAGTCGTGGACCGCAGACGCGACAACGTGGTGGCTGGCAGTGGTTGGGAGATTGAAGCCGGGATGGACGGCCGAACGAACGGCGGTGCAGTTAAACACGGTGGCGCCGGGGATTTTCGCAGCGACGCTGCCCGCGGAGTACGACGCGGCGGCGCGAGAGAAGTATTTGAAATTTACCTTTCGCGTTTTGCCAGCGGGGACGGGAGTTTCAGAACTTAGAGCGAGCTACGCGGCTCCACTTTTTGTGTTGCTGGGAATTTCGGGATTGGTGCTGCTGATTGCGTGCGCGAACCTGGCGAACCTGATGCTGGCGCGAGCGAGCGCGCGCGAGCGAGAAATGGCGCTGCGGGTAACGTTAGGAGCATCGCGAGGGCGGTTAATCCAACAAATGTTGGCGGAGACCTTGCTGCTTTCAGCGATCGGCGCGGCCGGAGGTGCGGTGCTGGCGCAGGTGCTGAGCAGATTGCTGATCGGTTTCATCAGCAGCGAAGACAATCCGATTTTTCTCCCACTGTCAGCAGACTGGCGGGTACTGTTGTTCACGGCGGCGCTTGGGGTACTTACGTGTTTGCTGTGCGGGATTGCTCCGGCGTTGCAAGCAGCAAGATCGGACCCGGGATATGCGATGAAAGGAGGCGGGCGGGGAACTACCGCGGGGCGACGAGGGCTAGCGTTGAGGCGCGGATTGGTGGTTTTGCAGGTGGCGCTTTCGCTGGTGCTGCTGGTGGCGGCGCTGCTGTTCGTGCAAACGTTTCGAAATTTGGTGTCGGTGAACGCGGGACTGCAGCAAGGCGGCGTGCTGGTGGCGGATTTCGACTTTTCGCCCTTAAAGATGCCGGTGGGGCGGCGGCCAGAATATAAGCGGGAGTTGCTGGCGAGGGTGAGAGCGGTTCCTGGCGTGGATGCTGCGGCCGAAGCGATCAACGTTCCGATGACAGGCAACTCGTGGAACCGCTTCATTGATATTCCGGAGAGGGGCGTTCATAGAAGGATCGTGGACTTCAATACGGTGAGCGATCAGTTCTTTCGGACGTTGGAGGTGCCGCTGCTGGCGGGACGCGATTTCGAGGAATCGGATACGCCGAATTCGCCGCGCGTCGCGATTGTGAATGAACGCTTCGCGCAGGAGATTCTTGGGGGAAGCAATCCCATCGGGGCGACGTTCCGCGTAACGCGAGGGAAGCCGGAGGAAAGGGTGTATCAGATTGTGGGACTCGTGGGGAACACGAAGTATCGCGACGTGCGGGAAGATTTTCAGCCGATTATTTTTTTGGCGGAGAGCCAGGACGCGGAGCCGGACCCGGATTCGACATTCGTGGTTCGTTCCGAGGAGCGCGCGGCGTCACTGATTGGGGCACTGAAAGAAGTGTCGGAGAGGACGAGTCCGGAAATTGTGTTGAACTTCGGCGTGCTGCGAACGTCGGTGCTGCGAGGACTGGCGCGAGAGAGACTCATGGCGACGCTTTCCGGATTTTATGGCGGTTTGGCGGCGACGCTGGCGATGGTGGGGCTGTACGGGATTGTTTCGTTCATGGTGGTCCGGCGAAGAAATGAGATTGGGATTCGGATGGCGATGGGAGCGGGAAGGACGAGGATTTTGCGCATGATTCTGGGGGAAGGGATGGTGTTGTTGGGGGCCGGGCTAGTGATCGGAGTGATTTTGGTGCTGGCAGCGGGGAATGCGGCGCGGACGATGTTGTTTGGAGTGAAGACGAATGATGCGGCTAGTTTGGGGCTGGGGGTAGGGGTGCTGGCGGTGGCGGCGGTGTGCGCGAGTCTAATTCCCGCGGCGCGCGCGACGGGAGTGCAACCGGTGGAGGTTTTGCGGGAAGAGTAAGTGCAAGTTATTCCCGGCCAGAAGTCCCGTTTTGGCAAATCACGGTGGACCTAATTATCTCCGATCTCCGGGTGCTTTGTATTTGGAATAGCGGAGACCCGCCCAAAAATATATGAATTCGGGCTGGAGACTTTGCATTAGGAAGCCGTCTGCAATCAATAGCTTGGACCAATTCCCACCGGTTTTTGGGCACTATCGCGTCTGCAGCAGCGATGACTGTAGAGTCCTGAAGACGGATTATTTCGTTCTTGTGCTACTCAACTCGCAACGCAGCTTCAGTCGTTGTAGTCATTGCCGGTGGAACCTACATGATCGTTCGTTTTGTGAGGCGCTCATCGGTCAAACGGCGCGGCATTGTCCGGTAACGCGGGCACGGCGGTTCAGCCTGCCGTCGTATTGCAGGAGATTCATGTATTCTGACTGGACTATGACACCTGTTTAGCGGCTGGCTGGCGGTACTCTAAGGCCCGGATTACGTTCGGACTGGCCAAAGTGAAGCGGCAGCATTGGGAGCATCAGGTTTAGGAGCATGGACCGTTCATCAGGCAAGAGCGTCAAACCCCTGACCTGCCCCGCGTCGTGGCAAAAGGCGAGGTAATGAAAAAGATGCTCGTACACAAAGTCACACCTAGCTACCCCCCGAAGCGAGGCGCCCACCCGTTGCAGGAACTGTACAGCTCCACGTCGTGATAGGCGTAGATGGGGGTGTGAAACAGCTCTCTACGGAGGAGCAGGCGCTTTTGCGGCGTAATAGCGACCATTCTCGTCTTTTTAGAGAATGTCCGTGAGGTGCGTCTCGCATGACTACTGGGTGATCCATCGCCACAGATGTTTAGTGTTTGAATTCGGTCGGTTGGCCGGACCAATTTATGTCTGCAAGTTTGAAAATTCAGGGGGGGACATTCATGCGCTACGTCAAGATGAGCTTCCTCGTGTTCGCATCCGCGATGATCTCGATTGCTATCTTCCTGATCCTGTCTGACCGACTAGCGCAACCCACGCCACCCGATCCGGCTTCCCTCATTGCTAAAGCTCAACAATACGACGTCCACATCAAGCGTGACACTTTCGGTGTCCCTCACGTGATCGGCGCCAAGGATATGGATGTTGCCTTCGGATTCGGTTTCGCCCACGCGGAAGATGACTTCGCGACAATACAACAGGTGACCCTTGCGGTCCGCGGGCAACTGGCCGCAACCGATGGGCGCAAAGCCGCAGCAAGCGATTATCTCGTTCACCTTTTCAGAGTTTGGGAAACGGTCAACGCCAGATATGAACGCGATTTACCAGCCGACGTTCGAGGCGTGCTCGAAGCCTACGCCGATGGCGTGAACTACTACGCCGCGCTACATCCAGACAAGGTGACGCGGGGCATATTGCCACTTACGGGGAAAGACGTCGTCGCCGGGTTCGCCTTCAAGACGCCATTCTTCTACGGACTGGCCAAAACGTTGCGAAACTTGAGCACTTCGGAGAGTGCCACGGCGCGCAACCACAAGGACGCCTTCTTGTTCACTGACAATTCGTTACCCGTTGGTTCCAACGCAGTGGCAGTAGCACCGTCGCGTTCTGCGGATGGCGCCACTCGCCTATTGGTCAACTCGCACCAACCGTACACGGGGCCCGTGGCCTGGTATGAGGCGGTTCTCGAGAGCGGCGAAGGCTGGCACGTCGCTGGTGGCTTCTTCCCAGGATCGCCGTTCATGCTGCACGGGCACAATGAGCATCTGGGTTGGGCCAACACCGTCAATGAGCCTGATCTTGTCGATGTTTTCAAGCTCACCATTAATCCAGAGAATCCGAATCAGTACCTACTTGATGGACAATGGCGCGAGTTCGAAAAAAGTGAAGCGAAAATCCGTGTGAGGGTTTGGGGGCCCCTAATCTGGACAGCGCACCGCGAAGTGCTCTACGCCGAGCAAGGCCCCGTATTGAAAACGGATCACGGCGTATTTGCTATCCGCTATGCCGGAATGAATGAGATTCGCCAGCCGTTGCAGTACTACCGACTAAACAAGGCCGCCACGCTCGATGAATGGCGCGCCGCCATGGAGCTACAAGCACTGCCCAGCCTCAACTTCGTGTACGCGGACGAGAAAGGAAACATCGGCTACGTCCACAACGGCCTCTTTCCGGTGCGACAGGAAGGTGTGGATTGGCAGGCCGTCTTACCGGGAGACCGCTCCAATTTGATCTGGAGAAGCTATCTGCCTTTCGAAAAAGTGCCGCAACTCTGGAATCCGCCTGCGGGCTTCGTTTTCAATTCGAATAACACGCCTTTTCACGCCACCGCTCCTTCAGATGACATCAATCCTCGGGATTTTTCTCCGACCCTGGGCATTCAGACCAACATGACCAACCGCGCGTGGCGTGCGCTCGAAACATACGGCGCTGATGCTCACATAACTGCGGCAGCGTTCCGCGCATACAAGTACGACCTCGACTACAGCGCTCACTCTGACCTTGCACAGACCGTTGCCCAGCTTCTGGCACTCGATGCTGACAATGATCCAGAACTTCGCCAGGCTCAGGAAATTCTGAAAAGATGGGATCGGCGGGCCGACTCCTCGAACCACAATGCCGCCCTAGCCATCCTGACGGTTGAACCGGTGCTTCGCGCCACAATGGAAGGAAGAACTCCGCCGCGAGCGGTCGATACGCTGCACGAGGCTGTTCACATTCTCAAAGCTCACTTCGGGCGTCTTGATCCGGAGTGGGGAGAAGTAAATCGATTTCGTCGGGGAACAATCGATCTCCCTGTGGACGGAGGTCCGGACACTTACCGCGCAGTCTATGGGGAGCACCAGTCCGATGGCACGCTGACAGCCGCGGCCGGGGACACTCTCATCATGTTTGTGGCGTGGGATAATGCTGGCAGACTCGGGTCGGAGAGCATTCACCAGTTCGGCTCAGCAACGATCGACCGGAACTCAGCTCACTACGCCGACCAGTCACCGCTTTTCGTTGCCATGAAAACGAAGCCTGTTTTCTTCACTCAGTCTCAACTCGTTGGGAAAGTCGAAGCCGATTACAAGCCCGGCGCTTCACCAAAAACAGCGCGCCGGTCAACCGTGAAGTCATTTGGCGAGATGCGGCTAGCGCTAAGCGAGCTTGCAGGACTGTTTTGACCTCGCGCATAACGACTTCAATGTCTTTTGCTCCTGACAAATCCGGTGCTGCGCGAAGATTCCGTTTAGCTTCGAGTTGACCAATACGATAGGCAAACCGGCAAACCAACCTGGTAGGACTCATCGAGCCGATGCCAATCAGCGCGGGAGTTGATCCTCTCGCTGAGCATCCAGAAACAGGCATCGGACGATAGATCCTCATGCCTTGAAAATCCCCGCCCCGAAGGGGCGGAGTCTTCACTAACGGAAAACGTCACCTCTCCATTTCAGGCTGAGCCAGCACAAGGCGATGTATAGGGTCCGAACTGCCTGGCGGATAGTCCACGGTGATCATCAAACTTTCTTCGCTAGGAACGTTTGTCAGGTCTTTCGACAGGAGCTGCGTTGCGTTAGCTTCCGGCGTTACCTTAGCTACCTGTCCTACCAGCGTGATGGAGATGAGACATGCCAACGCCAAAATTAGTTTTGTAAACGCCATAAATTAACCTTTCGTCTGAGCGATACCATTCAATGCGTCTTGTTTGTCCCTCGGCACTTCGCAGTTACGCGTGACGCTGTACGAGTTCCTCCTCGGCACGTAGCCAATCTTCGACGTCGTGGCCATCTCGCCGGCCACGTGACTCGTACAGATTGAACGCGAGTCGGGCAATCTCGTCGTGGGTAGGGGCCCGTCGACCGCCGGTGTATGTTCCCATCCCCCACTCACCTGCGGCATGCGAAGTGACGAAATCAGATGCTTTTGTCATAATTCTCTTGTCTAATCTCCCACCAGCAACGACCAATCCGGTTGGCACCTCGCTGATGCGAAGCTCGTTATCGGCCGCCGCCACGGACTTCTTGAGCCAATCTGCAAAACGTGTCTCGCCGAGTTGCGCACCGTCGCCCTGAATGAGTGAGCGTTCGCTTAGCTCTGCGCCGAAGTAGCGTGCGTGCGGATCAGCGATGACCTCCCGCGGATCGTGGCGTGCGCTCAGGACCTTCCGGATGAAATCATCGAAGCGGAATTGTTCGGGCCCCCCTATTTCAATCGTGTCGTTCAACGGCGACCCCGCCGCGACCTTGACCACGGCACTGGCCACATCGTCAGCCGCAACGGGCTGGAAGAGCACCGGAGGCAAACGAACGGTGTTTCCGTCGGTGGCGTCATCGGCGATGCTCTTGGCAAACTCTAAAAATTGCGTTGCCTGGACAATTGAGTATGGAATCGACGATTCCTTGATCAGCTTCTCCTGAGCGAGCTTCGCGCGCATGTAGCCACTTTCGATCAGGCGTTCGGTTCCGACCACCGACAACGCAACGTGGTGTCGCACGCCTGCAGCCGCTTCGTGTTTCAGGAGATTGCCAGTCGATGTTTTGAAAAATTCCATCACCGCCTTATCTTCGAACGATGGGGAATTCGACACGTCGACAACAACCTGGGCTCCCTTCAGCACCTCCGCGAGTCCCTTACCGGTGAGGGTGTTGACGCCCGATTCGGGTGATGCTGCCACGGCTTGATGGCCATCAGCGCCGAGCTTTTGTGTGACTTTTGAGCCGATGAGCCCACTGCCGCCAATCACTACGATCTTCATATTCTTCCTTCCTTTCCTATTCGACCGAGGCTTTCGAGCCGCCGGTCGTATTTGAATGCGAGTCAGGAGCGCGCGATTCAGGTTGCGAACTTACTAAGCCGCTGCGGCCGCCACGCCCTTGAAGGAAGCGAGCAGCTCAGCATTGACTTGATCCTTGAGAGTCGAACACATGCCGTCAGGTGCGCCTGGAATCACTTTCAGCGTCGCTCCCTTGATAATTTTGGCCGAGAGAAGACTCGATATCGCGATAGGTGCGATCTGATCGTCATCGCCGTGCAAAACAAGAGTTGGTACATCGAACCGCTTGAGGTCTTCCGTGGAATCAGTCTCCGAAAAAGCCTTAACGCACTCGTAGACGGCTTTGTGCCTCTAGAAGCAAATAACAGCGACAGGCGACTCCACTACACCTACGCGAGACTTCTGATGGCAACAACACCAGAAGACCGCGAAAACATAGCCTATCATCTGCAGCGCGCATTCACCGATGGCGATAGCAACTACGAAGCCCAACTTCTCTACGGCAGACAGCGCTTCCCGAATGGCCGTTTTGAAGAGAGTCGGACCGCATTCGGGCGCCTCGCGGGAGCAAGAGTTGCCCCGGAAATCAAGAACAGACTGTTGCATCCAATTCTTGACAGACGGCTCGAATGGAGGACGCTGCCGGTGGTCAAAATACTCGAACGGCTTGAAATGGCGTGGCTTAGGATTTAGCCCTCTTCGAATGGGCTTCGCCTATCCAGAAACAGCGCCTACAATCTTACCTTTCACGAAGTTTGAGATTATGGGAAATCCGCGCAGCGATTCGCTTTTCACTCGAAAACGGAACGTCCACAACCTTGCGATCAAACATTCACACCATTTCAGTCCAACTTCGCTCCAACTTCAAGAGCGAGATAAATGGTGCGTTCCCCTGTAAGCGACACCAGAAGCAGCACATAGGGTTTTGTACTATCTTTCTACGAACAGAAGGTCGGGAGGTCGTGTCCCCCCGGGCGCGTCATTCTTTGAATCGAAATGATTTAATCAGAGTGAACTTCACCGCGACCGTGTGGCGTGGTAACCAGGAGGTCGGGAATTCGAGTCTCCCCGGACGCGCCACGTATCTCTCTCGAATCGAGCACTTATAGCCATTCCCAAAACTTGCTCAGATTTGATTTTCAGTCCATTCGGTCCAACAACGACATCGCACCCGTTGTGCCTCGCCAGAATTAAGTACGCGAACGCAACGATGGTAGCAAGTGCAGCGAAAGCAGTACCCCTGTGGTTTCCTCCATTGAGGAGATTCCGCTAGTCAAAATCCGCGAATCCAAAACCAACCCACGACGCTTCTTGATGAAGCGAAGCTGGCGGAACTCGCGGCTTTTGTCCGGTAAGGCAGTGGGCTGGAAAATCAATGACTAGGGGTTGGGTGTGTCCGAACTCGTGGTGTAGTAACCCGAGCGGGTCGTGGCGTTGTAGCCGGGGCTGGCACTCACCTTGAGAGTGTGGAATTTTGAGGAAGGGTTGTTGCCAGCAGGAGTGTACACGAGGGTGTAGTCATGGCGTGCTTGTTCAGTCATGCGCGTTAACGTGAGTTCCATAGTGTAAGTTGAAGTTGCGTAAAAAATCCCGCCCCCAGTTTTCGAGGAGTAGTCGGTCAAATTGAAGATTTTACGTTTCGATTTGGCAGAGCCTGAGGCTAGGGCGTAGACGGAGATATTGTTTTGAAGGAGGAAGTCGCGCACGGCCTCGTGAGAATGATGATTCAGCTTTGGTTCGTCTAAACCGTCGGTAAGGATCAGAATGATTCTGCGACGGTCACTGGGCCGTTGCTGAAGAAGTCGCGCTGAGGAGTAAAGCGCATCTTCAAGCGCCTTGCTTGGCCTAGAACCAGAGTAGGTTGGGGCAGAGACCGACGGCGGTCCTGTGGTCGAGACCGGATCGGTAACCAGAGGCTGCGGAATGTATGGAGGAGAGGGTTGCGCGGCTGACTGGGCAGATTTTAGGGCAGCCATAAGCTTCATCGAGTCACTGGTGAACTCATCTCCTGGATAGAACAGCATGTCAAAACGGCAAACCATGGCTTCGTCTTGGTCAGCGATGTCGCCGATGATTGACCGCACACTTCTAGCCATCTGCGTTCCTTCCTTCCACTTTAGGTCGTCGTCGACGAGGATTAGGAGCGAAAGAGGAAGACTCTCATCAGTGAAAGAGAGAATACTTTGCTCGACTTCGTCATCGAATACATGGAAGTCGTCCTTGAGTAAACCGGAGACAAGTCTGCCGTGGTTGTCTTTCACGGTAACAGTCAGAACGACGAGATTTGACACGACCCTAATTTTCTGTCGCAATTCCCGCGTTTGCTTGGATTCCTGCGAGAGACAGGTACAACAGACCAGGTTCGTAATCACAAAAGTGGAGATGGTTTTCTTCCAAGCCATATATTCACCAGAAATGCGACTAGACCGTGAATGAGACGCTACGAAACGCGGCGGGGGTTGTGCTGGTTTTGCGTTTTTCGAAGCTCAATAGCCCGGCCCACCGATACCCCTGTCTGCGCTTCAAGCGACACCTCGCGATGCCACCTGCAAGACTGAGGGCCAAGATGGAGTGCCGCCGCATTCCTCATCATGTTCGGGCTTGCACCGCCTGACGCCAGATGCCCCAGATACCGCCGACGTGAGTCTGCCATCGGGCTATTGGTGTGACGTTCGACGGTCCGATTGCAACGATATAAAACTTTGAACATGGACTCCTCCCGCATCGAGGGTCCATGTCTAACCGCTCCGTCGTCGATTCATATGAAGTAACTGCGCGTGCTAGAGTTCCAGAAACTCCTGCATCTGCTGCAACGCCTCGTCCAGCGCCCGCCGAAAGGCGCTGCCGCGTGGCCGTAGACCGGCAAAGCCCAGTTCGTGCTGCAGCCGTCCATCGACCACCTTCAGATTGGCCCAGCCCAGCATTTGCTCGCCCCATAGCATGGGCATTGCGTAATGGCCCAGGCGGCGCTTGTGGGCTGGCACATAGGCCTCCAGCTTGTATTCCCAGCTCCAAAACAACTGGAAGCGCCGTCGGTCCCAGACCACGGGGTCGAAGGGCGCGAGGAAGCGCAGCCTGTCGTCGACCTGGTGCCCGACAGCCCCGGGGGTCTCGCCCTGCGGCCAGAACCACAGCCTGTCGTCGACCTGGGCATGGGTATAGCGAGATTTGGCGTGCTCCTGGAGCTGCCGCACCTCGGCGGCCAGGTGCGGCACTCCATAGCTTAGCAGTCTGCACACATAGACCAGGCTGGCCGCAGGAAGCGGCGCGTAGAGTCGCATCACCATATCCAGCAAATGGCCGGCGCGCACGAGCCGCGCCTCGGGGCTGTCGTCGCGCGGCGGGTGCTCGACCGTCTGGTACACCCGGGTGCCGCGCTCGCGCCGCGCCACGCGCAGCAGCCCGCGATAGTGCAGCCCCTCCAGTAGATGATTGCTGACATTCAGGTCGGCGCCCCAGCGCCTAATTCGGCCATGGTCGAAATGCGCCTGCACGTCCTTTGGGTAGGTGGGACCATGCTGGCACACAAAGTCCAGCACCTCCTGGGCGCGCGCCTGCATCTTAGCGTCCCATGCGTCCCAGGCGCGTGGCGCCCCGCGCGGATGCAGCAGGGACAGGGTCCCGCTAGGCAGGAACCCGTAGTTGATGAAGAAGGCCTCTTCGATCGCCAGGCGCGGATAGCGGCGCTCCAGCTCGCCGACGCGATAGTCTTTAACGCGGTGCGCGAGGATCAGATCCTGGGCGCGAGCGGGCGCGCGAATCGGGTCGGCCTGGACAAAGCCCAGGCGCGCAATGGCCCGCAGCAGGCTGGTGGGCTTGAAAAGGCTGCGCGCAATCATGTAGCGGCGAAGCTGCTGGAGACTGGGGACTTTGAGAGGGCTCACGCGTGGCATCCGGTAGGGGCAAGGATCATTACCCCTAATTTATACCTCGCACAGTATTCATCGTTCGCTGACCGAATTCAACGAAATCAAACTTTGAACATGAACTCCTCCTGCATCGAGGGTCATGTCTTCCTCCTTCAGACAAACATTCCAACAGCTTTCAGTTCGCACTCCGGGTTGCCGACAATTACTCTGAACAACTGAATTGCTCATGTTATGCTTTCAACTCTGCGTCCACCAATTATCGCAAGCACTTCAATCAAGAGAGGTCGCAATGAAAGTGAGACGAATCGCCAATGCGTCTTGCCTGCTGCTGTCGCTAACTGTTTTCTCCGTTTCCCTTGCTAGAGCGGGGCAATCCGCACAGGCGGGTGATCAGCAGTCACTGGCTGCGATTCGCGCCGCTTGCGCCGAGGATGCACAGAAGCTGTGCGCGGGAGTGCAACCCGGTGGGGGCCGAATCGTGGCCTGCCTCAAGGAACACAAGGACTCGCTGTCCGATCGGTGCAAACAAGCTGCGGGGCTGACTGCGAACCCGAGCAATAGTTCTGCGCCCAGTTCTTCGAGTGCATCGCCCACTTCCGAAACCCCGGCATCTTCCGCTCCGGCCGCCCCCACCGACTCGCCCCGCGCCCCCGACGCCGCGGCCACTCCCGCCGCAAAGTCGTCCCACGGTGCCGATGCTGCGCCGAAAGTGGCGGCGCGCGGCACTGCCTCCGGCTCCTACCTGCGTATGAAGCAAGTCCAAGTCATCGCCCATGTCGCAGATCCGGAATTGGGGGGCAAGGTCGACCTTCCGGCGATAGATCTGTTGATACCTTCCACCTGGGACATCAAGGGCAGCGTGGCCGGCAACACCAACGAGGGATGTTTTTCAGATCTTTATGCGGTGTCTTGGGAGGCCACGAGTGGGGACGGGTCGGTCGCTTTTCAAGGTGCCCCAAACGACAGCTGGCAATATACGGATGATCCAGCAGCGTTGCGCAAGTTGACAGACCCCCATCGCCGCCCACTCGGCCTTCAAGGCAAGCCTTGCCCGGTGAAGAAACCCATGAAAGCTGAAGAATATTTTCGCCAAAACGTGCTCAGCGCGTTCCCAAGCGGGAGTACGGTTGTTTCGGTTGAGCCGTTCCCCGAGCTTAACCAGATGGCACGCAAGCAATTGGGGCTGCCGCCAGATGATGCAGGCAACGGCGGCAGCGCTCGAACCGAGGCGATTCGGGCGCGTGTCGAATTCCAAAAAGATAGCAAGACATTTGAGGATTGGGTGTCGCTGGTCGTGGTGACACGTATCTTTCCCCAGGGTCGGAGTGCATTTTACGATTGCCACGCGATCGGCGTGATGGCCTTGAGGGCGCCGAAAGGGCAACTCGATGGCAACGATAAGCTTTTCAAAGTGATGATCAGTTCCGTTCGACCAGAGCCGAAGTGGCAGGCTTATTCGAATGGAGTTATTGCCAAACTCTATCAGGCGGAGGCTCAAAAGGAAGCCACCATGGACGCAATGGTGGCCGCCTTTCAAAAGCATGTCGCCGACACCATCATGGGCGTCACCGCCAACGCACAGCGGGGTTCGCAAAACAGTGCTTTCGGATTTGACCAAAACATACGTGGTGTGCAAACGTTTCGGGATCCCACGACTGGAAATACGATGGAACTGAGCAACCAGTTCGATCACGCCTGGTTGAACGGGTCAAACGAATACATCATGAGTGATGATCCGAACTTCAACCCGAACGGGCAACTCTCGGGAAACTGGAATCAACTGCAGCCCGTGCGGCCCGCGCCCTAGGAATTTTAGCTACGACTTCAGTCAGGAATAGGGGCCAAAGGAATCTTGGCCTGCAACGCGCACTCTTCCCTAATCTTGTAAAGGAAGGGTTGCTATCCGGAAGTTAACCACGGAGCCCTCCCACTTCCGTGTTGCCGAAAATACGCCTGGAATGTGCGGAGAGCGGATCACGCTTCTACCTTAGCCCGTTGTCCGGCGCGGTTTCACCGGTTGTGAGAAGTGCCGCCAGCAGGAATCGTCCAGGCAAAGAAAGCAGCGTGGCAAGAATCGGTTGCCGATGCCAGTCGGACTGGCTCTCGCGATCTGAAATAGACTTGAAGTATCGCGCAGCGTATAGTTCCTCGCGACGGCTCCCTTGAATATCACTCACTTGCTATGAAAGGTCCTCCATGCCAAAACGAATGGTTGCGATCGTTCTCGCAGTTTTGCTTTGTCTGGGCGCCGGATGCCACGTGCAAAAAGTTCAGCAACTGCCTCCCACAAGCGTTACCCAGCCAGAAAAGGAAACGATCGTCGGGGTTACAACCCTCAAGGGAGAGGAAGTTTCGTTCGATCAACCGGGCGCGTCCATACGAGACAAGACCCTGTACGGTTCTGTGAAGAAGACACCCTATGAACTTCCGTTGGACCAGGTGCAGCGGTTCTGGGTCGAGCGAAAAGAGCTATCAAAGTCCCGAACGATCGGCTTGGTTGCAGCTGTTGCTGTCGGCGCGATCGTGATAGCCGCGGTCATCGTCGCCAAGACGAAGCAGTCCTGCCCTTTCGTCTATTCATGGGATGGCACCCAATATGTGTTTGACGCCGAACCATACGGTGGCGCCATCACTCGGGGCCTGGAGAAGGACGACTTTACACCACTGGACCGACTACGCGAACAGGATGGCCTCTATCGTCTGAAACTTACCAACGAAGTTGACGAAACCCAGTTCACGAATCTTACCGAGCTATGGGTCGTAGATCACCCTGTAGAAACCCGCGTCGTTGCAGATGTGCAAGGAAACCTGCACACCTTAGCAGCGCCTCAGAATCTGCTTTCCGCACGTGACGCTGCCGGACATGATTTGCTTCCTTGGCTTCGCGCCACAGACCGCCTTATTTGGGAACCTTCGGCTGTCCCAGACGCAAAAGGCAACCTCCAGGATGAGATTGTAATGACCTTCCCAAAGCCGCCTGGTGTGACTCAAGCGAAACTGATCGCCAACGTCGCGACCGGGCTTTGGGGTTCCTACATGATCAAGAAAATGGTCGAGCTTCGCGGTAGAGAGGTGGGAGCATGGTACAGCTTGATGGATCAAAGCCAATCCGCACGGGCTGACTTGTTTGCTTGGGAAGTGCGGGAGCAACTCTTCGCGCTGAAGATCTATGTCGAGGAACCCACCGGTTGGGAAGTCCGTGCGGTTCTTCCCGGAGTGGGACCGCTTATCTCGAAGGATCGCGTCATCCCTCTTGATGTGAGTCGCGTCCAGGGAGATCAGCTGCGCGTTCGGATTAGTCCGCCTGCTGGCTTTTGGGCTCTCAATTCGTTTGCTGTGGATTACAGCCAAGACCGTTCCGTAATTGTTGAAAAGTTCAAACCGCTGACGGCGCGAGACCCGGACGGGAAAGACGTGCTGCCGGACTTGATGGATAGTGATGATCGGTACTTGGCGATGCCCAACATTGGCGACACCGCCGATTTGACCTTCCCTGTGCCTTCTCGTCATGCTGGCACGGACCGAACCATTTTCCTCCACAGCCGCGGATACTACAGGCTCCACTTGGCTTCGAGCAGCGAACCCGATACGAAAGCCTTGCAGGAAATTGAAAACGTGCCGGGGGCCGGGGCTCGTTTCGCCGCTAATCACTTCGCCCAATGGCAGATCGCCCAGCGGAAAAATCAATGAACTGACAACACCTCAAGGACGACCGGGGCAACACCTGGTCGTGGATTGGTACCGATAAACGCTAGTGTTTATCAGCCGCCTGCCTAGCGGCTAGTCGATCTTTCACTTCGAAGGTCCTGATGTACACATGTCTGATGCGACTGGCGGATTTGAGCGAAGATGACCCCTTGAAGTTCTACCTGCGCGAGCTGGCTACGGTCCAGCCACTGACGAGCGACCAGGGTACCGAGTTGCTGAAACAAATGCGGAGTGGTAATAACCAAGCAGAGCACGCGGAAAAGCGTCTGATTGAAGCGAACCTCCCATTGGTCGTAGCCATTGCAGAACGATTCCGTTCGTATGGATGTCCAATGCCGGATTTAATCCAGGCTGGCAATGAGGGCTTGCTACTTGCTGTTAGGAGCTTCATCGGTGAATTCAGTGACCCATTTGGGTATGTCTTGTTGCTCCGAGTTGTCCAAGTTGAAACAGTTCGTTGAGCATCTTGGGATAGCCTTCCTCTGGATGCTCTTTTATGTTGTGGTTCGCGGAAACTTCCGTCCGGCTTCAAAATCAACAAGATACGTTGAGGCCGCGTTACATGGATGAATTCTTGGGGGACACCGAAGCATCCCTTGAGGTTTGGTGAGAACGGTGTACGCAATTATTGGGGACCACACTCTTTTCTACCGACTAGCTCGTGCAATCAATCTGTGAGATCAGGTCGTTTTTAGGCCCACGGTTCGGGCCAGCTTCAGTTGCCGATCGTCAAAGGTCCAAAAGCGCTCTGCCTTGAGCTCGAGCGCGCAGGCTACGTGTAAACTGTCGAGCGTTCGAACTCCGAGCTTTGGCCCGTAGCGGCGGCCCAAGTCAACGCACACGTCAAGGGCAGTCTCGGGTACGTCTACGCTAGGCCAAACTCCAGCGGTTCGATCGTCGTGGAGCTCCTGATGTACGCGATTCGCTTCAGCAGTCGTCATCTGCCTGCGGAAGACTTGTTGCGCTATGGCATGCGCCCATTCAGCGAAATGAAGCGGCGTAATACATGGCCTGGCGCCTGGGCTCAAAAGGAGGTCGGCCTTGGTGGAGTGAGCATCTTTTACGTAAATCGAGACGAAAAAGCTGGTATCGGCGTAAGTCGTCAATAGCGGCCTCGCTCCTCGGCGACGATGTCTGCTCCCGGTAGAACGCGATCGCCGAAGATCTTCTTGCGGCGGGCCGCGAAATCCGGAACCGCCACGGTTGTTTCTTGCTGCTCCGCTGGAACGATGCGGGCTATAACCTTGTTGCGGTCTCGGAGTTCCACAGTTTTTCCCGCCCGCAACCAGGCCTTCAGCTTTCGGGTGTCCCGTAGTTGACGGATGTTCACTTTGGGCATGCGACGATTGTGCCACATTGTGTGTCACGTTGTCAAAGTCGTGAAGCGCTCCCCGCGCTGTCGTGATGTCCTGATTGTCCCTACCGAGAATTCTGTGCAGTCCATGGAAGGTGTCATTCCCCCAACCGGACCGTAAGCCTCAAGCAGTTTGCGGCTCGCCCGAGTCAGGCGAACGAAATTCGCTTATGCACGATTCCGCAAGGGAGCACAGTTCGAACACAAATTCCAATGGTCCGTGGAGAGAAGCGGTAAGCGTGGTGGAATCGGGCTTTTTCAGGCAGCCCGTCGTTCGCAGCGGTGATGCAGTCCACCGACCCGAGGCACGGCCACGACGGACCCCATTTTTCGGCGGCTGAATCGCTCGTGGCTCCGGTGAATCCTTCCCCAATGAGAGATGTGTTCTCGATCGGTGATAATAATCGAAATACGAATTGAGCGTTGGTTGTAACGAGGCTTCATCGAACGCGATCACATGATCGAGGCACTCGCGACGAATGGATCCATTCACTCGCTCCACATAGGCTCGCTGGCAAGGCGAGCGCGGTGCAGACAAACTTCCGAGATGCCCATGTCTCGCAACTGTGCTCGGAAGTCACCGCCGAAGATAGCATCGCGACCCCGCAGCAGGTAACGCGGGAGTTGGTCAAAGGGAAATGCTTCCCGTAGTTGCTGTCCCGTCCACTCTGGGTTGGGTGGGCGGTCACATTGAGTGCAGAATACGACGCCGGTCATCAGCTGACATCAGAAACACGTAAAGGACCTTGAAACGGATCGTGGGCACCGTAAAGAAGTCGATAGAAACGAGCTGCTTGGCGTGATTCTCCAGAAATGTGCGCCAAGTCTGAGAGGGCGGCTTGCTGCAGCGCACCATATATTTCCTCACGCCGCTGCTCTCCCCGATGTCGATGCCGAGTTTGAGCAGTTCGCCGTGGATTCGGGGTGCACCCCAATAGGGATTCTCCCG
>Ga0210403_10000519_pt1 | contig 39893 bp, 35 predicted proteins | sample IncBWC19MmetaG_FD_150863 | JGI IMG/M metagenome (GOLD analysis project Ga0210403, IMG submission 150863) | Forest soil microbial communities from Barre Woods Harvard Forest LTER site, Petersham, Massachusetts, United States - Inc-BW-C-19-M | ecosystem: Environmental > Terrestrial > Soil >...
CGTCAGGGACTCGAACTCGCCCTCGCCGACCTGGCCGAGCACGGTGTGACTTCTTGCCAGGATTATTCGCCCACGTGGGAGGCCTTCCAGATCTTCGAGGAACTGGAAAAAGAAGGCAAACTTACGGCTCGCGTCAGCGAGTGGCTCCCTTTCGACGAGCCGGTGGAATCCCTGACCAAGAAGCGCGATTCCCATCCGCAATCCGACTTGATGCTGCGTACCGGAATGCTCAAAGGCTTCATGGATGGCTCGCTTGGATCACATACGGCAGCGATGCTCGAGCCCTACGCCGACGATCCCAAAAACTCCGGCCTGCCTCGCTATGATCCGGTCAAGCTGAACGACATGACCAAGGAGCGCGTGCTCGCCGGATTCCAGATTGGATTTCACGCCATCGGCGACAAGGGTGTGCAGATGGCGCTCGACGCTTTTTCTGAAGCTGAGAAATCCGCGAAGGAAGGCCACATCAAAGCCGCCAACGGTGGCGACGACTACCGCCTGCGCATTGAACACGCCCAGGTGACCACTCCGGCGCTGATCGCGCAATTCAAACAGCTGAAAGTCATCGCATCCATGCAGCCCAACCATTTGCTGACGGACATGCGCTGGGCGCAGGACCGGCTCGGACCCAAGCGAGCCGCGACCTCCTATGCATGGCTGGCTTTCCTCAACAAGGGCGTGGGGCTCGCGTTCGGCACCGACTACCCGGTCGAGCCCGTGACGCCTTTCCGTGGTCTGTACGCCGCGGTCACGCGCAAAAGCGAAAACGGCAAGCAGGAATATTTTCTCGATCAGCGGCTGACCATGGATCAGGCGATCGCCGCTTACACGCAAGGCTCCGCTTTTGCTGAGTTCGACGAGAAAGAAAAGGGAAAGCTGGTTCCTGGGATGTTTGCCGACTTCGTGGTGCTCGACCGCGACCTGACTGCCTCGTCACCGGAAAAGATTCTCGCCACCAAGGTCCTTCGGACGGTTGTCGGCGGGAAGACGGTGTATGAAGCCAAGTAAGCCGATACACGTTACATGCGTGGGATTGCTGGCCTGAAGGCTAATCCCGCATCAAACGATTTGGTGTATTCCTGCGTCTAATAACTAGACGGCCTCCGTGTAAACCCCCCGGCCTTGAGCCGCGAATCGCAGCACCGGTCGCGTTGTGCGAATAGGTATACTATTTTAGGATTAAAGAGTTTTGGAGGAAGGTAGACATATGGATTCGGGCGCAATGTGGATGCGCATGAAGACTCATCGTTGGGTATACACGTTGAGCATCTTGGCGACGCTATCGCTGGGCATTCTGATAGGAACGCTCATTTCCTCTGAAGTGAAGGGGAAAGAAGGGCAAAAGGGGGACGCGGCCCCTCTTGTGCTGCCTACGGCCCAACCGACCAATAATCCCTTGTCGCAGGCATTCGCTCAGATCGCCAAGCAACTTGAGCCAAGCGTCGTCAACATCAACACTGAGTCGACGATCAAGAACCCTCACCGCCGCCGTGGTCTTCCAGGGCAGGGGCAGGGCGACGACGATGATAACGGCGGCATGGACGATTTCTTCAATCACTTCTTCGGTGGACCCGGTCAGGGGCCTGGACAAGGCGAGGGATCGATCCGCGAGCGCTCGTTGGGTTCGGGCGTGATTGTTGACGCCAAGGGCTACATTCTGACGAACCGTCACGTGGTGGAGAAGGCTGACCGCATCCGTGTGCGGTTTGAAGATGACCCGCCCGGAGTGCAGCACGACGCAAAAGTGATCGGCACCGACCAGGAAACCGATCTCGCCGTAATTAAAGTTGAAGTCGACCATCCATTGCCCGCAGCAAGAATGGGCAACTCCGACGGTATGCAGGTGGGCGACTGGGTTCTTGCGATTGGCAGCCCCTTCGGTCAGGCCGGGACTGTGACCGCCGGCATCGTTTCCGCTAAGGGCCGCGACATCGTTCCCGGCCGGCAGTTCCAGACTTTTATTCAAACTGACGCGGCTATCAATCCCGGAAATTCCGGTGGGCCGCTGGTGAACCTGAACGGCGAAGTCATTGGAATCAACACCGCCATTCTGAGCGAGACCAATGCCTACGCAGGCATCGGCTTTGCGTTGCCGTCGAAGACCGTGGTTGATGTTTACAACCAGCTGACCGGACCCGAGCACAAAGTTTCGCGCGGATCGATTGGCATCATGTTCGATGCGGTCGAGAATCCCGCGATCGCCCGCGTCTACGGCTCAGGCAGTGGCGTACCGATCTCCAGTGTCGTTGCCGGCAGTCCGGCGGATCAGGCCGGACTGAAGGTGGGAGACACGATTACCACCGTTGATGGCAAGAAGGTCACGAAGGGTACCGAGTTGGTGGCCGACATTGCCGCCCGCAAGCCGGGATCTAAAGTTAACCTTGGCTTCCTGCGCAACGGGAAAGCGCAGGACACCAGCGTCACCATCGCCGACCGCAGCAAATTGTTTGCGGCGCGCCTGGGAGAAGATCAGGAGAATGATGACGAAAATACTCCCAAGCCCAGCAAGTTCGGCATAACGGTGCGGAAAGTAACTCCGGAGATGGCCGATCGCCTCGACATTCCCGCTGGCAAGGGCGTTATTGTGCAGGATGTGAAGCCGGGATCGTTCGCGGAAGACGTTAACCTGGCCCGCGGCGACATTATCCTGGAGATCAACAAGCAGCAGGTGAACAGCGAAGAAGACTTTGCGCGGATCGAGTCGAGCATGAAGAGCGGACAGGATGTGGTTTTCCTGGTTCGCCCGCGCGGCTCGTCGCGGCAGGACGGAACCATCTTCGACGCCGGTACACTTCAGTAACGGTTAATAGCCCAGCCGGAACTGGTACTGTCGCAACAGATCAGCGATGATGACAGAGTCGGTTCCAACGGCTGGGCTTTATTTTTTGGAGCAGAATTACAGGGCATGATTCGACCTGGCGCAAAGTTTCGCAATGCACAGTTCGGCGCCGTTTGCGCGCTGACGCTCAGTTGTACGTTGGTGGCGGCAGCCAGTCCTCCGCAAGATTCAGCTACAACTGCGTCCAACAAATCCACCTCCACCAAGACAACGGCGTCGGCCTCTTCGCACAAGAGTCATTCGGCTTCCAGCAGTTCCAGTGGCGTCAAGAACTCTTCAAGCAAAACATCAGGGAAGCGCTCTCGCCGGAAGTCCTCGCGCCTGCGGGGGCAGCAGAAGATTGATTCCGCACGCGCACAGGCGATTCAGGAAGCGTTGATCCGCGAGCATTATCTGAACGGCGATCCCACCGGGACGTGGAACCAGGCCAGCGAAGACGCGATGCGCCGGTACCAGGCCGATCACGGATGGCAAAGCAAAACCGTTCCCGATTCGCGCGCTCTGATCAGCCTGGGCCTGGGTCCAAGCAAGGATCATTTGCTGAATCCGGAAAGCGCAATGACGACGGTTCCGGATCGTCCGAAAGCTCAGCCCACGACCCCAACCTCGCATACCTCTCCGGCAACCGCCGAACCAGTAGCGCCCACAAGCTCAATGCCCGCTGCTGCATCGACACCGCCACCAGGCGAGACCAGCAGTCCGCAGTAAGCAGCGCCCGAGCGGTTCGAGAGAACCTCCCACCACAAAGGACACGAAGTATCACGAAGGCATCGCTCTCCGCTTTCCTTCGTGGTACTTCGTGCCTTTGTGGTTTTCAAGAATCTGAAAGTGAGAGCATGCACCGATCCTGGTGCACCGGGCTCTTAAAGTGTTTGCAGGCAGCAGCTTACCGAGAATTATCGCTGTGTAAATGAACCAAGATAAAACGTGTTGAATCAAGGACTTATAGTCAGAAGTTAAATCGATTTATCGCCCTCGTGCGCGTTGGGCGGTCTTGCCCGAACTAAGCCTTGGGTGAAGGGCGAAAAGTCTTACCGCGGGGTTCACAATCGCCGCGAAGGGCATTCCACCAGATGATTAGGGCACCAAGTTCCGCAAGTTATTTTTTTCGGTAGCTGCTGATCGCTGACGGACGCGGAAAAAACGGCAGCGGCTGATCGTTGACGATCGCGCTGGGATTGTCGTTGACCAGCGCTTCCGCGACTTCGTCGCCGACGATTTGTGCGGCCGCATCGCGCGAGGTCGAAAGAATCGGCACGCGCTTCTCCAGATCGTGGGCGTCGGTGGCGAGAACATGCACAGCCTGGCTTTCAAGCAGCCACTCGGCGGCGTGGCGCGTGCGCTCACCCCAGAATCCAGTGAGCGCTGATCCCGTCATCTGAATGACGCAGCCCTGCTCGGCCCACTCCACCACACGCTGCAGATTCTCGCGCAGAATTGGATTGCGCTCCGGATGCGTGATGACGACGGTGATACCGCGATCCCCGAGTTTGTGGAATGAATCCGTCGTGTTCTGCGGTACGCCGTAGTTGCTGAACTCCACCAGCAGATAGTGGGTCTTGCCGATGACGTAGCGCGAGGGGTTGGCGAATGCTTCCTGGAGATTCTCGTACGAAAGATGAAAGTCGCAGCCCAACGTGATCTTCGGCGTGTCCCCAACCAGTTCTTGCAGGTGAGAGACGAGTCCCTGCATATATTCGCGATCGTAGTGATACCGGTCGTTGGCGTGCGGACTGGCGACCATGTGCGTAATGCCGTCAGCCGCGGCCGCCCGGCACATGGCGACGCAGACGTCCCAGGATTTCGGTCCGTCATCTACTTCCGGAAGAATGTGGGAATGAATGTCGACCACAAATTAAGGGAACACCGCCACGCCCGCGGTGTTGCGCTAAGCTTGATTTAAGCAGATTCGAGGGGAAAGAGAAAGCTGAAGAGGAACGGGTAGATTAATCTCCAGGCGCGTTCCCATTAGACTCGCCACTGCCTCGCTGCCGTCCTGCCTCATACAGCACGATGCTACCTGCGACTCCTGCGTTCAACGATTCCACTTGCGGCGAATGTGGAATTGCGACTAATTCATCCACTTGCGCCATCAAATTGCGCGGAAGTCCCGAGCCTTCATTTCCGATGAATACCGCCGAAGGTCCTGTCAGGAGCGCCTGATCAAGCGGTGTCCCTTTGTGGGATGAGGTCGCAATCATTCGCACCGCTTGAGCGCGAAACTTGGCTGTAATGCCTTCCATACCGCCACTATTTTTCGAAAGAACCACTGGCAACCGGAAAATCGACCCCGCCGATGCCCGAATCACCTTCGTGTTGAATGGGCTGACAGTACCTTCTCCCAACACCACTCCGGCGCTGCCGAATGCCTCGGCAGAACGCAGAATCGTCCCCAGGTTTCCTGGATCTTGCAAGCCAACGACCACCATCACCGGCCCGATTTGCAGGCGTTCGAGAATGTCGTCCACGGAAAAGTCGTGAAGCTTGACTAGGGCTGCGACGCCTTGTGGCGCGTCGCTGGGAACAGCGCCATCGAAGATCTTGTCGGGAATCAGCAGGGTTTCTACATGCGAGCCGATTTGCGGCAGGAGGCGCTCCGCAATGCCCTGCGCTGATTCTCTGAAGAAGATGGCTCGAAACTTTAACCCGCTCCGAATCGCCTCCTCCACCACTCGCAGGCCTTCGATAGCGCAGTCGCCACCATCTGTGCGTTCCCCGCGCGCAAAAGCCTGGCGGATTTCCTTGACCAGGGGATTGTGACGTCCTTCGATCCGGCGAAGCCTCTGTTGTTTACCGGGTTTGAGATCTGAACCTCTAGCCATAGGTTTGTTTTGACCGAGCGGCCCCGCCCATGCCCTTCCTCAGAGCAGGCTAAGGGTACACGAAGTCAGGGTTCATTCCCCGCGCAACTTGGTGCTCTTCGTGGTTCTCAAATACCGTATTATGATAGGTTCCGCCGTCAATCTTAATTTGCTATGGCAATTCCAGAAGGAGCGCCGTGCGCGCCGAAATCGTAAAGATCAGTTCCGAGACTCCCGAAACCTCTCTAGTGAAGTATGCCGCCGATCAGATCCGGTCCGGCGAAGTGCTGGGCATGCCCACCGATACGTTCTATGGTCTGGCCGCCGATCCGTTCAACCTCCGGGCTGTGGACAAGGTGTATGACATCAAGACTCGCTCCCGTCATAAACCACTTTCGCTGCTGATCGAGAGCACGGATCAGGCCGAGGAACTCGCCAAGCCGCTGCCTGAGGAATTCTACGTTTTAGCTCGTAAGTTCTGGCCCGGCCCGCTGACCATCATCGTGAAAGCTGGCTCGCGTTTGCCTCTGAAGGTCACGGCGAATACAGGCAACGTTGCCTTGCGCGTACCCAATGCGAAGATTCCCCTTGCGGTGGTGAGCGCGGCTGCCATTCCGATCACTGCGACTTCCGCCAACCTGAGCGGCGCAGCCGAATGTACCAGTGCCGAGCAGGTACGCGACCAACTGCAAGGACGTATCAACATCATCGTCGATGGAGGCACTTCTCCCCGCGACGTCGCGTCCACCATCATCGACTTGAGCGATGAGAACGCGCGCTGGCGGATTATCCGCGAAGGAGCCATTCCCGCGGACGAAATCTCGAAATTCTTCGCTCAAGGATGAGCGCGAGGGCTAACCGTAGAGGATGACCGACGAATCTGCCAAAGGGCATCGTCCCCGGCGCTGGTGGCTTCGTCTGCTGCTTCTGGCGGTAACTGTCGTTCTCGCCTTTCTGGCCATCACTGCCGCTCATATCGTCTCGGCGGCCTCGCAGCAGGAAGTACCTCACGCGGACGCAATCGTGGTGTTCGGCGCCGCAGAATATTCGGGCCGTCCCTCACCAGTGCTGAAGGCGCGGCTTGATCACGCTTTAGATCTTTTTCATCGCGGCGTGGCTCCCGTGGTTATCACCACGGGTGGGGCCGCCTCTGATCCAAAGTTCAGTGAAGGTGGGGTCGGCAAGGACTACCTGATGCGCCATGGTATTCCCGAGCGCAGCCTGATCGCCGAAACTCAAGGCCGGGATACGTCGGAGTCCGCGACGCGCGTGGGAGTCATCATGCACGCCAACGGCCTGCATAGTTGCGTCGCCGTGAGCGATGCGTATCACGTGTTTCGTATCCGCAAGCTGCTGGAGCATGAAGGAATCGGCCCGGTCTACACTGCGCCGAGGCCTGATTCGCGGCCGCACGGCGTCTTTCAGCGCGCGTTCGCGGTATTGCGCGAGGCGACGAGCTACCTGTTGTGGCGAATTGGAATCACGTGAGGCCCTGGAGGTGGTTCAGAACTTGTCCACTCCGTTGGTCGTATTCGCGATTTGAGTCTGGTCGTTGCGTGGCCCGCGCCGCTCCGCCGTTTGCCGGTTATTACACTGGCGCTGTGATCCGAATCGCAATGCGCTACAGCGGAATTCCATGTACCGAGGCAACTTCGTAGTGCGATGCTTTCGTGTCGTACCGCGCCAGATATTTTCGGCGCTCCTCAGGGATGATTGCCGTCTCGTAATCGTCGTGTCCGGCGGCAGCGCGAAGCGCATCGATCGACTCCCAGAGCAGGATCGTAATGAATTCCACTTCTGCTCCGAGATTTCTGCGAAGCAAATAGCTCCCCTTGTATCCTTTGGCTTTGCCGATGCCCGGCAGAAGTTCGGGTTTCAGCATCGCCTCATAGGAATCCGCGTGCTCCGGCTTTGTGTATCCGTGCCACACTCTCGCAATCATCTTGCTAATCCTCTGGCGGCCAAGCTACCACGACATCCGCTTGCGCAGTTCTGTAACGTGGGCCACGTGGTGTGGGCCGTGCCACGCATAAATCGCAAGCGTTTTATCCAGGGTCATCGCTCCCATTTCAGGATGGCGGAAGGTACGCTTCCATTGCTCGGGAGTCAGCGACCGCAATAGTCGTACCCAGCGGTCGTGCAGGGAATCGAGCAGAGTCAACGAAACGTCGATCGGGGTCCCGGCAGTGTCGGCGAGTTGCGCCCAGCGATCCTCGGCGTAGGGCTTGATCGTGGGATCGTCCTCCGTCAGGGCCAACTTGAAACGCACATACGCGTTCAGATGGCTGTCAGGAAGGTGATGCACGACCTGTCTGACGGTCCATCCCGCCGGTCGATAGGGAGTGTCGAGTTGCGAGTCCGAGAGTCCCAGCACCGCGGCTCGCAGATTTGCAGGCGTCTTTACGATCGCATCGAGGGACGCCTGTTGTTGTTGGAGGCTCAGAGGCCCGTCGTAATGGAATTTGCCGAGCGGATAGCGCAAATCGCTCATTCGTCGTCTCCTATGGGTTTTCCTAGTTACAGATGATCTGACTGTTCAGGGGCTGCAAGAAATGCAATTCTGTCGTCCGAGCTCTCTGCAGCGTGCTGGGGGGCGGAACCTATTGAGTAAACTACTAGCTGTGGTATTCGCGATGGGACAGGCCCATCGGCTTTGGCTTCGAATTTCGATTCCCCATTCCGCCACTTTGGTGCATCTAACTGAAATCTAGGCTAAACTCTCTGTGCCGTTGAGTTTAGCAACCACCCTTGGGACGGTTGTGGGCCGCCCTGGGGAACACCTGTGAGGGGCACTATGCCTGCTTCGGTCTGGTCTGGTCACTTAACGTTCGGACTCATCTCCATGCCGGTACGTCTTTTCTCCGGCGCGCGCAGCCAAAGTATTTCCTTCAACATGTTGCACCGTCCTGACAAGTCCCGGCTGAAGCAGCAGTACGTGTGCCAGGCTGACGGCCAGGTCGTCGATCGCAACGAAATCGTCAAGGGATACGAGTTTCGCAAGGACGAATACATCGTCATCGAACCGGACGAGATCAAGAAGATCGAGCCCCAGACCGCCAAGACGATGGAGATCCTCGAATTCGTGAAGGCCAGCGAAGTCGATCCTGTTTACTTCGAGTCGTCATACTACATGATGCCCGAGGAAGCCGGCCGCCGCCCCTACGCGCTACTGACCAAGGCGCTCGAAGAAAGCGAATACGTCGCGATCGCCAAGATAACCATGCACAACCGCGAGTACACGGTCTTCCTGCGCCCGCACGAAGGTGGAATGATGCTGCACACCATGTACTACGCCGAAGAAGTCCGCAAGGTAGAAGGGTTCGGCGCACCTGACGTCGAGCTGAAGGAAGCCGAAGTGAAAGTGGCGCACCAGTTGATCGAAGCTCTCGCCGACGAGTGGGATCCGGAAAAATACAAAGACAACTTCCAGGAAAACCTGAAGAAGCTGATTGAAACCAAGCTGGAAGGCGGCGAAATTGCGGAAGTGGAAAGGCCGAAGAAGTTAGCTCCGGTGGTCGACCTCATGGCCGCTCTGAAGCAGAGCCTGGCGCAAATGGAGGGCAGGAAGAAACCCGCTGCCACCACCACGTCGGAAGAGCCCGCTGCCGAACCAGCAAAGCCCCGCCGCAAACGAGGCTAATAGTTAAAAACAATCGAACAGACTATCGAAATGCGCAACTTCTCCATTGCGGGCATCCCTCACGTGTCATCCGCGCATCCTCAAGCTAGAAGCTCTGAGAACTGAGAACTGGCTCCTCGTCTCTAGCGCACAAACCCAGCAACCGCTACAATACTTGATTCCGATTTAGCACCATAATCTTCTCTCGGAGTGCCGATGAGTCTTCGACGTGTGGGCTGGTTCGCCGCAATGCTGGTGGCCATACTGATTTTGATGTCTTGCGGTGAGGTGTACCGCCCCGTGGTGATTCCGATCTCCAACAACCCGCCGAACCCGGCAAATCCCCACGCCGTTTTCGGGATCAGCACCAATGTGGCACCTAATCCGGGCACCGTGTTGCAGATCGATGTTGCTGGAGACAGCAACATCGGGGTGGCGCGCATGGGCATCAACCCGACCCATGCCGCGATTCAACTTGTTGGGAACTCTTCCCGCATTTTCGTGGTCAGCGCAGGGAGTGTGGTGAATGGCGACCCCGATGTCATTACGGCATTTAGCCCTGCGTCGAGCGCCGGCATCGGCAACCCGTTTACATTCTCGATGCCGAATGTTGGGCCCAATCAAAGTTCAGCTATTGCGGCGATCAGCGAAGACCCCAACAATTTAGTCACGGTAACCCTCGCTTCCGCGATCAACTCTGCCGCTATCGGCGGTCCGATCGTGATCTCCGGAGTCCAGAACCCGGCAGGCTATAACGGAAACTTCACAATCTCGGCGATCTCCGGAAACACGATCCAGTATTCCGACTGTGTCCCTACCGTGAGCGGTCTCGTGTGCACGGCAGGCCTTAGCCCAACCACCGGAGGAACGGTTACTGTTCCGCTTCCCACGTTCTGCTCCTATCAGCCCGATTTTGTGACCACAGCGCAGACCAACGCGGTTTATGTTGCGAACTACGGGCAGGAAAACGGCACCAACTGCAACCTCGCCAGCACAGATTCCGTCGCGGTGTTGAACACGGCCAACCTTACTGTTGCCAATATCAAGTACTTGCCCGCAGGGTCTCATCCGGTCCTGATGGCCGAGACTCCCAATGCTCTGAATCTCTATGTGGCCAATCAGGGTGACGGCATTAGCCCTGCGACTGTCACGAATCTTTCCCCGGTGGATCTGTCGACGATCGCGACGATTCCGATTGGAGTGAATCCGAGTTGGATCGCGGCGAGCCTCGATGGGCAATTCGTCTATGTCGTGACGCAGGGGGACGGGCAACTCTCTACGATCAGCACTGTGTCGAATACAGTCACGTCGGCGCAGCCGGTGGGCGTCGGAGCGAATTACATTCTGTACGACAAGAGCATGAACCGCTTGTACGTGACCAGTCCTGCCAGCGGGCTGGTTTATATTTTCAGCGCTGCCGGCAACACACCGACGCCGCTGCCGACTCCTTCGGGGAATCCTCCGGGAGCTCTTGTGATTCCTCCGGTGCCGCCGTGTGCTACCGCACCCGCCACCTGCGGCCCCGTGACACCGGTTTCAGTGGCCGCTCTGCCGGATGGCTCACGCTTCTACGTGGCCAGCTATCAGACGCAGACACCGTGTTCCGATCCATATGCCGGGTCCGGTCCATGCATCATCCCAATGCTGACGGTGTTCGACGCACATAGCCTGGCGATCCGGACGGCGTCTTCGTCGTATTTTGGCGCGGAATTGTCGCTGCTGAGCGGCCCGCCATTTGTACCCGCTGACTTCAGTACAACTCCGCCTAAGCCGCCGCAATATGCCATTCCGGCGACCCCATCGTGCGTTCCGGCTGCGATCTATTCGCCGAGCTCGACGCGCTTCCGCATGTTTGCTACGGCGTCGGCTGACAGCAGCCACGTGTTTGTGAGTATTTGCGACGCGGGCGCGATCGCCGACGTCAGCACGATGACCAACACGGTGAATCAAGGGACGAATGCGGATGACAGGCTGGTGATCGATCTGCTCGCACCCTTCAGCGCCGCCGCGCCTGGTCCAAATAATCAGCCGCCGCCGCAGAGTCCCGTATTCCTGCTCGCGGGACAGTAATCTTCGAAAGCGTGCTCGATCTTGTTAAGCGTTGCAGAATGTTGAGACAACCAAATGGGTTGTCATTCCGAACGAACTGGGGAATCCCCTGTGGGCCGGAACAGCAGATTCCTCGCGCCCCAAAAGCGGGCGCTGGGAATGACAATTTGTCGAAGCTAAACCTTGGCGGGAACTTCTTCTTTCGCCGTGTCTCTCGCTGCGTAGTGGGAGTCGACGTACTCGTCGAGAATTCCGATAAACTCGGCCACGATCCGGTCACCCTTCAGCGTAGTGAATAACCGTCCATCGACATAAACGGGAGCCTTCGGCTCCTCGAACGTGCCTGGTAACGAGATGCCGATGTTAGCGTGCTTGGACTCCCCAGGACCATTTACGACGCATCCCATCACCGCCAGCTTCATCTCCTCGACACCTACGTACTGGCCCTTCCAGGTCGGCATCTGCTCGCGCAGATAGGTCTGAATCCGTTCCGCCATCTCCTGGAAGAAGGTGCTGGTGGTGCGTCCGCAACCGGGGCAGGCGGTCACCTGAGGCGTAAAGCTGCGAATCCCCATCGATTGCAGAATCTGTTGCGCAACTCGCACCTCCTCGGTGCGATCGCCGCCGGGAGCCGGGGTCAGCGAGACGCGAATCGTATCCCCGATGCCTTCCTGGAGCACTACGCCCATTGCGGCGCTTGATGCGACCACACCTTTGGCGCCCATGCCGGCTTCGGTGAGGCCCAGATGCAGCGGATAGTTGCAACGCGCCGCCAGAGCTCGATAAACATCAATCAGATCCTGCACGCCGCTGACCTTGGCGCTCAGGATGATCTGGTCGGGGCGCAACCCGTATTTCTGCGCCAGTTCCGCCGAATTCAGCGCGCTGACCACCATCGCTTCCATGGTCACTTCGCGCGCGTCTTTCGGTTCTGGCAGCTTGGAATTCTCATCCATCATGCGGGTCAGCAGTACCTGGTCGAGCGATCCCCAGTTCACGCCAATCCGAACGGGCTTCTGATACTTCACCGCGACTTCAATCATGGTGCGGAAGTTCGAGTCGCCGCCTTTGCCGATGCTGGCATTGCCCGGGTTAATCCGGTACTTCGCCAGATCGCGGGCGCAATCGGGATATTTGGTCAGCAGAACATGGCCGTTGTAGTGGAAGTCGCCAATGATAGGAACTCTTACGCCCTGCTTGTCGAGTTGCTCGACAATGTGGGGAACGGCCGCCGCGGCGTCGTCGTTGTTCACGGTGACGCGCACCAGCTCGGAGCCTGCACGCGCCAAAGCGGCAACCTGCTGCACGGTAGAGGGGACGTCGGCGGTGTCGGTATTGGTCATCGATTGCACCACAACCGGTGCATCCGACCCCACGCGCACACCTCCGACCACGGCCGTAACGGTCTTTCTGCGATGAATCGTAGCCATAGTTGGAACTTCTAGTTTATCACGCGAAAACGGGGGCTCTTGGGCCGCTCTGGAACCCATCGAACCCGAACGGTGTCAGGTACGGATTTCGTCACAAGAAATGGGACCGCGCCGATGGCACATGGTTTGACGATCAGGTGCGAAATCTCCCGTGGATTGTTGTTTCTACGATCCTTAACCGCCCACGTAATTTCGGAACCCTCGGATTTCGTAAACGTCCGGCGATCCATGTCCGTCCGGCCAATGAGCAGGAATAGCATTGGCACCCTCTGTGGGTTGACCCAGTGAGTCCGGCCCCCCTGAACTACCGGTCAAGCGCTTCCCCTCTTCAGCATTTAATCTGTCCGCAATGGAGGGATCGTCGTATGAGTCATCGCATCAACCCACCGCACACCGAAAAAAAACCAGTCACGACTATCAAGCGTGATGCGCAAGCCGCGCCTGCATGGCCAAGCTATCAAGGAACGTCACAATTCGTGGGAACCAGTCCGAGCGGACGGGTGACCATCTACGTGGATCCGACGCTCGGCGACCCCGGCCTGCAGAATGCCTCAGAGCTGCTCAACGATGCCGACCGGGTCGCCAATGCCAACGACGGAATCTTTGGCACGACTGGCGGGCCTGTCAGCGTAATTGTTTTCGCCTTGAATGGCGCCACCGATGGCACTGGCGGCGCGGACCACATGGGTTGCGACTACGTCACGGGAGCCGCCATCGAGGTCGATGCTTCCTTTGGCAACCCTGGGCGTATATCGGCGCTATTTGAGGCCGAACTGAGCGAGTGCTCCATGAACGGAAATCTTTGTGGCGAGAGCACGGGCGAGGCATTGTCGCGCTGGTGTGCCGCCTTCGTCAGCAACAATGCCTTGGCAGATTTCGCTACCGCCCCACAGTGGGTTGCCGATGGCATGCCGGATTTCGTAAACAACACTGACAACACCGATCAAAGTGCCGACAGTACCGGGTGCGGCATGGCCTTCATTTCGTGGATGATCAGCCAGGGGCATAGCCTCTCGCAGATTGCTCCTGCCATGGTCAACCTGGGCGATGGTGGCACCTTCGCCGAACTTTATGGCAACCTGACGTCCGACGATCCGGCCAATGCCTGGCCGAACTTTCAGGATGCGATTAACAGTTTGCCGAACGGCGTTACCAACGACGATCCCTTCAATGGGTTAGGTCAGCCCATGCAGATGACTCACGTATCTCCGCGCTCGGCGGAACTGGTGGGCAGAATTCTGGCCACGATCATTACTGATCTGGCAGCAGGACGCCAACCGGAACAGATCACAGCCAACGTGCGGACGGCACTGCTTCCGGCCTCGAGGCCGATTGCTCCAACAATCTGCAAGCCCGGTTCGAAGAGGCTCTTGCCGCCGGGCAAGACGACAAAACGCTCCATGAGTGCTTAGACGAAGCCGTCTAGCGAGGGCAGCTTATCCCAGATGGACAAAATCGGCCGGCAGCGAATCCGCTGCCGGCCTGTTCGTTATTGCGCCGTGATGTTCCGCGACTGGGAGAACACACTCCCGTCCGCGTCCCAGGCTTTCACCACCACGGAGTGCGAACCCTTTGCGAGGGTGAATGCGGTATCCACATAGGTTGCGCCGGTCGTGTCGTTGTAGATCAGTTTGCCATCGATGTAGACCTGCACGGCCGTGATCTGGGCGACAGAATCTGCATTGGCGAACACGTGCAATGAAGTCGTCGTGACCTCGTTCTGGGTCGGCAAGCAGACGTTGATCGAGCTAGACGCTGCCGGGCAGGTTTCGCCGGGCTTGCCGCTGTAGATCGTGATGCGGCGGTTCGACTTGAAGTTCGAGCCCGATTTATCCCAGGCCTTGGTCACCACGAAGTGCGGACCATTCGACATGCTCAGCGGCTCATCGAGCGAACTGCTAGGCGAATTCACCACCAGCTTGTTGTCGACGTAAATCTGCATTGAAGTAACGGGATGGCCCGTGTCCCTGGATTCGGCAATCCAATCCACGGGAGAATTCAGGTAAGTGAGATCCTGCGGTTGGCAGACGGTGACTGAGGGGGAAACCGTGCTCGGAGTGCATGTGTTTCGAGGCGTGGCATTGAGGAACACCCCCAGGCCGACCGAGCTGGAGCTTCCCGAAGTCGGGATTGCGAAATCGATCTTTCCGTCGCGATTGAAATCGCTGGCGACCAGGTCGGAGGCCGACGAATTGCTGCCGATTTGAAACGACAGCGGTGTGGTCTGATACGTCCCATCCGAGTTTCCCAGCCAAACATACAGTTGATAAAAGCCCGCGATTCCAACAATGTCGTTGATACCGTCTCCGTTGATATCGGCCGCGGTTGTGCCCCAAAGACCCTGAAACGTGTATGGGAGGTTTACGTTCCATGTTTGTTTGAAAGTTTTGTTGGCGGTTCCCAGTATGACTTTCCAGTTCGTGCAGTTCCCCCCGGCAACATCCTTCCCGACTTCGCAGGTGTAATAAACCACCAAAAGGTCGGTGAAACCATCCTGGTTAATGTCGACCGGCATAGCCCCAATGCCGTAATTCGAACTGCCCACCTTGACGAGGGTGAATAAGAAATTGCCACCGTTATTCCACAAGACAAAAAGACCCTTGTAATTACTGACCACCAGATCGATTTTGCCGTCGGCATTGAAGTCTCCAACTCGAATCCCGCTGAGCGTCCAAGGGCTGCTTCCGACGGTGACGGAAGCCGCGCTGGTGAATGTGCCCGTCCCGGATCCCTTATAGAAATAGACTTGGTTAGCCGTGTTCGAAATGACGGCGAGGTCCAGTTTGCCGTCCCCGTCGAAATCGCCAGTGGTAATCCCGGTTGCGTTGAGGTTGGAGGCCATGTTGATGGTCTGACCCGTTGTAAACGTTCCGTCTCCTTTGCCCAATTCGATCTGAACTACTTCTTGCGTCGAGCTGACATACCCCGCGAGCGCCACGTCCAGCTTGCCATCCCCATTGAAATCTCCAACTGCCATGTCGAACGTGCCAACTCCCGGCGCGCTATTGAGCGGGTTACGGAATCTGCCATCGCCGATACCGAGGTTGACGGACACTCCATAGCCTCCAGTTCCCCCGTTGTTGCCCGTGATGATGTCGGGAATGCCGTCGTTATTGAAGTCGCCACGATTGATGATGCCGGCTCCTCCTCCCGATGGCGTGAAGTGAACCATGAAGCTGTCTTGCGAAAACGCGATGCTGGAAACGGAAGCGAACACCGCTGCCAGCAGGACCGATTTTGAGCGCAGAAAGGCCTCTGCCGAGCGAGAGCAAAACATGGGAATGGTTCTCCTGAAAGGGGCTTAGAGCGGTTGGGCCAGTTTTTCGCCCACATCAGATTCCGCAGTGTCAAAAAAGGTTGGTTCGCGTGGCAGGCAACAGAAAAGGACCCGCCGATCGGGTCCTTAGCAAGGAGCTAGAAGCTGGCGGCTAGAAGCTCTAAGGCAGGCGATCCGCCAACCCCGGAATCGTCTTCATCAGGTCGTTGTATATGACCATCACAGCAAATAGCACCAGGAACACGAATGCCGCCTGATAGACGCGTTCTTTGATGTTCATGCTGATATCGCGCCGCATTAAGCCTTCGATGAGGAGGAACAGAATCACACCGCCATCGAGAATCGGAATCGGCAGCAGGTTGAAGATACCAAGGTTCAAGCTGATGCCAGCGGTAAGCTCCATCAACGGTGTCCAGCCCTTTTGCTGAGCCGCATAGCCCGCTTCCTGGGCGATACCAATCGGACCGGAAACTGCGCGCAGGGAAATCTTCCTCTGCACGAGTTTCTTGGCGAGCTCCAGAATCATAAGGGAGTACTGGCGGTTGCGCTCAAGTGAAAGGTTGAGGGCTTTGGCGAAGGGGAGCGTAGTAACTTTCACTTCACCCTTGTTGGAGAATCCCAGCCGATAGCGGTTTTCTTTGGGATCTTCCGTCTTTGAGAGAATCGGCGACATCGTGAAATGCAGAGTCTCGCCACCGCGCAGCACGGTAAGGTCGACCGCCTTATCTTTCGTCTGTTGCAGGCTGTCGATCACGGTTTCCAACGAGTGCACAGGCTGGCCGTTCAGAGCAACAATCTGATCGTTCTCCTTGATGCCAGCTTTCGCCGCTGGAAGCTGGGGTTCGACTCGTCCCACAACCACCGAATTTTCGGCGTACCATCCCGCCGAACCAACTTCGGAAGAAGTCACCGGCTTCGGGACGATGGTCTTGTCAAAAATTTGATTACCACGCTGCACAGTAACCGTCAGAGGCTGATTCGGACTCAACCATACGCGAGGTTCCAATTGCTCCCACGTCGGGTTCTCGATGTTATCGACTTTGACGATGCGGTCTCCGGCCTGCAACCCAGCCTGCGCCGCTGCAGAGCCTGGCTTGACTCCGTCGAGGACTGCCGGCTTATCCAGATAAACCGGATACTCGTAATGCACCATGTAGACCGTTGTCAATAGAAAGATCGCCAGCAGAATGTTCATGGCCGGGCCGGCGATCGCGATCAGGAAACGGTGCCAGCGGGAGTGGTTCATGAATTCGCGCGGATCATCCGTGCGCTGATCCATGGGATTCTCGCCGCTCATCTTCACGTAGCCGCCCAGAGGGATGGCGTTGATCCGGTAGTCGGTCTCGCCCCTGCGGAACCCAATCAACCGCTTGCCGAATCCGATGGCAAACTGCTCCACCCGCACCCCGAGCAATTTGGCCACGGCGTAGTGGCCGAACTCGTGGATCAAAATCATGAACCCCAGAACGCCAATGACCGCAACGACGGAAGTCAGAAAGTCAGACATATTCGAAGTACGTTACTCCCCACCCGTTAGATTCCGAAATTACACAAAAGATGTAGCCCGCGGCCGTTCCATTTTCTTGGCGGCAGCCACCCGCTCCCGGGCAAGTCGGCGGGCCTCAGCATCGACTGCAAGCACCGCTTGAATAGACTCCAGAGCACCGGAATTCGTTTCAGCCAGTACCTCTTCGATCACCCTGGGAATCTGGTCAAACCGGATCTCACCTTCGAGGAACGACTCCACCGCTACTTCGTCGGCCGCATTCAATGCCACCGTCTTGGCGCCACCTGCCTCCACCGCTTCGTAGGCCAAACGCAGGCAAGGGAATTTTTTCAGGTCCGGCGGGGCGAAGTCCAGATGACGCAAGTCACTGACTGGGAAACGCATATCCGATTCAATCCGCTCCGGATATGTTAGCGCGTAGAGAATCGGCAGCCGCATGTCCGTCACTGAGAACTGAGCAAGTATACTGCCATCCACGAACTCCACCATGGAATGAATCGTCGACTGCGGATGGACGATAACCTCGACTTTCGTGGGCGGCATGTGAAAAAGTCTGCATGCTTCGATGACCTCGAAGCCCTTATTCATGAGAGTGGCCGAGTCGATCGTAATCCGCTTCCCCATCTTCCAGGTGGGATGGTTCAACGCCTGCTCCACCGTGATAGATGCAAAATCCGATGCTGGAGTGTTGCGGAATGGCCCGCCAGAAGCCGTAAGCCAGACGCGCTCGACTTCCTCCATGCGTCCACCACGCATGCACTGATGCACGGCATTGTGCTCGCTGTCGATCGGGAGTAGAGCAACTCCGCGCTTGCCTGCTTCGGAAGTGATCAACTCCCCGGCGGCGACCAGGCATTCCTTGTTGGCAAGCCCCAGAGTCTTTCCGGCGCGAACCGCTTCATAGGTCGCCTCGAGGCCAGCGACTCCAACTATCGCGCTCACCACGAAATCCACTTCAGCATGTGTCGCAACCCGAACCGTACCCGCCGCGCCGTGAACGACCTCGATCTCGCCGAGTCCTTCCTTCTTCAGTCGAGCGCCAAGCGCTTCCGCATCCTTCTCCGCAGCCATCGAGATTACCCGCGGCTTCCACCGCAGTGCTTGCTCGAACGCGGCATCCACATTACTTCCGGCAGCGAAAGTCAGGATCTGGAAGCGATCTGGGTACGACTCAGCGACACTCAAGGTGCTGCGCCCGATCGAACCGGTCGACCCCAGGATGGCTATGCGTTTCATCATCGTAAGAACGAACTCAAAATACTATTTGGTGAATGCAGGAGAGTAACGCTCAATCCATTCTCGCTGTTCCGCTGTCTCGGGCACGGAAACGCCGCGTGCCGCCGACACCGCCTCAACGGCCGCACCCGGACTCATGCCACTCTTAATGAGCAAACAGGCTGCGACCAGCCCACTTCGCCCGACTCCTTGGCGGCAATGAATCAAAAGATTCCGCCCAGCGGATAGCACGTTATTCATTTTGTCCAATACTTCTCCGAGCTTTGCCTCGGATTTTGGAACCTGACGGTCCGCAATTGGAAAGGAATAAAAATCCAAGCCTAACCTTCGGGCCTCCGACGCCTCGTTCCGAAGATCCAGGTCGCGCTCCTCATCGGGTGTGAGTAAGGAAAGGACGGCTTGGACTCCCCCCCGCTTCCAATTGGCCATCTCATCTGCGAGCCAGTCCCCGCCGCGGGGACGCGCCTCGAAGGCGAGTTTTCCTGCCCATTGCCCATTCAACCAATGAAGTTCCGGCAAACTCAAGCCATTCCTGCTCCTTCTCTATGATGTCGCGTGGAATACCGTCTACGTTCACGCCACGGCGTCGGAGAATGCATATGCGGTGGTGTCCATCCAGTATAGTTCCATCCGGCCGAGTTTTCAGGCACACTTCTTCCTGATCGGGCAAAAGTGACGCCAGCAGAACGTCCGTCGAAAGGCTGTCGAATTTCAACAGTTTCCCGGGGTTAAGAGAACTATCAGGAGGAAGCGGCTTTAGGGGAGGTGGCTGCTTTGAATCCAAGATTGTGTCACTGCATCACGCGCCAAGCCGCATAGTACCACAGCACCGGGGCGGCAAAGAGCAGGGCATCAACGCGGTCCAGCATGCCTCCATGTCCCGGTAAAATCGCTCCGGAATCTTTCACTCCCGCCCCGCGCTTGATCAGCGACTCGACTAGATCTCCCAATTGCGCCGCGACATTCAGCAGAATCGTTAGCACGATGATCGGCCCCATGGCGGGTTGCGCTAGTCCGAAAATTCCGTCGCGACGCTCAATCAATCCCACCCGCAACAACCATGAACTCAGTGGCAGAGCGTAATGGAATAAGAGCCATCCCACGCCGACGCTCGCCACCAGCGACGCCGCGGCTCCCTCCCACGTTTTCTTCGGGCTGATGCGCGCCGCCATCAGGTGCCGCCCCATCGACTTGCCGACGAAGTAGGCGAAAATGTCTCCCGCCCAAACCACCAGCAGCAAATACAGGACGCAAAAAGCCCCTTCTGAAAGCTGCCGTAGTTGCACTAGCATCCCCATTGGGAGTGCGATGTAGGTGAATGCAAAGACCGATGCCGCTGCCGCCGGATATCCGGCGCGCAGGTCTTCGCCGCGCATGGCGCGAGTAAGGAGAATAAAGGGCGCGATCGCAGCGGAGAATCCCAGGATGATCAGAAATTTCCCAGTCGAAAGGAGTGGTGAATCGCCCAGGATTCCAAGGGCCACAAAGAACAATGCCGTTAGAACATAGGTTGGGAACGGCATCGGTTTCGCGCCATACGATTCGGTCAGCTTCAGGAATTCGTGAATGGTCAGCAGCGCAACAAGACCGGCGACGGCCGCCAGCGCAGGCACCGGCGCTCGAAGAATCAGCACCAGCACAATCGGAATCAGTACGACTGCGGTAGCTATTCGTTTTAGCAAGGGAAGAGATATGCGCTTCGAGGAACGCGCAATTATAACCAGACTGGACGAACGGGTTGTTTTCCCTTCGTGTACCTTAGCGCCCTTTGTGGTTTATGCCTTTATAGTTCCGACAGGGGCGTGCGCGTCATTGTGGTTGAGCCCGCCGTATCGCCGCTCACGTTTCTGATACTCCGCGATTCCCTCAAGCAGATGCACACCTCGAAAGTCCGGCCACAAGGTAGGTGTGACGTAAATCTCGGCGTATGCCAACTGCCAGAGCAGGAAGTTACTGAGCCGCATCTCGCCTGAAGTTCGCACCACCAGATCTGGATCCGGTAGATGCCGGGTATATAGGTGCTGTGAAACCAGATCCTCATCGATCCGTAGATGATCAATGCCGCCATTCTGCGATGCCGCGTCGACCATCGATCGAAAGGCGTCTACCAGTTCGCTCCGCGCGCTGTAGTTGAGCGCCAGTGTCAGGACCATCCCAGAGTTTCGTGCGGTAGCTTCTCGCGCCCAGGCCATACGCTCCTGCACCGTTGCGGGCAACTCGTGCTGCCGCCCGATATATTCCAGGCGGATGTTGTTTTTGTTCAGCGTAGGAACTTCGGCCTTCAGATAACGGCTGAGCAGCGACATGAGGAAGCCGACTTCGCTGGTCGGGCGCCTCTTCCAGTTTTCTTCCGAGAACGCGTAAAGCGTGAGCGCAGGAATGTGAATCCGCGCCGCCGTCTCGACGGTCGACCGAACAGCCGCCACCCCGGCGCGGTGTCCGGCCACACGCGGCATGTGCCGGCGGCGAGCCCAGCGCCCGTTTCCGTCCATGATGATGGCGATGTGCCTGGGGAGCCTTGCGGGATCCAGATGCCGGTAAACTTCCGCTTCCTTGCGGTCGAGCCCCTGAGGCACTTTGTCGTGCAAAGTGGTCACAAGTTAGAGGCTACCACAGCAGGGAAGGGGATGCAATGACCGGAAGCATGTGTAATTGTGTGGCGCGGGCGCTCCCGCCCGCGAAGGTTTTCGCAATACAGGACCTGTCAGGAAGGTCCACTGGAGGAACACAGATCATGTGGAGACAGCCGCCATCGGCTGTCCGGGAGCGAAGCTCCCGCTTGGTTAGACGCCGTTGCGGGCGGACGCGCCCTCGCCACACAAAATCTACCGCGCCTCCTCCGGCACCACTTTCAACTCCAGCTTCTCGGTCCACCGCAGCACCGTCAGCGAGCAACTCACACCGACCCGCACTTCCGTCAGCAGGCGATGCAGGTCATCCACTCCAGCGACAGGCTGCCCTTCCAGCGCCACAATGACATCGCCTTCCCGCAGCCCCGCCCGCTTCGCCGGGCTGTTGTCATCAACCGACTGTACGAGTGCTCCCGTTTCTTTCGGCAGATCGTAAAACCGAACGATCCGTCGGTGCAGCGGCACCGTTTGCCCCGAAATTCCCACAAAGCTGCGGCGAATCCTCCCATCCCGGAGTAAGCGGCTGGCGACAAATTTCGCCGTATTGATCCCGATCGCGAAACAGATTCCCTGCGCCGGCAAGATCGTTGCCGTGTTGACCCCGATCACACGTCCCGCAGAATCCACCAGGGGACCACCCGAGTTGCCCGGATTCAGCGCCGCGTCCGTCTGGATCACGTCGTCAATCAGCCGCCCGGAATATGAACGCAGCGAACGTCCCAGGGCGCTCACCACGCCTGCCGTGACCGTCGACTGAAATCCATACGGTGCGCCAATCGCAATGGCAATCTGTCCCACCTGCAGCTTCTGGGAATCTCCGAACTCTGCCGCGACCGGGCCCGGTTCGTCGAATTGCGGCCGTTCCAGCCGGATCACGGCCAGATCGCTCGCCGGATCCTCTCCAATGAGAGTCGCCGGCATGCGCCGGCCGTCCGCCAAAGAGACTGCAATTCTTGCCGCATCGTGCACCACATGGCTATTCGTCAGGATCAGGCCGTCAGGCGTGAAGACAAAACCCGACCCTCCCCCTTGCCTCTCGCGTGGTTCACCGGATCGCGTCCGTGCGGCTTTCTGATGCACTTCAATGTGCGCCACCGAAGGGCTCACGCGCTCGACCGCTCCGGTTACCGCCGTCGAATAAGCATCGAGCAAGGCCCCGTCATTGACGGGTCCCGAAAGATGCTCGCCGTGGGCTTCAGTGCTCCAGGACTTTACTTCCGTGGCGTCCCCACCAGTGGCGGGTAAAGCCAAAAATCGATCCACACCAGCTTCCGTATTCATGCTGGATAGATGTCCGTCGATTTATTTTGGATTCACGCAGCAACTCGAATAGGCGAAATCGCATTACAGCCGTCCACTCGCACGCACAGGCGTCAGGCTGACTGCGTAAGTCCCAGCATCTTCAGCCGGATGGAATCGAACAAACTTTCCGGCAGGATCCTTGGCAGCGACGCCAGGAGCCGAGCGTGCTTTCCCACCCGGTACCGGATTCGCGGCCGACTGGAGGTCAACGCGCGAAGTACGGTGGTGGCGACCACATCCGGCGAACTGCCGTTCTTTTCCATCTCGAGCCCACGCCGGCCCACACTGCGGATCATTTCTCCATAGCGCTGCTGAGCCTCGGCGGGCAGGCGACTGATAACCTCCTCCAGATTTCCCAGTGTCTTATCGACCGCCGGAGTTGAAATCGAACCGGGCTCCACCGCGATCACACGAACTCCAAACGGACGGAGCTCTAACCGCAGCGTGTCGCTCAGCATGGCGAATGCGGACTTACTCGAGTTCAGCAATCCTCCAAACGGTATCGCAAGGTTGACCCCAACTGTCGTGATGTTCACGATCCGTCCCCGTTTCTTTCTCACCAGTGCGGAGAAGGCCTGAATCGTAGCCAGTTGGCCAAAGCAATTAATCTCGAAGATCTCTCGCACGTCAGCCATCGGCGCATATTCAATCGGTCGCACCATGCCGATGCCAGCAACGTTGACCAGCCCATCCAATCCGCTTCCATCCAGTTGTGAAGCAACCTCTTCGGCAGCCGCGGAGACTGTCGAGGCATCTTGCACATCCATAATTACGGGATAGACGTTTTCACTACGCAACCGATCCCGATCGCCCGTCTTCCGTACCGTCGCGAACACAAGCCACCCCCCGCTGCTCATCAGTGAGGCGCACGCGCGGCCAATTCCACTGGACGCTCCAGTGATCACAACAGTTTTTCGGTTCTCCGACATCGAGTACTCCTGAGTGATAGAAGTCGCTAACGATTTGGATGAATGCTTGTATCGCAAAGAAGCGGCGAAAAAGTGGATGAAAAAAGCCGGAACCATTGCTGGTCCCGGCCTCTTTTGTTGGCTGGTTGCCCGGATAAAGTCTAGGTTTCAAGGTGGCGAAGTTTCAAAGCTTCCAAGTAAAAACCAAACTCCAAAGCCTGAAGCCTTGAAACTCTGAAACGTCCAACCTTTGAAACCTCGAATCTTGGAAACCTTGAAACCTGCTTCTAAGCGCTTCTCCTCGGTCTTACCGTCAAGTCCCGCACCTGCGTCAGGATGCTCGACATCTGCATCCCGTTGAGTTGCGAAACAAAGGGCAAGATTTCGGCAATAAACTGATCTTTCATCAGTTCGCTGACTTCTTCCTGACGGCTGCGTTCACCGCCGCTGAGCAGTTCGGGCACAGTAACCTCCAGTGCACGCGCCAGCCGTTCCAGGGACGACAGCGTAGGCGTGGCCTTCTCGTTTTCGATTTTCGACACGTAGGTACGCGGCACGGCCATGCGTCCGGCGAGTTGCCGCTGGCTAAGTCCGCTGCGCAGTCGCAGCGAACGGATTGACGTCGCCAGGTTCAAATGTCCGCGGCCGTTGGTCGGCACCGGCATCATGACCGGCGGCGCGACCATGATTGGTTCAGGCTCCGGTTCCTCGTCCAGGGACGCGTGGCAGCGCCGGCAATTGTTATTGGATGTGCGGAACTGAACTAACAGGCAATGATCGCAACGAACGACTTCCCGTGAATCCACCGGGGCAAGAGTCGTAGCCATCGGGTTGTGGGAGTGCCAGAGCGGGCCCTCCTTACAGCCTAAACCACAGAGCAGGAATGACTTGGGGGAGATTCCTGGGCAGTCTCAATTTGAGCCACCGAGCCTGTGGAAGTCAAGGGAAAAATGCACAAAAGACGCGGCAGTTCGAGCAAGCGAGACGGGAACACGCTCCCAAAACCCCTGAGATTACTGGGAATTCACACGGGATTCGCAGAAATCAGCAGTGATGTTTACCATCTGGATTCCCGCGTCGTCACCGCGTTCACTTGAACATGGGATGCGGAACGAACGCTGGGGCAGCCTCCATTTCGCCCCTCAGGATCTCGGCAGGCTTGTAGGAATACTCTTCGCCGCAGGCGTCACACCGCACAGTGACTTGCTGAGTCAGCATGGGAAGAGGCGAGAAGGCGTCGGTTTCCGCCAGTACAATCTGGTGCGAGTAGGAAGTGTTACCTTTGTGGTGAAATCGATGACTCTTGCAGAGAACAACCCAGAAATATTCTCGGTCGTCGTACATTATCTGTCCCTCCAAGCCCCCAAAACCTGGAGAATTGCGCTGCGATACTATGCCGCACAGAGGTCGTAGGAGTTGTAATTAGTCTGTAAAGAAGTTGTCAAGAACGGAAACCACAGAGAAGAAACTCTTAAGTGCAGGTGCCCGGAAAATGAATGAAATCACGCGAGAAGCGGCCTGGAATTTGCTGACAGAATTCACCCAATCTGAAAGTCTACGGAAGCATGCGCTGGCCGTCGAAGCCTGCATGCGCGCTTGTTCCCGGAAGTACGGTGATGGATCGCCGGAGGCCGAGGAGATGTGGGGAATCGTCGGCCTGATCCATGACTTCGACTACGAACGCTGGCCGAGTCTCGCAGACCATCCCTACCGAGGCAATGAGATCCTTACCGAACGCGGATGTCCTGAGTCGATCCGCCGAGCCATTATGTCGCACGCCGAATACACCGGCGTGACCCGCGACACGCCCTTGGAGAAAGCTCTCTTCGCCTGCGACGAACTCGCAGGATTCATCACTGCAGTCGCGCTGATCAAGCCCAGCAAATCTCTGGCGGAAGTCGATGTGAAGTCGGTGCGAAAAAGAATGAAAGACAAAGCCTTCGCCCGCAAAGTGAATCGCGAAGACATCATTCAAGGCGCTGCTAGTCTAGGGGTCGACCTCGATGAACACATCGGCTTTTGTATCGCAGCCCTGAAGCCGATCGCGAAGGAATTGGGGCTGGACGGGAGCGCGGCAAAGCAAGCCTAAGCCTGTGAAGATTTGCGAAAGAACGAAACGCCTTTTTCGCGAATTTGGTTCCCAAAACCTCCGCTCAGAAACATGAAATCCAGTGACTCGGTCGACTTCAATGTCGTTCGCACCGTTTCTCCTAGACTCCGAATCATCCCCTGTTGTTGGGTTCGAGTGAGCGTTCCGCCAAGATCAATGCCAATTACGGTATGACTCCCTCCTCGCTCGGTCGCCATCTGAAAATAGAACAGTTCCGAGACTGCCGGAAATGCGGATGCTTCCTTCCGAAGCAGTTCTTGGATCGCATCACTCGGAGGATTCGCGGGTAGCCCGAAAAAGATTTTTTCCCCCGCGTTCAACCGGAACTCGGCGGTGTTGTTTCCGATTTGGGTAGGCACTACACCCTTTGCCAGTATCTCGATTTCGCTGCGGGTCATACGACCGCCAGGCCGAATCATTTTTCGGATCGGGTCAAAGGGATTGATGATGATTGCCTGAATGTCCGTTGTTAGCACCCAACGAAACAGTTCAAGAGCCTTGATCCCGAGGTATGGGGTGTTCGGGTCCCAATTCCTTAGGGCTTCTATATCAGTGAATACGGGCGTGATTCGGACATTATGGGCATCGACTATTCCTGTCAATTGCACTCGAACAGGAGCCTTCGCAGTGTGTACCCCATGCCCCAGTCCTTCAGGGATCTCCGGCATCGGGACGAGAAGCACCGACGCAAGAAGAGCAGAGTGAACTCGCATTCTGTTCTCCGGTGTGTCGCTCGTTGCAACTTGATGCATCGCTCGAATGAGGATTGGATTGCCCGCTTCGAACGAAGCTTCGAACGAACTCTCTTCGGGTGACCTTTCATTGGTCCTTGAATTCTTGTTTCCGAACAACGCGTCAAATAGTCGCATCCGATTCCTCAACTCACCGCTTCTCCGCCAACCGCTCCCTCTTCTGACGCTCCCGTTCCGCCTTCATCTCCTCGACACTCCGCGCTGCCAGCGGCGAGTACAGCGCCCTCACCCATTTAGGATTTTCCCATTCCGGCTGTGCGGCAACGGCGCGCTCATAGTCGCGTAGCGCACTATCTGTCTCGCGAGCTTGCCAGTATGCGACGCCCTGCGCCATCGCTTTCTCATTGGGCAGCCCTTGCTCGTAGCCGTTGTTCACGCTCTGAATGGCATCACTGTAGCGTCGAATCTCGATCTGCGCCCAGGCGCGACGCACCCACAGCTTCACGTCACCCGGACGCTGCTGCACGGCCTGGTCCAGCAATTGAGACGCGCGCGCGTAATCCCCGGCAAGGTAGTACCACCAGCCCAATTCGCCGAGATAATCCGGCGCCCATCCGTCGGCATTACCCTGCAAGTCAGTTTCGTATTTGCGCGCCGCGGCTACGTCTCCCGCGAGCAAATTCAACCCAGCCAGTTCGACGTCCGCATTGCGCGGCCTCTCACCCTCCACCGATGACACCCAGTTGCGGAACTTGCCCGGTGCGCTCCCGCGATCTGCGGCCTCCAAAGCCATCGCGTAGGATTCCACGGCTCGCAGATTTCTTGGTTCCAACTCCAGTTGCTTGCGATACGAACCCGCCGCCTCGACAAACTCCGCCTGCGCGAACTGCGCCCGCGCCTGCAATTCCCATGCGTCCGGCTGGTCGGCGTGCATCTTGATCGATCGTGCAGCCAACTGCTCCGCTTGGGAATATTTCTTAGAAATCATGGCCACGTTCGCCCGCGTCGTCCAGAAGACATACGCTACCGCCAGATCGCGCTCCGGCCGAGCCGGCCAGTTCTCTGCTGCAATCATCTTCTGAATCTGCGCAATGCGCTCCGCCGGTAGCGGATGCGACCGGAAATATCCCTCCAGCGTCTGCATGGCCACATCGGACAACTCCTCTTGAGGCGATGCCGCTCGCGCCTGTCGCAGTCGATACCGCTGATACATCCGGTCGAATGCCTCGAACATTCGGATTGCGCCATTGGCGGAGTATCCGGCCTCGACCGCCAGCCGCGTTCCTTCGCGATCCGCCTCGAGTTCCTGATCCTTGGAGTAACCGGCTTCGAACACAAATACCGGAATGGCGACCAGCCCTCCCAGCGGAATCCGTCGCAGGGCCTGCTCCTGCTGTGCCCGATCCGCGCAGTGATAGTGATCGATATGCTCGATTTCGTGGCCGAGCACCGCGGCCAGTTGATCTTCGCTGTCCATCATCGCCAGCAGACCGGCGCCCACATAGACGTGCCCTCCCGGCAAAGCGAACGCGTTGATCATGGATTCATTGGGAACGTAATGAAAGTGGTAGGGCAAGATGCGGTGGGCGTGAAGAGCCAGCTTTCCCCCGACTTCACCCAAGTACTTCTCGATCTCGCTCTTTTTCTTCTGCTGCTCCTCCTCGACAGTGCCGCCGTACATTTTGGCGATCTCATCGCCGATGCGAATCTCTTCCGCATCCGGCATGCGCGTGAAATGCACCGGCATGCGCGTCAATTCCTGTTCGGTGTCCGCGACCAGATACAGCACGGCGGCAGGACTTGCCTCGACGTCCACCTTTCGCCGCTCGCTCCACACGATGGCGGCCACGCCCAGTACGAGGACTCCCGCAAGTGAGATCCAGCGCGTCATAGATATCGTCGCATCGACTCGCGATTCCGCGTGTACAGAAACGACACGAACAGCAGCGCGGAACCCAGCACGATGAATGTCAGATAGCGATCCCGTGGATGCAGCCGCCACACGTCATCCACCACGATCTTCCCCACACAAAGGAGCAACAGCCCCAGTCCCGTGAGCCGAAAGCTGCGCTCGTGCACCCATAGCGCCAGCAGAAATACCGCCAAGCCTTCCAATCCCCACGACAAAGTCACCATCCCGTGACGCATCTCGATCCCGAGCAACACCGTCAGCAGTCCGACGGCGATGAAAAAGAAAGGCTGCTCCGGACGTCTCGCCAGATTCTGGATCAGCAGCACCAACCCGCTCTCCTCGCTGGGCTCGTCCTTTCTGCGGATCCGAAAGGCAAACGGCAACGATGCCAGCAGCAGCGCGACCGTGATCGCGACAATCACCCATCGGCTCTCGACAGTGATCCACTGGTTCGCCCACAGAGGCGAAGGGAAGTAGCTGCGTTCGTAGAAATTGTGCAGGACGGTGCGGAACAGCACTCCCGCGATCACCAGCAGCGCCTGGTATAGAAACAACTTCTTCCCGCTGCGCCACGCGATCACGATCAGCGCGAAGGCCAAAGCTGCCCATCCAGCGGCCACCCAGTCCGCCTCTAGTTCGAACCGCATAAGGGATCCGATGGTGATCGTTCCCATCCAGCAGCAGATATCTCCGGCACGAAATCTTACTTCCATGGGACTCAGCTCCGCCTCATGCAATCTCCAGTACGCATAGAAGAACGCGAGCATGATCGGCACCACGGTGTAGAATCGCGGGCTGACTTCGCCGGGCAAGCCGCTGGCGTTCAGGTTCACAAAGAAAATTCGCAGGAACGCAGCGAGCAGCGCAACGTAGCCCTGCAGTCGCAAGCCCAGACTCTTGCGCGAGAGCCCTATTTCCAAAAGAACGAGTCCGCCGATGACCCACGCCTCTGCGACTCCGACGGGCCGCAATTCGTACCACGCGAGCAGAGTCAGCAGGAACGATCCTGCCCACGTATACGCTTCGCCGGCGATCCACTCGAATGACCAACTGTCGTCTGTTTGCACTCTCCAGCGGGACGTCACATAGAGCAGCGTCACAACCAGCGTGATCGTGATCAGCCGCAGCGTCAGCCCATGGAACTTTTCAGTGGCGTCCAGATTGATGCCGAGCACGCGCACGATCGCGATGCCCGAAAGAAATGCAGCCTGATATTCCAACTCGGGAGCCGCGAGTCGCCGCGCAGCCAGGATCAGGACGAGCCCAAGCGCGCACCATGCGACCGCCGTCCAGGCCTGCGGGAATGCGATCCATGCGGCGATCACCATCATGATCGTGCCCGCGTACGACAGCCGCTGCATGACCGTCCGGTCGAACTCGGTGGTGAACAACTCGGCCCAGCGGCGCACCACCCAATGCGCGTTCAAATAAAAGATCGCCCCGGCAGCCACGAACAGAACGGATAGCGCATAGTCCGGACGCAAGTCCGCGTCATCCATGCGTCTGCCCAAGATCTCGGCTGCGTCATAGGCAATCATCTGCCCGGCAACCAGCACCGACGCGATCATCCCCAGCCGCCGGTAGACGATCTCTTTTGTCCACACGCCGATCAGCAGCAGAGCCTCAGATTCCGCGAGCCACAGCACCGACAATCGCGTCCCGGAATAACGGAAGGGGAAAGCCGCAATGAGCAGGACTATCCCGAGAGTACTCAGCACAATGACCGCGTTGCGGCGGCGCCGTGTCTGTGGTGCTTGCCCAAACGCCGCTTCCATCGCGCCAGCTGCCAGCAGCGCCCAGAAAGCCCACTCGGGATGCACGGACTGATACTTCAGCAAGACCAGCAGCAGCGAAGTATTCAACAGCGCCGCAGCCGTGGAGATCCGTTCCTGATGTTCATCGGGCCGCCGAAAAACATACGACACGCGGAAGATGAGCCAGTAGAGCACCAGTATCCCAGCGCTGGCCGTGAACTCCGGAAAGAGATGGTGCTTCCCTTGCATCGGTTCGATGATCGGGCGCAGCCAGATGTAATGATTCAGATAGCTCGCGACAATGCCGAACACTTCCAACTCAAACCACTGCATGCGCCCAACAATCACCACCAGTCCGGCTGCCAGCACGGCACCGGCGGCTAGGCTGTACACGTTCGAGTGATTAATCGCGATCGTGACGAATGCCAGAAGGAACGACAACCCCGTCACCACCTGCGAGCGATAGCGCAAGGTGTGCGCGACCATGGCGCCGGCGACAGCCAGCATCAGCAGCATGTCCAGCGATTGCGAGTCGAGCACGTGTGCCGCAGGCACGTGATACATCGCATAGGTGGTGAAGAACAGCAGCGCCCATCCGCCGCCGATTCCGGCCCGTGCCAGGATGCGATAGCGATCTCCCCGCTCAAACCAGACGCCAGCGCCCAGTAGCACCGCAGAGGTGACAAATCCCACGAGCACTTTGCCCGCAGGTCCCATCGTTTTCAACTGGTACGCCAGAAAAAACGCGACGCCCAGAACGACCAGTACAATTCCCACCTTGTTGAGCCAGTCGGTGCCCAACATCTCCTCGATGTCGAGCGATGACCGGAACCGATCGAAGATGGTCGGTCCGCTCTCCTGTGCCGGGAACGTCGGAGCAGGTGGTGAAGGTGGAGGGGGTGTCACGGGAGGTTCCGCGGGTCTTCTTGGTGATATTGGCGTTTGTGGAGCGGCCGGGCGAGAAACAATCAGCGGAGGGTCCGCATTCTTGCTCGTGACCCAGGCTTCAGCTGCTGCTTGTGAAGGAGTATGGGAAGGAGTCGGTGGCGCCGGAGGAACAGCGGGCTCTGCATGAACTGGAGTCGCGGCTGCCGCCACGGGTATAGAGACTTCCTGCGTTGGAGCCGGGGTACGCGCCTGTGCCGTTCCCGTGGCGCGTAGTTCCCTCAATTCCCGCTCGAGTGCGTGAATGCGGCCCGTGATGTCGGCCCAGCGTAGCTGATCTTCCAGCCGGTCACTCTTGCGCCGGGAGTTCACCCGCCAAAGCAGAATCCAGGGACCGAACAACACGAACAGCGCGAATCCGATGTAGAAGAGAACTTCCATCAGAGCTGAAATTTACGGGGACAACCAAATCTATTCCGGGACCGCGCGATTCTACTAGAGACGGCGTTGAAGCGCTATGATTTCAAGGCGATAAGCCGGGGTTACTCTGAGGTTTAGCAACCAGAAGAACACGTTCCACTGACCAAACCTGTGTGCTAATATTTTGCAATCATCCAGTGAGCCGTCCCGGTCGTTGAACGTCCCCCGAAGTCTCCTGGTCGTTACCGCAGTTTTCTGAAGTGGAGCCGGTGAGTATGCCGACAAACAGCACCGTGTCGTCTGCAACAAAGGTCATTCTGGGCTGCAGCAAGTGCGGCGCGACGTTGCCCGATGAGGCGCAGTTCTGTTTAAAGTGCGGCAAACCGGTGAGTCTGCCCCTGAAAGAATCCGTAAAGATCGAGGAACCCGTTGTGCAGTTGGCTCCTCCTCGCGTCAGGAAACGGCGCATCGTGCTCTGGGTTCTTCTGGGCCTGTTGCTGGGTGGGTTCCTCTGGGCGGCCACTAGCGACAATCCCTTTGCGCAGGGAGTCCAGGAACTGGTTGGTTGGAAGCACGATCAGACGATTCTCGAAACTCCGTTTTCGGTCACCGGCCATAATTTCCGGTACTACAAGTTCGATCTGCCGGAAGGCTCGACCAACGTCTCCATCATGGGGCAGTTCGCCGTCTCGCCTACAGAGAAGAAAGCTGGAAGCGGCAAACCCAACACAGTGGAAACAGAAGACAGCGACGTTGAGGTCTACGTGCTCAGTGAGCCGGCGTTTGCCGTCTGGCAGAACGGTTATGCGACCAGTTCCGTGTACGAAAGCGGCAGAGTCTCGCAAGGAACCATGCAGGCGGATCTTCCAGCGGGCGCTGGAGTGTATTACCTGATCTTCAGCAACAAATTCTCGCCCAAAGCAGCGAAGAGCGTCAACGCAACCGTCCTCTTGCGGTACAAGAGCTGGCTCCCGGATTCAGTCCGCCGGATGAAGGAACGCTTCTGGAATTGGGTCGGCTTGTGAGTTCCTTGTCCTTTAGCTCCATACTTGCGAGCGGTCGAAGCATCCTTTCCTGATAATCGAACGTCCTGCCCTTTAGACCTTTGGTTCTAAACACCTGTTTGCCAATGGGTTGCGCCTTCAGAGGAAGGCTTACCCAGCTCATGCATTTGGTTGTCGGTCCTGCCTTTGGGGTTACTAGAGGACAATACTCCCAGTAACTTGCGAGTTAATCCCAAGCACGTTTCAATGGGTACGAAAGCAAATTTACCGTCCAATCTCTTGGGAGGGACAACGTGCGCAAAATAGCTTTTGTGGGACTTCTCGTAGGACTCTTTACGCTTTCTGCCGTGGCAGCTGAGTCAGACCATCCGAAGGCGGAATTCTTCGGTGGATATCAGTACACGCGTCTGGAAGGTGGAGTCAACGCAAATGGCTTCAACCTCGGAGCCACTGCGAATCTCAACAACTACTTCGGGATCACCGCCGATCTCGGCTCCAGCTTTACGACCCAGGCTGGTGTCAGCTTCAAGAACTATACCTATACCTTCGGGCCGCAGTTGTCGCTGCGCGCTCACAAGGCCTACACGCCTTTCGTGCATGCTCTGATCGGTGGAGATCATGCCACGGCCTCGTTTGCGGGGGCTAGCGGAACCGGCAACGGTATGGCTGTGTTCGCTGGCGGTGGAGTCGACTTCAACTTCAATCGCTACATGGCGTTCCGCGCCTCAGGCGACTGGATGATGCTCCACAGCAATGGCAGCACCAGCAGCAAGAACTTCCGCATGCCGATCGGCGTCGTGTTCAAGTTCTAAGCAATAACTCTGCAAAGTAAAAGGGCGGCGATGAGCCGCCCTTTTTCTTATTCCTGAAAGTCTCTACCGCATCGACTCTTCAATCTCCGAAATCCAGTCAGGCCGCTTCAGGACTTCCCGCGGCTTGGGACCATCGGCGGCTCCGACGATGCCGTCCTGCTCCATCAGATCGATCAGGTGGGCGGCGCGTCCATAACCGATGCGCAGACGACGCTGCAGCAGGGAAGTGGAGGCCTTCCCAAACTCGACGACGAGTCTCACTGCATCGTTATACATAGGGTCATTTTCGACCTCGCCAGCCTCACCGGGTTCGCCACCATTCGCGGCAGCCGCAGCGTCGCGCTCCTCTTTCGGAGGCTCCAGGAAGTTGTGTATGTATTCCGCCTGTGCCTGCGCTTTCCAGAACTCGACGACAGCCGCAATCTCTTTCTCGGTGACAAACGGAGCATGCAACCGGTGAACGCGAGCCGATCCCGAGGGCAGATACAGCATGTCGCCCTTGCCCAGCAGCGCTTCGGCGCCGTTCGCGTCCAGAATCGTACGCGAGTCAACTTTGGTTGCCACTCGGAATGAAACGCGGGCTGGGAAGTTCGCCTTGATCAATCCCGTGATGACATCGACCGACGGCCGTTGCGTCGCCAGTACCAGGTGAATACCGACCGCTCGAGCCATCTGGGCCAGGCGCGTGATGGATTCCTCCACGTTCGAGGAATCGAGCATCATCAGATCGGCCAACTCGTCGATGATGATCACGATGGAGGGAATCGGTTTCTCGTCCGATTCTTCGTCAAACAGGCTCGGCGTACCCTGATCGAACAGCTTGTTGTACTGATCGATATTCCGAACGCCTTTGGCGGCCAGCAACTTCAACCGCCGCTCCATCTCGCGCACCGCATTGCGCAGCGCGTTCGCGGCAAGCTTCGGTTCGGTGATGATCGGCGTGTAGAGGTGAGGAACGCCCTCGTAATTGCCCAGTTCCAACCGCTTCGGATCGACCAGGATCAGGCGGACCTGATCTGGAGTCGCTTTGTACAGGATCGACATGATCATCGCGTTGATCGCGACGCTTTTCCCGGCTCCCGTCGATCCTGCGATCAGCAGGTGCGGCATGCCAGCAAGATCGGCGGTGACGATGCGGCCGTTGATGTCCTTGCCCATCGCCATCGTGAGTTTCGACTTCGAACCCATGAACTCCTGCGACTCAATGTTCTCGCGCAGGAAAATGATTTCACGCTGCCGGTTCGGCACCTGAATGCCGACCGTGCTCTTTCCGGCCATGCGCTCGACGAGAATGCTCTCCGCCTTGAGTGCAAGGCAGAGGTCGTCGACCAGATTGGTGATGCGGCTGTACTTGATGCCGGCTTCGGGCTTGAACTCGAACGTGGTCACGACCGGACCAGGGTTGATCTGCGTGACCTGTCCGTGAACTTCGAACTCGGCGTACTTCTCGGTCAGCACCTGCGCCAGCAATTTGAGCTCTTCGGGATCGACGGCCTGGTGTTCGTCGGGACGCTGCAACAGGCTGCTTGACGGCAGTTTGTAGCCGCCGGCGGCGATGCGAGGCATCGTCGTCTTGGCCTTCTGGCCGCTGTCGGCGCGCTCCGTGACTTCGGGGTCCGCAACCCCGTCGCCTGGAGAATTCGACGCTAAAGATTCCGGCAAAATTCCGCCGGTCTGAGCCTTGGCCGTTGCTTTCACTGGCTCCTCTTCGGCCAGCATGCGCTCGATCCCGGTACGGCGCGGCTCGGGTACGGCTTGCGGCGCGGATGACGTGGGACGCGACTGGATCAATTGCGTCTTCACGATCGGCTTCGATATGCGGCGCTGTTCCAACTCCTTCGCCTGCCGCTTGTGGGCGCGCTCCTGTCGCCAATCTTTGTAACGATTCCAGAGTGCCATGACGAACGCAAACCGCGTCGGCGCCCAAAGCTGAATTGCCGAGAAGGAGAACGCGGTGGACAGATACAAAGCGACAGCTAAAACCGTGGCGCAAACGATGTACGCGCCCACCAGATTCAGATAGTGAATCAGGAAATCACCGATCACGCGGCCGAGCAGCCCTTCAACCGGAATCACGCGCATCCAGCGCATCTGTCCAGGCAGCAGCGCGAGCATCGCTGGAACGAACATCAGCAGCCAGATTGCGCCCAGGCTCTTGGCCAGCGGAGACTGCACTTTCATCGAACGGAACCAGCGCGCTCCAAGCATCGCCGGGAAGATGATCAGCAGGAATGCTCCAACGCCTAGCAATTGCAGCACGGCGTCGGCAGTGTAAGCGCCGACGATACCGATCCAGTTGCGGGCGCCATGCGATCCGGTCAGGACCGAGGCGCTATTCCAGGAGGGGTCCAGCGGCGAGTACGAGACGAGCGCGAGGAGAAGGAGGAGCGCGGAAACGCACATCAGGAACCCGATCAGCTCGTTGAGCCGCCGGTTCCCAGTGGGGACAAAAATAGTTGTCAGATAATCCATTTAGGCTGATTCATCGCCGAAGACACGCCCTCGGCGCCGTAATCGGCCAGAGCGAAACTATTATGCCAAGAAGCGCAGGTTCCTACAATCGGGGAATTTGGATGGTGTTTATGTGGTTATCTCGTTCAGCAATTAGCATTTGGACGCTCCAGGAGGAAAAGGTTTTCTCGTAGAGACGTTGCAAGCAACGTCTCTACGACAGCTTGGTGGCAAATGCCAGCACCAGCGCTCCAACGATAATGCGGTACACGGCGAACGGTGCGAAACCGCGCTTCCTCACATATCCCATGAACCAGGCGACCGAGGCATAGGCGACGATGAACGAGACTATAAATCCGATTGCGAGCACGATCCAGCCGTGAGGATCGATCTGCGCGACGCCGATTGGATTTTCGCCTTTCCCGCGAAGCGATTTGTAAAGCGTGTAGAGCGTCGCCGCGGCCATTGTTGGAATCGAGACGAAAAAGGAGAACTCGAGCGCGGCGGCACGCGACATGCCGGCGATTTGTCCGGCGGCGATGGTCGACATCGAGCGTGAAGTTCCGGGGAACACCGCCGAAAGAATCTGGCACAGTCCGATCCAGATTGACTGACCGAGGCTCATGTCTTCCATCTTCCAAGTGCGAATCTTGCTGTTGCCGTTCGGGCCGGCAGCTTCGGCCTTGGCGTGCATGGCATCGACGATCCACATCACAACGCCGCCGATCAGCAGCGACCATCCGATAATGACGATGTTTTCCAGATGCTTGCCAATCACCTTGGTCAGCAGGAATGAAGGAATCGCCGTAACGGCGAAAGCGATCATCGTCAGGCTGAGAGGATGCGTGAGAATGTTGCGATTTCCACTTTCGCCGTAGGGAAATGTCGACAGGAACTTCTTGATGCGGCTCCAGAAGTACACAGGCAGGCACAGGATCGCGCCCAACTGGATGACGATGGAGTACATCTTCCAGTAACCATCGGACAGATTGATATGCAAAAGTGCTTCGGAGAGACGCAAGTGCGCGGTGGAACTGACGGGTAGGAACTCTGTTAGACCTTCCACTACGCCCAGAATCAGTGAGAGCAGGTAATCGTGCAATCGTCCTCCCGGAAAATCGGAAAGTTAGTATCTCAGAAATATTTGACGAAAAGATGAATGAGCGTTAATCGGGGCGCTGCAGGCGCCTGCCGACGAATGCGCGGACGGTAGCATAGAGCCCTGCATTCAGCAGCGCAATCAGGGTCCATAGAAAGTAATAATTGTTTGTGCCGACTTCTGGATCGAACGCAACGGAAAGTAGCGATGGAGGGCACAATACTACGAATACAGCCATCAACCCGGAGTCTCGCTGAATGAGAGATTGCGAATCGGTGAGCAGTTGGTAGGAAACAAAGGTCGCGGTTATCGCGAATCCGAACATGGCCGCAGTGAAGTGACGACGCCCGATCGCGTTCATATGATTAATCGCCGGCGTTACCGTACGTTGGGACGCCCTGCTGAATGTAGTAGGCGAGTGTCTGCGCCCGCAAAGCCCACTCACTTTGAGCATACTGGCCGACGATTCGCTGCGCGAGATCGAGGGCGCGGCTCTTCGCGGCTTCTGACTTTTTCTGATTAGCCTCTGTTTTGTAAATTTCGATCAACGCCGATTGGCGCCAGGCCGCGTCGTAAAGCGCCTCAGGAGCAGCGGAGGATTGTTCGTGCTCTTTGGCGTACTTCTCGTACATATCAGCTTCTTTTTCCGGACACTTCGCCGCAGCTTGCCAATCGCCGCAGAGTTTATTTTCGAGCAGGTGGAAGGAGGCGAGGTCGGCCCATTTTGTGCCGGAAAATTTCTTGATCACCAGCTTCATCCACTGTTCATTGATCTGGCCACGCATGTAGGCATCGCGCTCGCGGGCCGAGGGACGCGTCATCACATCGTTACGATCCATCTGCCAGCGGATATCGGCGGCGCGATACAGGCCTTCGGCGGCGAGAGGTGACGTGGGAAACAGATCGTAGACGCGATAGTAGAGACGCATTGCGTCCTGGGCGGCGTCGCGACGGCCGCGGCGGCGGCTGGCTTCGTCTTCGGAATTGGCGGCCTCGCCAAAGATGATCTTGTCTCCGTTGGGAGTGTTCTGGCCGACGAACGCTTTGGTCAGAACCCATCCAGTAATGGTCTTGCCCTGGGATTCCTCGTCGTCATCGTTCTCGTCTTTGCTGGGTTCACGGAGGACGGCCTCGACGTGCGTCCAGTCACGGTTGCTGTCGATGATGATAAGTTCGTAGCCGCGTCCAGCGGTGCCAAGTTTGGCGGTTTCAGAGCTGGGTGAAACGCGAATGGTTTCTTCGTGAACCAGAGTGCCGCGCTGGGCTTGGGCGAAGGCTGCGCCAGTGGAAAAAAGTGCGACTAGGACGAGAATTGCGAATTCCCGAGTTGGGAATCGGGCTGTGGGTAGGAGTATCCCCCCTCCCCCCTGATCTATTGGAATCATAGAGTTACGGGAAAAGGTCGAAAAAATCTTAGAGCCGCAATGGGTTGCGGGCAAAATCTTCAAAACAAGAGAGTTGGCGCTGCTCTCCCGCATCTGGCAACCTCGGTAAGCATCAAGGATGGCGGGTTTGAAGATTGAAGTCAAGGATTGATGTCACAACCCGCCAAATTAATCCACAGAGGACGCTGAGGAGGGAGAGCTTCCTCATTTCTTTTTATTCTGGGTTTGGAGCTGATCGACTAGCACGTCGATCTCCGCCGAGGAGAGCTTTTCGCCGAACTTGGGCATGTGATGCTTGCCGTTCGTGATGATGGAGCGAAGGTCGTCGGCCGACATGGTGGTGGCCTTTCCTGAAAGCAGCGAAGGGCCCGCCATGAATCGTCCCTCGGCGGTTTTGCCATGGCACTTTGCGCAGTTCTTCTCGTAGACAGGGTTGCTTGTCAGAGACCCTTCTGGTTGTGCGTCTTGCGCGTAGGCAAGCGCGAGGCAGAAGAGCATTGCGGCGGCGAGTTTGAGCATGTTCCATCTCCTCCGAAACCCCGTACATCTTAAGAGAATCATTCGACCACGGCTTGGGTTGTATGCACGAACAGAATTGCCGGAGCCGGTTGAAGCCCTCGTTATCTCAGGAGCGAAGTTCTTTCAGCATTTCTGGTTCGATGTTGCCCCCTGAAATGATTGCGACGTTGAGCTTCGTCTGCGGGAGTTCTTTAGCGTGGAAGATGAATCCGGCGGTCGCAACGGCGCCGCTGGGTTCGGCCACCGTTTGGGGATTCGCGGCCAAATATTTCATGGCCTGACGGATTTCGTCCTCGGTGACAGTGATGATGTCATCGACATAGACGCGGATGTGCTCGAAGTTGATGGAGCCGATGCTCTGGGTGCGAAGTCCGTCAGCGATGGTGCGGGAAACCTGTTCGGCGGGGAACTGGACGATTTTGCCTTGACGCAGGCTGGCCTGGGCGTCGGCCGCCAGTTCGGGTTCGACGCCGATGACTTTGACTTTGGGATTCGTCAGCTTGATGGCCGCGGCGACACCCGAGATTAGGCCTCCGCCGCCGACGGGGGAGAGGATGGTTTCGACCTCGGGCAAATCTTCGAGGATTTCCAGGCCGATGGTGCCTTGTCCGGCGATGATTTTTTCGTCGTTGTATGGGGGGACGATGACGTATCCGTGCTCGGAGGCCAGTTGCTCGGCTTTGTTCTTGCGCTCGTCGGAACCGGGGCCGACCAGCACGATTTCGGCGCCTAATTTGGCGGTGGCTTCACGCTTGATCAGCGGGGCATTCTTGGGCATAACGATAATTGATTTCACGTTGAGCGCGCGGGCGGCGTAGGCGACGCCTTGGGCATGGTTGCCGCTGGAGTAGGAGATTACGCCTCTTTGGCGCTCGGCTTCTGAGAGGGAGGCGATTTTGTTGTAGGCGCCGCGGAGTTTGAACGCGCCGATGGGTTGCTGGTTTTCGGGCTTGAGCAGGAGGCGGCGTGGGTCCTCGGCGCAGAGGGGGAATTGGATAAGGTGCGTGTGAACGGTTACGCCTTTGAGGCGCGATTGGGCGGCGTGCAGTTCGGAGAGTGCGATTAGCGTCATGAGTATTTCACCACGTGCCCTTGACGGAGATCAGGAGCGAGATTGCGCCTTGTCAACGAGCCATTGAAAGCCAGTTGTGTCGGTCTCGCAGAAAGGCTCTAACAGAAAAGACACATCGAGCCAGCCTTCGTCCGACAGAGCGCACTCGAACCGAAGTGGGGCGAGCTGAATAATGCCCTG
>Ga0210403_10000520_pt1 | contig 39858 bp, 29 predicted proteins | sample IncBWC19MmetaG_FD_150863 | JGI IMG/M metagenome (GOLD analysis project Ga0210403, IMG submission 150863) | Forest soil microbial communities from Barre Woods Harvard Forest LTER site, Petersham, Massachusetts, United States - Inc-BW-C-19-M | ecosystem: Environmental > Terrestrial > Soil >...
TTCGCCACCACCTCGAGTTTCCCGGTAGCACCGAGCGCCGGAATTTCGACCGTCCCGCTCAGCACCAGCGTCGAGATTTTGGCCCACGCTTCCTTCCCGCCGCTGCCCTTGGCGCATTTTGCAGCCAGCTCCTCCGCGCTCGGCAACGCCGCGTCTTTTGCTGCCGCATTGTTTGCAGCCGCGCCGCTCGGTGCCGCCGCCGTTTGCGAATACGCCGAAGCCGCGGACACGAATAAAAAAACAAAAATGGCCGTCCGTAATTTCTGTCTTGGTCCCATGGATACCCCGCCAGTCCGGCACGTATTGGAATGGATTATCGTCTCTCCGGAGACCTCGGCAGTGTCCCGCGCGGCGCCAAATCCGTCAATCGTCATCTCCGGCTTGTAGTTCCCATGAGGAGCTCGAAGCACGCCGTCTCGTAATGTCATCCCTTCGGCGACGGCCGTGCCGGAGGTTGCATCCTTACTTGCCCCTCAATCCTCAGCTTCTTCAAAACTCCCTCCAACATCCCGGGAATGCTCGACGCTGGCGGGACATAGCTCAAGTTGATCGTGGAAAGTTTATCCGCGAACACAAATAGATTCCTCCCCGGTATCTTTTTCCAAAACTGTTCTTTATCTGCCGCACTCTTTGCGTCCTTCTCCCTCAAATAGGAGTGCCGGTCAAATCGCAGAGCATCGTTCAACATAATCCCGCGAAGGTTGCCCTCGACGTCCATTTCATAGCCGACAACTTCTCCACGATAGAGATGGTCATCTGACGTTAGCAGGTCGGCCATCACTTTCCTTTCCGGTTCCCTGGGCCATAGGAACGTCGTCAAAAGAACGTACCAGCTGGAAATATTCGGTATCAGAAGCTTGTCTGCGAGGAGCGCGTACGGCTCGAATCTTCGGAACCTTCCAAAGTTCTTGCCAAGCCATCCGAAAACGAAAGCCTCAAGAATGGTTGAAACATACAGCCAAACAAGAATCCGCCCCTGGCGCTGTGTGACTCTGCTCGAGGCGTCCCAAAACTCCGTTTGGTGCTGCAAAAAATACGCATCACTGTGAAGCGATGATGCCACTGTTCGATAATCCGTCCGCTTCTGCGCCGGGGAGTCGGAGAACGAGAACGGATGATTCCCGATCCATCCGACATTCAACACGGACAGCAACGTCAGCAGGAGGGGCAACAACGTGGTAACCGCGCCAAACGTAAACTCTTCGCTCCTGGTGCGGCGGAATTTTTCCAGGGGGATGAACAAAGAAAAGAAAAATCGGAAGAGAAGACCGGGGGCCAAAAGGTAGGCGATTAGTAGTGTTGATGCGACGAGGGCCAGCATCTTCAGGTCGAGGAGCGTTTACTAGTGTTTGCCCTGCCCTATATGACCGTTCTTCGAAGTGATCTGATAGACGTTCCCAAGCGCGTCCTCAAGAGAGTACTCACCCTTTGTCTCGAGTGCCTTTCGTATGGAGGACGCGTTTCTCAAAACATCCTTCTCGAGAATGTTGTCTAGCGCCGCTTCCTCAAGAGACTCAGCCAATTTGTTTAAGTTTTCCGTCATTTGGCGTTTCCGAGCGATATCCGCCCGCTTTCCTAATACTCATAGTGTGCTTGAAACCGTCGAGCGTCAAGTTTTACCTGGCGGAGTATTTTAACCACAGCTAACCACGCACCTTCTGGCAAAACTTCGCCGGGCATCGAGCTCATGCAGTAGATTTGCTGGCTCGATATTCGTCGAACGCCGCCAGGTACCGGTCCACGTCCTTCCGCAATAAGGAATACGGCGTCGAGAGCCGGATTTTCAACCTCGCCCCGCCGCTTCCGTTAATCCGCATGCGAAGAGGGTCGGCACGACTGGGTAGACCATGCACGGCTCAACAAGAACGGAGTGATTGGTGGGGACAACGGACGTCCCAGGTCCGCAAGCCGTCACTCCGGCAGATCGTCCGAGCGAATGAGAATTGACCCATCCAGTTCGGTGTCGCCGGCAAGATATTTCCGGCGCACCTCTTGCTCCATGGCCTGGCGGTTGGCTCTGAACACCTCGAGTTTATCTTTGCCGCCTCCCTGGAAGTGATCGTCCAGCGCTTCGCCGCTGATGGCGCAGCGCACCCACGCTTCGCCATCTCGCGCGTAGAAAAAGACAATATCGCGTTCGAGAACAAAAATCTCCTGGGGCGCAGGAAATGTCAGGTCGTGCTGCTCTAGGCGCCATTGCACGCGGTGGACGATGAAGGTTGCAAACGGATGGATGTCCATTTCGATGCTGGCGCGATCCAGGGCGCTTAGATAAGATTTGCGATCTCTGATGCGAATCACCGTCCAAGGATAGCCGCCCGAAGCCAGCATAATATTCATCAGAAAGCGTGCCATGCGGCCGTTGCCATCCGGGTACGGGTGGATATAACCGAAAAGCCAGTGCCCCAACACCGCGCGAACGGAAGGCTCAGGTTCTTTTTCCATGAGATCGAAGAACGCGGGCATGGCGTCGCGCACCGCCTCCCACCTCGGTGGAATGTAGCGCGACCCGCGCAGAAACACGGGTATGTTTCTGTACCCGGCCAATGACCCTGCTTCGAGCAGGCCGGCTGTGACGGAGGGCTGGAACAATTCGCGATACCAGTCGTTGTGTACAGCACGCACGAGCGCCGTGGCGTTTTCACCGGCGATTACTTTCTCTACTCCTTTTTTCACGAGCTGAAATGCTTGCCAGTATCCCCGCGCCGCGAGGGCGTCGCGATTTCTGCGGTCACCAGTGTCGTGCTGGGGATCCCAGCCGCCCTGCCGCACTTTCTCAACCAGGGCAGGCGAGACGGAGTAGCCCTCAATGGACAACGAGTGGTAGGCGTCGGTCCGATAGATTTCGTTGACGAAGTGAAGATACGCTCCAGTATCTGCCGGAAGTCCCGGTGCTTTCGGAAACGCCGCGAGCACCTTGCCACGCATCGAGTCCCAAAGGATCTCAATGCGGCCCACAATCGGCGCTGCGGGACGGCCCAGCCTGGCGAATATATGTCTGGCTTCAAAAGGACTGCTCTCTCGGACATCGTATCCGGCGCCCTTCATGGCGCGGAGAATCTCGTCCGCCAGGTCGGCGCGCCCGGTTTGGCGGAAGGCTTTGGCAAGATAGCCGGCTTTCGCGGAATGGCCGCCGTTCAGGAGAAGCCGAAGCACGTCCGAGGCGTCAGCAAGGCTCGCCATCACAACTTGCGTCTCGACGGGATACATCTGAAAAAATGATTCCGGCACGCGTACCAAGGCCGCCGCCGGAGAAAACAGCCGCAATCCGTCCCTGACGGTGAGCGCCGCGGTTGCAGGCATTTCCGCAACTTTCAGATCGTAAAGAGTCGTGCCGAAAAGAAGGTTGATATCGTTATTCGTCGCTTTCGGGCTGTGCACCACCAGTTGATCCGGGATCACCGTTCTCTCGCCGTGCAAAAAAAGCGACTGCTCCGGCGACAGGTGCCATTTGTCGCCAAAGCGTTCGTCGCAGTACCGTGCGCAGAATTCCCAGAACGACGCATGCCACGGCGTGCTTTCGCCGGGCTCTGAATCGGGGCTTGAAGAGATCAGCCATCCCTTCATGACTTCCTGCAGGAAGCGGTTCTCGACCAGGCGCTCACGGTGAACCCGGCTGAGGTCGTCGGAACGGAACACACGTCGGTTGCCTTGCTGTAGCGCTTCGAGCACGTCGAGGGATTCAGCCAGTTTTTCGTTTGGCGAGGGCATGAAGCCTCCAATGCTACGCGGGTCATTACAAGTTTATTGTGGTGGGCAAATACAAGTATATAGTGCCGCGTATCCACAAGTCAATCATGCTGCGCTAATACAAGTATATCATGCAATGTTCTTGTTAAACACATTATATTCAATCAGTTGCGTATAGCCTATTACTGTGGTTTATAATGTCAGTCGGCATGGATTTGGGATCGCTTTAACCCGTTTCGCTTACGAAACGAAGCATCGGCGTCGGCACAGCGCGCCCCCCTGAAGATAGTGGGCAGTGGCTCAGTTTCAGATTATCAGGAGCTGGTAACAGCTTAGGCGTGGTCCCGTCCGCCACGGATTACTTCACAAACTCGATCCACTGACCGGACAATTTCTTTTTTTTGACGCTGGCGTTCGGTTACAACAAGGTTATCCAAGAGCGGGTCACTATAGCCGACACTTCTAGTATCCAACTGCCACCTCGGATTTTTCGGATCTTGCATTTCGCGACATCGCATCGCTATTTTCTCCAGTGCGATCCGCCCTCCAGACTCTTGCGGCCAGTCCTTCAGCGAATTGCAGACTGGATAACATGAACCGCCCGGATGGATTATCGCCGTGAGGTGCGTCTCGCCTACCTCCAGAATCTCTTTCGGTATGGCATACATTTTCCCATCGTCTCGGGGTACGGCAGCGATCTTATCTCGCGAATAAATCAAGGGCCAGTTCGCAACGAATACACTCGTCCCTGAGCTGCAGCTGAAAGCAAGGTAGCCGAAACGACTTCGGTATTCCTTAGTCGGGAGATCCGAGTAATGGAGGCCTCGTTCCGTGCGTTCCACAACAACAGCTGTCCCATCCTCGCGCAGCAAACGATCGCATCCTGCATATTTGTCCATAAAAAAATAAAACGGTTGGCCGGGTAAGTTCGGAGGCAAGTGTTTGTACCAACTGTGAGCCGTCGAAACGAACTCAGCAAATTCGCTTTTCTGTTGTGCGCTAGGCAATGGGACGGCTGAAAGGAGATTCAGGTACTCGGCGAGGGTTAGCGTCGCGACGCGTTGCTCGCCTTCGGCGTGAGTCCGCTGAATCCGCGCCTCCCTGTCGTGCAGACTCTCGGTGCTTACCAAGCTTTTGATTCTCTTCCAGATTGGCATATCTCGCTCTTCGTCCATTAGCATAATGCCGTCCAGCAGAGAGCGGAAGCCGAGCCACATGATTCCATAATGTCGGCTCCTCGACCCGACTCCGTCGGGTGCCGTAACTTAGCGCGGGGCACTCTGAGGGATTCTCTACTCTACGAGGCGGAACTCGATGCGAAGGCGGGCGGAAAAATCGACGGGCTTTCCATCGCGCATTGCGGGCGTAAACCGAATCCGCTGCGCGGCACGTATCGCTTCGTCGTCCATACCGACGCCGAGACCGCTTACCACGCCGATCACTTTAATCTGGCCTGAGGCGAGGAAGATCACCTCCAGCACCACGTCGCCCTGGATTTTGCGCTCACGCCCTTCGGCGGAATAGGCGGGATTTGGCTTGTACAGAATAGTCACACCAGCCGAAGCGCTTGCGACAGCGCCGCCGCCACCCCCGGAGCCATCCGAAGCCACTGTGCCGCGCAGGCCTTGCGCGCCTCCGGTGCCGTTGCCATAGCCGGGGCCTCCAGGCAAATTGGGCGAGCCGCCCTGGTTGATGTTGCCGCGGCGGTTCGGATTTCCAGGTCCCGCGATTCCGTTTGGGTCCCCGAAGCCGCCAGTCTGCACTTTGCTCAATGCGGCATTCACTGTGCCCGGCGCAGGATTGCCGGCACCCGGATTGGGCTTCACTTCTTCCTTGGGAGCTTTTGGACCGTTCGACGACAGCACAATCTCGGTTTGCTTCAGATTTTGCTTCAGCTCGAGGGGCTTCACCTCCACCGTGTGCGTCTTGGGCACGAGCGGTTTGAGAATCAGAAAGGCGTGCGGCTGCTTGGGATTCAGCTGCGGCACTAGCGGAGGAGGCTCGAGCACTTCCGGCTTCAGCTCCGGCGCCTTGGGCTCGACTTTGAGCTTGGGTTTTGGCTTCGGTGGCGGTCGAGGCGCGGGAGGCTTCGGCGTTTCGGGCGCCACTGGAATTTCGGTCACCGGCGCCATCAGCTCGATCACATCAAATTTGAGCGCCGTCTTCATCGTCTGCGGAAAGATCATCGGACTGAGAAGCGCGAGGCCCAAGATCACCAATTGTCCCGCGGCGCTCAGGCCGACCTGGTTCCAGCGCGGCTTGGCGTCGGGCAAAAGCTCGAATCGAGCAGAAACGCCCTGCCGCACTAGCGGCCTCCGGGGCGGGGAGAGCGTGGGGATTTTGACCGGCTCCGGATTTTCGCGGACCGGTTTCAGCTCCGGGCGCGGAGTAGGCGGCGGAGCAGGTTTTCTTTCGAAGATCGGTGTGTGGATATCGACCGGCCGCAGTGGGACCGAAGGTGTTGAGGCAATTCCGGGCGGAGGCGCCAAGCCTCTTTGCAGCGTGGGTTTCCCGTGGCTGAGACCTGGATCGGTGCCCAGGCGAAACGCGGCTGGTTTTCCTTCGACAAGTCCGGGTGCGGGAGCGAGGCCCTTGCGGCTGGGTTCCACGTTCCCGGCCGGCGCGAGCCCCTTGTAATAGGGATCTGTCGGCGGGCTCGGACGCAGCTGCGATGGCCTGGATTCAGCAGCGTGCGCTGATCCAAGACTCTTGCGTTCCCACTCGGCGACGGGCTTACCGGCGGTGGGCCTCGATTCGGGAATGCTTGAGAGCGGGGTGGGGGTCGGACGGTTCAAGTTCGGTTCCGCAGCAGGGCGGGGCCGCAGCGATTCCGCTTCGACTAGAGAAGTATCGATCTCGCCGGGCTGCGCATAAGCGCTGCGCGGTCTATATCTTGGAGAATCCCCCATGAGCACAGGCTAGCCCTCATGCGGCTCGGTGTCATCTGTACGGAGGGTCAGTTTCCGGACAGGACCCTGCCCTAAGAGGGACAGATCAAGCGCGAACTTTTCCGGTCAATGCTAATCGGGAGTTGGCAGCCGGGTTTCGGATTGGCGATCCCTAGCCAATGTTGCTTCGATATACTTGCTCTGTGAATGATTCTGCTAAACGCCGGTCCGTAAGCATGATTTGGATTCCTGTTGTTGCGGTCATCTGCGTTCTAGTCATTGGCGCTGCTCAATTCTATTTTCATAATCCTCGGGTAAATGTCACCGCCTCCGTAATAATTTTAGTCGGCATCATCCCTGCTCTCGTCCGAATTCGCTGGCGTTGAGCTAGTGTTCTGAATAGAGAGAAGCGTACCCAAGGGACCCTATGAAACTCCGCGTTCGATTTGTATCCCTGTTAGTTCTGGCCTCTGCACTCGTCGGCGGGTGCTCGACCCGTTCGGAACGAGAACGGATACTCAAACAGGATTTGATGGTGATGCGGCAGGCTATCGACAACTACACGCTCAATAAGCAGCAAGCGCCCCAATCCTTGCAAGACCTGACGAACGAGCGCTATTTAAAAGAGATTCCGACGGACCCCTTCACGCGGAAAAAAGACTGGATGCTACAATTCGACAGCGTGGTGCTGAGCCCGGAGCAAAAGAGCACTGGGGTGGTTGATGTTCATTCGGCTTCGACTCAGGTCGACAACGACGGTAGAGCGTACAAGGAGTGGTGATCCGCTGCTCGCAAACTGGCGTGGCTCCGGAGTTGACCGCCAGAGCGCAACTGAACCGTGGAACAGTTTCGCAAGGAAATGAGAGATGCTAGCGTGAGCTGTGGCCGTGGCTGCGGCAAAGTGAGGCACCATTGACTATCAGATGTGTGTTTCTTCTGACGGCCTTCCTTTTGCTGGTTCCAACGACCACACCCATGACGACTGGGCAAGAGACTCAGAATTCGGCAGCAGATCAACAACGGCGTGAGCTGGCAAAAGACGCAAACTTCTTCCGTGAGATGGCGCTGCTTCAGAGTCTTGGGCAGGATTTGCATGAGCGGCCCGCTGTACTCAGCACGCTCCGCAAGATGTGGGCCAAAGATGATGCTCTCCGACGACCGGAGATAGCGTACTTGATGTGCCAACTCGGCGACCGCAGTGGCGTTGAGGCGGTGGCCAGAGCGTTTTTCGCCGGTGATTACGACACGGGACGGGAACTTGAGCCGGACGGCGGGGCCGCAGGCGCAAACGCTACCGACGAAGCTTTCCGCATGTTGATCCTATACGGGACCCCACAACATCATCAAAGGCTTCTTGCGTTCCTAAGGCTTTCGGACGACCCATTACGCAAACGCGACAATCTTTGCGAGGCTTTACTAGGGCTTTCGTCCATCAACAACGGTCCGGGACTGCCAACTGGCTATCCCAGAAAGCAATTCCCACTTGATCTCGCAATCGCCTGCCTAGACTACACAGAGGAAGTCGGAACGATAGTTTCTGCGCCTGGTGGCACAATTGACTCGCAGAGGGGCTCGCAACAGGGCTCAATAACGGTGTCTGGCACTGTCAGCGTGGCCTCGCAGCGGGGGTGTGATTATGCAGCGCAGACGATACAGAATCTTACTTCCCGGGATTTCGGTCACCGCGTCAGCGACTCAATTCCACAGCGGGATAAAGCAATTACGGCCATCAAGAAATGGTGGACCGAGTCGCATGCCGCGACGCAGCAAAGATGAAAAGCTCGTGCAAAAGTTCCGATAAACGCCGAAACCGTCCATCTGGAGTCCTAGGACGGAGATGTCCGGTTTTCGCGAACTAATCGGGCACTTTCTTTTCCCAGCCGGTGTCAATGTTCTAGGTGCACTCTTGAAACTAAAAAGTGTCTCGTTCTGCCTGTCGGTCCTCTGTACACCCGGCCTCATGGCCAAGCAAGACCCGTCAACTCTTGAAGCGGGCAGGACGTCACAGAGGGCACCCGTGGCTCAGGCACGGCAGCCGCACAGAATCCGCGTCAACGAAGATGTTCAAAAGGCAAAAGTCGTTCATCTGGTCTCGCCGGTGTATCCACCTATTACTGGCAAGCGCTTAGATGGCACGGTCGTTCTTCACGTGATTGTGGGTCAGAATGGTGCTGTGAATAGCGCCCGATATATTTCCGGCCCGACGAATCTCAAAGAATCTGCGGTCAAGGCAGTGTTGCAATGGCGATATGAGCCGACGTTGGTCAATGGCGCGCCGATCGAAGTGGATACGTCGGTTTCGGTAGTGTTTCCCCATCTGTGAAACAAGGACCACGAGTCTCAAACAAGTAACTCGGGTCTGATAAACGCCGAAATCAAGTGCCGATCACAGATTCCACTTACCAGTTTCGAAAAATCATCGGAGGATTCTATGGCCCGAACTTAGGTCGCGGAAGAAGGCGGTCAAGTCCCCTGCGATCGCCGCCGGTTCCTCAACTGGGGCGAAGTGCCCGCCGCGGGGAAAGACTGTCCAGCGCTGGATGTTGTACACGCGCTCTAGATACGAGCGCGGCGGCTCGCCCTCGGGAACGGTCTGGTGCGCGAAGACACTGAACGCCGTGGGCGTACCGACGTACGTGGGGTCGACCGGGTACCAGCGATTGTCCCAATAGTCGCGCATCGATGAGGTGATGGTCTGCGTGACCCAGTACAGGGTGAGCGTGGCGCAGAGGAAGTCGTCGGGCGGCGTGACGTCGCTCCACGAGTGCCACTTCTCGCCCAGGTATGCGGCCAGTCCCGCCGGGGAGTCATTCAGCCCATAGCCGACGGTCTGCGGCTTGGTGGACTGGATCGCGCTATAGCCCCGCTCCGTTACGTCCCAGCCCCGGCTCACTGCGAGGTACGAACGCTCGATGTCGGAGAGCTCCGCGTCGTCCACCTTGGGGGTTAGGTCCGACTCCAGTGTGGTGAGGTGGATACCCATCACCGACTCGGGATAGTCCACTGCAAGGAACGTCGACACTCCAGATCCGAAGTCATTGCCGCCCGCACCATAGCGGGGATACCCAAGTTCGGTCATGAGCCGGTGCCAGCGCTCCGCGACGTACCGGTAGTTGATGCCGACCTCCGGTGGGCGCGGCGAGAATCCATACCCTGGCAGGGAGGGCACGACCACGTCGAAGTCCTCGAGCATCGGAAGCATGTCCAGGTAGTCGAGGAAACTGCTGGGCCAGCCGTGCGTGAGGATGAGTGGCACACCAGCGCCGGATGCGGCGCGCTGGTGCACGAAGTGGATGCCGTCCCATGTGAATTGGTTGAGGGCGTTGAGCCTGCGCTCCCAAGCACCCCAGTCAAACTCATTGGCCCAATAGGACGCGAGGCGCCGCAACCAGTCCAACTCAGTGCCTTGTCCCCAGCCGATGTCGGGTATCTGATCGGGCCATCTTGTATGGCGCAACCGTGCCCGTAGATCGTCGAGCACCTCGTCAGCAACATGAATTCGAAATGGCTCCACTGCAACAACTCCCTCATAGCATGGCCAGCCGAACGCTCGGGTCTGCGATCAGGTTACCACTCTGCGCCGGGGCCTTGTCGTGCGTCGCATCTTTCGTAACACGCAAATTTGTGTTGCTGTTCCTCTCCGCAGGTTCGCTCTGGGTTTTGTTCTTATTTTATCTCTATCGTCTATGGTGGCCAGGAGTTCCGTTCGTGCCATCCCAAAGGAAGAAGTATCGGGGAATTGCGATTCTTGTGGGCTTTCTGATTTTCGCGGGGACCTGGTACATCATCATTTGGCTCGATCCATCCCTTAAACAGTCCCCGTGACCCAGCGAGGAAGCGACTCATGCATTCCGGCTGGGTTCGTCAAAGTCCTTAACCGTTACCGGAGAAGTCCGCCGGCCGTGTAATGCCGACTCCACCTGCCTTATCTTAGCGAAATAGAAAAACTATCGATCACCTGAAATGGGTCCGTCCCATTCGGTGAGCCACGTACTTCAACGGAGATACTCGTGAGGGTCACGGATAGTTTGACGTGCTGATAGGCAGACGCTTGGAACGCCGCAGGCCAGGAATCCGGTTGCCACTGAAAGCTCGCGGGAGCGGCGTCGAGAGATGCGCCTCCTCCGCCCGCGATCAGGAGCACTGGCGGAGCCGTTTGAGCCGCCTGCCCCGCGGAATCTCGACGCTGATAGTCGTGCACATGCCCAAAGATCCAGAGAGCGATTTTCTTGCCTTCCGCATTGGTCAAATACGGCTTGAAAAAATCCCAGCCAGGCACCATATCCCAGGGCCAAGGCGAGGGGTTGTTGTAGTCAACGGGCGGGTGGTGACCAAACACGATGACGGGTCCGTTGAAATTGTTCAGTTCACTCACGAAAAACTGTTGTTGAGCCTCCGAATCCAGGCAATTCGTATCGAGGGCAATTAGCTTTATACGCAGCGTATCCTTTTCGACCGTCTGCGAGTAATACGATCTGCCCTGGAGGAGTGGGCGCAAGTAGGCGTACTTAGCGAGCGTGAGATAGTCATCGCTGAAGGTGCTGGAATCGGCAGCGCAGCGCGTGTCTCTTGGCTGACGATAGAAAGCTGTTTGCACTTGGTTTTCAAACTGACCGAGCTTGTTGGCGGCCTCTGTGTCGCCCTTGGAAATCGCCTTCTCCAATTGCTTCAGTTGAGCGCGTCCCTGTTTGGTGTTCGCATCGATTGATGGTGCGGCTTGCCGCGTGGCCTCCAAATCCTTAGGCTCGATCTTTGGCTCTTCGCCTGCCTCGTACGCAAGCGCGACTGAACCTTGCCGGCTTTTTTCAATATCAGCTTGTAGCATTGCGAACCCCATCGACCTTGCCGTGCTTATCTTGAGGAGAGGCACGATCGCAGGCAGGACCTCGTGGTTACCCAACGATGGGTAGAAAGGGATGCCCTGATCGCGAAAACGGTTTGTCCGGTTCAAAAAGCATTTCCAGTAATCCTTCTTCCAGAGGAAGAAATTTGACATAACAGCATCGCCGGTAAAGATGACCGCGTCAATCGAGCCGTTGTTCTTGAAAATGTCGTCCACCACCTTGCCGTGAATCGCTTGTTTTTCGTTGTCTCCTAGCCCCCAAGGTCCCGTACGCGTATCTCCATAGGCAGCGAGTGTGATTGTCGTGCCCGCAGGTTGCGCCCCAATGACTTTCTTGATATCGCTCTTCGGATAGTGGCAGCACGCTAAAAGCGACAAACTCAACGCACATCCGAGGGTTGTTGATGCGGTACAAGAGAAAGCTCGAGTCATTTTGCCTCCCCCCACGGTGGTCAGGACAAACAAGAGCGTAGTCGCCAAACAAAAAGGTCTCGACAAGTATAGCGATTTCTGTTTGCAAATCCGGCGGATATTGGTCTTAGGTCCCGATCACCGCTGCCGTCACCGGAGAAGTGCAATCTCCTGGGAAGGCCAAGGGAGCAGTAGTCCACCCTATCAAGATTTAGAATCTGACCACCGAACAACAAATCGGGGAAGATGATATTGCCCGCGAGGAGGGCGCTACTAGGATCGCGACCGGAGCATGCTCAATACCATCGCGATCTGCCCGGAATGGTAAATCGCGTGTTCCACGATTCCGTGAAGCATAGTTTCGTAAGGATAGTTACGGCCAGGAACCTGTTTCGCCAAATCCTCGATGGGAAAATTCCGAATCTTCTCTTCGAGGAGTTCGCGACTTTGGCTCCAGCGGGAGACGAGTTCGTTCCAGGGAATCGGAGGCTCTGCCCATTCCTTTTCGGGCTGCCAACGCGGCAGCGAATTACTGTCGGATGTATTTCGAATTCTTTCATTCCAAAGGAGCAAATGCTGAAGCAGCGCCGAAATTGAATGAGACCCTGGAACGGCTGGCGTCGTCGCAAGTTCAGGCGAAATCTGCGCTAACAACTCAGCGAGCGAAGGTCCGTACCAAGCACCTTTGAACGTCGCGGCGCGGTAAGAATCGGCGATTCGTTGGGTTTGGTGCATGTGTGCCCAGGAGAAACGCGGACAATTGCGGCGTTCCCTGCGAGTATAGTCTACAGCAGGCGGCCTCGCGCTGAGACCACTGTTCCACACGCCTGGTAAAGGCCGTTACCGGAAACTGACCCACTACCTATCATCTCGACGCGTTCCCAGGCCCACGAAAAACAAGAGAAATTGCACGTTTGTGGACTACTTCGCTAGGATGCTCGCTTTATCGTGCGGTATTCGTCGAACGCCGCCAGATAACGGTCCACGTCCTTCCGCAGCAAATAATACGGCGTGGAAAGCCGTATCTTCGAAGGCGCCCCGCCGCGAATGCGGATTTTCTTGTTCTTCCACATCCAGTTTTCGATCTCCGTGATTTGAATCGGCGCCACGTTCACCGCCGCGATCCCGCAGCGCAGCGCGGCATCCGGCGAAGTCCACGACGTCGCCCCTCGCTGCACCATCTCTTTCAAAATGTAATCCGCCGATTGCCGGTGCCGCCGCTCGATTCTCTCCATCCCAATCGCATTCGCAAACGCAATCGCCGCGCGCAACCCGCACAGCACCGGCACATTCGAACTTCCAATCCGCTGAAAGCGCTCCGCCCGCAATTTCGGTTCGTTCCAGCCCTCTGTCGCAATCGTGTTCCACAGCCGGTCAATCATTTCATCGCGTACGTAGAGAAACCCGCTGCCCTTCGCTGCCTGCAGCCACTTGTGCGGACTCGATGAATACATGTCGCAACCCAGCTCGTGCAGATTGAGCCGCATCATTCCGGGAACATGCGCGCCATCCACCGCGGAAATAATCCCTTTCGAACGCGCCAGCGCGCAAAGCTCCTTCGCCGGCAGCACCACGCCCGTCACCGTCGTGATGTGGCTGAAGAACAGCACGCGCGTCCGCGGCGTGATCGCATCGCTAATTAGATTCAGCACCGCCGCCGCATTCGGCACCGGCCGCGGCAGCGTCACTCTCTTCACCACAATCCCATAACGCTTCGCGCGCAAATTCCACGGATGCTCCCCGCCCGGATGCTCCTGGTCGGTCATCAGCACTTCATCGCCTTCCTTCAAATCCAATCCATTCGCAATGTAGCTGTTGGCCTCCGTCGCGTTTCGCAGCAGCGCAATCTCATCCCGGTTGCATCCCACAAACGCTGCCAGCGGATCGCGAAACTCGTTCCACGCCGCATATCCCCAGATCGGATAATCCTCCGGGTCGCTCTGCGCCATCTTTTCCTCATCGTTATAGCAGTCGAAAATCGCACGCAGCACCGGCAGCGGGGAAGAACCCACCGTCCCGTTGTTCAAGTAAACCTCATCCGCGGGTATCACGAACTGCTTCCGCACCTCCGTCCAGTAAGCCTCTTCATTCGAATTGTAGAGCGAGCTATCCGGCAGTTTCGGCGCCTCCTGTTCGAACAACGCAAGCCTCTCCGCCGAAAGCCCCAGTACCCCCGCAGCGCCCGCAAATCCCCCAACCGAAGATAAAAATCCGCGCCGGTCGACCATCATTCCCTCCACAATCCGATTCCAATCCACCCGCAAACAACGCTGCGCGAATTCTACGCGCCAACCCCCGCCACAACAATCCACATTCGCAGTATCTCTCCTGCCTTCTCTAAGTTATCGCGCACGCCCGCGCACATCGTGTGGAGCCCGCCTTCTGAGGCGGGCCGCTCTTTTGCCTCACCCACATTGCTGCCGGGCTCAAGCAAGAAACCCGCGCAAGAGCTTGCAGCGAACCGCCACTCGTTCTATCGTTGCCGTCGCCATTCCTGTTCGAAAGGCCGGTACCCATGCGATTTTCGAAACGCTTCGCTGCGAGCATCCTCACATTTTTCTTCTGCGCCCAGGTCACTCTGCTCGCACAACAAAAAAATCCCCCGCAGCACGCCGCGAAAAAAACTCCACCCGCCGCCAATCCCAAGCCCGTCAGCCCTCTCGACGAAGTCATGAACACCATGTACGCCGCCCGCCGTTTCGAACAAACCGCCATCTCCCCCGACGGCAAGAGAATCGCCTGGGTCGAAACTCTCCTCGGCAAAGACGGCTCCCCCGACGGCAACACCGCCATCTACGTCGCGGACAGCGACGCCAGCACTCCCCCGAAACGTCTCTCCGCCGCAAATCTCAACGCCGCGCGCGCTGAAGGCAGCCTCGCCTGGTCCCGCGACAGCAAGCAAATCGCTTTTCTCTCCGACGCCCTCAAGCCCGGCCAGCTTCAGCTCTACGTCGCCGCCGCCGCTGGTGGTCCCGCCAAGAAACTAACCAACGTAAAGGGTCTCCTCGCCTCTCCAGCCTGGTCCCCCGACGGCAAAACCATCGCCGTCCTTTTCACCGAAAACGCCACGCGCGCCGCTGGACCGCTCGTCGCCGAAACCCCAGCCACCGGTGAAATCAAGGACTCCTATTTCGAACAGCGCCTCGCCCTCGTCGATCTCGCCAGGGCCGACTTCCGTCAAATCTCTCCCGCCGACATGTACGTCTACGAATTCGACTGGTCCCCCGACGGCGCGCGCTTCGCCGTCACCGCCGCTTACGGCAATGGCGACGACAACTGGTACATCGCGCAGCTCTATTCTCTCGACGCCGGTCCGCTCGGCCTGATGAAACCTGTCTATAAGCCGCCGCTGCAAATTGCCAGTCCCGCGTGGTCCCCCGACGGCAAAAAAATCGCCTTCATCGCCGGCCTCATGAGCGACGAGCCCTCCGTCGGCGGCGACATTTTCACGATTCCCGCAACCGGCGGCGATGCCACAAATCTCACGCCGAAACGAAAGTCTTCCGCAAGCTGGCTAACGTGGACCGCGCAAGGAAAAATTCTTTTCGGGGAATTCGTCGGCGGCGACGCCGCCATTTCTACCGTGGATCCCGCCACCGGCTCAATCGCCCCGCTCTTTCAGGACGAAGGCTCACTCACCGCCGGACTCTGGGGAACAAATCTCTCCGTCGCCAGCGACGGCAGCACCGCGGCCGCCGTCCGCAGCTCGCTCGGCGTTCCTCCCGAAGTCTGGGCTGGCCAAATCGGCCACTGGAAGCAAATCACGCATCGCAACGACGCCGTGAAACCCGCCTGGGGCGAGGCCAAAAGCATCTCCTGGAAAAACGACGGCTATGACATTCAGGGCTGGCTTCTCTATCCCCGCGACTTCGACCCCTCGAAAAAATATCCGATGATCGTCGAAGTCCATGGCGGACCCGGCGACGCCGTGCAATCCGCGTGGCCCGATTCCTGGGATTTCTCGACCGCACTGGCCGGTGCCGGCTATTTCGTCCTGCATCCCAACCCGCGCGGCAGCTTCGGCCAGGGCGAAGCCTTCACCCGCGCCAACGTCCGCGATTTCGGCTATGGCGATTTTCGCGACATCATGGCCGGCGTGGACGAAGCCCTCCGCGTCGCCCCCATTGACCCCAACCGCCTCGGCCTCACCGGCTGGAGCTACGGCGGCTACATGACCATGTGGGGCGTCACGCAAACCAATCGCTTCAAAGCCGCCATGGCCGGCGCCGGCCTCGCTGACTTTCTCAGCTACTACGGCGAAAACCAGATTGATCAGTGGATGATTCCGTTCTTCGGCAAATCCGTCTACGACGATCCCGAGGTCTACGCCAAAAGTTCACCCATCACCTTCATCAAAAATGCAAAAACTCCCACGCTCGTCATCGTCGGCGACAGCGACGGCGAATGCCCCACCCCGCAATCCTATGAATTCTGGCACGCCCTCAAAACTCTCGGCGTCGAAACCCAACTCGTCGTCTACGAACACGAAGGCCACCACTTCGTCAATCCCGCCCACCAGCGCGACCGCATCCGCCGCACCGTCGCATGGTTCGACTCGCATCTCCATTGATCCTGTCACCCTCCTCGCCCTTGCATTAGCGCAGTGCTGCTAGTTTCTGCCTTATCCGGACTTCGCAACCCGTCCTACCTTTGCTCTATGGAGCGCATCCAACCTTTAGAACCTATGCACAATTTCACTCGCCGCGAACTATTGAAACTCGGTGCGTCCACAGCCCTTGCGGAGCTGGCATCTTTGGGTCTGCATGGATGCGGCGCCGGCGGGTCGGTCACTCCTCCGCCAGTTCCCGCCGCTTGCTCCAAATTAACGGACATCGAACATGTAGTGATCCTGATTCAGGAGAACCGCTCTTTCGATCACTACTTTGGAAGCTACCGCGGCGTCCGTGGGTTTTCCGATCAAAGCATGGCCTTCCGGCAGCCCGATCCCGCGAACACAACGATCTCCCCCGTGGGATCACTCTTGCCATTCCACTTGGACACCTCCACAACGAATGCCGCCTGCACGCACGACATCACCCACGATTGGGTGCCGCAGCATCAGAGCTGGGACAATGGCGCAATGGATGGTTTTGTGCGCTCGCGTTTTTCGATCAACCCCAATGACGCCGTATTAAGCATGGGCTACTACACGCGCGCGGACATTCCTTACTACTACGCCCTGGCCGACGGTTTCACCATTTGCGACAACTATTTTTGCTCCGTGATGGGCCCCACGGACCCGAACCGCCTCTACACTATGGCAGCCTCTGTCGACCCCGATGGAAAAAACGGCGGACCCATTTTGCAGACCATCATCGCAAACCGCACGTCTTTCTATGGCCGGCTGACCTATACAACGATGCCCGAGCAGCTTCAGGCTCGCGGAATTTCCTGGAAGGTTTACTCCTCGCCTGACGAAACGGTTCTCGGCGGGCTTCTCTCCGACAATGTTCTCTCCTACTTCAAAAATTTTCAGGACCCTGCCTCGGTGCTCCATCAGAACGCCTTCGGACCTCAGTTTCCCGCGGACTTCCTTTCCGATGTGGCGTTGGGGAATTTGCCGCAAGTTTCCTGGCTGGTCGGGTCCGTCCTGACTTCAGACCACCCGCCGTCACCTTCCATCTTTGGCGAGAATATTCTTTCGCTCATCCTCGATTCTTTTCGAGTGAACCCAGCGCTGTGGGCCAAGACTCTTCTCCTTGTCACCTACGACGAAAACGGCGGATTCTTTGACCACGTTCCGCCGCTGACCGCGCCTCCCGGCACGCCCGGCGAATATGTGACTGCGCCCGCGGTACCGGACCCCACCGTAATCGGCACTCCCGCGATTACTGGCCCGATTGGATTGGGTTTTCGCGTCCCCATGCTCATTCTCTCGCCGTTCAGCCGCGGAGGATTCGTCTCCTCAGACCTCTTCGATCACACTTCCGTGTTGCGATTCCTGGAGACGCGCTTTGGGGCCGAAGTCCCCAACTTGAGCGCCTGGCGCCGCGCCGCGGTCGGCGATCTAACCAGCGCACTGAATTTCAAGAAACCTGATCAGTCGTTTCCGAATCTGCCGTCCACACTTCCTGCCATTCCGCAGGCCATCCTGCAGTGTGCCGCGAATCTGGCAGGAACAACACCGTACTCCGTGCCAACCACGCAGACCCTCCCGACTCAGGAAGCCGGAACCGCGACTCGCCCGAGTGGTGTGTGCTAGTCACGAGGAATCGAGTGCCTCTCAGACGGAGGCAAGCGCAGACGCACTGTCGGCCAGGGCCGTCAGTGTTGGGCGGACCTTGCAGCTCAATGAGGGCCTTGTGAACACTACACTGTATTAACTGCCTTCCTTTCAGCAACTTGCTCCTTCGCTCCTTCGGCCACCGAGTTGCTCCCTTACTACCGACAACTGACCGCTCAAATTAGCCCTGCCCACCTGCAGGGTAGGTGAAAACGTGGAAAAAATCTGCGCCGTTTCTGCCCGCGATTCTCGCGATCGCGAGTTTACCCGGTCCACGAGCGCCCCGGGAGGAGGAAAACTGAACATGACACCCACGGTCTCACGATTCCTGTTTGCATCCACGGTAGCGCTAGCTCTGGTTTCCGTCCCAAACACTGCGTTCGCCAAACATCACGGAGGAGGCTCTCGGGGAGGCGGTGGCTCCCACGGTGGCAGCCATTCCCATGGCGGTGGTGGCGGCGGGTTCCACTTCGGCGGCGGCGGACACTCCAGTGGCAAAAGTTTTCGAAGCGGTCGCTCAGCCGCACCGCGTCAAACGGGCGGTGGCACGTCCGGCAGATTTGGCGGATTGCCTGCGCGGGCGACAAGCAATTCCTCTTTCTTCGGAGGCCGCACTGCCGGCTCAAACGCCACGCATAATATAAATGCCGCGGCAGGGCGAACGATAGGCAGCTCTTTTTTTAGAGCAAGTGCGGCAGGTACGCGCGCGCCCGTCATGAATCCTGCAATGAACTTTGGCTCGAATCGGCCCCCGAGCGTCGCATCGCCGGCGCGGAGTTGGTCCGGCCAGGGCCAATCTTCCTGGGCAAACACGACGCGCTCACCGTCCCTCAACTCGAATCGGCCCCCGAGCGCCGCGTCGCCGGCGCGGAGTTGGTCCGGCCAGGGCCAATCCTCCTGGGCAAATACGCCGCGCTCGCCATCCTCCTTCAACGCAAATCGGCCTCCGAGCGCTCCATCGCCGGCGCGGAGTTGGCCGGGCCAGGGCCAATCCTCCTGGGCAAATACGCCGCGCTCGCCATCCTCCTTCAACCCGAATCGGCCTCCGAGCGCCACATCGCCTTCGCGGAGTCGTTCCGCGCAGAATCAGCCTTCCTGGGCCAGCTTGTCGAGATCCACAATCTCGTTCAACCCGAATCGCGGACTCTCAAATTCCGGAAACTCTCGCTTTGGCAATTCCGCATCCGGTCGTTCCTCGAGGTCTCATTCACGAGGCGGGTCGCGCTACGAAGGTGCAAATCGATCGGACTGGGGCGGCAATTCCTTCAATCAAGCAGCCTCTTTTGGCGGAGCCGATTTTTCGTTTATCCCGGACTTGTTTGGCTTGGCGCTGAATTTGGGCGGCTTCGGCTTGCGCGGTTTGACCTTGCTGGGGCCCGGTTTGAGCTTGGGCGTGACCGGCTTGGAATTGCTGGCTTCCGAGTTGAATAATTTCAACCCGGACCCGAGCCTCGAATCGCGCCAGTGGGGCCCCGGCCCGATCTTGGATCCCAACGGAAACTGTAACTGCACCCAATAAAACCGACTTCAGTTCAACGCCAAATTTGAACTCAGTGGTTCGCCCATTACTTCACCGCTTTAGTCGATGGCCCGCCACGGCCGAGCCAAACCTTTTATCTCCGGCTCTCGGTACATTGCCGCTCGTGAACATCGTTCTTGGAAGCTAAGGGCCGGAAACCCCAGGTTCCCGGCCCGCATTCCCTTTAACGCCCGTGATCGCGATCGTGATCGTGGTCCTTACCAAACTCATGGACTTTGTAGTGCTGGCGGAACTGGCCATTGTCGCCATATTCCCAGACGTCGCCACTGCGGCCATCGAAGAACGCGTGGTTCCCCCCGCTATAGGAGAATTGGACCCCGGCGTACTTTCCGTCGGCCATGGCGGGCTGTGGTTGAAAGAGTGGTTTCAGTACGATTACGAGAAGAAGCAAAGCGATGATTGTGAGGATCGTCTTGGTGTAACGGTCAATGCGCATGCGAGTGTCTCCTAATTTCCGCAGATTGCGGCACGTCTCAAATTCAGATTACAAGAGCCCAATTGCACCGGATTGTGGCAAGCCGGGAGGGGGCTGGCCGTCGAGGTCAACCCGCTTTCAGTTCCAAAACTCGGCGGAGCCTGAGGGAACTACGCCACATTGGAAGTGCCCGATCACGGCGTAGATATACCAAACACCTTTTGCTGAGACTGTTCACTTTTACACACGCCGTCGGCTGGCCCGTGCGCGCGATTCGAGAAAAATCCTGGTCCAGAGCGAACACGCTCGCGATGCTCCAGCGCAATCGCCGCGTCACCTCGTTGAAAGGAAAACGGCGGGCCTAAGCCCGCCGTCATCGCTACATTCTCCGCTATGGTGTTTCGGGACTACCTCCCGATACGCCAAACGATACCGCTCTGCAACCGGAAGTTGTTCTGGGAAGCCCCACCGAAATGGGTGTAAAGGTAGTCGACCTGAAGCGCCCGCAGGGACACGTGGCGCGTTAGGGTTACGTCTGCTCCGCCTCCCACAGCCGTCGCAAAAGCATTGGTCGACCCCGACCCTACGCCGGTGACACCGGCTGAGAAGCGTTCGCCGCCGAAGAGCGCCTGGACGAACGGATATATACGCCCGTGCGCATGGAAGTACACCCTCGGACCGAAGAGGTAATCCATCTCGTGCGCGCTTGCGCCGGAAGGCAGGCCGGTGACCCTGCACGCTCCGAACTCCCCGACAATGCCAATCGAAGAAGTGAGATAGCCCGCGCCCGTGCCCGAGCCACCTTGGCAGTTTATGCCGGGTGCCCCGCTGCCTGGGTTGAAACGAACATACTGATAGTTGCCGGAAACTTCGAACCCCTTGTTCTCCTGGGCCTTGACGGAACTCCCCACCAGTAAAGTAAGACCGAACAGAATCAGTAATTTACGCATTTCGTACCCTCCTTGCAGATTGCCTCCGTTGGGCATAGTTCTAGTACTATGGTCCTCTTGGGTACGTTCTCTGACAAGCCTCACGCTTTCTTAGTGTTTCCTCATGATAACCCTGTCCATTAGGTCTGGCAGGTGGATCATCCCAGGCGGGATGAGATGAATCTTGATGTTCCGAACCACAGCGAAAACCTCACTCCTTTTCCACTTCCCGAAGACGAAGCAGCCGCTACTAGGAGGTTTATGTGCCGTATTGAACTGCGCGACACAATGACTCTGTGAGAGCATTCCTTCGATGTGCTTCTTGTCTCCCTGAATCTTCTGGGCGCGCTCTTGTAGCTGACGCCAGGGAGATTCGCCAGTATCAGACGCACCCCCACCCCTCGGAAGCGTGACGATCACCGAACTCGCCACGCTTCCCCATCTATGTTGCAAATTGTCTTCGAGCCCGTCCTCCCTGGCGGTCCAAATACGCCCTTGCCGCGCCCCAGCCGGAAAATCGCCGCCACTTCCCGATTCCAACCTTCGAACCTTCCAACGATCCTTTTGCCCGGGCGGCTACCTGTCCGAAAGACGTGCATCGGACGTACTATTGGAGGGAGCAAGCGTTTTCCACAGGATAGGGTCAGGCCAGATTACGAACGTCTTGGGCATCGTAGGAGGGTGCGATGGGCAAGTTCTCTCGTAGTTGGGAGCTCGTAAAGCAAAGCTTTGCGATTCTCCGTTCTGACAAGCAATTGATGTTGTTTCCCGTTCTTTCGGCGGTCACCTGCCTGTTCGTCACGGCGGTAATCGCCACCGGCGGCACATTTATGCTGCTGCCGGCGCGAGCCGCGGCCCTGGCCGCCGGCGAACGGTTCAATCCGAACCAGTCGCCGGTGTTCCTGCTGGGCATGTTCACGCTGTACGTGGCGAACTACTTCATCATGGTGTTCTTCAACGTCGCCCTCGTGGGCGTCGCCAATAGCCGCTTGATGGGCGGTAGTTGGACGTTCCGCGACGGCATCGAGCTGGCTTGGGCGCGTAAGGGCACTATTCTGCAATGGGCGCTCGTCGCCGCCACCGTCGGCATGGTCCTGCGCACCATCGAAGAGCGCATGGGCATCGTCGGCCGCATCATCATGCGCATTATCGGCATCGCTTGGACGCTGGCGTGCTACTTCGTCGTGCCCGTGCTGGCCTTCGAGGACCTGACCCCATTCGAGGCCGTGAAGCGCTCCTCGAAGCTGTTCCGCGACACGTGGGGAGAGAAAGTCGTCGGCGGCTTCAGCCTCAGCCTGGTTTCTCTCGTTCTGCTGCTGCCGGGGTTCGGCTTGTGGCTTGCCGCCATGTTTCTGGGCGGCATCCAAGGCCTGCTCGTTGGCACCGTCTTGATGGTTCTCTACTTCCTGTTGCTCTCGGTGTTCATGTCGGCCGTCCAGGGCGTCTTCAACGCCGCGCTCTACCGCTACGCCTGCTTCAAGCAGGTGCCGCCGGCCTTCGATCACGACTTGGTCGCCGCCGCCTGGGCGCCCAAGAGCTAACCATCGGCGAAGGGGAGGGCCATCGCTCGCTCTCTTCGCGTTTCTTGGCGGATTTTTTGTAACCCAGCGCCTCTCCCGTGCGTCTTTCGGGACAACCGGGTGTTGGCCGTTCAATTGTGTGCAGAGCATACCGCGCGGTGCGAGTGAAATCAGGATCACTCCGCCGCGCGGGTTTTTCTTGCTGCGATGGTCTCGCGTGATTTTCCGCCGCGTTTGCCGCGCCAGATCCGGTGTTGCGATTGCCGCGCGGAATTTTGACTTTCTCCTCCACGCGCGGGAAGCGTAGAATGTCCCCTGCAGCTCACGCGATGCGCAACGCAAGGCGCGCTATGCGCCGGCTGGCACGCTGAGTCGCACTCGATAATGATTCGTTTCCTCAAAAACCGCTTCGCGCGCCGCAGTGACTCCGATGCGAACGTTTCGCTTGGGCGGCTCGAGTTTGCGTTGATGGAGATTTTGTGGGCGCGCGGCGAATGTAATGTTCGCGAAGTTGTGCGCGAACTAGATCGGCCGCTGGCGTACACCACGGTGATGACGACGCTCGACCGTTTGTATAAGAAAGGGTTGCTGGACCGGCGCATGCCGGAACGGGCGTTTGTTTATGCCGCGCGGATGTCGCGTGAGGAATGGGAAATTCAGCGGGCGGAAAATGTGGTGGCGAATTTTTTTGCGGGGCCGCATCCTTCGCGCGAATTACTGGTTTCGTCTTTTCTGCATGCTGTTGGCGGTCACGACGCGGCGCTGCTGGATGAACTGGAAAAGAAGATTCGAACGAAGCGCAAGGAACTTTTCCGGCGAGGGCCATCATGATCGCGGCGTACGCGCTGCGGCTCTTCTGCCTGTGCCTGGCTTCTTTTTTCGTTGTGAATGCGGGTGTGGGTTTGCTGGTGTCCGCGGCTTCCCGTGCCGCCATTCGCGTTGCGGAGACGATGCAGGCACGAGGCGCCGCGCGTTTTCTTTTTCTGATTCGAATTTTACCGTTCGCGCTGGGGATGGGCGCGGTGCTCGGGCTTTGCGTTCCCAGTTATTTGTGGTTCGAACCGCACGCTACGCCTGAGCGCGTGGGACTGGCGTGCCTCGCGCTAGTTGGATTGGGCGCGGCGAGTTGCTTCGTTTCGATTGCGCGCGTTTCGCGCGCGCTCGTGGCATCATCCCGCTGCCAGCAACAATGGAAAGAAACAGGTCATGAGGACCGTTTGCCGGGAGAAAACGCGCGGGCGATGGTGGTGGAGAAAGAGGCTCCGCTGCTGGCTCTGGCCGGAATATTGCAGCCTCGGCTGGTCGTTTCTCGCGGCGTGCTTCAGGCGCTCTGTTTGGATCAGCTCGATGTGGCGTTGCGCCACGAAAATGCGCATCGCGTTTCGAGGGACAATTTGAAGCGGCTCATACTTCTGGCAATTCCCGGCCCAATTCTATTGGCGCGCAGGTTCGGGACTCTTGAGGAGGGTTGGGCGAAATTTGCGGAGTGGGCTGCGGACGATGAAGCGGTGCAGGGGGATTCGAACCGCGCGGTTTCGCTGGCCTCCGCACTGTTGCGTGTGGCGCGAATGGGATCCGGGCCGCGCCTTTCGTTTCTGCATACGTCACTCGTTGCCGGTGACCGTGATCTTGCGGCTCGAGTCGAGCGTTTGCTGCAATTCGAAACGACGATCGCCCCGGCGCGATTCCGGGCGAGGCCGCTCACATGGGGCGCTGGTTTTGCGATGACTGCGCTGATAGCGACAATGCTGGCTGCGCCCGCCATTTTTTCTTCCGTGCACCGGCTGCTGGAACTCTTCCTCCAGTAACTCCTTCGAACTCTTCGCCCAAAGGGATGCAGCTGCTGCGTATTCCGGCGGCACACTACGACCTGTGGTAGTAGGCGGCTGCATTTCGTAGCCTGTCTCTCGGCATGAATAAGCGCCTCAGTCGAACGCTTTGTGGTCCCGGCTGCGTCTTTTTGTTTTCATTTCTTTTTGCCGCAGTTCCTCCAGTGGCGCTGTTCGGGCAAAATCCGCGTGGAGCGCTCCGCGGGATGGTGCAAGACAGCAGTGGCGCTGCAGTGCCCTCGGCACGAATCGTTATGCGAGCGGTGGATTCCTCGATGCAGCGCGAGGCCTCCAGCGGCGCTTACGGAGAATTCCGTATCGACGACGTGCTGCCGGGGGCTTACCGCGTGACCGTGGAGGCCAAAGGATTTGCCGAGGCGGTTTCGAATGTGAACGTGGCCGTCAGTTCTGTGCGGGAAATCAAGGTGACTCTGAAGCCGCGGGCTGCACAAATGACGGTACTTGTGGATGACCGTGAAACCATCACCACGCAGCCTCTCAACACCGCCAGTGCGGTACAGCAAGCCATCATTGGAAGTCAGGATCTGGAGACCATTCCTCTTGCGGCTCGCAGCTTTGCGAATATTGCCTACCTGGCTCCGGGAACGGAACCGGTCGAGCCGTCCGATCCCACGAAAGCGCGCATCACCGCGGTATCCACTGGCGGAAGCTCCGGTTTGAACAACGATCTTTCGGTGGATGGCGCGGACAATTCGGACGACTGGATTGGCGGGTTTCTGCAGAATTTTTCGCCGGACTCCATTCAGGAGTTTGCGTTTCGAACGGCGATGGCCGATGCGGACACAGGGCGCACTACGGCGGGTTCTGTGGTGATCACCACCAAGGCAGGCACCAATCACTGGCATGGCTCCGGAGCCTTTTACGAGCGCGCGGCTTCCCTGAACGCCCGGTTCCCGATTGAAAATCCCGCGCCCAATCCGAAGCAGCCGTTTTCGCGCCAGAACTACGTGGGCACCCTTGGCGGACCCATCCTCAAAGAGAAAGTCTGGTTGTTCTCGTCGTTTGAATACGTGCATGAGGATGCCAGCATCGCCTACAGCCCGGCCAGCCAAACGCAGTTCGATGCGCTCGCGCAGCTTGCCGCGCAAGGATTGGTGACCGTAGGCAACACAACGGTCACGTCCATTCCGGTTCCGTCCAGTGTTCCGATTCCGTTCCGCGATTATCTGGGGCTGGTGCGTTTTGACTGGGCGCAAAGTGCGCGCTCGCGGTGGTTCCTGCGTTTCTCTGCCGATAGTTATCTGACGCACAATGCGCTGGTGCAGCAAGGGACGCTGCCGTCGACGGGCGCAACGGCTCACAATAACTACACGAATTTTGTGATCAACAATCAATTCACGTTCAGCCCGACATGGGTGGGGACGCTGGTACTAGGGGGGAGCACGTTGCATTTGACGCAGGCGCGCAATTCGGACCTGGGATTCGCGCTGGCATTTCCCTTCAGCTCCACGTCGAACACCATTTCCGGCCTGGAAACATTTGGGGACAACCAGTTCCTGACTGCGGTTACGGCGTTTCCGGTGCTGAGGAATCAGGAGAAATACCAGTTTCGTTATGACGCGAGCCACGTCGCAGGCAGGCACGCCCCGCGTTTCGGGGTCAATTTCATTCACGAACCCGTGTTGAGCGGCGCGCTTACGGCGAATGCGGAAACGCTGGTCACTCTTTCGGAGGATCCGACGTTTTATCTCTCGAATACGGCGCAGTTCACCGCAGACATTGCCGCCAACAGCGCCTCCACTCCCGCTGGGGACGGCAGCTTTTCCCAGAATGTGCAGCGGCTGGGATTTTACGCAGAGGATACGTGGCGCGTGGCGCCAAACCTGACGGTCAACTACGGGCTGCGCTACGACACCACGTTTGGACTTTTCATCGCTTCCGGGCATGACCAGAGCTTCAATCCGGTGCTCGCGGGGAACGGGATTGTTGCCGGGATTCCTCACGACTATCGCAAGGCGTTTGCGCCGCGGCTGGGAGTGGCGTACGAACTTGGGTCTTCCGGAAAAACGGTGTTCCGCGGCGGCGCTGGACTGTATTCGAACGACCTGGCGCAGAGCGGCTGGGTGCAAGCGTTCAACGCCGTGAACCATTTCAACATCCTGAATGCGTTGGGGCCTCCGTCGTTGATTGATCCCAACTACCACACGCCGTATGCGCTGCACGCCACAGCGGGGATACAGCATGCGTTCAGCGCCGACTGGATTCTGAGCGCGGACTACACGCTGGAAACCGGGATGCACGGTTACCGGCGCTATGACTATCCGAATGTTTCTGTGTTTCGAAGCGACAACCGTTCCAGCTACAAGGCGCTTGCGGTGCATCTGCAAGGAAACGTGTCCAAGCGGCTGAGTCTGGTGGCGAACTACACGCTGGCAACGGCAAAAACGTGGGGCTGTGTGCTGGGCGAGCTTTTCGATTACGTGAACGGGGTGTGCAATACGTCTGATCCGTTTGGTCAAGGGGACTACGGTCCATCCGGCGAGGACGTGAGGAACCGGTTCGTGTTTGCGGGAACGTTTCGCGCGCCGGGCGGATTCGAATTGACGACGCTGACGCAAGCGGAGAGCGCGCGTCCCTTTGTGATCACCACGGCTGACAACAGCGCAAGGATATCGGTGAACGGAAAGCCGACTTCGCTCGATAAATTCCGGGGAACGCCGTATCTCCAGGCGGATTTGCGCGTGAGCCGGCCGTTCACGATACGCGAGCGGTGGTCGGTTTCGCCGTTCATCGAATTCTTCAACTTGTTTAACCGCAACAATCCCGGTGCGAACGATGTGACGAACGTGGCGGCATTGCCGGTTCCGGCAGCGCAAGCGCAATCCGGCAACGTGACGGACATTTGCACGAACGCGGTGTGCACCACCACGCAGCCGATTACCAGGCTGAGCCAACTGGCCGTGCCGGCGGGCGGACTGGGCGATTTCTTCGGCCCCGGCACTACGGTTGGAATTCCCTTCGCTGCCCAGATTGGTGTGCGGCTAGCGTTCTAAGCCCGTCCGATTCATTCCCGGCCATGACGCGGCGGCCTCGCGTCTCTTCCGCGATTTTTTTTTCCGTGCAGGCAGTGACGCACAGGCGGAGGGCTCTCTCTCCGTGCATACGCAGGAGCGCAAGAGGCCAGAAAGCACCCTCTGCGGCAGAGCAATTGCCGGAACAATACCGGAGCCGCACACGAGCTAGATTCTGCGGCAAAGGAGGGGCGACTGTTCCGGAATGGAGCACTCCAGGTCCACAAAGGGAGTAAGTACCAAATTAGTACTCTATGTTCAATAGCGAACAGTCAAACTTCAGGGGCGCCGCTATTCTTTGCGCGAGTTAACTCCGACTAAACCCGGGAGGCGGTTGGGCGCGGAAGGGAACTGCCTCCCGGGATTATGTCTCCCAGTCCTTATGTCCACGAATTCCGAACTCAACCTCGAGCTCATGGCACGAGCCTCGGTCCCCATGGCACCGGAGCAGCGCCAAAACCTGGTGCGAATTCTGTTTGTTCATCGTTACGCATCCGATGTGGAGCGCTGCGTACACGAACTGCGGAGGATGCGGTTCACGGTCAGCTCCGAAGTCGTCTTGACGCCGGAGCAGTTCGCCGAGCGGCTGCAAACGGAAGTCTACGACGCGATCGTGGCGGAGTATCCCAGCCCCAACTGGCAAGAAACGCAGGCCCTGGAAATCCTGCACCAGATGGGGAAGGACATCCCGCTGGTGTATCTGGGGCAGGGTTTGAAACGGGAGACGGCCGCGGAATTAATTCTGAAAGGCGCGGCGACTTGCATTGAAGTGGAAAGCATTGGGCACCTGCCGGTGGCGGTGCATCAAGCGCTCGAAGAGAAAGTGCTGCGGAATCAGCGCGATCGCGCGGAAAAGGAATTGCGGCGGTCGGAAGCGCGGTATCGCGCGCTGGCAGGAAACTTGAGCTACGGAATTTGCCGCTGCAGTCTCGACGGAAGTTTTCTGGAAGTGAACGAAGCCATCATGAGAATGCTGGGGTATGGCTCCAGAGAAGAGCTGCTGGCGCAAAATCTGGCGCGGGACATCATCAAGGATCCCGGCAGCCGGGCAAGACTCCTGGGACAACTGCCCATGGATATACCCGTTGATCCGCTGGAAATCGAATGGAAGCGGAAGGACCAAGCGCTGCTGAAGGTGCGGCTGAGCGGGCGAGAAGTGATCGGGGAGCAGGGCGAGTTGGATGCCTACGAGCTAATCGCGGAAGACGTCACGCGGCAGCGCGAGCTCGAGGATCACCTGCGGCGGCAGGCCGCCAGTGATCCACTGACCGGACTCGCCAACTATCGCCGCCTGGTGGATGTGCTGGACGCGGAGATCAAGCGCAGCAAGCGCACGGGCCGGGAGTTTGCGCTGTTGTTCTTTGACATGGATGGGTTGAAAGCAATCAACGACCGCTACGGGCACATGATCGGAAGCCAGGCGCTGTGCCGGCTGGCCGATGTTTTGTCTGCGTGCTGCCGGGACATTGACACTTCGGCGCGTTTCGGTGGGGACGAGTTCGCGCTGATTTTGCCGGAGACGGACGCCAAGGCCGCCCGCCAGGTGGCGAGGCGAATCTGCGAAAGCCTGGCCAATGACGGCAAAGGGCCGAAGATTTCCGTCAGCGTGGGAGTGGCCGTCTATCCCGAAAATGGCCAGACGATTGAGAGCTTGCTGTGCGGAGCTGATTCGGAACTTTATTCCGGAAAGCTGCAAAGAACGATGACGGCGAAGTCCGGGCAAAGCGCCGGGGGGCTGTAAAGTTGCTTTGCCGTCCGGCGTGGCTCTCGGGTGCTCCACAATCAGCTAACGGCTGATTCGTTCCCTGCGATTCTTCTCTTCGTTTTGTCCGCTCGATGGGCGAGTGTTCGTTCCTCCCAAGCTGAAATCCTGGACGCGGCTCGTTTGGCCATTGGCGCGCCGCAACCTGATATGCTGGCTTTCGAATGCGATAATCGCTCGTCACTGCCATGACTGATAACCGCACGCTTGATGCCGCATGGACGTATCACGAAGCCACCAAACATTCCTACACCAGCATTCGGAGCAATCCGCATTTCATGGACTGGGCCAATCAGCCTCTGCCCTTCAAGATTTACCCGACGCTCGAGCCGATAGGCTTGCCGGAGGAAGTGCGGCAGACCGGCGTCGCGGCGCTTTCGGCGATCGCCTCGGGCGTTCCCGCACAGACCAACGCGGCTCCGGACCTAGAGGCCGTGGCTCAACTGCTGTATCTCTCCGCGGGTATCACGCGCAAACGAAAATATCCCGGGGGTGAACTTTACTTTCGGGCGGCGGCGTGCACGGGCGCGCTCTACGAGGTCGAGCTTTATCTGGTTTGCGGCGACCTGGCGGGTGGTCTCCAGGCCGGCGTGTATCACTTTGCTCCGGCGGAATTCGGACTGCGCCTGCTGCGCGCCGGAGATTATCGCGGCGTCCTGCTCGAAGCCACTGGCGGTGAAGAAGCCATCGCGCAAGCGCCGTTGAGCATCGTTTGCACGTGCACCTACTGGCGCAACGCCTGGAAATATCAAGCTCGCACGTACCGCCATTTCGGCTGGGACAACGGCACTCTGCTCGCCAACCTGCTCGCGGTCGCAACCGCGCTGGGGCTGCCGGCGCGCGTGGTATGCGGCTTCGTGGACGCGCAGATCAACCGCCTGCTGGAGGTCGATTCCCAGCGTGAGGTGGCTTTCTCTCTCGTGGCTCTCGGCCACTCCGTCACTGCCCTGGCGCCGGCTCCGGCGGAACTTCCGCCGCTGGTTTTCGAGACTGTGCCGCTCTCCCAGCACGAGGTGGACTATCCGGTCATGAGAGAAATGCATGCGGCTTCTTCGCTGGATTCGGCTGAGGAAGTGGTCGCTTGGCGCGGCCAGACGCCCGGGACGGAGTTTCCGTCACCCGTGGGACCAATTGTTCAACTTGAGCCACTGTCCGATCGGGAGATGCCCCGGGACCCCATTGAGCAGGTGATTCAGCGGCGCGGCTCCACGCGCAAATTTTCCCGGAGCCCGATCTCCCTGGCGCAGCTTTCCACCCTGCTGGATCGCGCGACCCGCGGCGTGCCCGCGGATTTTCTAGATCCGCCCGGAGCCCAGCTCAATCAGCTGTACTTGATCGTCCATGCCGTGGATGGGCTCCCGCAAGGCGCTTACGTTTTTCACCGCGCGCTTGGCGTGTTGGAGTGCCTGAAGGAGGGAAACCTCCGCGCCGAAGCCGGCTACCTTGGTCTGGGGCAGGAGCTGCCCGCCGATGCCGCCGTGGCCGTCTTTTTCCTGGCGGATTTGCGGCCCATCTTGGAGCGCTTTGGCAATCGCGGCTATCGCGCGGTGCAACTGGAAGCGGGCATTCTCGGGGGCAAGTTGTATTTGGCCGCCTACGCCCAACGCCTCGGCGCCACGGGGCTCACCTTCTTTGACGACGATGTGACGCGCTTCTTTTCTCCTCACGCCAAAGGCAAGAGTCCAATTTTTCTGGTGGCGCTCGGGCACAGCGCGAAACGCAAAGACGTGTGAACAGGCAGAACCGCCCTGCGCACGATGACGGTCCTTTCCGGAGCCGGGGGTTTTGCCTGCCTGGTGTAGGCGGAGGTTCGAGCGGAGCTTCGTTTGACCCGGCGCGATTCGGGACCTAATATAGATTTTTGAGCGGCCGCCAATCGCCAGCCGCTCATTGCATACCTATGTTTGAAAATCTGACTGAAAAGCTGCAACGGACCTTTAAGAACCTACGCGGGCAGGGCAAGCTCACGGAAGAGCACATTGACGCGGCGCTTAAGGAAATCCGCGAGGCGCTGCTGGAAGGCGACGTCAATGTGGGAGTGGCCGATGAGCTGCTTGCCAATATTCGCGCGAAGGCCATTGGCAGCGAGGTGATGCTGCAGCTCTCGCCGGATCAGCAGGTTTTCAAGGTGGTGCGCGATGAGCTGGCGGCGATGCTTGGCAAGCATGCCAAGCCGAATTTTGCCTCACGCCCGCCGTCGGTGTGGATGATTGTGGGGTTGCAGGGTTCGGGCAAGACCACCACTACCGGCAAGCTTGCGAAATGGCTTTCGCAGCACGGGCACCGGCCGCTGGTGGTCTCGACGGACGTGTATCGTCCGGCGGCGCGGGAACAGCTTGCGCAGGTCGCCAAGGCAGTGGGGACGGCGCTGTGGCCCGGCGTCGGCACGGACAAGCCGCTGGAAATCGTGAAAGGCGCGATCAAGGAAGCGAAGCTTTCGGCGAGTGACGTGGTTTTGGTGGACACGGCGGGGCGGTTGCACATTGACGATGATTTGATGAACGAGCTGAGCATGCTGAAAAAGGAATTGCAGCCCAGCGAGATGCTGTTCATCGCCGATTCGATGATCGGGCAGGACGCGGTGCGCTCGGCGGGGGAATTTCACAAGCGGCTTGGCCTTACCGGCGTGATTCTCACGAAACTGGACGGCGATGCGCGCGGGGGGGCGGCGCTTTCGATCGGAAAGGTTACGGGCGCGCCGGTAAAGTTCGTCGGACTCGGCGAAAAATACGATGCGCTGGAAGGATTTTATCCGGAGCGCATCGTGTCGCGCGTACTTGGGATGGGCGACCTCATGTCGCTGATCGAGCGCGTGGAACAGACGGTCGACAAGAAAGCTGCGGCTGATCTCGAACGCAAGCTGCGCAAGGAAGAGTTCACGCTGGAGGATTTCCGCGACCAGTTGAAGCAGATTCGAAAAATGGGACCGCTCGAAAAAATCGTGGACATGCTGCCGAAGATGGGGCCGCTGCAGAATCTTCCGAAGGATGCCAAGGTGGACGAAGGGCAGCTTACGCGCGTCGAAGCGATCATCAATTCGATGACCAACCAGGAGCGGCGGGACCACAACGTGATTGATGGCAAGCGGCGCAAGCGCATCGCCAAAGGCAGCGGCACTACGGTGCAGGACGTCAACACCGTCCTGAAGCAGTACCTGCAAATGCGCACGATGATGAAACAGTACGGGAACATGGCGGCGCGGGCGAAAATGAAAGGGCTCGGAAAACTCGCAGGCTTATCCTGAGCGGCAGAAGCACGCGTTCGATAGCATGGGCGAACAGCTTGCCGTGACTCTAGCGGGAAGAAGCTAGCGGGCCAGAGCACGGAAAATAGCGATGGGCACGAGCACTCCTATGGCGATCCCATAACCCAAATCGGCCCAGATCACGCGCGCGTAATTCAACACAACGAGCACGGCCGCTAGCGGCAAACTCACGATGGCCAGAAGATTTCCCTGCTTCGCCAGGCCAGGCGCCTGCGCCCAAAGGTGGGAAAGGTCGGTGGTAGATGGAAACGCGTGCATTCCGATGGACAAGCCGAGCCAGTAGAAAAAATAAGCGAGGGGGTCGAACACTTTCAGTTCCCATACCGGCAGAAAGGCTGCGGTACAAAAGAGGACGCACAGCAACGTGTTCACAAAGAACGGACCCATGCTTACAAAGAATTTTGCCCTGAAATCTTCTGTTTGTTGATGAATGACGTAACCCGCCGGGCTGCCAAAGCGAAAAAAACACACGGCGAATACCTGCAGCTTGAACATCCTGCAAAAGAAGAGATGCGCGGTTTCATGAATAATGACGCCGGGGAAGGTGAGTGCCGCGATGACCTGGCCGGGAATGAAGAACAAGTGCGCCTCCTAGTGGCTCGCGCTTTTTCCGCCGCGAAACTGCCGATCGTATTCCTGCTTACTGATAATTTTTCTGCTTTCGAGACGGTACCGGTTTCGCTCGGAGAACTCCTCCAAGCCTTTCAGCGCCTCCGGATTGCCGTTCGCCAATTCGCGCGACTTCTGCAGCATTTGTTCGGAGCTTTGACGGAATGAGTTGTCGCCGGTGACGGCATACTTACATGCAAGGGCACTCGCTAGCGCGGCAGCAGTATTGGCCTGAGGATGCTCCTTCCACTGCTTTTCCGCTATGGCCACAAAGGCATCGTAGTCTTTTTTAACGAAGGCAACTCCTTCTTCGTAAGCCTCGGCGGCGAACGCCAAGTCAGGCAGTTCGGGATAGGCAGAAGCAGCTTCGTGCATGAGACGCGCGGCGTCGATCTCCTGGCCGTCTTGCTCCTCGAGTTTGGCAGCCTGCCCAGCCTTCGTAAGTGCGCCCGAGGCGCGATTCCAGAGTCGCTCTACTTCACTAAACTCCGCATTGTTGGCATCCTTGAAGTGCCCGCCGTCATGTCCCTGAAGCGCTCTGTCCGCGCTGTCGAAGTCACCGCTGAGAAGCGCTGCCTTGGCCGCGAGGAGAGCTGCTTTGTCCGATCGTGGCGCGATGCGCAGGGTCTCTTGAAGATGGGGAAGGGCCTCCGCGTAGCGGCCCTCGGCTACCCGGTGTTCGCCAAGATACATTTCGCGGCCAGCGTGGAAGTACTTGCGCCCGTGGACCAGGGCCACGACGAGTAAAAGCAGGAGAGCCGCGAGACTTATCTTCAGCCACTGCGGATAGCCCCAATCCTTTATCAATGGTCCACAAGTGGCACAGAATCGCAGATTGCCAATCTGCACAGCATCCGACGAACTACCGATATACGTGTTACAGCGCGCGCAAATGGACTTGCTGATGAGCGGGACGTAGAGGGATGGAAGCTTTCTTTCTCTGGCCTCCTTGGAGGCTTCGCGGACGCAAGGCTCGCAAAACGTCGCGCCATTCAGGTCGAAGAGGTAGCGAACCGGGAAGGCCTGGCCGCAGTGAGAGCAATTTCCTTCGCTCATGGGCGCACATTATGTATCGGAAGGTCAGGTTGTGGAAGAGATTTTGATACTTGGAGTTTACAGCCAAGAGACAACAGCCAGAGGATATCGTCGCAGTCAGGCCGGTTAGCGTTCATCTGCCTGTAACACGGCTGCGCTATTGCTATCTGTCCCCTGAGACAGCCAATGACACGCATTGCGCTTGACGAGCCGCGCTACTACTTGAACCGCCACGTGGAGTGGCTGGAGTTCAACCGGCGCGTGCTCGAAGAGGCCCGCGACATCGGGAATCCGCTGCTCGAGCGCGTCAAATTTTTGGCCATTACGGCGAACAACCTGGATGAATTTGTCGAGGTGCGCGTTTCCAGTTTTTTGCAGCGCATCGAGCATGGCTCGCGCGAAATGAGCCCGGACGGGCTTACCGCGGAGCAGGAACTGGCAAAAGTTTCGGCAGCGATGCAGATTTTCGTGCGGGACCAGTACAAATGCTGGAACGAGGAGCTGCTGCCTGCGCTGGCGAAGCAGTCCATTCGAGTTCTACGCATGGACGAACTGGATGCGGGAGCGGCGAAAGCGGCCAAGATGTTTTACGACCGCCGCGTGAGCCCGATGCTCACGCCGGTGACGGTGGACCCATCACACCCGTTTCCGCACGTTCTGAACAAGGCGCTATGCGTCGCGTTTCTGCTGCATCGCCGGCGCGGAGGCAACGGGAAGCCATACTTTGGGGTGGTCACGGTGCCGCGCGCGCTGCCGCGGCTGCTGCGCGTCCCTTCCAAAAACGGGAGCATTGATTACGTTTCGCTGCAGGAAGTGGTGTCGGCATTCACGGCGAAGCTTTACCGGGGATTCGAGATTCTGGCGTCAGCGCCGTTTCGAATTACTCGCAACAGCAATCTCTATCTGGAAGAAGAAGAAGCGCGCAGCTTGCTCGACGCGGTGGACTCGCAGGTGGCGCAGCGGAGAAAAGGCGACGCCGTGCGGCTGGAAATTGAAGCGGGCGCGCACCCGCAAATCGTGGAGCGCCTGGTTTCCACGTTCGAACTCGATGAATCGCTGGTGTTCCGCGTGAACGGGCCGGTCAACTTGCAGCGACTTTTCCATCTCTATGAGGAAACGGCGCGTCCGTACCTGAAGTATCCGCCGTTTGCGCCGCGCCAGGTGCACGTTGGGCAGGATGCCGATTCGATGTTCGAGGCCATCCGCCGCCGGGATGTTCTTCTGCATCATCCGTACGATTCCTACGATGGGGTGGTGAATTTCCTGCGGACTGCCGCGCATGATCCGCGAGTTCTTTCGATTAAGCAAACGCTGTACCGCACCAATTCCGACTCACCGGTGGCACGGGCGCTGCTCGAAGCGGCCGGGAAGAAGGAAGTTACGGTGGTGGTGGAATTGAAGGCCAGTTTCGATGAAGCCACGAACATACGGTGGGCGCGCAGCTTTGAAGACGCGGGCGTGCAGGTGTTTCACGGGGTGGTCGGGCTGAAAACGCACGCGAAGCTCGCGCTCATCGTGCGGCAGGATGCGGACGGCAAGATCCGGCGGTACGCGCATCTGGGAACCGGCAACTACAATCCGTCCACGGCGCGCTATTACACAGACCTCAGCCTGCTCACGCGCGACGAGGCCATCACTTCCGCAGTTCACAACGTTTTCAACTACCTCACGGCGTACGCCGAACAGCCGCACTACAAGCCCCTGCTGGTCGCTCCGCGAGACATGGCCAAAACGTGCATTGCCCTGATTGATCGTGAAGCTCGCCACGCTCGCCGCGGGCGGCCAGCACGGATGATCGTGAAAGTGAACGCGGTGGTCGATCCCCCGGTGATCCGGGCGCTTTACCGGGCCTCGCAGGATGGTGTGGAAATCGATTTGATTGTACGAGGGCAGTGCACGCTGGTGCCCGGAGTTCGCGGGCTCAGCAGCCGCATTCGCGTGCGCAGCATTGTCGGACGTTTCCTCGAACACAGCCGTATTTTTTATTTTGAGAATGGGGGCAAGCCGGAAGTCTATCTGGGCAGCGCGGATTGGATGCCGCGGAATCTGTACGAACGCGTGGAAGTTTTGTTTCCGCTGAAAGACCTGCAACACTGCGAGCGGGTTTGCACGGAGATTCTGCCTTCGTATCTTGCGGACACGCGCAAGGCGCGGATCCTGGGATCGGATGGCGCGTATTCGCGGCCGCGAGCGGTGCGCAATGGCCACGGTTTTTCGGCGCAGGAACATCTGATGCGGCTGGCCGCGGGCTTGCATGAAACGGTGGGGAATGCCGCGCCGCATGGTCCTGCGGTGGTTTATACGTCCAAGGAAGCTGCGGCCGGAACGTCAAGCCACGAGGCCGAAAGCGCCGCGCAGGACTCTTCGAATGCAGCCGTATGATCTGATGCTACTTGGCTGCGGCGCGCGCTGAAACGGATGCCTCGCGACCCCTCAGGGTGTTCCCAGGAGAAGGCCCTTCCTTCAATTCCTGCCTGCGGTTTCGTTCCAAAGAAATGACAGTTCGTCGGCAGTATCGTTGACCAGCTGGGTGATGGAGACGCCGGTGCTGTGGCCGGCTTTCAATTCGTAGTGCAGGAGAATGGGCCGGTCGCTGCCGTTGTCGGCTTGCATGAGCGCGGTCATTTTGCGGGCGTGCAAAGGATCGACGCGCGTATCGGAATCGCCGGTGTTGAACAGGATCGCGGGATACTTTGTTCCCGGTTTCACGTTTTGATAGGGCGAGTATTTCAAGAGATAGGGGAACTGACCCGGATTGTCGGCCGAGCCGTACTCGGTGGTCCACCAGCGCCCCACCAGGAAATTCTGATAGCGAAGCATGTCGAGCAGAGGATAGCCGCACCAGATGGCGCCGAACAAATCCGGGCGCTGGGTGATGGCTGCGCCCATGAGCAGTCCGCCGTTGGAACGGCCACGAAGGGCGAAATGCGCGGCGTTGGTGTATTGGTTGGCGATGAGGTATTCGGCGGCGGAGAAAAAGTCGTCAAAGACGTTCTGTTTTTTTTCGAACATCCCGGCTTTGTGCCAGGCTTCGCCGTATTCGCCGCCGCCGCGAAGATTTGGTTGCGCGAAGACGCCGCCTTGCTCGATCCACCAGGCAAACTCGGGACTCCAGTAGGGGGTGAGGCTGACGTTGAATCCGCCGTAGGCGGACATGAGCGCCGGCGCGGCGCCGCTGCGCTCGAGACCTTTCTTCGAGGAGATGAACATGGGGACTTTGGTGCCGTCTTTGGAGGTGTAGAAGACCTGCTTCACTTCGTAGTCCGCGGCGGAAAACGGCACTTTGGACTTGGCGAAGATTTCGGTTGCGCCGGTTTCCACGTCGTAGTGATAGATGGTGGGCGGCATGATGAAGGATTGAAATGAATAGAAACCGTGGCGCGAGGCCGCAAGCCCGCGCACCGTGGACGCGGAGCCCAGTGCCGGATAACTGAGCTGGCCCAGGAATTTTCCGTCGAGCAGGTAGACCTTGGTTTGCGTGACTACATCGTGCAAACCACCGACGAAGAGTTTTCCGCCGACGAGGGAAATGTCTTCAATAACGTCCTTGCTTTCCGGAATGATGGTTTTCCAGTTTTCCGGGGCGGGAGCTTTGATGTTCACTTTGATGACGCGGTAGTTCTCCGCCTGGTAGTCGGTGAGGACGTAGAGGTCATCGCCTTCGTTGACCGGCCGGAATTGATTGTCGATGCCGTGGATCACTTCGCGAATCGGAGCGTCGGGCGTGCGGAGATCCTTGGCGTAAATGTCCACGCGCTTCGCAGGGACGCCATGGGCAACGTGAATGAGAAGGTATCTGCCGTTCTCCGTGACTTCCACGTTGATGAGCTCCATGGGGCCGAAGGTCTCGTCCTTGAATTTCTTGCCGAACACAAATTGGTCGGTGTCTATGGGCGTTCCGAGACGGTGGGAATAGATCAGCGCGCCGCCCGGCTCGACCCTCGCGTAGTACAAGAGTTGGTGCCCGGAGTCAAACGTTACGCTGAAGTAGCGCGCTCGCGGCAACACGTCCTTCAGTTCCTGGTGCAGGCTGACGTCCAAAAGGTGAATGGTTCGTTCGTCGGCGCCGCCCTCGCGAACGCCGTACGCGAGCAGCTTTCCATCCAATGACACATCATCGATCTCCACCGACGTATTTTGGTCGGCGCTGAGCTTGGTGGCGTCCACGAGGCGCTCATCACTGCCTTGAAGTCCTTTGCGCATGTAGATGGATGCTTGATTTTCGTCTGCCAGGCGCTTGGTGAAGAAATAATTCCCTCCGGCTTCCGCGGGAATCGAATAACTTTCGACGCGCGACAGCTCGGTGAGGCGCTTGGCAATTGCCGGCCGGATCTTGACCTGCGCGAGATAGGTCTCCGTGTAATGCATCTGTGCTTCGATCCAGGCGCGCGTGGCGGGACTGTGAGCATCTTCGAGCCAGCGGTAGGGATCGGTGATGGCGGTGCCGTTCACCGTTTCGGTAACCGGTTTGGCTTCCGTTGGCGGCGGAGAAGGAAGAGTGATGCCGCCTCCGCCGCGGATTTCCGCGGGCTTGTCGGCGGCGAGTTTCATTGCGGCGAAAAAGAGTAAGAGAAAGGAGAGGACTTGCAGGGCTTTCATGGCACTCTTTTTAGCACTGCAAGAGAAGGAGATGCAACTACGTTCGTGGTGGAGACGGCGGTCTGTCCGCTCAAATTGAGCCCATGCCGGCGACGCGGTTTTCTTGACGGGGTAGCTTATAGGGCGGGGAAAAGTGATACACCTGCGGCCAAATTGCTGGAGAATTGAGCACGCGCGAGTTCCATGGAGATAACCTGAGAATTCCAGAGTACACAGAAGTGGAATGCTCAATTTCGAAGGCGGACTTTATCGAATAGGGTCCGAATTTCCATATCCACCGCCCTACTGCATACCGTGAAACGAAATCATTCGACCGCTCACTATACTGTGAGAAATTTGGTCAGGGGGAAGTCCGAAATCGAAAAAGTGGCTCACGTGAATCTCAGGAGTAATTGCCATGTCGAGAAAAGTCGGTGGTGTACACGCGCGTCCGGCCCCTCCTCGCGCAGCTGGCAAAGGGCCGGCTTTCGGAGACGTGGTCTACAATGGCGGCTCTCTCATCTCTTGTCCGCGCATCCACGCTGTCTTCTGGGGTTCGCTTTGGTCCGATCGAACCCACCAGCTACAAGCCCAACGTTTAGTTCAGTTCCTCAAGGATCTGGTCGCCAGCGACTGGATGAACGTCCTTAGCCAGTATGGTGGTACGGGCAAGGGCAGCGGCACATTCGTGGGCGAATCATTCGTTTCTAACGTGTCCGGAACATTGAACGACAGCGATATTCAGCGCACGCTGCAAACCCAGATCAATAGTGGCAGCTTACCCGAACCGCCACCGCGAAATACTAGCGACATCGTCATCATCTTTTTCGACGAGAGTCTCGCGGTCAAAGACTCGGTGGCCGTGATGTGCGAACCGGCCGGAGACAACGCCTTTGGCTATCATTCCGGTTTCACCACCAGAGCGGGGAACAGTTGCTATTACGCCGTAATTCCCGCCCTCAATGACGCATGCATCATCAATACCTGCCCTTGTCAGAATCAAATCGCCGGGAACACGACGTCGGCAACACCATTTGCCACCGTGGACGGATGGGTCTACTTTCGCGGCACCGACGACAAACTCTGGAAGGTCAAGAACGACGGCACGGGCCAGCTCAACATCAACCACAACACCACTAAGTCGACGCCGTTCGTAACGCCGGACGGATGGGTATGGTTCCAAGGCACCGATGACAAGCTGTGGAAGGTGTTCAACGACGGCAATCAGCAATCGCAGCCACGTAATAACACTACCTCGGCCGCGCCGTTTGTCATGAACAACTGGGTGT
>Ga0210403_10000522_pt1 | contig 39813 bp, 41 predicted proteins | sample IncBWC19MmetaG_FD_150863 | JGI IMG/M metagenome (GOLD analysis project Ga0210403, IMG submission 150863) | Forest soil microbial communities from Barre Woods Harvard Forest LTER site, Petersham, Massachusetts, United States - Inc-BW-C-19-M | ecosystem: Environmental > Terrestrial > Soil >...
CTGGACCGACGGAATTCTTGGTTTCGACAATCTCCGCGGACTCCGCATCCCAATTCATCAGTTTCGCGATTGTATCTATCTCACGCTGAGCAATACTGCGAGGAAGATTCGCCACTATTGCCACCGCACCGCGGCGTTCGATCTCGCCCCTCTCCAGCAGTTGAATCGTGGAAAGGCGTTCGCACGGTTCAATTGTGGCCGTAAAACGGCCACCGCCGGCCGGATAGAAGCCGTACCTTTCGAGACGAATCTCGATTTTAGGACCGAGCCTGTTGACGACAGGCAAGAAAACCTTTTGCATAAAGTCCAATGGCGGCGCTTGCATGTTGTGCGTGCCACCTTCGATTGTGACTTCGCTGCATCCAGATGCCGTCATCAGCGCTGGGAGTATGGTCTGGAATACCAGAGTGCCGCTACCCGCAGTTCCTACGGCAAAGTGATAGGTCCCAGATCGCACAGATCCTGGAGTAAAGGTGAGCGTCTTAGAACCCAGGGTCGCGCCTTCGACCTGCGCGCTCCCGATTTCACTGGCAGCGAGAACGGCCGTGAGATGCTGTCGAAGTAATCCTCCCCGCTCTCGTTTGGCGCGGATGTTTTCCATACGGAATGCTTTCCCGGTGGCGAGCGACAGGCTGAGGGCGGACCTTAACATCTGTCCGCCTCCTTCACCCGCCGATCCGTCAATGCGAATCATGCATTCACTCCGTTGATGTGGGTCCTAAGAGATCCCGACTATCCTTTCACGCACACAACCTGCCGTAACGTATGAACGATCTCCACCAGATCAGCCTGGGCGGCCATAACGGATTCAATCGGTTTGTACGCGGCCGGCGTCTCGTCGATCACGTCGGCGTCTTTCCTGCACTCCACGCCTGCTGTCATGCGCACGTGGTCCTCTACTGAGAACCGACGCTTGGCTTCTCCGCGTGACATCGCACGACCCGCGCCGTGGCTGCAGCTCATGAAGCTTTCCATGTTGCCCTTGCCGCGGACGATATAGGAACGCGCTCCCATGCTCCCAGGAATAATACCCATATCACCTTCGCGGGCGCGGACTGCGCCTTTGCGCGTAACGAGAATGTTCTGTCCATAGTGTCTTTCACGAGCCACATAATTGTGGTGGCAGTTGATGGCCTTCAGTTCGGCGACAAAAGGTCGGAGTTCGCCCGAAGCGCGCACCGCTCCGACGATCTGCTCCATCATCAAGTGACGGTTCAAGCGTGCAAAATCCTGGGCCCATTCGACCGCTTCAACATAGTCGTTGAAGTGTTCCGTGCCTTCTGAGAAATAGGCAAGATCTTTGTCGGGCAGGTGGATAAAAAACTTCTGCATGTCCTTACGCGCGATTTCAATGAAGTAGCTGCCCATGCGATTGCCAACTCCGCGTGAACCGCTGTGCAGCATGAACCACACATTTTCCGCTTCGTCGAGGCATACTTCGATGAAGTGGTTACCCGTTCCCAAAGTACCCAGGTGGTTCGAGTGGTTTCCGCGGTCCAGCTTAGGATGCTTTTCGAGAATCGCATCGTAGCGAGGCTTCAACGTCTGCCAGATCTCTCCATTGCGCACCGGAATCTCGCCCCAAGCGCCCACGTCACCATGGCCACCATGATTGGTACGGCCGTGTGGAACGGCCTTCTCAATTGCGGTGCGAATACCCTTCAGATTGTCCGGCAGGTCACGCGCGTTGAGGTCGGTCTGCACCGCCATCATGCCGCAACCAATGTCCACTCCCACGGCGGCCGGAATAATTGCACCCTTTGTCGGAATGACGCTGCCCACCGTTGCGCCAACCCCCCAGTGCACATCGGGCATAGCGGCAACCCACTTGAAAATGAAGGGTAGCTGCGCGACGTTCAAAAGCTGCCGACGAGCCTGATCTTCGAGTTGCACCCCCTTCGTCCAAGCCTTGATGGGCGCGCCCTTCTCCGGGACGATTACGTTGTAGGTTGCGTCTGCCATAGCGCTCTCCCTTAACTCCTTACAGCTTTTCATACTTAATCCGAAGAGGCGCAGGGTCGTTTTCGTTGACCCTGCGCTCCCTTTGGTTCGCGATTCCGATTTCGCTCACGAACCGTCGCTCGCTCGTTTTTTCTGCATGTTCAATGCTTATGATATGCAGGGATGGGGCCGATCCGGCTTATAACGCTATGTACCAGATAATGCATCACATATTCCGTTGAGGCCAGCTTGCAATCTTTAGCATCCGCGCTTATAGGATAGTGATTTATATTAATAGCTATGGACGTCAAGCCGACCGTGGTCATCGGATTATTGGGCACTACCCTCGATGCCGGACGCATGCAAGACCGTTGGCAGAGCTGGCGGCCAACGGTCGCCATATGCCAACAACCGGACTTCGTTGTGAGCCGTTTAGAACTCCTCCACGGGATCCGAGACAAGGCGCTGGCACGCCGTGTAGCTGAGGACATTGCCGCTGTCTCCCCCGAAACCACGGTCCGACCTCACGAGATCGAATTTGGCGACCCCTGGGACTTTGAACGTGTCTACGAAACTCTTTTCAAATTTGCACGCACTTATCCGTTTGAGACAGAAGGCGAAGACTATCTGATCCACATCACCACCGGTACTCACGTCGCCCAGATCTGCCTTTTTCTTCTCACGGAATCAAGGTACTTGCCAGGACGATTGCTGCAGTCCTCACCGGAACGCGACCGAACCGCACCAGGAACCATCAAGATCATCGACCTGGACCTATCGAAATACGACAGGATTGCTTCACGCTTCCACCAAGAGCAGCGCGATGCCGTGTCCTATCTGAAGGGGGGAATAGATACGAGAAACGTCGCCTTCAATCAATTAATTGATCGTATCGAGCAAGTCGCCGTCGCCACACCCGATCCTCTGCTTCTCATGGGGCCCACAGGCGCTGGAAAGTCGAAACTTGCCCGTCGCATTTTCGAGCTGAAAAAACTACGGCATGCCGTTACCGGCGATTTCATCGACGTGAATTGCGCAACACTTCGGGGCGATGGCGCGATGTCGACATTATTTGGCCACGTTAAGGGCGCCTTCACTGGCGCGCTCCGCGACCGGCCCGGCGTTTTGCGAACCGCAGATAAGGGAGTTCTTTTCCTCGACGAAATTGGTGAACTCGGAATAGACGAGCAAGCGATGCTCCTCCGGGCGCTTGAGGAGAAAACGTTCCTACCCTTTGGGTCCGACCGCGAAGTTCGTAGCGACTTCCAACTGATTGCGGGTACGAACCGAGATTTGCTGGTCGCAGTTCGCGAAGGAAGATTTCGCGAGGACCTCCTCGCCAGAATTAATCTTTGGCCGTTTACGCTGCCGGGACTGAGATCCCGCCCCGAGGACATTGAACCAAACATTCAGTTCGAGCTTGATCAGTATGCCGAGCGGTCCGGCCGCCGCATCACGTTTAGTAAAGAGGCAAAGGAACTCTTTCACGATTACGCCCTTTCAGGTGCGGCTGTCTGGCTGGGCAATTTCAGAGATTTGAACGCTGCCATCGTCCGCATGGCTACTTTGTCGCCAGGCGGGCGAATTTCACTTGATCTTGTTCGCGAGGAAATCGAACGCCTCAGCAGTGCCTGGGCTAAATTGCAGGCCAATGAAACGCAAGATACTTTGTCGGACTTGCTGGGCAAAGAACGCCTCGACGGCATCGATTTCTTTGATCAAGTGCAACTCGCAAGTGTGATTAGAGTCTGCCGAGATTCTCGTTCCCTCTCCGATGCCGGACGCAGGTTGTTCAGTGTTTCGCGAGGTCGGAAGGCAAGCACGAACGATGCAGATAGACTGAGAAAATATTTGAGCCGTTTCGGCATCGAATGGTCGCAAATCGTCCCTGATTCATAGCCTCGAAAGCGAGTCTCGGGCAGGAGAATTCGACTGCGACTCGAGTGGGCCGACGTGGCAGAGCGTAGACGGCCGGCGCGTCCACTGAGACAATCGTTAGTTCGGGTAGAGCCTATGCTTCTCACCATTACCACGACACACAAACCGGCCACGGACTTGGGCTACTTGTTGCACAAAAGCCCTTTCCGAGTGCACTCCTTCGAGCAGGTCTTTGGGAAGGCTCATGTTTTCTACCCTGAAACGACCGGCGAACGCTGCACTGCCGCGTTGCTATTGGAAATCGACCCCATCGGTCTTGTTCGCGATCGACGTGGCCCGAGCGGCGAGGGATATGCTCTGGAGCAGTACGTCAACGATCGTCCCTATGCCGCATCCTCTTTTCTGAGCGTGGCGATCGCGCGCACGTTTGGAACAGCGATCACCGGTAAAAGCAAAGAACGTCAGGAACTGGCTGATACGCCACTGGCATTCGAAGCGCAGATCTCGGTTCTGCCTTGCCGCGGCGGAGAGAATCTATTGCGCCGCTTGTTCGAACCGTTGGGTTACGAAGTAACAGCGGCCCGGCATCCGCTCGACGAGAAATTCCCTGAGTGGGGTGAGAGTCCCTACTACACTGTAGGGCTCAAAGGCACCCTTCGCTTGAGTGATTTGCTGACGCATCTTTATGTGCTGATCCCGGTCCTTGACGACGATAAGCACTATTGGGTTGGTGATGCGGAAGTGGAAAAGCTCCTCCGACATGGTGAGGGCTGGCTTCGCGAGCATCCCGAGCGCGAGCTGATCACCAATCGATACTTGAAGCACCAGAAGCGACTGGCCCGAGAGGCATTGAGCCGCCTCATCGGAGACGAAGAACCGGAAGCCGACGAAGTGGCCGAAACCCGTGCACGTGAAGAGGAGGCCATTGAGAAACCGATCAGTCTTGCCGACCAACGGATTGGAGCGGTCATGGCAGCTCTTCGCAGCAGTGGGTCAAAGCGAGTTCTCGATCTTGGATGTGGTGAGGGACGGCTCTTAAGGGAGCTACTGAAAGACAAAACTTTCTCGGACATTGTGGGAATGGATGTATCACATCGCGCCCTCGAAATTGCCTCACAGAAGCTACGGCTTGAGGATATGCCAGCGATGCAGAAGGGGCGTGTCCGCCTGATTCATGGTTCTCTGACCTACCGCGACAAACGCCTCTCGGGCTTCGATGCTGCAACTATTGTGGAAGTCATTGAACACCAGGACCCGCCGCGCCTTTCAGCGTTCGAGCGCGTGCTCTTTGAATTCGCCTGCCCGCGGACAGTCGTCGTTACGACGCCGAACGTCGAATACAATGTGAAATTTGAAACACTGCCTGCCGGCAAGTTCCGGCATAAGGATCATCGCTTTGAGTGGACACGCGGCCAATTTCAGAATTGGGCCAACGGAATCGCGGAGCGATTTGGGTACGCCGTTCGCTTCCTACCGATCGGACCCGAGGACGCAAGCGTAGGTAGTCCCACTCAAATGGGGATCTTCACACGTGGCTGAGCGAAGCAAAAAAAGACGCGAACGAATCGCGCCGCTCGGGACGCAGATTGTAACCCGTGTAGACACCCACACTCCGGAAGGTGCTGTGCTTCAGATGGCGGGCGCGGTTGCTGTGATTCTCCAAATGCCAGTGAACAGTACGGGAGAGTATCGAGTTCGGTTTCCCGATGGCGAAGAAACTTCTTTAACACGGAGCGAATTCCAGGTGCGCAAGGAGCTGGCCAGGACGATCGGCACGGTTCTGGGGACTGCACAATCTGACTTGTACCAGTTTGTAATTTACCGGTGCATCGTAGGGTCGCGCGCATATGGACTCGAGGAGGAAAGTTCAGATGTCGATCGACGCGGCATTTATTTGCCCCCAGCCAACCTGCAGTGGTCGTTACTTGGAGTGCCGGAGCAACTCGAGCGTGAGGAGACTCAAGAGTGCTACTGGGAATTGGAGAAATTCCTGCGGCTGGCACTGCGAGCGAATCCCAATGTCTTAGAGTGCCTCTATACGCCTCTGGTCGAGAACGCTTCACCGTTGGCTGAAGAACTTCTGTCCATGAGGGAGTGCTTTCTCACAAAACAGGTCTACCAGACCTACAACGGATACGTTATGTCGCAATTCAAGAAGCTGCGCCCGGACATAAGAAACAAGGGAGCGCTGCGATGGAAACACGCAATGCACCTGGTTCGGCTCTTGGTTTCCGGGATTGCAGTGTTGCTTGAGAGCAGAGTTCCTGTGCAGGTTGGAGAACACCGAAACCGCTTGCTCGCGATCAGGAGCGGCGAGGTGTCATGGCAAGAAGTGAACGCTTGGCGTAAGGATCTCCACCATCAGTTCGATCTGGCTTGGGCAAAGACGAAACTGCCTGAACACCCGGATTACGACCGAGTGAACGCGTTCCTTGTAAAGGCCCGACGCAGCACAATTTGAATATCGAAATGATCGAGACCAAATGAATCTGCACCCGAGACTCCGCGAGGTTGTGAAAGAGCAGAAATTTCCCATGGTCTTCGTGACCATCAGCGGCGCGCACCTGTATGGTTTCCCGTCATCAGATTCGGATTACGATCTGCGGGGAGTACACATATTGCCTGTGAGTGATGTCGTCGGATTAGATACGGGTACGGAAACAATCGAGGTGTCGGAGACCAGGGAGAACGTCGAGCTTGATCTAGTCACTCACGACATCAAGAAATTCTTCAAGCTGCTCTTGAAGAAAAATGGATATGTCCTTGAGCAACTATATTCGCCACTTGTCGTTCACTCTACGCCGGAGCATGACGAGTTGAAAGCGATCGCGAAAGGCTGCATCACCCGCTACCACAGCCATCACTATCTCGGGTTTGCAGAAACAGAGTGGAAACTCCTGAACAGAGAGAGTCCAACGAGGATCAAGCCACTTCTTTATGTCTATCGCGTTCTGTTGACCGGGATACACATGATGCGCACGGGCGAAGTCGAGGCAAACCTGCACACTCTTAACTCGTTCTTCAAATTGCCTTACATCCCTGGACTCATCGCTCGCAAGTTGGAGGCTTCCGAGAAAGGCACCATCCAAGATGCGGACATGGCGTTTCACCAAAAGGAATACGAGCGGTTGAGGAGCGTCCTGGAGCAGGCGAGCCTTGAGTCTAAGTTGCCTGAACGAGCCACTGGTAGCGAGGCATTGAATGAGCTGCTGATTCGGACTCGGCTCCACTCGACAACAGGCTCAGGATTTTCAAGTTGACATGAAACTAACGATTCCAGAACTCGCTGTTGTTGCTCTTGTCGGTCCCTCGGGCTCAGGCAAGTCGAGTTTCGCCCGGAAGCACTTTCGCCCGACGGAAGTTCTCTCCTCCGACTTTTGCCGCGGCCTTGTTTCCGATGACGAGAATAGCCAGGCAGCCACGAACGACGCTTTTGAGGTTCTGCATTTCATCGCGTCAAAACGGCTGACCGCAGGGAAGCTCGTCGTTGTTGATGCCACAAATGTACAGTCTGAAGCGCGCAAGCCTATCATTGCCCTGGCGCGGCAGTATCACTGCATTCCGGTCGCGATTGTATTTGATCTGCCGGAAAAGCTCTGCCACGAACGAAACCGCGATCGCCCAGATCGGAATTTCGGTCCCCACGTCATCCGCCAACAATCTCAACAGTTGCGCCGATCTTTGCGCAATTTGGAGCGTGAGGGCTTTCGCCGAGTTCACGTGCTGCGCACACCGGAGGAAGTTGAGGCCGCTGAGATTCAGCGGGAGCCACTCTGGAACAACCTGAAGCACGAACATGGTCCCTTCGACATCATCGGGGATATCCACGGTTGCTTCGAGGAACTCGTCGAACTCCTCACCCAACTCGGTTACTCCATCGAGAGACTAACCAACGGAGACGGTTCCCCGGGCATCTCCGTGAAACCTCCCGAAGGCCGCAAACTTGTTTTCCTTGGTGATCTGGTCGACCGAGGGCCAAAGATCCCTGAAGTGCTGCGCTTGACTATGAGCATGGTGCAAGGTGGGGCCGCCCTTTGCGTCCCGGGGAATCATGACGTCAAGCTAATGCGTAAATTGCGTGGCAAGGACGTGCAGATCACGCACGGGCTCGCCAATTCTTTGGAACAGCTCGACAAGGAGTCTTCGGAGTTTCGCATCCAGGCCTGTGAATTCCTGGACGAGCTCGTTAGTCACTACGTTCTGGATGACGGGAAGCTTGTCGTCGCGCACGCTGGCATGAAGGAAGAGATGCAGGGCCGAGGTTCCGGCAAGGTGCGCGATTTTGCTCTGTACGGGGAAACGACGGGCGAAACGGACGAGTTTGGGCTCCCCGTTCGCTATAACTGGGCCGCGGAATATCGCGGAAGAGCGATGGTGGTTTATGGCCACACCCCGGTGCCGCAACCCGACTGGTTGAATCGCACGATTAACATCGACACGGGCTGTGTTTTTGGCGGCAATTTAACGGCACTCCGCTACCCGGAAAAAGAGCTTGTCTCTGTGAGGGCTCGAGCGACCTATGCTCAGCCGGCCAAGCCGTTAGTCCCGGTTTTGGAGACGGCCGCGTCCCTCACTTCCCAGCAGGTCCACGACGACCTGTTGGACATCGATGATGTGATCGGGAAACGAATCGTCACAACTCGCCTCCACCACAACGTCACAGTGCGAGAAGAGAATGCGCTCGCCGCACTGGAAGTAATGAGTCGATTCGCCACGAATCCCAAATGGCTCATTTACCTGCCGCCTACTATGTCGCCTACTGAGACAAGCACGCGGCCCGGGCTATTGGAGCATCCGGCGGAGGCCTTTTCCTACTTCCGGCGCGAGGGAATTGCTCGTGTCATTTGCGAAGAAAAGCACATGGGTTCACGTGCCGTGGTGATTGTGTGCCGCGACGAAGAAATGGCGAGGCGGCGTTTCGGTGTCCTGGGAGAAGGATTCGGAATTTGTTACACGCGCACGGGAAGACGCTTCTTCGATGACGGGAAGATCGAACAAGAATTCCTTCAAAAGGTACGCGTAGCCTTGGACGTGGCGGGCTTTTGGGACCAGTTTCAGACGGATTGGATTTGTCTCGACGCGGAGTTAATGCCCTGGTCCGCGAAGGCACAGGAATTGCTGCGACAGCAGTACGCCGCCGTTGGCTCGGCTGCCAAGGCATCCCTTACGGCGGCTGTTTCAGCGCTGGAGCATCTGGTATCGAAGAACGCGGACGCTTTGCCCCTGCTCGAATTCAATCGGCATCGCTTGGAAGCTGCGAATCGCTATGTCGATTCCTATCGTCACTACTGTTGGCCGGTACGATCTGTCAGCGATCTGAAGCTGGCGCCATTCCACCTGCTTGCCACGGAAGGCCAAGTCCATGTCCAGCGGGACCACGTGTGGCATATGGAAAAGCTCGCAGAGATTTGCGGAGCATCTGACGGCCTCCTTTTGGCCACTCCGTACAAGGTCGTCGACGTGACAGAAACTACGAGTGTCGAAGAGGCGACTCTTTGGTGGGAAGAACTGACCGGGCGTGGCGGTGAAGGTATGGTCGTCAAGCCCCTGGATTTCATCGTGCGCGGACGCCGTGGCCTGACTCAGCCCGCCGTCAAATGCCGTGGCCCTGAATACCTGAGAATTATCTACGGACCGGAATATTTGTTGCCAGAAAACTTGGAACGCCTGCGCACCCGTTCGGTGTCAGCCAAGCGCTCTCTGGCACTCCGCGAGTTTGCTCTTGGGATTGAAGCCCTTGAACGATTTGTCCGACAAGAGCCTCTCCGCCGGGTACATGAATGCGTCTTCGGTGTGTTGGCCCTTGAAAGCGAGCCAGTCGATCCTCGCCTCTAGCTGTGGTCGTTTACAAAGTTCCACAGCAACGCGAAGAAGTTCCGCTCGATTGATGGCTGCATATATTACTACAAAATTATGGCAAGCTCAGGCTTAACCTAAGATCTATCGAATGATTCAAGAGCGCCTTTCCATTGTGCAACTCGTTCTCTGTCAGAACCTTTACGGATGGTCCACTCAATTGCATACTGACTGTGCTAGTCATCCTGATTTCATCCCGGTTCCGCTTTGAATTGGACGGCAGAACAGATCCTGAAACTTGCCCCCGACGCTGCCTCAGCCAAGGCGGCGCAAGGACTGTTGGCGCCCAAGAAATGGACTTCATTAGGAGTCCACGAGACAGCTATTTGGGGCGCTTGCCAAGGCAGTGGCTCAAATCCCTATCAGACTCAAATCGATCTTGCCGAGCCAGCTTTCAAGTGCAGTTGCCCAAGCCGTAAGTTCCCCTGCAAACATGGACTCGCTCTCTTCTTGCTCTTCGCGGAGCAACCGTCGCTTTTTGCTAAGACTTCTGTGCCGGACACAGTCGCTTCCTGGCTGAAAGGTCGTAGCGACCGTGCTGCCAAGAAGGAGACAGCTGCGACTACGAAGTCGAAAGAGCCTAAGGACCCGGAATCGCAAGCGAAAACCGCCGCCCGAAGACTTGATCGTGTCAAGGACGGTGCGCTGGAATTGCAGCGCTGGCTCGAAGACCTGGTTAGATCGGGATTGGCCGGCAACCTAAGTCGAGGAACCGCGTCTTGGGAGTCACAGGCGGCCCGCCTGGTGGATGCCCAAGCTCCGGGACTCGCAAGACTTCTGAAAGAAGCGGCAGTATTGGGCACTCGCGAAGGCTGGCAGGAGCGCTTGCTCGAGCAGATAGCCCTTCTCCATTTGTTGCTCGAAGGTTTCCGTAGGAGCGCGACGCTGCCGGAAGATCTTCAGGATGAAATCCAGTCCTTGATTGGCTGGAAACAAGACCAGCAAGAACTCATGCAAGATTCCGGTATTGTCGACGAGTGGAAGGTCCTGGGACAGAGAACGTTGCTCGAAGACCGGCTACAAGTCCAGAGGACATGGTTAAAAGGAAGAAATAGCGCACGCGAAGCGATGGTCCTCGCTTTCGCTTACGGGAATCAGGCTCCTTTTTCCGGCCTTCTCCCTGGGACTTGCTTTGACGGCGAGCTGGCATTTTTCCCAGGACGCCTGGGCCTGCGAGCGCTCGTGAAGGCAAGAAGTGAAACTACAAGGCAGCTCCATGGACTACCCGGTGAGCCCATCGCTAGTTCGGTAGCCAGATGGTCAGAGCGCAAAGCCAATTGCCCATGGCTTGAACGATTCCCCTTTGAACTGAGTCGGGTTGTTCCCGCGACTTCTCATGGGCGCTGGTGGATCATTGACGAAGCCAAGGTCGAACTGCCTTTGTCCCCGTTTCGTGATGTGTGGAAGCTTGTAGCGTTGAGCGGAGGGCATCCGGTCACCCTGTTTGGTGAGTGGGACGGCCACAGCTTGTCGCCTGTCAGTGCATGCGTGGAGGAAAGGTTTGTCGAACTGAATGCCTAAAGCATCGACCAACTCCGCGCAGCTCTGGAGCGAACTCGTGAAGACCGCTCTTCTCGGGACCGACCGAATTGCGCTACCAGAACTCGGATCGAGCGACAATGTCGGAGCGTTTTTGTCACAACTGGATCTTTCCAATCGGGAAGCATCGCTCCTCGCCGCGGCAGCTGTCGTTTCGCTCCACCGGCAATGCGGAACAACCGTGTTTCCAAGCGAAAAATCCGGATTCCCACATTGTGAGAAAGATGAAGCTCCGCGTTGTAGTTCCAATGCTGCTTCCTATTTGAAGCGTATGCTTCAGGGGCAATTCCCTCATTTGTTGCCGGAATTTTTCTTAGCGCTGGCCGCAAGCAGCCAGCGCTTACCGGAGGAGGTTCTACCGGACACTTTGGATGCTGGCCGCAAAGACGTTAAACTTCGCAACTTTATCGTGCAAGTAATCGGTCGCCGTGGTGAGTGGCTGGCTTCGTTAAACGAAGAATGGGATTACCTCGCGGCAAAAGCGGATGTGAGGGACTGGGAAACGGCATCCCGGCCAAGTCGTGTGTCCATCCTTAGAGAGCTCCGCAAGAACAATCCTTCCAATGCCATCGGATTGCTCACTTCGACGTGGAAGCAAGATGGACCTGAGGATCGAATCGCTTTTATCGACGAACTTCAGACTGGTCTTCATGCCGGTGATGAGGAATTTGTAGAATTGGAGCTCGATGACCGACGAAAAGAGGTCCGAAGAAAAGCTGCTGAGCTTCTGGTGCAGATCCCAGAATCGAAACTCGCCCGTCGAATGATCGATCGAACTCGATCATTGGTCCTTGTCTCCCTGAATTCGCAGAACTCAATACTCAGCCCCACGCCATGAGCTGGCGTGCGTACCATCAAGCGCGGCGCCAATTCGACGTCTCAGACTAAGGGAGGACGAATGACATGCAGCAGCTCCGATGATGTGGCATGACGCTCAGGCGGCCCAAGGGTTATGCTACCCTATCTCGTAATTGAAGGCCCTGGACGGCGAACCTTGACAATCGGAATTCTGAACAGAAATGCCCAAGAACATTAGGAGGTCGCGCCCATGCCGAACGGAAAACAAGGCACAATTCATGCGGCTTCAGGCCGCGGCGTTATCGGGACCCATCCAGACGTCGACCCACTCCAGCTTCTCGTAGGTCCCACAACCTCCAATGAATTCAATAGCGCCCGCTTGCAGTTGATCCCCATTGCATGCTTCAGTGTGGAGGATGCGAGCTTCAAGTTTGATTCGTCCTTCGTTCTTCCCGAATTCCAAAAGGAGATGAACGATTTCATTGCCTTTCGGGAGAACGACCCCGAGAGGATAAAAGGCGCCCCCGTCTCCATTTTCGGACATGCCGACCCCACGTTCCAGGGCAATTTTGAAATCAGCTCCCCCACTCACCAGGCTGGCGATGACTACAACAAAGTCTTGAGTGGCCGCCGTGCCATCGCCGTCTACGGCTTGCTCATCCGCGATGTGAATATTTGGGACAATCTCTTCTCTCATCAGTTCGGCGGCGATGATTGGGGCGAGGATTCAATCCGTGAGATGCTTGACTTTACGGATCCGGCGAACCCCGGCGGCCAACAAGGCCAAGCACCGAGCAGGCCTACTCAAGGGCCAGCCCTGTCCTCTGGCGCTAATCCCAACCTGGGAGCCACTGCGTCTGCAAGGGACGCTCAGGTGCGCGACATCGCTCATAGTTCCGGCCTGCGCCAGCAGTTATTTCTCAAGTATATGAGCAAGCTTTGCAGCGATCTGAAGCTCGACAAGACCAAGGACTTCCTGGCTCGCAATGCCGGTCCAGACCACAAGGGCGACGTGCAAGGGTGCAGCCGGTTCAACCCTCGCATCCTCTTTTCTAAAGAGCAGGAAGAGAGTTTCAAAGAAGCCGAGAAGGAAAGAGAGAAAGAGAAAGACAAAAAGGAAGATCAGCCAACACTAGATCAGCGCAATGAGGCGAACAAGCCTAATCGCCGCGTCATGATCCTCATTTTCCGAAAAGGGAGCCAAGTGCTCCCCTCAAAATGGCCGTGCCCCACCTTCAGGGAGGATTCTGCGGCTTGCAAAAAGCGCTTCTTTTCCGACGGCGACACCCGGCGCTCCACACACCTCTCAGGTGCTGATAAGAAATTCGAAGACACTCACGACACCTTCGGCTGCCGTTTCTACCAGCGTCTGTCGGACACTTCACCATGCAATTCTATTTTAGAATTTGACACCGGGGGGGCTCATGGTGCTACACAACCACCTTTTGACGTAATCCCAGTTGATGGTTCCCGGATAACTTGAGTGTTTGGATTGGAAGCCCGAAGGTGCAAACGCTCATATCGATCCAGTCACTCCAACAAGCCGGCGTTTCACCTTAGATCAGCCAAGGTATTACGTGACGACGTAGGATTAATGCGAGGTCGGGACAACCTAGTCAAGCGCACTGCGAATATGCAGGCGGAGCAAGGCGGAAAATGAGAGTGGGATTCAACTACCCTTGGGCATTCGACGATTACGGGTTCAACTTTGGCCCGAGATCCAATATCGCCAAATGGTCAACAACTCTGCCCGCAAATCTCGCGACGTTATCTAGCTTAGGAGTCTCTGTGGTTCGGTGGTTTATTCTCGGCAACGCTTCAAATTACGGCCCCACACCCGTGCAAGTAGTCAAAGACGGCAAAACTACGTTCAGTTTTGACCCGCCGACAAAAGCCGACCCGACTTTTTTTGAGCATTTTCGGCTCATGCTTACTATCTTCAAAAACTTTCGGGATACACAAAAGGACGTGCAAGACAAAATGCAGCTAATACCATCATTCGTTGACTTCGGCCTAGCCATGGACATAAAGACCAATACGGGCGGAAGCGGCCGAATAGACCTCATTGAAGATTCTGCGAAGCGCGACCATTTTTTCGGAACTATGCTCGACCCTATGCTCGACGTAGCCCGCGAAGGAGCCTTCAAGGACGTGATCTTCGCCTTCGAGGTGATGAATGAACCTATCTGGTTAATTGTGCCGATTGCAAAGCCTGTTTATCAAGATAATAAGTTCCACGGATCGAAAGTCGACCCGCCGAGCCGAGTGCACGATTTTCTGCGAACCGCCCTGGACCACATCAAGAAAGCTCAACTTCCTTCAACGGTGGGACACCGTTTTTCTGATGATTTGATAAGCGACATGCCAGGGGACTGCCTTGGCACTATCCCCCAGTTCCACTACTATCCCAGAAGCTTTGGACCTTTCAGGACAATCCCATTCACAGACGCGGTATCCTTGCCCGCCTTTAGCAAGATAAACGCCATTTTAGGCGAGTTCTCAACGCGAGACGACCAGGAGCAGGGGGGCCCCTGGAACGATTGTAACGGGACCGACACCACTCCATTCGGTACAGTGCATGAGCGCCTAGTGGTCGCCGAAAAGAAGGGATACCAGCTAGCCATGCCCTGGCCTAACCTTGCCGATGACGGAAAAGACTCCTTAAAGCTCTCACCTATAAAGCAACAGGCTATCCGAGTCTTCAAGCAAACCCACAAATAATGTAGCTCAGGAGTCGAAGAGTACCCCTCCAGAAGGCTCAGGCGCTGATCGCTTCCTGGCTGACAATTACGGCAATCCTGAAGATGCGCTCGCGGTCGACGCGATGCTCGACAACATCAGCCTCTACTGGTTCACCGACACCGCCGCATCGTCGGCCCGCATCTACTGGGAGAACACCCGCGCCGGATTTGGAGGCCTCTCCCGAGGCAGGATCGAACTGCAAATGGCGGCGTCGGTTTTTCCGCACGAGATATTCTGCCCGCCGAAGGCCTGGGCCGAAGCACTATGGCCGAACCTGTTTTATTGGAATGAACTCGACAAAGGCGGCCATTTCGCCGCGTTCGAGCAGCCAAAGCTCTTCACGGAGGAGTTGCGAAAGGCCTTCAGGTCACGGCGAGGGTAGCGATCTGGCTGTCGTCCGGACCCCGAGCTGGCGCTTCGCCAAGTACGAACTGAAACGAAGGACTGGGAGCAACTCATGAAAGACGATTTAGAACACAGAGCAGAAGTAGCGGTACCCGTCAGCTTGGGTAAGAACCGTAAGTGGTGAGGTTGATAACCATCCGCGAGACGATTTGTCGTGGTTTTTCTAAAAATTAAGGAGACGAGCCATGTCCTACAGCATATCGGACTTACTAATCCGAAATCTTCGCGACGTGTTCGGTGAAAACGATCCCGCGCGTCGGCGTGCGGCCATCGACGAACTCTGGGCCGAAGATGGCGTGTTCTACGATCCCAGCAAGGGCGCTATTCGTGGCCGCGACGAGATCGATCGCGTCGCTGGCGCGGTCAAGGCGACTCATCCTGACTTTCGATATCAAGTGACTGCCGCTCCTCAGGAATATTGCGATGCAGGGATGGTTCCATGGATATCGGGACGCCCTGGTGAAGTGCATTGGTTCCTGGTCTAGTCACGCTGGTCAGCTACCACGATGAAAACAACGTCGATGCTCTCGGTACGACATCGATCGGACGAGCGGGTTCGCAACCGGTTCGCCGCGACACAATCTTCAGGATCGCGTCGATGACCAAGCCAATCACAGCAGTCGCGACGATGATCCTGGTAGAAGAGTCCAAGCTGCACCTCGACGAGCCCGTGGACAGACTCCTGCCCGAGCTGGCAAAACGCAAAGTTCTGAAACGCGTTGACGGTCCACTGGACGACACGATCCCGGCCAAGCGGCCGATCACCGTCCGAGATTTGCTGACCTTCCAACTGGGCTTGGTGTTCCTGCTCGCGCCACCGGACAGCCATCCAATTGTGAAAGCTATGTACGAACAGCAAGTCGGGGTGACTCCGTTTCCAGCGCAGATGCCGCATCCGCCGGACGAATGGATGCGGCGCCTCGGAACTCTTCCGCTGATGTATCAGCCTGGTCGAGCAGCAACAGATGGGCCGCATGATTTTGGGAGAAAACACGGGCTGGGGATTTGGTGTATCGGTGCTGACCAAACCCGATGGCCTCGCAACGCGTGCAGGCCGCTACGGATGGAACGGCGGGCTCGGCTCCTCGTGGTGGAACGATCCAAACGAGCGCTTGACCGCGATCATTGTGACCGAGCGCACGTTTGAGTCGGCTGATCCGCCGAATGTGATCAAGGATTTCTGGAAGTCAGCTTACGAAGCGGTCCGCACCGGATCTTAGGGCTAGCTTAGGACCGTATCGGAGAAGCACTTCATAGTGCATGAAGAGAATCGTTCGGACGAGGCCTGTCCCGAAAGTACGTTGTAGGTTTCACGATTTAGCAGTGGGCTTGGCCGCGAAATCGGCCATGTCTTGGAACACGGTCTGGTGTAAAATAGATGTATTCAGAGAGGACTCTGATGAGCGCCACGACCGCCCCTCCTAAGCGTCTCAATGCTTCTTCGCGTGCCAAACGCGAAAGAAGTGTGCGCGAGGTGCTAGCAACGCTCCGCCTTGAGAACTTGGCCCCTAGCAAAGAAGTAGTAGCGCTTGCGAACGAATACATCGAAGGCCGGCTTGAAGCGAAGAAATTGACAGCTGCGGTTAAACGCCTCTATTCCAGGCATTGAGTCAAGAAGCCAACATTCAGAGTGATCCCTATCTCTACCCGGATACGTCCGTCCTCCGCAATCTTGCAGACATTCGCGATGCAAATCGTCTGAACCAGTTTGAAAGCGACCATTTCTTCGCACGACTCCTCGAACTTCACGAAAGCCCGATTCGCGGATCCTTTGACTCAGATCATTTGAGACATATCCATAAGTATGTTTTCCAGGACGTATACGCCTGGGCCGGGGAATTCCGCACGGTTCCGATCGCCAAGGGCAATTCCTTTTTCGCTCGACCAGAGCACATTCGAGCGGAATTGCAGAAGCTATTTCATCAACTCGCCGGCGAGAAGTATTTACGAGGGAACGATTCTGCTGGATTCTGCCAACGCGCCGCTCACTACCTTGGCGAGATCAACGCTTTGCATCCTTTTCGCGAGGGAAACGGACGAGCGCTACGTGAATTCATTCGAGAACTGGCTATGGAAGCCGGTTATGAGATTGCGTGGGACCTCGTTACGCAAGATGAAATGTTCGCAGCATCCGTGGCAAGTTTTCATGGAGGAAGCAGTGACGCTTTTGCGTCAATCCTGAACAAGATCATCCGTCCTGTTCGTTGAGTGCCCGAGGCGACTTCGACTAGACTTTGCGCGGCACAACAGAGACAAAAACTTCTCGATGGTCAGAATTCGTAATTTCTTTGCTGGTTGCCGTGGTGCGGAGAAGGGCAGCTTCGAACCCCCAAATATGAGAATCAGAAGTCTTGCTTTTTCCTATGTTTAGACTTTCGCTTCAGTGAACAGAACGGTGAAATTTAGCCGGAAAAAGTAACACGGAAAATCGCCAGGAAAAAAGTCTGCATTATCAACCACTTATATTTTCTGGCGGAGAGGGGGGGATTGAAACCCCCATTGATGAGCATTGGTGAGGGGGAGGTGAGAGGTCGGTGAGCGTTGGTATGTCTCTTGTTATCAACATCGATTTTCGATTTGAAGGAATCCCCCCGTGTTTAAGCGGGTTCCGGAAAGGGCCAAATCGACCGAAGGTAGTAGCAAGAGTAGTAGCACGGGAGGAGCTTTGAGGTGGTTCTCGCGTCGACTGTTGGAGTCCGTATGCAAGTAGTTCCCTACTCTTGCCATGCATGATTTGAGGAGGCAATTTGGCCAAGGCGAATGGACCTGAACCGCCGAACTCCTCGGCGGGGCCAGCTCGCCGCCAAGGAATTGGCGACCTCCTCTGTCGAAGTGCTTGCTCATCGACCAGAGAAGAAGCGACGACGCGGGTTTTCGGTCCCACTCCAGTTAGCTGTTGAGCTCGATCCCGCCGAAGTTGAATTTGGTCTCACCAATGCGCCCGCCCGCGTCTGTTCTATTGGGCCACGAAGGTGCCCACATCAGTTTCGCCCAAACGGAGAAAATCCACAGGCTGAGGTGATCAGTCGGAGAATAAGCTTTCAAGATCACGAGCACCGTGAACCACACGCAGAATGAGAGTCTCAGCCTCGTGCGACTGATAGAAGATCAGAAACTTGGTGAACTCTGCGACTGGAATGCGGCGCGTGCACGAAGTTCGTCTGCCATGAATCTACAGCGCGAGCCGGTTGTCGGCCTTTGAGCTATCCGCAAGAGCGTCTCAGTCACAGCCTCTTCCCAACGTTGCGCCAGACTCCGTTCTGCTTAAGCTTCGTACCAGTCAGATTGTTCCAAAATATCCGCCATGGCTGCGTCACTGAAAGCAACCCGAGGCTTTTTCACGCGCGGCGAGCCCGTTCGCGTAGCGCAGTGATCAGCCCCTTTTTGCGGATCTCGCTGATCGACACTTCAATCTTCGGTCCCTTTGCAGCGGCGAGCAGCTCTTGTTCGAGATTGACCATCCGACGCTCTTTGTCTTGGCGAATCAATTCCCGGATGTATTCGCTCGGAGTGCTCCAATCTCCGGATGCGACTTGGCCTTCCACATAGGCCTTAAGAACTTCGGGAAGTGAGATGTTCAGAGAGGTCATTGGCATGCCTTCATTTTATGTCATGTTATGAAGGGCACGTCAAGCCTTAGCGAGCAATCCTGCTTGCACTGGACTGGCGTGAAGGAGCGTTGAAAGTGGTGTTCCATATTTGTGGCATTCGGGAGAATGGGTGCATGAAAGAACAAGCGAGCATCGTGAGCTCTGCTGCGGCTCGCTCGTGTACTCCCAACACTGACGATGCGCGTTTCTCGGTACTAATCCGAGAGGCCTTACTTCCGGGTTCCCGTCACTCGGGCAATGCATCTTTCCACTTAGTTCGTTGCGTGGCTTGTCATACATGCGGAGTGCGAATTCCGCCTGAGCTAAGATCGGGAATGACTCCTAACAGGTTGATTTCTGGAGATTACCTGCAGAGGCGGCCAGTTCAACTGGCTTGCCATGTGGCGTATGTCAATAAGCGTCGGCCCAAGCCTGTCTACGAGCCAGCAACTCGGCAGAACCCGAAAGCCCCTTCGCCGCGACGAGACGCTCAAGAGTGGTCAACCAATAATGGTAATAGTGCGAGCCATCATCAGATTCGCCACGGTCGGAGGCAGCCTTTATTTCTTCCGCCAGTGCGGCCGCCCATTCCTTCCAAGTGAAGTGGCCTTGCTCGGAGAGCTTGACAGCGAGCGCAACGCCTGTGCCTACCAAGGCTGTGCAAAGACGGGCCCGCCCTCGTCGCGTGGCAGTTGTGGCAGCGCCGCGAAGCTTTCTTTCTGCGAAATCGGTTCAAACGGGCTCAAGGTAGTCATCCCACATGTCCAGGTAGATAGAATCTTGCGGCGCTGCTTTGTCTCCCCATAGCTCGCGGGCGGTGAATCGAACCGAATAGACGTGCTGGGGCTTCTCGCCGAGATAGTGTGCGTTTGTGTCCGGGAAGACGAAAAACACCATGATCTCGCACGATACCCCCGACCTTACCACGCGAGTAGCGAGGCAGACGCGAGTGTTGCCGAAAGGAAAGAAAATCTTGGTTGCGGGGGCCCGATACGTACCGAATACACAATTATTGAGCATAGCTTTTCGCAGCGAATTGATCCATTGCACTGCGTATGTCTCGCAAACGACAACGAACTCTCGCGGAGGTAGTTTCCGGATATGTCGACAATCCGGGAGTCGCCTCATGCGGTTCAAGCGAAGTGGCAAAATGGCGATCTTCTAGCCGCTATCCAATCCCGTTGCTTTACTTCGGAGAACCTACTTCAGTTCCGTGAGGATTGCGTGCTGTTTTCCACGGACCAGCGTTTCCGTGTGCGTACGGTTGCCAAGGGTGAACCTGACCTCACCGGGGGCGTGCGGATTCACGACTGACTTCCCGTCCAGGGCGGTCGACTTCAGGTCGCCGTGCTCAAGGAACAGCGCCACGATGTCTTTATCGTGGAAGTGCATCGGGCTGGCCACGCCTAGCGTCCAGGTACAATCCCACACGATTACGCGCTCATTCTCCAGGATCTTCTTCACGCCCGGTCGCGGAAACGCCAGGGGATAGCCGCTGGTATTTTCTATGGGCGCCTCTGGATGATCCTTCAGATCGATCACGATTGATCGTCCGGCGATTTTTGGCGGCGCGCCTTTAGGCAGGAACGCCGCGCTACCTGACAAAGACACAACAACGGCATCCAACGCCCGCGCAGGTGCGGAGTCCGTGACATCCCAGACCACAACGCGGTCGTTTTCGATGACCGGCTTCAACGCCGTTTGCGAACCAGCCTCAGTAACCTCGGATCTTCCAGCCTTGTCAGCGTGAACACAAACCTTCAAGAGCTCTCGAAAATATCTTTGACTCGCCTCGCGATTTCCGCTGAGCTGCGCAGCACGCGCTGCCCCATAGAGCGCTCGGAAGCGCCCTGGCTCCTTCGACAGTGTCGCTTCAAATTGTTCAAGCGCCTGTGCAGGCTCATTCAACTCCAGCAACATCTCTCCCAGCAACTCGCGCGCTGGGGCCAGCGGCCCAGGCGTCACCGCGCTTTTCTCCGTCCCATCTTCCAGTTCCGCTGCCGACTTCATCTGCCGCAGCGCTTCCTCTTTCTTGCCTTCGACGAGCGCAGCCCATGCCCTCACTCCAAGCTCCTGGATTTCCACTTGGAGTCCCCAATAGTTTTCACCGGCCTTCACGAGATGCTCTCGGATCTGCCGCAACGCTGCTGCTGACTCGTTCGCCGCTGTTGCCTGCCCCAACCGCGCCGCGCCTAGTCCGCGGGCAAACCACGTCATTGCTTCCGTATGAGGGAATGGTGTCTCACGCACTGTGAGTTGTTCGGCCTGCTTCCAGTCCCGACGTTCCAGCGCATAGCGTGCCGGGATCGCCGCCAGCGCAAAATAGCCCGTGGAGGGGCTACCAGCACCGCTCATCACTGCCTTGGGCTCGAAGCGCGATACGATCTCCGGCAAGGAATCCACGATCCGCCCCGCAGCCAGGTCCTGCCCCGTTTGCAGGTAGGCGTAAATCTCATAGTCAGTGGCGTGCAGCTCTTCGACCGTCTGACCCTCGTGTCGCGCGGCTGCTGCCGCTGCTACGTTGCTGTCGATGGACTCTTGCCAGTACCCCGTTCGGGTAAAGGTATGCGAAGGCATGTGCAGCGCATGCGGCGCATCGGGCGCAATTTCCGAGTAACGCCGCGCCGCCACAAGCGCCCGCCCTGCGAGCGCTGGCACGTCGTAGGCGTGAATAATGTAATGCGCCAGCCCGGGATGCGTCGGTTCCTCCTCGAACAATTTCTCAAGAATCGCTCCCGCCTTGAGCCGCCCGGCGTACGTTTTGTCCGCCGGATCTTCCGAAGCCGCGATTGCCAAGGCGTAGAAAATCTGCGCCTCATGGTCTTCTGAATATTTCGTAGCGACTTCCCCCATCGCGTCACGATAGGCGATCAAGCGTGCTCGCTGCGGCGTGGCCTCGTAGTCGCTGTACAACTTGCCGACCGCCGCAAGATACTCTCGCTCGCGCTCCGTCTTTGCGCCCACGGTCTTGCCGTGCTCCGCGCTCTCACGCCCTAGCTGCAACTGGCTCTTGTCTTTCATTCCCGGTGCGAAAGGATTGCTCCAATCGCTAAGCGCGATTCCCCAGTATGCGATTCCACATGTCGCGTCCTCCCCCAGCACCGCGGTGAATCCTTCTATGGCACGGCTGAACTGGAAGGAATGCAGCAGCGCTACCGCCCGGTTGAATTCCTTCTGCGCCACTTCGTTGCAGGATGTGGCAAAGTGTACCGTCCCCAACTTCTCGCCATTCCCATGCTGATGCTCCTGCGCTCTGCTGCTCGACGCCACCACGGTCAGTAGAATGGCCGCAATGAGTTTCCCTCTCATCATTTCCGCTCCTCCATAACCGGCAAAGTACAAAGCGAAGCACATCTCCGGCTTGCCTAAATGGGCACCGGTCGGGTGTTGACCCGCCAGCCTGAAGGCAACGGATTGGACCTCACTGGCCGCGGATATCGAAGCGTTTGATTAACCCTTTTTCGATTCGAAACATGTGACCGACCATTTTATCCGTGATGAGGTTGCCGTTGAGATCGCGGATGACCTGATGGACTTCTACGATGACCTCTCCCTCGGGGCCATTGGAGAACTCGAACGGCTCGACGTGCGGATCGATCATCGCCCACTGGTGCGTCCAATACTTGCGCACTCCATCGCCTCCGTGGACGTGGCCGCCTTCCATTCCATTTGCCCACATGACGTCCTCGTGCATGGCCGCGAGCACGCTCTCCATGTCGCGAGCGTTGAACCGATCGTAAACGCGCTTCAGAAGTTCAATTGCATCCGACATTGAAATCTCCGTTCATCCTGTCCACGGTGGATGATCCTCGATTTTTGCACGAATCGCTCCTGCACGGTCTGGCCCTTACCGCGTCACCGCTTTTCCGCAACAACCTGACGTTTACCTAAGTCCCGGACGGCTAACCGGAAGCTATCCGGCTTCGACGGCGGGATTAGTCCTGCGAAGTCGGCTTGTACGGAGTGATTTTTGCTAGGAAGACAACATTCTCCAGAAAGCCAGAAGGCAATGGTTCCCTAGACCATTGTAAGTACATTCGCATAAGATCTGACAAGGTGGAGGGTTTCCCATTCGCCCTGACCTGTTCGCACGGACTAATTTTCGTTTGTTTTGTTTGCGCTACGTAGTCCTCAGTTGCGCCGAAACACCCCAAGTTGGAGTCTAAAGTTCAGCAAGTGTCAGCAAGAATTCCCGCCTCCAACCCTGATTGAAACACCTTAATTCTACGCCTCCTGTAGGTGGCAGACGGTGAGTTGGTTCGGAAGATTCGCGAGGGAGCGGAGGAACGGACTTGGATTGTTGAGAACGCGGGAGGCGACTAGTCCCCCTTCGATGGTGACCACGGCTTCCTGAGCTCGTTTGCGCGCAATGGCAGGACTAAGGCCGGCATCGCGGCTCAATTGCGCGAAGGCGTCGATCCAAAACTCCATGGAGCGACGTGCGTGCGCACGTGTGGAGGGGCTGTCCGCGAGTGTCAGCGTATCGAGCAGGCACCACCGCCTGCCGGAATCATAGAACTCACGAAGGCGCCGGGCGATTTTTCGCGCACGATCTCGCGGCTGTCCCTCTTCCGAAGCCGGCTTAAGGACGTATTCCGCAAAATGCCGATCGACCGTCGAGAGGATGGCGTCGACCATCTCCGCTTTGCCGCCCGGGAACCGATGGTAGAGACTGGCCTTCACAAGACCAGTGGCTTTCATGAGGTCTGAATAAGAAGCGCCGTCATAGCCTTTGCGGCGAAAGACATCCGACAAACTCTGAAACAACCTTTCGTCTGATATTTTTGCCGGGCGCATGAAACGGATCTCCTGCCCTTAGATGTCCCACATTTCGTTCGGGTTAGACCGCACGGTCTAATTCTCCTCCGCCTTCGACCTGGTCGCAACATTTTCCGTATCCTTTTGCCGGCAGACGCATCAAATTGTTCATATAGACCATTCGGTCTATTACAACACAAGGAGGAACCCATGGAGGCGGCAATTGCGATCTTGTTAGACCCCAAGAATGGACTGGAAGAGTCGGCTGGGCGCGCATTCAATGCCCTGTCGGCGGCGTACGACTTCAAGCAGCAGGGAGAGGACTGTCACCATCCTGTTTCAGGGCGCGGGAACTCGTTGGATCGGCGAACTGACCAAGGCGGATGATCCGTTCCACGTGCTGCTCGAGACCGTGAAGGACAAAGTGGCCGGAGTGTCTTGCCCCTGCGCAAGCGTGTTCTGCGCCATGGAAACAGCAACGCAGGCGGGCTACGAACTGGTGAAAGACAACCCGGTACCGGGGACTCCAGGGCTACCGAGTCTCCAGAAGCTGACGCGCGAGGGATACACCGTACTTAGTTTTTGAAAGTGCGCACAAACCTACAAACCTGAAACACCAAGAGAATACACGAGGAGATCGAAAAATGATTCGCAGATGGTTACAAATAGCATTGCTTTCGATGGGACTGGCAGTAAGCGCGGCAATTGCAAGCTCGCAGATAAAGGGCGCTGAGACGCTAGATGTGTCGCGTGTGACCTATAACACGACGCAGGTGGATGGCTTGAAGATCTTCTATCGCGAGGCCGGGCCAAAGGACGCACCGACCGTCGTGCTGCTGCACGGCTTCCCCAGTTCGTCCCACATGTTCCGCGAACTGATTCCACGCCTGAGCGACAAATACCATGTGGTGGCGCCGGACTATCCGGGCTACGGCTATAGCGACGCGCCTTCGCCTGAGCAATACGTGTACACGTTCGACCACCTCGCGGATACCGTCGATCACTTCCTTACCCAACGCGGTATCACGAAGTATTCGATTTACATTCAGGACTACGGTTCACCCGTGGGATTCCGGCTGGCGACGCGGAATCCCGAACGCGTCCAGGCGATCATCACGCAGAATGGCAATGCCTATGACGAAGGCCTGTCACCCTTCTGGGCAGAGTATCTGTACCCGTACTGGAAAGACCCCAATCCGACGAATGAAGCCAAGGTGCGGCAGTTGCTTACACTGGACGCGACGAAACTTCAGTACCTGCAGGGTTTCCGAAATCCGGACGATGTGAGTCCAGACTCCTACCTGTGTGATCAGGCCAAGCTGGACCGTCCAGGCAACGACAAAATCCAACTCGCTCTTTTTTACGACTACCGCAACAACCCTCCACTTTATCCGGCGTGGCACAAATACTTGCGCGACAAGAAGCCGGCCGTGTTGGTGGTGTGGGGCAAGAATGATCCGGTATTCGCCCCGGCAGGTGCGCAAGCCTTTCTTAGAGATGTACCGAATGCTGAACTGCGTTTGCTAGACACCGGACATTTCGCGCTGGAAGAAGATGGCGCGGAAATCGCGCAAATCATCCGAGCGTTTCTGGCAAAGAACATTCGTTGAGTAATTCAACGCTGTAGATCAAGGCGGCGCGGCTGAAGTTATATTTCGCGCTGCCGGCTCTGGCGTCGAGGGAAATTACTGCGAGGAACCACAAATGCATGTAAAGGAAATTTGGCGGTATCCCGTGAAATCAATGGCCGGCGAACGTCTCAGCGGCGTCCAAATCGACAAGCTTGGCGTGGCCGGTGACCGCAAGGTGCTCGTGCTCGGACCGAATGGCCGCGTGATTACCTCGAGGACTCACCACAAATTATTGGGCCTGAAAGGCACACTTGGCGCAGACGACGAAGCTCGCATTTCCGGTCACGTTTGGAATAGTTCCGAAGCTCTGGCGCTGGTGCGGGCAGCGGCAGGTCCTGCGGCTGAGATTCGCTTCTACGAGGGCTCGGAGCGTTTCGATGTTTTGCCACTCTTGGTGGCGACCGACGGCGCGATCGAGGCTTTCGGACACGATGGCCGCAGGCTCCGACCAAATATCGTTGTGGGCGGTGTCGAAGGATTGGCCGAGCGCTCATGGCCAGGCAAATGTTTGCGGATCGGAGAGGCGGTGGTTGGCGTCCAGGATCTGCGCGGGCGATGCGTTATGACCACATTTGATCCGGATACGTTGGCACAAGATCATCGCGTGCTGAAAGAAATCGTTAGGAAATTTGGCGGCGAACTCGCGTTGAATTGCTACGTGACCCAAGGCGCTACAATCCACATAGGAGACCGTGTTGAATTGTTCAGCGGACGGGAATGTGAAGCGAGCCGCGCAAGCTGAGAGGAAGCTCTCGCTTTCCAAAGAACGCCTTCGCCAGCGCCATCGCCCGAGGCGTGTGGGCGTTCTGTTCGTGGGTGAGGCACCTCCCGATTCCGGCAGATTTTTCTATCAGGCGGACTCAGGGCTCTACCGAGCAATTCGGGAGGCATTTATCGAAGCGTTTCCCGTGCTCCGCGAACGTTCTTTTCTAGCTTCGTTTCGCAAAATGGCAAAATGGGTTGTTATCTCGTCGATTTGTGCGGAAGTCCAGTCGACCGATGCAACGCCGGGCGCCGCGGCGAAAGCCCGCCGGGATGGCGAGGTTCGTCTTAGCAATACTCTCAAGCAACTTCGCCCCGAAATCGTGGTCACGGTTGTCAGGTCTGTCGCAGACAATGTCGAGCGCTCAGGGAAAAGCACGCTGGTCAGGCTTGCATATTAGGCTGCCTTACCCAGGCTTCTTGGAACCGGACCCGTTACCAATCGGCACCTTTCTTTTCGACATCCAAGTTCAAGTAGATCGACATCTCGCCCCCGCCCGGAACTTCGGACCCCACCATCGCTAAGCCGCTGGGAGTGCGCATTTCAGCGGCGCCGCGTGCCCAGAATTGAGTAAGGGACTGAAGCCCCGTTCAAAAGCACAATCAAGTTCGCGCAGCATTCGAAGATCAGGTCCTATTTCTTGCCGCAACCTCGGTTACCTGGCCGAGGGAACGAAAAGCGCAAAGCTGCTGACGCCTGGCTAGCGATGAGATGGAATCCTTCCGTGTGGGCGTCCTTGGCCAGGGTTTCCAGGTACGTCCTCCCTGTAGCGCGATCCCCGGAGGCCATCTGAATTTCACCTTTGGCTAAGCGCGCTTCATACACAATCCCCGCGAATCGTGCTGCGCTGGCCTCGCCAATCAATCTCTCAAGGTTCCTAATGGATTCGCCAACCGCTGCGAGATTTCCGGATGCCGCCTGAAGGCGTGCCGCGATGATGGCGGAATTCAGTTCGAGCTCACGATTGTGGCTTTCGCTCGCGGCAGCTATCACTTGTTCGACGTATTTGCGAGCCTCTGCAATCCGCCCCTGAGCGAGCAGTGCTTTCGACAAGGAAAGCTCCGCTTCAGCGACATGTAGCTCGGCTTTCTCCGCCTCAAATATTTCAGTCGATTGCCGTGCTGAAGCCACCGCTTCAGCACTCTTACCTTCGTCCAGCAGAAGTTGAGCCAGGTGCAGACGAACTTGAGCCGCTTCGCTGTTGTCGCCAACTTCCTGGAAAATCGCTGTAGCCTCTGCATCATTCCTAGCAGCTCCAGATGCATCCCCTTCCAGTCGTAGCACCTTCGCTACACCAGCAAGGGCTTCTCCTTGCCTTCCACGACTGCCGAGCCGGCGGCAGATCTCAAGCGCTCCCTCGTAGATCTGTTTTGCTTCGTTGAGCTTCCCAAGCGCGAGAGAAACGTCACCGAGGCCGATCTTGGCTAGAGCCTCCCCGTTCTGATCGCCAATCTCGCTATAGGTCGCCAGAGCCTGATCAAATCGCTTGCGCGCGCCTGTCAGGTCACCGAGATAGACAAGTATCCCACCAAGATTGGTATACTCATTGCTGAGGCTGAGCTTGCTCCCCGTCTCGCGGTAGATTTCCATGGCCTCTTCGTAGCGTTTCTTTGCTTTCAAGTAGTTTCCGTGCCTCTCCAGTTCGAGCGCCTCAAGAGTGTTGGTGCGAGCAACTCCTAGGCGGTCATTCGCGGCGATATACAACAGTTTTGCCTCGCGGATGGCTCCCTCAACCATTCCTGGCTTCCCGGAGTTTTCGAACAACCAGGCCTGCTCGCACCGGGTTTTGGCCAACAGCAATGAGGCCTCCGCAACTTGTGCTTTTTCCGCGGCATGTGCCAAGGCCGCTTCCGCTCTCTTTATATCTCCCAATGACCTCGCTGCTTTGTTCTCCGCCAGGTCGATCCGCGGATCTTCTCCGAGCGGTGGAGGAAGTGAATGCAGTGCGGCGATGGTTGCCAGCGCATCTTTCCAATGATTCGCTTTGACTTCGGAGTTTGCCAGCGCCAGACCGTAATCCAGGTTGTCCGGGAAAAAGTCGAAGAGAGCCCGGTGAATTTCAATGGCCTTGTCCCAGTCACGCATGGTCTCACGATAACGGCCTTCCACGAGCAAGCGCTCCGCCCGGGAAAGATTCGAGGACAATTCGAACGCCTTCTTAGCTTCGAGTTTCGCCCTCTCATCATAGCCAAGCTGTTCCCAAGCGTTTGCCAGAGCTGCATGCGAGAGCGCGAAGTCCGGCTCGACTTCCGACGCTTTCTGCAGGCGGTCGCGAGCTGCGAGAGCATCGAAGACTCGGAGATTGGCAAGACCCTCAGAGTAAAACTTGGCGGCTTCACCTTTCGAAGGTAGCGCAATGGCCACCTCCGATGCCTCTTCCCTGGTCACCGCGGGCACTCCAAGTTTTTTCCGCAACTCTTCGCCGGCTCGCGATACCAGGTCGAGAAGATGCGCTTCCGTCCCGGCTTCGGAAAACGCCACAATGGTTTCGCCGCTTCTAGTGTCTTGCAACCGGAGATCCAGCCGGACCTGTCCCTCGGACGTGGGGCCCAAGGTCGCATACGAACCCACGACCACGAAATCGATACCTAAATTCTTACGGATTCGCGTCAAGCTCTCGCGGCTCATACTGTCCACGTCTGGAAGAGCGAGTTCTATCTTCATTCGCGCCACGCTCTCGGCGGAAATGGCGCGCACATGTTCCCCAGCCGTAAGCTCTGTCACCATCCAGTCCGAAAGCGCCGTGGAGAGCCAGGCTTCCTGCGCATTACCTGACAAATTCTTGAATCCCAACACCGCGACCGACTGCCGTAAACTGGCGGAGCTTAAAGTTCCAATGAGACCAGCGGAGGCGCGAATCCGCAGATAGATGACTGCAGGCAGGATGGCCAGCCCGAAGGTGGCAGCCAAAACAAGGAGGTGCCTCCGCCCGAGTCGCGAGCGCAAATTCAGCATTGCAAAGAAAGATGACGAGTGCGTCTCCGCCGGATAAACGGGAGCGGAGATGGCCATTTCGGCTCCCTCGCGTTGGTGATGGACCGGCGCGAGGAAGCGGTAGCCGTGCCCGCGAACGGTTTCCAGAAATTTGGGATTTTCGACCGAATCGTTCAAGGCCTCGCGCAGCTTCCGCACCGCCGTGTTCAAAGCGTCGTCGAACTCCACAAACGTACCGTTCGACCAGAGTTTCTGACGGACTTCCTCCCTGGTGATGAGCTGACCAGGATGCTCCAGTAGAAGTGCAAGAATTCGAAATGGCTGCTCTTGCAGACGAATCCGGTACCCGCTCTTAGCGAGTTTGCCTTCCTCTAGATCAGCCTCGAAGGACCCAAAACGAACAAACCGGCCTTCTGGTTTGCGGTGCTGCATGCGGGATCTCATAAACGTTGGCTAGGGATCTCCTGTCAGGGTTTTAGACAAGAATTGGAGGATTCAGTCAGTTTTACGAGCCTTCGCAGGTGCTGTCAAGGTTGCGCGATGTCATCTGCGCTCTCCTTCGTATCGTATTGAAAAACAAGGTTTTCACTTTAGATGTTCTCTGGCGAGCATGGCAGGTCAGATAGGCGATTAACTGCTTTGCCTACTTAGGGTTGGGTGGTTAGCCATGATTTTGTTGCAATTTGGCAAAGGCTGCAGCAGTTTCTTTCAGCTGCGAACGACACGCTGATGGAATCGGGCGTTTCGAACTGATCAGGAGGGACTATCCAAGTACCTTCTCGTTCTGAACCAAGCTATGGAACAACTGGATCTCATGCTTGGCACTCGGGAGACTAAGCGATAGAAGCACGGCGAATGTCAGGAAAGCTAGATCGTTTGAAGACTGCGCTCCTCGTCGATGACTTGGATATCCTGCGCGGGCTTCAGTGTTCGACCTGCCTCCTGCCATGAAGGAAGGTCTGAGGTTTCCTGATTCCAGTGCACGACAGCGGGCCGCGTCGCACCAGATGAGCGGTTTGGGCATAGCGCTTCCGATATGCACCCGCGCCACGAAGTGCATTCATTGGCGTCTCATCTTTGCAATGTGGATAGACGCCTCGGCATGAGCGGATATCTTGCGACAGACGTCAGAGCAAATGGAGTGCCGGTGGATTCGAGACTTGCGCATCCAAGTGCGAACACATCGATGTGCCAACAAAGCCCGAACTCGATGGTCGGCGCGATTTGAATCGCGCAGCCGCAGTCCGTGCTCTTGTCGTAGAGGATTTCGAACCCTTTCGGCAGTTCATTACATCGACATTAGCAGGAGTGCATAATTTACAGGTCGTTGGTGAAGTGTCTGACGGATTGGCGACGGTTCAGTTGGCCGTGGAACTGCAACCAGATTTGATTCTGCTGGACATCGGACTCCCAACCCTGAATGACTTCGAGGCCGCTCGACAAATTCGCAAAACTGGTCCCGGAATCCAAAATACTCTTCTTGGGTCAGGAATCTTCTGCTGGCGTGGTGCAAGAAGCTCTGAGCATAGGCGCGTTGGGCTACGTTGTGAAAACACGCGCTGGAACCGAGCTACTCGCTGCTGTGGAAGCAGTCATGTCAGGAAAGCGGTTTGTGAGTAGCGCCTAGTCAGCGCTGCTCCCCTAGGGCGCGCGAAGCAAGATGTCGACAAATATGCATCTTTCGAAGACTGTGCTCCTTGTTGATGACTTGGATATCCTGCGCAAGATCGTCCGTGATTTCTTGAAACCCCTGGGCATGGAGGTCCTTGAAACATCAAACGCACCGGACGCAATTCACGCAGCACGCTCCCATCCCGGGACCATCGATCTTTTGCTCACCGATATCGATATGCCCCGGATGTCGGGTTGGGAGTCAGCAAAGCAAATCGGTGCTCTAAGGCCGGGCATTCGAATTCTTTATATGTCGGGTGGGATCAGCCTCCAGGAATGGAAAGACTACAAGGAAAAGCCGGTTGGTACTTACTTCATTCAAAAGCCGTTTCGGTTGGAAGAATTAAAAGCGCTCTTGATGACCATTTTATCGGAATGAGGAATGGCCCATCAGCCTGAAGCCGAGAAGAACGCACGCGGCTTGCGTACTGCACCTCGACCAAATCTCTCAGGCCAAGGCCTGCCATATGCTGTTTGTTGGCTAGGATTTCAGCACCCATCTGGCCGGGCTCCTGGCCAGGTTGCAGAATTCCGCGATCGTAACCGTCGCAAAGACGGATGGTTTCGTCGAGAAAAGTGGGGTGATTGGCTCTTGCTGGGAGAACAAGAAGATCCAGTTCGACATCAATATCGAAGCTGCGGGAAGGGCCCGTCTCAAGATCAGCGCACGCCTGCTGCGCCTGGCCAGAACGTTGATCGGCGACCCTAAAAGGGGACTGCCCATGCTTCATAAGAACGCTTCAGTTCAAGCGAAGGTAACCGAAGCAATTCTTGTGACGAGTCTGCTCGCGCTGCTCTTGGCGACGGCGGGATTTGCTGTCTATGAAGTGGCGGGACTTCGGGCTTCGATGACTAGCGAGCTCGCGACTCTGGCCGACACTCTGGGCGCCAACACGGCAGCCTCTTTGGGCTTCAACGACCCTAAGTCGGCGACTGACATGCTACGGGCATTGAAAAGTGAGCGCCACGTTCTTGCGGCGTTCCTATACGACGCCCAAGGAGCACCGTTTGCTGCTTACAAGCGCAAGGACATCAGTCCCAACTTTAGCGCGCTTCCGGACAAAGAGATGGGCGCCCGGTTCGAGAACGACGTGCTTCGATTTAGCCGGGATGTACAACTCAACGGCGAACGAGTCGGTTCCATCATAATCCTATCGGATTTGGGCCTGCTCAAAGCCCGGATGCGCCAGTACGCGGGCGTCGCACTTGCAGTCCTAATTCTATCGATGGCGACGAGCTTCGTTTTTTCGGCCCGCCTGGTCCGGGCCATCGCCGAGCCGATCGTGCGTCTGTCGACGGTAGCGCGAACTGTTAGGGAGCATGGAGATTATTCGCTACGCGCTCCAGGAGCCGGAGAAGACCAGGTGGGCACCCTGGTCGCTTCGTTCAACGATATGCTTGAGCGCATCCAGGGGCGCGATGGGGCGGTACATCAGATAAACAACCAACTCGAGGCGCGGGTCACGGAACGGACTCGGGAACTCTCACAAGCAAAGGAGGTAGCCGAGGTTGCGAGCAAGAACAAGAGCGAATTCCTCGCGAATATGAGCCATGAGATCCGCACGCCCTTGAACGGCGTCATCGGAATGACTGAATTGGCGCTGGAGACCGAACTCAACGCTGAACAGCGCGAATATCTTCAGACCGTCAAGGTATCGGCCGATTCCCTGCTCACTGTGATCAACGACATCCTGGATTTTTCCAAGATTGAAGCCGGAAAAATCGATATTGAAGCCATCAACTTCAATTTGCGAGATTGCCTCGAAGCCACGCTGAAAACCATGGCACTCAGGACCGATGAGAAGGGTATCGAACTGCTGTGTGAAATCGGCGCCAAAGTTCCCGAAGTTGTCGAGGGCGACTCGAACCGCCTGCGGCAGGTTCTCCTGAACCTCATCGGGAACGCAGTCAAGTTCACGGACAAGGGTGAGATCGCAGTGCGAGTGGAGATCTCTGGCGAGGAAGGAGACCAGCGGATTGTGGAGTTCACAGTATCCGACACCGGCATCGGCATTCCGGCAGAAAAGCAGAAACTCATCTTTGATCCTTTTTCGCAGGCGGATGCTTCGACAACGCGAAAGTACGGAGGAACCGGCCTAGGGCTCACGATTTCGAGACGGCTTGTGGCAATGATGGGGGGTCGCATTTGGGTGGAGAGTAAACCTGGGAAGGGCACGCAATTTCACTTTACCATCCGGCTCAGAACTTCTGAAAAACCTACAGAGGAGGTAATGATCGCTCCTCCTGAGATTTTGCGCGGCGTAAAAACCCTCATTGTCGACGATAACCGCACCAACCGGCTAATTTTGCAAGGCATGCTCAAACATTGGGAGATGACTTCGAAGGCAGCCGAGGGAGGGGACGAAGCGCTCCGGGAATTATCGGCTGCGAAAGAGGCGGGAAATCCATTTGGTCTGATCGTGACGGAAATGCACATGCCGACAATGGATGGGTTCACACTAATCGAGAGAATTCGGCAGCGGCCAGAGCTGTCGGCCACGATGATCATGATGCTTACATCGGCTGGCCATCGCGGCGATGCTATCCGTTGTCAAGAGCTTGGAGTGGCAGCCTATCTGCTGAAGCCTATTCGGCAATCCGAACTGCGAGAGGCAATCGCACGAGTTCTCGGCGCAAGAGAGCAAGAGGGTAAAATTCCATTGGTCACGCGGTTCTCGCTCCACGACGAGCGGGAACCTGGAGCGTCCCTGTCGATTCTTCTTGCCGAAGATAACGCGGTCAACCAGAGACTCGCGACACGCTTACTCGAAAAGCGGGGACACCGCGTCTTCGTGGCGCCAAACGGTCGCGAAGCGCTCGCCGCACTGGCAAAGGAGCACTTTGACGTGGTGCTGATGGACGTGCAAATGCCGGAGATGGACGGCTTCGAAGCCACGGCTGCCATTCGTGAAAACGAAAAAGGGGGAAAGCTGCACCAGCCAATAGTAGCGATGACGGCGCATGCCATGAAAGGTGATGAAGAGCGCTGTTTGGCCGCCGGCATGGACGGTTACTTGAGCAAACCGATCCGGACCCTCGAGTTGGATACCATCCTTGAAAAATTCGTGACGCGCCGCACGCAGGCTCTTCGCAAACAGAGCATGGAAATACGAAGCGAATGACCTGAGACTGCCGCAGTCGCATGCCAGCGACGAACACTTTCTCAGCCAACGCCTCGCGGAGTCAATGACAGGGGTGCAAGCCCGGGTGAGTAGGCCGGCGGGATACGCCGGTCGCCATCCGCTCAGTCATCAGGCACCCAGCGGACTTGTCCCAGGTGAACCACACGCTCCTGGTTTCGATAGTAATTGCTTGCTGTCCTTTGCGAGTACAGGCGTTAATAAGCCGACAAATGCCGGGATGAATTGTGCCGATGCGCGATCCTCTGGTGCAATGCCAAGAGGTCGCACGAAAAACCCCGTGCTCAGAGGAGCTGCAACGGTTTCGCGGACCGTTGCTCCGAAGAAACAGCGTATAGCGCTGGAACCGAATCTGTCGCAAGAGATCTGGAAGTTCTTGTAAATCAGTACGATTGGCTACCAGGTCCGCTGACCTTTCGGGTTGTGGAACGGCTCAGATTTTCATCAGTTGGGACCTCGGGATAACACTGGGATAAGAGAGCCGCCCAATTACTCGCCTGAACCGACAAGCGGATTCTTCCTAACTCCAATGCTGGCAAGAATCTGGCGGAGAGGGGGGATTATATTGCTCCTTTTTCCGCAACTATCTTGTTTTCTGTCACTTCATCCGCAAAACCCGCATTTTCTGTCGTTTACGAACGAGTCTCAGCAGTCTCTTCCGTCTCAGCAGTGCCCTCCAGTCTCTCCGATGGACATCGAAAGTGCCGAAAAAAAGTAACATGAGTAACAAACCTGGAACTCCTTGCTGGTGAGCGGCCAGCGCAAGCTCAGCGGCATCCTTTTCAAAGACTCTTGACAAATCCAAACTTATGACATACAGTGTACGTACATTACAAATGCGAGGTAACTATGGCCGTATCGCATTCTAGAACAATCAGAACTAGGCGCATTAATCTCCGCGCAACAGACCGTCAAGAAAAGCTCATTCGTACTGGGGCCGAAACGACTGGCCTTAGTGTGACGAACTTCATCCTCGATAGCGCCTGTTTGCAGGCGGAACGCGTGCTTGCCGACAAACGCGAGTTCATCGCTTCGCCTAAACAGTGGAAGAGGTTTGTCGAGGCCCTCGACAGACCGGCTCAGATAAAACCAGAGTTAGCTCGCCTTTTTTCCGAAACTGGCATTCTAGAGCGCGAGTCTCAGAAGTGACGAGCAGTTCGCCGACCGAAAATAAAGAACCTCTTTCCGCCATTGAAAAGCTGACGAAGGATCATGACCCTTCATCGTTTGACTGCGGAAAATCGTCTCTTAATGATTGGCTCAGCCGATTTGCCCTCACAAACCAACAGAATGACTCGGCTCGCACCTACGTCCTTCATCGGGCCGGTAAGGTTGTCGGTTATTACTCTCTCTCTGCAGGCTCAGTCCGCAGCGAAGAATCACCTGCACGCATCGCAAAAGGACTCGCAAAGCATCCGATTGGCGTCATTTTGCTTGCGCGCCTTGCGGTTGACCGCACCGAACACGGAGGAGGGCTTGGCAGGACTATGCTGGTTGACGCATTGTCGCGAGCTATGACCGCAGCCGATGCGATCGGGGCTAGGGCGATGTTGGTTCACGCCATCGACGAAGACGCTGTGGCCTTCTACAGAAAATTCGGATTTGAACCCTCACCGCTTGATCCCAAACAACTCATGCTGCTTATGAAGGACCTCCGCGCAACTCTGCAGTCAGTTGGTTTGGGCTAAGATCGTTCATTGAGGAGCGTGGTTTGAAGCGCTTTGAAAGAACGTTCGTGGTGATCGGCATGTTCGCCGCGGAGTTTCTGACTTCTTTCGCTACGTATGGCGTATGGGCCGGTCATGCAATCCAATACCGGAATTCTCAGGTCTTTTCCTCATGAATTTTGGGGTCTTCTCCTCTTGACAACCAGTAGAAGAGGCGTATGTTCCTCTTGGTAGCCAAGTTTATGCCAGACAAGCCGAGTGATCTCGTCCAGGGCACGCTCGATATGCTCATCCTAAAAACGTTGGCGCTGGAGCCTATGCATGGATATGGGATTTCCGTGCGAATCGAACAGATAAGTAAGGGCGTTTTCCGCCTGAATGCGGGCTCGTTATTTCTCGCCATTCAACGACTAGAGAGGGACGGGCTAATCGATGGCGAATGGAAACCCACTGAAAACAACAGGCGGGCAAGGTACTACACTCTGACGGCGAAGGGACGAAAGAGGCTCGACAGCGAAACGCGAGAATGGGGCAGGCAAGTGGCCGCAATCGGCAGAATTTTGGAGGCCTCGTAAGGAGTGGATTATGTCCTTGCTCAGAAATCTTGCAAATGGGCTTCGATCACTGTTCCGAAGGGAGCAGGTCGACCGGGAGTTGGATGAGGAACTTCGCGCCTACCAGGAGATGGCAACGGAAGAAAAGATGAAGCAGGGGATGAGCCCAAAGGATGCCCTTCGCGCTGTGCGCTTGGAGCGAGGCAGTCTGGAAGTTACAAAAGAACTCGTCCGCTCTGCCGGCTGGGAGTCATTTGTGGAGACGTGCTGGCAGGACGTACGGTTTGGACTCCGGACATTGCGCAAGTCTCCCGGCTTCACCACTGTCGCTATCCTCACCCTCGCCCTCGGCATCGGCGCCAACACAGCGATCTTCACCATGACGAACGGACTGATGCTGCGCACTCTCCCGGTGCGAGATCCAGGACGACTCGTAGAACTACTACATCAATATCCCGGCGAGCCTGCGTTCAACGGTTTCTCGTGGGACGCCTACCAGACCATAAGCGACGGCAATCATGTCTTCTCGGACTTGATCGTCGCAGGTATGAACTTTTTCACTATCCGCGCCGATAAGCTCCAGCCGCAGACCGTGTTCGGCGGAGGCGTAGGAGGAACTTTCTTCCAAGCGCTTGGGGTGCGGCCCGCGGTTGGCCGCTTAATCGGGCCCGAAGATGTTCACATGGGCTATCACGACCCGGTAGCCGTCGTGAGCTGGTCATTCTGGAAGTCCCGATTCGATCTGGATCCTGGAGTCATCGGCAAGAAAATTATGATCGGCGACGATCCGGTTACCATCGTCGGCGTGGCGCAACGCGGCTTTTACGGGCTCAGCTACGAAGCGCAGCAAGACATTTGGTGGCCTATATCGCTTGGCCCTTCTCCCGAATTGTCATTCGGACTGTTAGGGCGACTGAAACCGGGCGTTTCCCCGGAACAAGCGAGGGCGGAAATGGCGGTGGTGTTTCAAGCGGTCGTGAACGCTCCCGACGCCGGTCCTTTTATGCGTCAAATGAAACTACGCGTCGAGCCTGCCGGAAACGGCGTTACGACGCCTTTGAGCCAGATGCTCTCGACACAACTGACGGTGCTGATGGCAACGGTGGGGGTGCTGCTTCTCCTCGCGTGCGCGAATTTAGCAGGGCTGCTCTTGGCCCGCGGAGCATCACGCCAGCATGAAATGGCTGTGCGTGCCTGCCTCGGAGCGCCACGGGCTCGCTTGCTGCGCCAAACGCTCACCGAATCGCTGTTGCTGTCGCTGGCCGGATGCGCCGTCGGCATCTTCGTGGCTTACTTCGCAGCTCAGGGGCTGATTCGGGTCTTCGCATCAGGCAGGTTCATCCTGGGGGCGCCGGTGCATTTTGAGGCTCTGACCAACCCAGATGCACACGTGCTGTTGTTCGCCCTGGCGATCGCGCTGCTCACGGGACTGCTGTGCGGAGCGGCACCCGCTATGAGCGCCTCGAAGACGGAACCCGCGACCGCGCTGCAGCGGGTGTCGCGCATCGGAGAATCCAAGTCCCGGCGGCTGTTCGGCAAGGGCCTGGTCGCTTCGCAAGTGGCGCTTTCCCTCGTGCTGATGAGCTCAGCGGCCCTGTTTGTGGAATACCTGTCGCATCTTCGGAACCTGAATCTGGGATTCGAGCGCAATCATCTGCTTCTGGTCACGCTCGATTTCGCGCGCAGTGGCTACAACGCCGCGCAATTCTCACAGCTGTCTCAAGAGTTGGTGATGCGGCTGGACGCCATTCCCGGCGTAAGCTCCGCCACCTTCAGTGCCGTGAGTCCAATGGAGGGCCCTGGAGCGGCGAGCTTCGCATTTGCGGAAGACCATCCTGAAAAGCGGACCCAGGCCTCCGTCAATTATGTTGCCCAGGCCTACTTCGACACGTATGGCACACCGTTTCTCGCCGGTCGCGATTTTTCAGCACGGGACCAGGACGGCTCCCCTGTCGCTATCATTAACGAGACCACAGCTCGCGATTGCTTCGGGGACGAAAACCCCATCGGAAGACACATCACTCTGAGCCACATCACCTTGACGAAAGGCGAAAAGACCTTTGAGGTGATCGGCGTCGTCGGCGACGCCAAATACAACGATCTCCAGCAAGCCGCGCCGCCTACGATCTACGCGAACCTTCTTCAGCAGGGCTACACCGGTTCTGAGCATTCTCAGCTGGCGATCCGCACGAGAATCGACCCCGACGGGGTCGCCAGCGCGGTTCGCCAAATCGAGGCCGACGCATTGAAGGATGTTCCCATCGTTAGGATTATGACGATGAGCGAGCAGATCGATTCGTCTATCGTTCCACAGCGGTTGATTGCCATGCTTTCCGCAGGGTTCGGCGCGCTCGGTGCGCTGCTTGCAGCCATTGGCCTGTACGGCCTACTTGCGTACACGGTCGCGGGGCGCACACATGAGATCGGTGTTCGCATGGCACTCGGTGCAGCACGGACTGACGTTATGCGCATGGTCCTTCGCGACGCCCTGTGGATGGTCTGCGCTGGTTTCGCTAGCGGAGCGCCCCTTGCGTTCTGGGGAAAACGCGTAGCCGCGAGCTTGATCCCCGACCTGCCAGTCGCCAGCCCTCTTCCGATTGTCGTTGCCGCTGCAATCATGATCGCGGTCGGTTTGCTTGCAGCTTACCTGCCCGCGCGCCGCGCCATGTGCGTCGATCCTATGGTGGCCTTGCGTTACGAGTAGTTCGGGCTATTTCGTTCCCCGCGTCTGCCCCGCCGATTCTAACTGCGTTCGGTAAGCTGGCCTTTTTTCTCCCCCGCATTTTCTTGGGCACTGCTTCGGGTCGGGCCGATTTTCGTTTGTTTTGTTAGTATTTCAACGGACACAGTTGTGCAACCAATTGTGCAACCGTTTTTTCACTGATTTCTAATCCGCATCATGCGTTTAAGTGATTTCGGAACCGACAGGTTTTTCTTGCGTTGGTGAGATCCGCGAAAGGCCGCTGAAAAGTAGTGTTCCATATTTATGGCATTGGTGGGAGAATCGGTGTGTGAAAGAACAAGCCATCCGGACGACAGTCGATATCCCCGCGTCCCTTTACCGCAAGCTTAAGGAGCAAGCTGCCGCGCAAGGACGTTCGATCCGCGAATTGATCCTTTTGGGCGTGCGGGTCACTCTCCTCGAGGGCAAGCGTCCCCGTTCCAAGAGGGTCAAGTTTCCCCTCATCGCGTCAGACGGGCCGAAAGTCGATTTGACCAACGAACAGATCTATGAACACATTGAATTTCCTTGACGCCAATGTTTGGCTGGCACTGCTGTGGGGTCGACATATTCATTCCGAAAGGGCGCGGGAGTGGTTTGAGAGGTCCCCAGAAGAGAAGTTCTTTTTCTGCCGATTCACGCAGTTGACAGTACTTCGCCTTCTCACATCGGCAGTCGTGATGGGAAACGACGTGAGAAAAATGCCCGAGGCCTGGGAACTATGGGACAAGGTTTGCGCGGACGACAGGGTCGCTTACCTCTCCGAACCCGAGGCAATAGAGCCTGAGTTCCGCCGGCAGACTAGGCTCAGTAGTTCTTCGCCGAAAGTGTGGGCGGATTCCTATCTTCTGGCATTCGCAACCGTGGCTGGTTTGAAGCTTGTCACATTTGACCGAGCGCTTCGTTCACGAGGCTCCGAGGTGCTCGTTCTTTAGGTCATGAAGTTCGCCGTCGGGCACGCCCGAATTTTGAAGGCCATCGAAAATAACTGAGGCGGTAATTTAATAAATGGTAATCGGAAAAGTGCAACTCCCTCACGCGCTGCTGCATTGCGCAGCCGGTCGTCAAGGGTTGCCAGCGGTAGCCGTTCGCGTCGCGCGAGATCCAAAATAGACCGCGTCATAGCGGACAGCAGTGTCGGCATCACTGTAGTAGTGAGCGTGTCTGCAGAAGCCTGTTGTGCAAGTCTTGTTCTTGCTCCAGAACGCGCCTTGCATTCGGGAT
>Ga0210403_10000523_pt1 | contig 39777 bp, 35 predicted proteins | sample IncBWC19MmetaG_FD_150863 | JGI IMG/M metagenome (GOLD analysis project Ga0210403, IMG submission 150863) | Forest soil microbial communities from Barre Woods Harvard Forest LTER site, Petersham, Massachusetts, United States - Inc-BW-C-19-M | ecosystem: Environmental > Terrestrial > Soil >...
CCACGCTTGAACAGCAGAAGATACGCCACCGAGAGGACCCCGAGGCCGGAAAAGGCCAGCAGTGTGGAGAGAAGCACGGCAAAAACCGCCACCCAGTTTGCCGCGTGCAGCGGAAAGTCGAACAAGATCGCGGCCCACGAAAGATAGACGGCGATACGCAGTGTGGTGGCAGCAAAAGGATAAAATGCCGAACCGATGAGGATGACCGGCAGGGACACTTGCGTGACCAGCAGGGGCTCAAGCGTGCCGGCATCGCGCGCATCCTGCAGGCTGCGGTCAAAGGTGTCCAGGGCGGCATTCAGGTAGTCGAAGAAAACGAATCCGGCGAGCGAGTAGGCGAAATACGATTTCCCCTGGGGAAGTGCTTCGCGAAGCGCAGGTGAATCCACGAACCGCGCCGCATAGTAAAACAACGCGGCGCCAAAGAGCGCTTCGACGGCTTCCAGAATAAACGGACTGCGATACGTGCTGGCGATGCGGAGATCGCGCTGGAAGAAAAGAAAAATGTCGCGGAGGACTCGCATTATTCGGGTGTCGACTCCGCAACGGAATAGAGGTGGCGCCCAGTCAGACGCGCGAACGCTTCTTCCAGGGACGAAGACAAAGTCCTGGCCCGGAGCGCCGTCGGGGTATCGAACGCCAGCAATTTGCCTTCGTCGAGGATGGCCACGCGGTCGGCAAGGAGTTCGATTTCCTGCATGGTGTGCGAGGCAAAGAGCATCGACGTGTCTTTCCGCGCCAGAACTTCCGTTTTCAGGAAATGCCGGAAATCGGCCGCGGCGATGGCGTCGAGGCTGCGCGTCGGTTCATCCATCAGCAGGACCTTGGGCTGGTGAAGCAGCGCGCGGAGCAGGCTGAGGCGTTGGATCGTGCCCGAAGAAAGTACGCGGGCCTGGCGGTCCAGAACGCGACTCAAGCCGAACCGTTCGCCCAGGGTTTCGATGCGGCCGGTGCTGAACTGATCGGAGAGATGGTTCAGGCGGCCAAAAAAGCGGAGATTCTGACGTCCGGTAAGCCGTGCATAAAAGCCGAGATCGCTGCCCGCGTGATAACCGATTTGCCGTCGCGCGGCCGCGGGCTCGCGCGCGGTGTCGTGGCCGGCGAGGGTAGCAGTGCCGCGCGTCGGCAGCAGCAGCGTGGCCAGGATGCGAAGCAAGGTGGTTTTCCCGGCTCCGTTGACCCCAAGCAGCGCGACCGCTTCACCCTGCTTCACTTCGAGAGAAATTCCCCTCAAGGCGGGCGACGTGGGGGACGCAAACGGCTGAAGAAAGGCGCGCCAACCACTAAGCGCCGGAGGAAACCATTTCTCCAGGGAATCGAGGATAATCGCGGGGTCGTACACTCTGGAATTTATAGCGTGTCTCCCCGAGGAAAACAATCCGCGATGGACGCGGCATTCTGCCGGCAGAACATGGCGGATCGCCACAAACCCCGGTAAGATACCCGTGTAAATTCGAAAACCACAGGTCCTGGCTGGAGCCCAGAAATGGTCGAGTTGACAATGCGCGCGGTTGTGCCGGCCCACGTGCTGATCCGGCGCCTCGAAGGGGAGTCCGTGCTGCTGAATCTGGACAGCGAACGCTATTTTGGCCTGGACGCAACGGGCACGCGGATGTGGGAATTGATGACCTCGCAGCCATGTATCGCGTCGGCACTCGAGAAACTTCAGGAAGAATATGAGGTGGACCCTGAGACTCTGCGGGCTCACCTCACCGAACTTTTGGGCAGGCTTGTGGAGAACGGCTTGCTGCAAGTGCTGCCGGCGAATGTGGGAACCACTTCAACGATATAACGCGCTGGAGCCCGCATCCCGGCGGATGTTCCAGCGCGCCGCGATTCTTTTGCCGTGGCTGCGATGGTCGCTGCGCTTGCGGGGCTATAGCAAGACCTTTGCGTCGCTCCACAAGCGTGTTCCTCCCGCGGCGAAGGAAACGGAGAACCGCCCCGGTGAACCCGAAGAAGTGCGGGCCGCATGCCGCATGGTAATCGCCGCGCTGCGTTATTCCCTCCTTCAATATACCTGCCTGGAAGAATCCCTCACCCTCTGGTATCTGCTGCGCAAGCAGGGAATCGCCGCCTACCTGCGAATCGGCGTCCGCAAGGAAAACGAGAAATTCGAAGCGCACGCATGGGTGGAGCACCGCGGCGAGGCATTGAACCAGGACGAGGCGATGCACCGGCACTACGCGGCATTCGAACAGGACCTGCAGGAACCGCCGGCGGAACAGCCATGAGCGGTTTCTTCGGTATAGTGCGCACAGACGGCACGGCCGTGGAGCCGCGATTCCTGGAAACGGTTGCGCAGCGATTGCGTTTTCGCGGGCCGGATGGTGGCCAGGCCTGGGCAAAAGATGGCCTGGGCGTCTGCTTCGCATACATGGAGACCGGGACGCGCCACCAATCCGGCAGCCAGCCTGTACAGCTTGGCGGACGATATACGCTGCTCGGCGACGTGCGTCTGGACGCCCGAAAAGAATTGATCCGCGAGTTGTCGGAGAAAAAACAGGGGGCAATTGAAGATGCCTCGGACGAAGCGCTGTTGCTTCTCGCATGGAACGTGTGGGGAGAGGGAGCGCTGGCCAAATTGTTGGGCGATTTTTCCTTCGCCATCTGGGACGCTTCGCGGCAAATGCTTACTTGCGCACGGGATTTCTGCGGCGCCCGCCCCTTTTTCTATTCCTGGTGTGAAGGTATTTTCTGTTACAGCAATACGCTGCACGTGCTGCGCCTGGCTCCGGGGGTTTCCGACAGTCTGGATGAAACGTACGTGCGGGAATTTCTGCTTACAGGTTTGTGCAGCGATCCCACGCGCACTGTCTGGCGGGATATCCGGCGGTTGCCCGCGGGCCACCGGCTGATTCTGTCCGGCGGGCAAATCCACGTTCAGCGATTCTTGAACTTACCCATCGAAGAGCCGTTGCGGTTCAAGCATTCCTGCCAGTATCTGGAAAACTACAGGGAACTGCTGGGGCAGGCGGTTGGCGACCGGTTGCCGGAAGGGAAAGCCTCGTTTTCGCTGAGCGGAGGCCTCGATTCGGGTTCCGTGTGCGCCACAGCCGCCCGAATTGCAAACGAAACCGGCAATTCCGAGACGCTGAAGGCGTTCACGATCAGCTGGCGGCCGCTGTTTGACGATCCCGAGCCTGAATTTGCGAAGCTCACCGCGAAACACCTCAACCTGGCCCATGAAATTCTGGAAGAGAGTTCAATTCGGCCCAACGAGTGCGGGGCCACGAAGGCGCCAGAGCCCAGTTCCGAACTCTTTCTCGATCGGGATCTCCGTTTCAGACAAATCATTTCGAAACACGCGCGCGTCGTTCTTTCCGGAGACGGCGGCGACGACGTTTTGTCGGGGCAATCCTGGCCGTATCTCAAGTATCTTTATGGTCGCCGCGAATGGGCGGAAATTTTAAGCAGCTTCGGCGGATACCTGGGCTCACACGGCCGTTTTCCTCCTTTGCGCGGAGGATTTCGAAGCAAACTTCGACGCTGGGCCGGCGCAAAAGATAAAGCCCCGGAATTGCCAGCCTGGTTGAACAAAGGATTCGCCGAGCGCGAGCGTGCGGAATCCGAGGCGAGCTTCCGGGAACCACCGCCGCTCGAAAAACACCCGCTCCACCCGGCAGACTATCGCGCCCTGCACGGAGGATATTGGGCCAGTGTTCACGAAACGGAGGACGCAGGCTGCACGGGAGTGCTGCTGGAGACGCGAGCACCCCTGCTCGACCTGCGCATCCTGCGATTTCTCCTGCGCGTGCCTCCCGTCCCATGGTGCATCAACAAAGACCTCTGCCGCCAGGCGATGAAAGGCAGCTTGCCCGACCGAGTGCTGGTACGGCCGAAGGCTCCGCTCATCGAAGACCCGCTCGAACTCTGTTGGCGGAGGGATGGATGGCGACCGAATCCCGAAAGAAATCCTCCGAAAATGATTCATGAATTTGTAGAATGGAACTCCTGGCTCGCAACTTTCGAAGATGCAAAGGGTTACTTTCGATACGAGTGCCTGTATCCGCTCTCCCTTTCGCTCTGGCTGAAAGACATTGAAAAGGATAAGGGGATTCAGTAGAGTGCTAGACGAGGGGCATGAATGAAGCAGCCGACCAAGCGAAGCGCTAAGAAGGTTTATCAACCGCCTAAGCTGCTTGTTTATGGCGATCTCGCGGAAATGACCAAGGCCATCGGAAACAAATTTAAGATCGACGGCGGAGCCAACCCGCGACACCGACGTACCGGACGCTGAACCCCGCCCACAGCGCCGAAGCGGCTAAAAATAGATTCCTTTGAGTTATTCCTACCGAGCTTACGGCCTTGGAATCAACTCTTCCTGCCCCATTGCAGGACTCCACCCAGTTCCCCTGCAACCGGGAGAGCCTGGCTTGGAGTTTCAGGACGGTCCGGAACCTGCCTGGGTCGTGAATTTACGCGCATTGCCCGCCCGCATTCTTTCCCACCGCTCCGAGCCCGCAAGCTCCGCCGATCCCTCCTTTGTTCTTACCGCGCATGGCGGAGCCGAAGGCTATCAACTTTCCTATTCAGACGGGACGCGCTTTGTCGTGGACGGTGCCACGGCCCATATCTGGGGGGAATTTCAGCCTCCGTTGGCGGCCGAAGATATGGCGACCTATTTTCTGGGGCCCGTTCTGGGTTTTGTCCTGCGCCGGCGGAATACTGTTTGCTTGCATGCAAGCGGGGTCGAGATCCAGGGCCATGCCGTGGGCTTCTGTGGGGACGCGGGTTACGGAAAATCCACCACGGCCGCGGCGCTGGCTCTCCGAGGGCTTCCGGTGATTGCGGAGGACATCGTTGTGTTGGAAGAGAGCGGCGGTGGATTCCGTGCGGTGCCCGGATATCCCCGGGTGTGCCTTTGGCCGGAGAGCGTGCGGATGCTCCTTGGCCGGGAGGAAGCTCTGCCGCAATTGACGCCGGTGTGGGGCAAACGTTTTCTCGAGCTGGACGGGCGGCGCGCCAAATTCGCGGCGGCGAAGCTGCCTTTCGGGGTTATCTATCTGTTTGCGCCGCGCAGCGACGACCAGAGCGCTCCGCGCGTTGAAAAAATCAGTCCACGCGAAGCGCTTCTTGAACTGGTGCAAAACACATATATGAACTGGGTTCTGGACCGGGAGCAGCGCGCCGCGGAATTTGACGTCCTCTGCCGGCTGGTTCAGCATGTGCCCGTGCGCCGCATCACGCCACACGCGAAGCCCGAAAAACTCGCGGCCCTTTGCGACCTGATCCTGCGCGACGCCGCGGCGATTCTCTGACATCAGCCGGCTTCCCCACGCCGGTGTAAACTGACAAGCATCTTTTCGGGAGAAACTTTTGACAGCACTCACTCCATTCGGGGCAAAGCCCTTCGAACGTGAATGGAAATTTCTTTGCGCTTGCGCTTCTCCCCTGCCGTCGTCCGGCGGCAATATCCTCGCGCTTGCCGCCAATCTCGATTGGGACTTGGCGCTCGAACTGGCCGAGGAACATAGCGTCATTGGCGTCGTCGCCGAACGGTTGAAAGAGTCCGGGGACGCGGGAATGCCCGTGGACGCCCGCGAGAAATTACAAGCCATGATGCGGACGCAGCAGCTCTTTTCCCTAAGCATGGCCGCTGAACTTTTTCGCATTCTGGACGCGTACGGAAAAGCGGGAATCGAGACAATCCTGGTGAAAGGGCCCGTCGTGTCCTATCTGGCGTATGGCGATCCGGCGGTGCGGAGTTATGTCGATCTGGATCTGCTGGTGCGCGATGCCGCGATCCTTCCTGCCTGCAGAATCCTGACCGCTCTTGGATTCGAGGCGGACGTTCCGGAAGCGGCCATTCTCGCGGGCAAAATCCCGGGTGAATATCTGTTCAAGCGGGCCGGCGCGCAGCAGATTGTCGAACTCCACACCGAGAAGACATTCCGCTACTACCCGCGCCCCATGCGGATTGAGGATTTGTTCGCGAGGCGGAGGCGTGTGATTTTGGAGGGCCGGGAAGTCCCCGCGCTCTGCCTGGAAGACGAACTGGTGCTTAATTGCATCCACGGCGCGAAGCATTTCTGGGAGCGACTGATGTGGCCCGCGGACATCGCCGCGATTGTGGCGCGTCACCCAGAGATTGCCTGGGAGCGCGTAAAACAGGCCGCATGCGACGTGGGGGCGGAGCGAATGGTGCATGTTGGCCTGTTGCTCGCTGAATCGTTGCTTGGCGTCCCGGTGCCCGCGGAGATGGCCGCCGGAACGCATGCGGACGGCACAGCGCGAGAATTGGTGAAGCAGGTGGAGGGTTGGCTGCCCACAGCGGGCTATCTGCCGCCGCCGCTGTACCGACGAGCGATGTTCCGGCTGAAAATGGGCGGGGGCGGGCTGAGCGGCATGGCCTACCTGATGCGATTGTCATTGTCGCCGACCGAGGAAGATTGGGCCGAGGGCCGCGAGGAGCGCGGTTCGCGGGTGTGGGAAGCGATCAAACGGCCGTTCCGCCTGATGCGCAAGTACGGCCAGGACGGCTAAGCGGAGTTGCAGCGCCGAGAGAAGAAAAGAAAGCGATAAAGCAAAAAGGGAGGCCCGGCCGCAAAACTCGCGAGCCGGGCCGTGTCTGCAGTGGAACTAAATGTGGGTGCGTTCGGAAAGGACGTGTTCTTCTTCGTCGTTCTGCTGCGGCAACTCCACCGAGAGTTTGAGCTCGCTCTTGTTGCGAAGAATACCAAGCTGGATGTTTTTCTCTTCATGATGGGTGAGCAACTTTTCGCGCAACTCGCCGGAATTGCGGATTCGGTCGCCATTCATGCTGGTGATTACGTCGCCGACTTTCAAACCGGCCTTGGCTGCGGGGGAGTTCGCAAACACACCGCGCACCAGAACGCCTTCACCATCGGGCGCGCCAAAGTAATTTCCGAATTCGCCTTTCAGAGTTTCCGCGTCAATGCCAAGCAGAGGCCGTCCGGGGGAAACCATTGCGAACGAGCGCAAGTGATCGAACCCGGAGAGATCCGGCATTTCCGGCAGAGTAGGCATCTTAAACGCGAAGGATTTCGGTCCATCGGCGAATACCTTCATGTTGCCGGCTTCATGCTTTCCAACCGTGACCTTCAGGTTCTGGGAGCGGCCGTCGCGCCACACCGTAAGATTCGCAGTGCGGCCCGCGGGAATTTCATGAATCATGCGGCGAAACTGCTCCGTGCCTTCGATCCGCTGGCCGTTGACTTCAAGCACCACGTCATTTTCCTTCAGGCCGGCCTTAGCCGCCGGGCTGTCCGGAACAATCTTTCCAACCAACGCCCCGCGTTCTTCAGGGAGCTTCAGTGATTTTGCTCTTTCGGAGGATACTTCCGAAACGCCTACGCCAAGCCAGCCGCCGCCAGCGCCCATGAAGATCTGAAAATTGTCGTCATCCGAAATCTTGGGGTCGTCAGATTCCTGCACCAGGGTGTTGCCGTCCTCAAGATCGTTCACCATGAAGTAGATCTCGTTATCGAGCGGCTCCACCTGGACTTCCATATCGGGTATCACTTTGACTTGTGCCTGCGAAATTTCCTGCGCCTGCGCTTGAGCCGAGCGCGCAGCTTTCGAAGCTTCTTTTGTCTGACTGGAAGAACCTGGAAGAGCGATGAGTAGGATGCTCAACGCTCCCAAGCCGGGACTTGTCCACATTTGCCGTTGAATCATGAGTATTTCTCCTTCGTCTGTTTAGACGCAGGAGAACTTAAATGGTCGACCGGAGTGCAACGACGCGGATAGCGCCATTCACCGTTCCAAGTCGGATTGGAGCGCCACCCTTGCCCAGCCGCCCCTTCAGGATGCGAGGCTGGATGGCCCCTTCCATAACGAAGGGGAGTTCCGTGGAGAAGCTGCCGTTCATGCAACGCGCTTCGAGGTCCGCCTGAGAGTCGGCGGGAATCGCCAGCAGGACGGAGCCGTTGGTGGTTTCCGCCTGTGTGCCGTGCAGGTCCGCGGGGTGCTTCAGTTCGACGTAAACGTTTCCGTTCGTCGTGCGCGCGTGCAGATTGCCACTGCTCTCATAAACTTCGATGTTGCCGTTGACGGTGTGCAGGTCGCCGAGCGAATCAAGATCTTTCACACGCAGGGTGCCGTTGACCGTGTTGATGTGCTTCAGCAGCGTGTGACGCGGTACATGGACGGTGTACTCGACGGCGACTTCCACGCCCTCTTCCGAGGGATACCGCGTGGAGATGGAAAGGCTGTCGGGACTGGAATTCACGTCGATGGAGACAAGGTCGAGTTTGGATTCCTTGTCGGTGGTGGTCTTCACCGCGCGCACTTCGACTTCATCCTTGTCCCAGCCCTCGATACGCACGGTCCCGTTAATGTTGCTCAGCTCCAAGGTGCCGTCGGACTTCAGGTGATACGTTTGCGAAAATTCGCGCGTGACCCCGAAGCACGCCGGGACGGCAAAAAGGGACACAGCCGACAGAGTCAGACCAATCGAACGGATTGCGGAGCGAAACTTCATACAGCCTCCTTCGCGGACTACCCCGAAACTACCCCCAGGACGACCGACAAATCCGAACCGCCGACCCCAGCCCTACACACTAGCGAAGCTGGAAGTTAAAAGCCAATGTTGATATTACGTCCACCTTGTTGCCGCAAATCCCCGGATTCGCGCGCCATTGACGTAACGCGGTCATCGCCGCTTCCACCAGCGCCGGCTCCCCTTCTATAACTTTTTCCACTTCCAGCGTTCCATCCGTTTTCGCTCGCACTTGCAGCCGCACCACGCCCTGGATTCCGGCGCGCCGCGCCATCTGCGGGTAATCCGGCGGAGGCGAATTGATCAGGCGCTTCTTGAATTCATCCGGCTCTTCACGAACTCCACCCAGGAAGGTCACTTGCAGGCGGCTCTTCCAGGAGCCCCACCAGTCCGCTCCACCGCCAGTGCAAGTCACAGTGCTGGTCGCCGTTTGCGAATTCGCAACGCCGACGCCTGCTGAGGGGTCTTCAAAACCTGGCTGACTCAATTTCTGCGCCAACCGGTGTTTCTGTTCTTCCAGCAGGGATTGCCGTAAAGCGGTCTGCTCATCGACATACTGCAGGCGAATTTTGCCGGCGTTACTTTTCAATTTCAGAATTGCCCCGCCGCCATTCAATGCTCCGGAGGCGCGCACAGGCCCGTCCTCGCGCGCCTCCAGATTCAGTCCAAGAGCCGAATCCGCTTCGATGCGATCCGCACCGCCATTTTCCACGCTGGCCTCGATGGTGGCCGCCAGATTCCGCGGCAGGAAAACGACGATGTCGCCGGTACCGGAAGAAAGCTGCGATGGCCCGGGCAGACGCACGGGATGCGAAGAGTCGCCGGAGTCGGGCGTGATCCATGCCGTGATGGTGCCGTTGCCGGTTGCCGCGCGAACGACGTTCGAAACACGCGTCAGGCAGATACCGCCCCCGCTGGTTTGCACTTCCATCGGGCCGGAAACATACATTACGCGAACGCCACCGCCAGCCGTTTCCGCATGCACCGAGCCATGCACTTCGCCGAAATCGATCTGGCCGCCGCCGGTGCGAACGCCAACCAGCGCGCCCGCCTCGCCAACGGTTATGTTGCCGCCGTCGGTTTCCAGTTGCGCGGTGCCGCGGATGTGAGCGGCGCGAATGTGTCCGCCGCCGGTGCGAATCTTGGCGTTGCCGGCGACGTCGCGGGCCTGGATGAATCCGCCGGCAGTGTAGGCATCCAAATCGCCCGCGATGTCGAGCACGGTGATGTGCCCGCCCTGGGTTTCAATCTTTGCGACGGGAGCGGAATCCAGTTTGGCAAGGTGGTCGACTCCGCCGACGCGGCCGGTGGTGACGTTGCCGCCGTCGGTCACCAGCAGCGCGTGCCCGCCGATATCACCGGTTTCAATGTCGCCGGCACCCGTGTGTACTTCGACCGAAAAATTCGCCGGGACATAAACGGTGAATTGCACCCAGAACTGGGCGTTGCGTCCCGCGATGCTGCGCAGTCTGGGGAGCAGGCCGTTCAAGGAAATCGTGCCGCGAGTCTCGCGGAAATTCAGGACGTAGCGGCTAAAGAGAGTTTGTGAAAGCGGTTCGTGCGCATCCGTCTCCAGGTGAACGGTGTAGCGCACGGCCGGGGGCGCACCGGCGGGCTGGGGCAGAATGTGCACCGAGCCCATGTCCGCAATCAGGGAAAATGTGCGCGCGTCGCCCGCGGGCAATTCCCCGGTGCGATCAGCGGAAAGGTGGGGCGGAACATTCTCCGCTTTGCACACGCGGCAGAAGACGCAGGAAGTGGCCAGGCACAATGCCACTGCGAAGCACGCGGCCATCAGCCACGGCAGAAATCTTCCAGAAACGTTGTCGCGAGAAATCGCTTTCATCGGCTCGACATCTTAATCCAAATCCGTTGCGGCGGGTTACTGGTCGCCACGCGCACTCAGTTGGCGCAGGGCGGCGGCGCTCCGCAGTCGAACGTAGCTGCTGGGGTCGCTGCGTCGCAGATCTTCCAACGTCATGATCACACCCGTCATGGACACTTGATGTGCTTTCCCGTTGGGCATCGCCGGAACCGTGTTTCCGTCCGGCATGGACGGCATTCCCGGCACCATCATCGGCAGGCTATTTCCGTTGCCTGGTTTTTCAAGCGAGTTCACCAGCAAATTGACGGCTTCCACGCGAACTCCCGGATTCGAATCGTGCTTCAGGGTATCGAGCAGCAAGGCCCGCACGGCCTCTTCGGAAGCGGACTCGCGTAACGCCTCCAGCGCTTTCAGGCGAACCGCAGGATTCTGATCCTTGCGCGCCGCGGCCAGCAGCGCCTCACGAACGTCGGAATCTCCCGAGCGCGCCTTTAGCGCTTCCAGACAATCGAGCCGCATGCCGGGATCAAACCGATCGCCGCTCTTGACCACATAGGTGACAACGCGGCGAACGTCGGAATCGTCCAGGCTGCCCGTGAGTTCCACGGGTTGTTCCGCGTTCAATTCCACGCGCACGTTTTGTGCTGCGCTGCCCACGGAGGGCGAGAAATTTATCCCGGCTACCCGTATTTTGGAAAGCTGGTCATCGGTAAGGTGCGGGCCCGGATGCACATTGACCGCTTCATCGAGAGGGTTCACGGCATTGCGCGAAAAATACCATTGGGAAGCCTGCAGGCCGATCAGAAGCCCAAGCGCTACCAGCACCGCGCCACTCCACGCGGGGCGAAGCGCCATCCAACGGCGAAACGCGCCGAAGACCGGCGTTTTTTCCAGGACCGGAGGACGCACCAGATCGTCGAGAGTTTCCGCAAGTTCGCTGCGACATTGCGAAAGCAGCACGCCAGCGGAATCCAAGCGGTCGGCATTCTGGGGGAGGGTAGCAAAAAGGGTCTGCAAATTCTTTTCTTCAGAGAGCTGCGCGCTGCACGAAGCACAAACAGCGAGATGTTGCTGGACCAGTGTCAGTTCACTGGCATCCAGTTCCCCGCAGACATAAAAAACCAGCAGCGGCGCAACCTGCTCGCAGGCATTTTTGAATTCGGCCGACGTCATCGGAGCTCTCCCAACTGGCTGCGGAGCTTCCGAGTGGCCCGGAAGAGCGAATTCTTGACGGTTTCTTCGCTGGTGCCCAGGGCGTCGCCAATGGCGCGCAGTTTCAAGCCCTGATAGTGCTTCATTTCGAAAACAATGCGCTCGCGCGGAGACAGCCGCTCCATCGCGTGGGCCAGTCGCGTCTTTATTTCCTGGCCAATCAGGTGGCGCTCGGGATCGGAGGACGGCCGCTGTTCCTTCTGGCGCTCAAAGAAATCGGTCATGCCTTCTTCATAGTGCGCGGTATGCAATTCGGGGGCTTGGTCTTCAGGGCGTGCCTGGCGGCGGCGGAGGTGGTCGAGGCAAACGTTGGTGACGATGCGATAGAGCCAGGTATAGAAACTGCATTCGAAGCGGAAGCGGTGCAGGTTGCGGTAGACTTTAAGGAAGGCTTCCTGGTAGACGTCGCGAGCGTCCTCGGTGCGCTTCATCAGGTTCAGGGCGAGGCGAAGGACGTCGCGGTCGTAGCGCCGCACCAGTTCCTCAAACGCAAGGCGGTTCCCGGCCTGAGCTTCCTGGACAAGGGCGCGCTCTTCAAGTTGAGTCAAGGAGGTCCCCGATGCCAGCGCGGCACTGGATGTGCCGGACCGGCCGCTATCGTCAGCCAACGCAAAAGCCAAACGGGGTAGAGGCATCGCTTGTTTCTCTCTGCCGACTCTTGTGTAATTTATTGAAACAAGAGACTTTGGTGAATCGGCGGACGGCCAGGCTGCAGGCTACACAACCGATACACTGATTGGACGCTCGAGAGCCTCTTTTGTAAGCAGAGTCTCAAGGACACAAGCTTAACCACCCGGGACCACTCCTTTGGTTCGATGCCCGAAATGCTCCCCAGGTATATACGCTTGTCTAGGCTACTAAGTTCTTTCGAGACCCCATCCGCCAAGCCACCAATGGCCAAGCCAACAGAAGAACCAGCGCCGCCAGAACCAGGTGGCCCTGTGAGCGATAAAACCCATTCCCCTGGCTGACCATCTCCACCGCGCCTCCCAGCAACGCCACGCTTGCGACTACCAGGAAGCATCCCAGCAGATTGAAGCGCACCACCCGCCGGAACCCGAAGACAACGACTCCGAGAATCAGTGCGGAGGTGAGGAGTTGCTTCAGGAAATCACCGGAACTCCCCCAATCGGAAACCAACGAGGCGGCCAGCGCAAGAAAGAGAGCCAGACGCAACCAACGCACACGAAGCTCCGCCCCCAGAAACGCACCTGCCAGGGCCAATGTGCCCGTTATCAGCAACCCTCTAACGATTGCCCCTGCGATTAAGCCGGCCGCCGGATAAAGCGCGTCAAACGATTCGCCAAAATTGGCTGGCAACGCTCGGTGAAGTGTTGGCCACCATGCGTCGGCCGCGCCCAGCAATCGCCGCAAGCCGACTAGAAGACCGGTCCCTCCTACCGCGATGCAGAAGGCGTCGCGATAATATTCCCCAGGCATCCCGAGCCACGTGGGGATTTTCTCAGAGCCGAAGGCGCGCGCCCCGAACGACCACGCCAGGCCGAAGAGGAGCACCATCCCTCCGCCGATGAATGCCGTGATAAGAAAAAGGCCCACGCCGAATGTTGCGAAGAATATTCGCAAAGAGATCGCGGTCGGATACTGCATGATCAGAGTGGGAGTGCCCTTGCCGAGCAGGAATCCGATGAGAAACACCCCGCCGCCCACAAGGCCCCACAGCGTCAAACGGCGCCACGGCACCGTTCCAGCGGGCTGCGAACGCAAGCGCAGGAAATAGAAAACCAGAACGCAGATCGCCAGAGCCAGGAAAAGCCCGTATACCCCGATCGTAAAGAGCGTCCTCGGCAAATTCAGCTCTTCCTGTTTACGGGTAAACCCTTCGGGGATTTTCACGTACGTGCGATAGTTGGCGGGCTCGTCGCCAAGCACCTGCACGTCCATGCGCGCGAACGCATGGTCAGAGGAGTCCTTGGCCCCGGCGCTTTCCGGATCGAGCGGTGCAATCTGCTGCCAGGTTAGCGTGTGGTCGGTGCGGTGGGGGCGTTTGTCGGAATTGGCTTCCACGAGTTTCCAGGCGCCCAGGTCAAACTGCTTTTCCTCGCGCAGGAATTTTTCGGCGATGGCTTGCGCTTCTTCCTTGGGCAAATTCGCGCCGTTCGCCGCTTCCGCCAGTATGTGACGAAAGGCATGTAGCGAACCGTCAGGCTTCAGCACGATCGCAAACTCTTCCGGCTGAGAATCGCGGAAATAGCGCACGCGCCAGAGTGCTCCCGGCACGCTTCCCGCGTAAATGCTGTTGATCTGGCCAATGGAAAGCCTGCGCCGGAGGTATTCGTTCGCCAGCGGATTGGTGGTGTCCACGAATTGCGCGGCACTGTGAAAACTTTTCGGATCGAAGCCGCGCGCGCGCATCACCGCATTCGCGCGGCTGACGGCCATGCGGCTGTTCACGGATAAGTGCAGGTAATCGCCGATTCTCTCGCGTTTAAACGCAAATCCCAGCGACCCGCCCACAATGACGCACAAGGCCAGAAAGCCGATCGTTCCCGTGGTAAGTGGATCGTAACGTCGGGAAGTAAGCTTCGTTTCCGCCACTGCCGCCGGCTGGCGCTCAAGCGAGATCTCTCCCACAGGTTCCGCTTCGTTGAGCAGGTCCTCCACCGCTTCGAAACTTCCGCGCGCAAGATAGGAGATGCCAGACCAGGCCAGCGGCGCAACCGCCGCAAGCCCTACGACGACGCCGGAAATCTTGAAATACAAATTGTCCGACCGGATCAGCAACATGCCGACGAGAGACGCGTCCACCGTGTAATGCCAGATCAGCGTCGCTACGATTCCCCAGCGCAACATCACCACGCCCGCAAGGATGCCGATCAGCCCCACCTCAATGCCGCGGATGTATCCGGGTTCCTGGGGATACGCGCTGTGCAGAAAGCTCCAGAAAAATGCGGGGAGAATCACGGCCAGGACACGTGAGCCGGTCATTTTTTCGAGAAAGGGAATTGCGAACAGGCGGAAGAGAAATTCCTCGCTGGTCGCCGCCATCACGCCAATCGCCACGCCCGCAATCCACGGGAAAGATGTGTTCACCACGTCTGAATAATTCAAATCCTGTGGCGCCCACACGCCGAACTTGCTTCCAATCAGGTAGAACGCCACGATGAAGCCCATGTGTGCGGCCGCCATCGAAATGCCAACCACCGAGGAACTGAAGAATTCCTTCGAACGAATCCCGCGCCTGCTGAATGCCTGATACAAACGCAACCGGGCGGGTTGCGCTGCGCGATACAGTGGTTCCGCTCCGGGCAGCACCAGCGCGACCATGAGGCCGGCGAGCAATGCATCGCGCAATAATTTCGCCAAGCTGGTTGAAAGGAAACTTGAGTAAGCCTGGTGCGTGTCATAGCCTGCGCGGATGGAATTCCAATCATTCGCCTGCATCAAGAAATACAGGATAGCCACCAGCCCGCCGAGCTTCAGCGCGGCACTCCAGGAAGTTTTGTCCTGGCGCATCAGGGAAATCCCCAGCCACAGCGCAGCGCCAAGGAGGAAGCCGAAAGGGATCAGCGCAACCTGGTTATAAAGAACATTGGTCGAGCGCAGGTGTTGATACGAGCGAGCCCACGCTTCCGGAACTTGCAAGAATTCTTGCGCGCTGCCGATCTGGTCGCCCTGGAGACCCACGACCAGCCGGTATGGCGCATCCTTGGCCTTGAAATTCTTTCGCTCCCAGGTGAAGGACCAGTCCAAGCGGTTCGGCCGCGTCTCCGAATTCGCTTCCTCCGGCAGAAAATTCCAATTGTCCAGGCTGGCGCCAACCTTGGTTTGCAGAAACTGCTGAGCTGCGGACAGCGCTTCTTCCCGGCTTAACGATTTCGCGCCGCGCGCTTCTTCGATCTTGTGGCTGTAAGCGGCCACTTTCCCGGCTGGGCTTACCCTCACCTGAAACTCTTCTTCCTGTTGCGGTTTGAAAAAGCGGACTTCCCAGAACCAGATGTTCAGTTCGGAAGACATCAGGCGATTGGCTTCCTGCAGGCCGAGTTCGCGTTCCAGGTAGGTTTTGGCGTTGTCGTTTACCTGGAAAGTGATGGTGGACTGGTAGCCATCCAGATTCTCGCCGAGACTCTGCACGAAATTTATAGCGCGCAACTGCGCTTCGGTGCGCGAGACCTTGAAATCCACCGCGGCTTCCGGGAAGGCGCGGAAGAAATAGCGTTGCGCGAACAGCAGGCCCAGCGCGCCGAAAAAAATCCACAAAATAAGCGCGCGCTTTTCCGACCCTGTTAATCGTGCGTCCGGCAAGGCAGCCTCCTGAGCTTAAACACACTGCGACAGCCCACTCTAACGATACGCATGCCGGTGGCGCAAGTTTCACGAAAAGCGAAGCTTAGGCGGGGATGATATAAAGAAGGAAGGATGCCCATCAGCCTGCAAACCGAAGTGCGCATGGTCAAGGGAGTCGGCCCGAATCGCGCCGAACTCCTTGCCAAGCGCGGCATTCACACCCTTGAAGATCTGCTGAACTACCTGCCGTTTCGTTACGAAGATCGCATCCATTTTTCCAGGATCAAAGATGTCCAACCCGGCGGCACCTACACGCTGCGCGCCCGGGTAATGAGCGGGCAAGCCGTGCGTGGCATGTACGGCCGCGACGCCATCTATCACCTGCTTGTGCAGGACGACAGCGGTTCGCTGCCCTGCAAATTTTTTCACGGCGGCTACCTGGAAGACCGGTTGAAGGCCGGGCAGCAATTGATCCTGCACGGCAAGGTGGAGATCGACAAACTGCGCCCCGCGCGGCGCGAGATGGTAAACCCGCAGATTGAAGTGCTAAGCAGCGAGGAAGTGGATTCGACCGAGATGGGGCGCATCGTGCCGATCTATGAGGCCGTCGGCACGTTCGGCTCGCGGATGATCCGCCGCGCGATTTATAGCACGCTGCAGAATCTGGATTCGAATATCCCCGATGTTTTACCGGCCGCGCTGCGGGAAAAACTGCACTACCCTTCGCGGCGTGAAGCGTTGATCCACACGCATTTCCCTCCGGCCGAGGAATCGCTGGAGGCGCTGAATCTTTTTCGCTCGCCGGCGCAGCAACGGCTGATCTTCGAGGAGTTTTTCCTTTATCAGCTAAGCATGGCGCTGGGTCGTAAGGCACAGCGCAAGGAAAACGCCATCGCGTTTCGCGTACGGGAAGACAAAGTGCGCGAGGCGTTGAAACGCATTCTGCCATTCAAGCCGACGGGGGCGCAAAAACGCGTGCTGGCGGAAATCGCCGCCGACCTGGAAAAACCCGTGCCGATGAACCGATTGTTGCAAGGCGACGTCGGCAGCGGGAAAACGATTGTGGCGATACAGGCGGCGGTAATCGCTATGGAGAACGGTTGTCAGGCCGCGCTGATGGCGCCCACGGAAATACTTGCGGTGCAGCATTTTCTTTCGGCGCGGCGCATTCTGGCGCCCGGCGGATACACGGCGGAGCTCCTGATCAGCGGCTTGAAACCCGCGGAGAAGGCCGCGGCTCGCGAGCGAATTCGAACCGGCGAAGCGCGCCTGGTGATTGGCACGCACGCACTGATCGAGGACGAAGTGGAATTCGCGCGCCTCGGATTCGTGGCCATTGACGAGCAGCACCGCTTCGGCGTGCTGCAACGCAAACGGCTGATGGACAAAGCGGCAAAGACTGGCTTCGCGCCGCATGTGCTGGTGCTGACCGCCACGCCGATTCCACGCACGCTCTCTCTTACTCTTTATGGCGACCTCGACGTTTCCGTTCTGGACGAACTACCTCCGGGACGCACGCCAATTGAGACTCGCATGACCACGGAAAAACATCTTCCCGGCGTCTGGGAATCTTTGCGGCGCGAAGTCGAAGCCGGGCACCAGGGCTACATCGTCTATCCGGTGATCGAGGAATCGAAGCTGGAACTGAAAGCCGCGATGGAAGAATACGAGCGGCTTTCGCGCGACGTTTTTCCAAAATTGAAAGTGGGTCTGCTGCACGGGCGGATGTCCAGCGAAGAAAAAGACGACGTGATGCAGCGATTCCGGCGGAATGAAGTGCAGATTCTGGTGGCGACCACAGTAATCGAAGTTGGCGTGGACGTGCCGAATGCCACGGTGATGGTGATTGAACACGCGGAACGCTTCGGTCTGGCTCAACTGCACCAGCTACGCGGGCGCATCGGCCGCGGCGCACAGAAATCGCATTGCATCCTGGTGGCGCCGGGGCGCATGACTGACGATGCCCGCGCGCGGCTGGAAACGATGGTGCGCACCACGAACGGATTCGAAATTGCCGAAACGGATTTACTGATTCGCGGGCCGGGAGAATTCTTCGGCACGCGGCAATCCGGCGAACTCGGCTTCCATGTGGCGAATCCCTTGCGCGATCGCGAACTGCTGGAGCGCGCAAGAAAAGAGGCGTTTCTGCTGGTTGAGGAACCCGCGCAAAAAGAAACCCTGCAACACATGCTGCGGCTTCTGCCGCCACAATGGCAGCGGCGCTATCATCTGGCACGGATCGGCTAAGGCTCGCCGCTTATGCGTATCATCGCCGGAAAATTTCGTAGCCGTCAGTTGAAAAGCATCAAGGGCATGGCGCTGCGCCCCACCAGCGACAAGCTGCGGGAAACCCTGTTCAATATCCTCGGTGAATTGATAGTCGACGCGCGATTTATGGATTTGTTCGCAGGAACGGGCGCAGTGGGGATCGAAGCGCTCAGCCGCGGCGCGCGCGAAGCGATTTTCGTGGAGAAGCATCCGCCCACGGCAGCGCTCATCAGGAAAAATCTGGAAGCGCTGGACATTCGAAGTGGTGCGCGAGTTGTGGCGTCGGATGCGATGAAGGCTCTTGAGCGTCTCGCCAAAGAACCATCAGCTTCAAATGGCGGCATTAATATTCTTTTCCTCGATCCGCCTTACGCCGAAACGGATCAGTACAAAACCGTGCTCGCATTCTTGGGTGACGCGAATTTGCTTGCTGAAAACGCAGTGGTTATCGCCGAACACCAACGTTCGCTTGACCTTCCCGAAACCTCTGGTAATCTCGAACGAGTCCGAGTGCTGCGTCAGGGCGATGCGGCGCTGACTTTTTATAGGTTTCGTCCCCCCAGTCTGCCGGAGAGGCCCCGCTCCGAGTAAACCTTAGTTCTGCCCAGTTCATCTATTTCAGAGTCCTTCAATGGATCGGAAAAAACGCGCGGCTGCGCCGGGCGCGATACAATCAGAGGTTTATGGGCAAGCGGTACCAGGTCAATCCAAATGATTTACTCGGCCAGGCGGAGCTCTATCCTCCGCATATCGTTTTGCCCGGCACGCTGGAGCCCAAGCTGGACATCGCCTGGGACAGTTTTCACCAGAATTTTTTCAGCAATATCCCGGTATTTTTTCAGCGAACGCGCATGACGGGCGCGGTGCCACTCGTCTACGTCCTTCGCGATTGCCGTGTGGAGCACCCCGCGCCGAGCCGCGCGATCCTGCTGGCCGCGCTTCTCCAGATCCTGTTGCTGCTGATTCCGTGGCCCGATCTGCCATTGTCGGCAAAACACAATTCCGCCTTCGACAATACGCAGCTGACCTGGTCCGGGCCGATTGACGATCTTCCACTGCTGAACATGCCGCGTGCAAAGAAAGCGGCGCCGCGCGCCAAAGCTCCCGCTGAGCCGCCGCCCGCAGAAGGCGCGGATGCATTTCATCCACGCCAGCGAATCTTCACCGATCCTTCGCGTCCGACCCATCCGCGGCAGACCCTGGTGAATCCCGCCGCGCCTCTGGAAGCGCCAAAGATTTTGCCGGACATGCCCAACGTGGTGCATCTGGCTTCGGTGCCCGCGCCGCCCCGGCCGCGCCTGGAGATCAGCGAGCAGACCTTGAGAAAACTTCACCCAAAAGCAAGAAAGACGGTGGCGACAACGGAGGTGCCTTCGCAGGATCTGCCGAATCTGGAGCAGCGGCCCGCGGAAGTCAGTTTGATGGCCCAGCAAAACGGCCCCGCAAAACCGAAGCTTGAAATTAACGCGGGTTCCACGCCGCGGCTTGGCGCGCATAAGCAGGATGGCGAACTGGCCGCCGCGCCGGAAGTTGCGCCCTCAGCGTCAAACGCGCCGGCGGGCTCGACAGGGACGCTGATCGCTCTCTCTGCTTCTCCGGCGCCGCCCGCACCTGTGGTTCCCGTGCCCGACGGAAATTTGTCGGCGCGCGTGGCGATTTCTCCTGAGGGCAAAAAATCCGGCGTGCCGGGTGGCTCGGCCGCACCCTCCGCCTCGAATGGCGGGACTGCGGAGATGGCCAGCAACACCGCTGGTGGCTCGAATGCAACCGGCATCGTGATCAGCGGCGGAAATCCAAAACCCAACTCGAGCGCGTCGGGACTTGGCGGAGTCGGCAAATTCAGCATGGCCAAGCCGCAGGCATACATCAAGCGGCCCGACCCGAACGCGGCTGTGGAAGATGAGCCGGTGCGGACGGGGCCGCCGAATTTTGCCTTGCTGCCTCCGGGCTCGCCCCCGGAGCAGATTTTTTCGCGGCGGCGCGTGTACGCGATGAATGTCAATATGCCCAACTTCAACAGCGCCACAGGCAGCTGGATCATTCATTTTTCGGAGCTGCATCTTTCGGGAACCGCAAGCCACGCGGGCAACGTTGCCGCGCCTGTCCCCGTGCACAAGGTGGATCCCAAGTATCCCTCAACAATGGTTGAGGAGCGCATCGAAGGGGAAGTGATTCTCTACGGTGTGATCCGCCAGAACGGAACAGTGGACAGCATTCAACTGGTGCGCGGCGTGGATGAACGCCTGAATGCCAACGCAATGGACGCCTTCAAGAAGTGGAAGTTCGAACCAGCCACGCGCGAAGGGCAACCCGTCGACCTCGAAGCCATCGTGCACATTCCATTTCACGCCCCGCCCCGCCAGTAACGACCACGCACCATCCCAGGTTTTGTAGCGGCCGCCTTCCAAGGCGGGCCCTCTTCCTCATGTAGTGGCCGAACTTCAGATCGGCCCAGGGAAATACAGGCTAGAAAGTCACTTCCTGCAATTTCACTAAAGTATAAAGCGTGTGATTCACAGGCACCGGCACGCCCAACTCCCCACCGAGCCGTGCGATGTAGCCGTTTAGCGAATCGATCTCCGTTCGCTTGCTGCGTGCCATGTCCTGCGCCGTGGAAGAGCGCGTACCGCTCATCTGCTTGCCAATCAGTAAAGCTCCGGCAATCGCTGCTTGCGGATCCTCAAGTCCCGGAGGATGGATGCCTTTTTTCTTCGCGACGGCCAGCACCTCGTAGACAACCGCTTCCACCACGCGCTTGGCGTCGTCGCTGGCGATGATCTCGCCGTAGGTGACGCGGCCCAGGCCAGAGACCGCGTTCAGTGCGCAGTTCCACACCAGCTTGGTCCACAATTCGCCCTCAATGTTGTCCGAAACGCGGCAGGGAAGCTTGGCGCGCGAGAAGAAGTCCGCGGTCGCGTCCACTCTGGGCGAGTGCGGCCCGATGACCAGATCGCCGCGGCCGAGGTGCTTCACGGTTCCGGGTTCGGGTGCCGACGCAGCTACGTAAACTACAGTAGAGACCGCTTCGATGCCCGAAGCTTTCCGAATTTCTTCCGCATTGTTGACCCCGTTCTGCAGGCTCAGAACAACGGTGGACGGTGAAATATATTTTGCGAGTTCCTTCGACACGGATGCAGTGTCGGTGGTTTTCACGCAGAGCAGCACATAGTCCGCGCCGTCTGTAGCGGATAGTTCGGTGGACGCCGCGGGGTGCACCGTTTCCTGAAACTGCTTGGTGTCCAGGAACAATCCCGTCTTCCGCACCGTTTCCACAAACGCCGGCCGTCCGATCATGGTCACGGGAACACCGGAACGAGCCAGAAGCCCGCCGAAATAGCCGCCGACCGCACCCGCGCCAACCACAGCAACTTTCGGCCAATTGTTTTCATTTGTCATTTTGGAATTGTCCTGCAATTCGGATTCATCGGAATCGCGGAAGGGTACATCAAAAGTGGTTGCGCAATTCGCGGAACGCCGGCAGGATCACCAGCTTCCCCGTACCCGCCACCACTGGTTCGTGTTCCAGTTGCCAGGTATTCACATGCGGGATGTAAACGGCGTTCAGCCCGGCTTGCATCGCCGGGTTGATGTCGCTGCGCGGGCTGTTGCCGATCATCCAGCCCTGGGTCTTCACAATTTTGTGTTTGTTCACTAACACCTGGTAGGTCTTGGAATCTTTTTCGCCGACGATTTCGATGGCTTCAAAAAATCCCTGCAGGCCGGAGCGCTCCACCTTCGCGGCTTGCTCCGCCGACTCGCCTTTCGTAAATAAAATAAGTCTGTGGCGCGCCGTCAGGTAGGCCAGCGTTTCCGGCACGCCATCCAGAATTTTCGGCGGCGTGCGTTCCAGCTCAACAACGCGCACGTGAATCTGCGCCAACGTTTCCCGTTTGGCCATCTGGTCAGCCAGCTTCAGATACGTTTCTTCCAGGGAGCGGCCGAAGCTGCGCACGCCGTAGCCGTACTGGCGGATATTCTTGCGCTCGGTTTCGTTCAAGATATGGCGGATGTAGGCGCGGCTATACCCGCAGGGCTCCACCAAGGTGATGAAATCCTCGATGAGCTTTTCGAAGAAAACATTGTTTTCCCACAGCGTGTCGTCTGCATCAATCAGCAGTGTGTTGCGTTTCATAAGCTCGAAGGGTCAGCTTGTTACGCGATTCCCCTACAAATGCGAAATCCTAGTGTAACAGTCCCAGCGCGTTCAGTGCGATCACGCGCGCGGCTTCGGGATGGGTCATCGCTCGCGCGGCCAGTTTCATCGCGCGAAGCTTTTCCGGTTGGTCTACGAGCGTGGCGATTTTCCACGCCGCCGCCGGAAGATTGTTGCAGCGGATTGCGGCCCCGGCTTCCAGCAGATGATCGGCGTTGCGCTCTTCCTGGCCGGGAATCGGCTCGACGAGCGCCATCGGCAGTTCGCGCGCCAGAGCCTCCGATGTAGTCAAGCCGCCGGCCTTGCCGATCAGCAGGTCCGCGGCCGCCATGTATTGATCCATTTCGATTGTGAAACCAACGGGTACCAGACGCGACTGGCCCGACGGCGTTTTTCCGGCGCCTTTTGCAAGTTCGTCGAGTTTTTTCTTCAGTGGTTCTGATTTACCAGCGATGGCTACAATCTGCCACGGCCGCTGCAGTGCCAGCAAATCTTTCACAAGTTGCTCCAGCGGGCCAACTCCGTAACCTCCCGCGGATAGAAGCAACATCGGCTCGCTCGCTGTCAGCCCCAGTTTCTTGCGTGCGTCGCCGGCGCTCACTGGTTTTTCGAAGAGCGGATCAATGGGAATTCCTGTGACGTGCAGCTTTTCTCGAGGCACACCGATATTTGCCAGGTATTCGAGCGACTCCTGCATCGCCACGTAGTAACGGTCCACCGTGCGGCACAGCCACATGGCGTGAACATCGTAATCCGTCACCACAATCGCGTGGCGCGCCTGCAATTTCTTTTTCGCGATTAGCCACGCCAGAATTTCCGCGGGCAGAAAATGCGTGGCCACGCACAGGTCCGGCTGGATTTCCTTCAGCAGCCGAATCATCGGTTGCGTGTTCAGGCGGTCCATCGCCAGGCGCTGGCGGGGGTGCCGCCACGGCTTATCAGTCTGCTCGTACAGCAGGCCCATCAGCTCCGGCGCGCGGCGCACCATGCGGATGTAGGCTTTGTCGTAAAGGCGCTGAAACAGTTTGCTGACGTACTGGAGCGCGTCAATGTGCTCCACTTCGCAATCGCCCTGCGCGCGGAAGGCTTTTTCGAGGGCCTGCGCGGCCCGCACATGGCCCGCACCGGAGGAAGCGGAGAGGATCAAAACGCGAGGCTTGTGGCTAAGCGAGAGGGAAAGGCTCATCCAGCGGCGCCGTCAGGCCGTCTTCCGCTGCCCATTTGCCAGCTTGTCCAGGATGCCGCCGGCGATTTTCTGCAGTTCGCCGAAGCGCGTCAGATATTCCTGGAAGTCATGGTTCAGCAGCTGCGCGTCCTGAGGCCCCAGCTGGTTGCGCAGGATCATGTCGCGCAGCTTCACAGGATGCGGCAGCACCGCCTCTTCCTTCAATTCTTCCAAAGCAATTTCCGGGTTGTAATGATACATAAAGCCCCCAAGGCTTCTTCGCCCATCACTACAATACGCCTAGCCCCTATTCTACGCGCAAACTGAGCGGCGAATCACACCCGGAAATCTCCGACAGGCCACACCCGCTTCCGTTGTTCAGGGGAGCGCGAGTCGGGAATTTCGATCCGCTGATATCAGAATGAGGCTCAGAGTGCACAATCAACAATAGCGAGATTGCGGAGCAGCGGATTCAAGAACTGCCGCGGCGCACAAGGGGAATTCTTTAACCGCATCATCACAGATTTAAGTGCTGGCGCTACTGAAAGTGCGTCGAACTGGTTTTCGCCTCGCCTAGGTCTACGCAAGCGGTTTGCGTCCAATCGGCGAGTTGGTCGTCCAGAGCCTTGATATCCACAGCCAGGCTGGTGTGCATCGGGTTATTCAAAAACAGCTTGAAGAGCAACTTCCGCTTGTTTTTCAATTCCTCACGGATCTTGATCGGAGTGTTCTCAGTCGCCTTCATGGGGATACCTCCTCAAGTCGCAGCGCAAAAAGTGCAGAGTTTCCACTCTACAAACTGCTTGACCGAAGCCAGTTTTGTGAATCCAGAGCTACAGCATGGCGGTTACGAGCGCCTTATACAGTTCACTATTAGACATTGCTGAAAATAGGGCCCGAGGAGAAATAATGCCGGCGCGTGTCCGAAGCGCAGGCAACTTTCACCAGGCTGGCTGATGGGGGCAGATTGTTGCTGAAAAGGAAACGCGGAACTACGCGGCGGAGGCGCGCGCGGGGATGAATTCGTATTTTTCGATCTTGGCGGCGATGCCGGTTTTCCCCTGGTCCTCGGCTTGCACGCGCACAATGTGGCCGTGGCAGCGGATGTTCACGTCGCCCGCGGAAATAATCTGCTGGGGAAGCGTCAAAATAAAATCGATCTCGCTGCCCTTTTCGAAGGGCGCTTCTACAATAAAATACAGGCCTCGATAGCTGACGTCGCGCGTGTTGGCCTTGAGCTCCGGGCCGTTCGCATCGTTCACAAGCACGCGAACTGGCAAATTCATAGAGAAACGCCGGGCTTCACGCCGGTCGGAAAGATCGCTCATTCAGCCCCCTGGATTGCCGAACGTGGCGAAATTAGCATTGCGAACAGTAAACTGCAATGCGAAAGTGCCACAATTTAGCACTAGTACGAGCAAATGGCGTAGTGGGCGGCCTAGAACTAGGACCATCCCGGGATTCGGAAGAAAGTTCCAATTCGGTTAAACTTTTGTTGATTAGTTCTCAAATGCAGACTCTTCACAATTCACAAAATCTGTTCCTGGAAGGCCCCGCCGGCCGTCTGGAGGCGATCCTCTGGACGCCCTCCCGCTCGGATTCCCCCTCGCTGGCAGCGGTCGTTTGCCATCCCCACCCGCTCTTTGGCGGCACCATGCACAACAAGGTGGTTTATAACGCGGCAAAAACCCTTGACGCCCTGGGAATTCCAGTGCTCCGTTTCAATTTTCGCGGTGCAGGTCTGAGCGCGGGTGAGCACGACAAAGGACGCGGCGAGCAGGGCGACGTGCAGGCGGCGCTCGACTATCTCGCTGCACAATTTCCGGGCATCCCGCTGTTGCTGGCAGGCTTTAGCTTTGGAAGTGTTGTGGGTCTTCGCGTAGGCTGCCGCGATACGCGCGTTGGCGAATTGATCGGCATCGGCATTCCGGTGAACAGTAGCGACTTTTCTTTTCTGGCGGATTGCCTCAAGCCGAAACTTTTTGTTCACGGCGCCAACGATCAGTTCGGCGCGCGAACGAAGGTGGAGGAAGTGATAGCGTCGCTCCAGGGAGAGAAACGCTTGGTTGTCGTGGAAGACGCAGACCATTTTTTTGCGGGGCACCTTGAAGAATTCAACGCCGCCATCGCCGCGTGGCTGACCAAACGGCATCCCTCGCTGGGGTCAACTTAAGCCGACTCGCCGCGCTCAAACAATTTGCTGAACTCATTGATGCCCGCTGGCTTCACGCCGACTAGCTTCGCGTTCGCTTCCACATGCGCGGCGCGCGACATTCCCACCAGCGCCGTCGCTATCCCCGGCGAAGAACGCGCAAACTGCAGCGCCCGTTCCAGGTCGTTGTGCAACCCTAGCGCTTCCGCAACGAACCCCGGCAAGTTCTGCGACAGTTGGCCCTGCAGCAACGAAGCGCTTGCTACCAGCGTAATGCCCAAGTCGCCGGCTGCTTCCATCATCGTGCGCGTCACGCCATCTACTGTCTGATTGCCCAGTGTCAGGGCTTCCGTCATCGCCAAGTTGTATGGCAGTTGCACGAAACGGAAATGGTGCGAGGGACCGGCAATGTCCTGTGCGATTTTCACAAGTTCCCATAAGAAAAGGGAATCGGCTGCCTTCGCTTCCTGCCGAAAACCGTTCCAGGTGGCCGTGCCATAAAACTGAATTTTTCCAGCCTTCACCGCCGATTCCAGAAACTCAAATGCCTGGCGCACGCGAGTCAGAAATTCCGGCCGCGGCACTTCGCTGAGTTGCGTTTCCGGATTGTGCAGGTAAAAGACGTCAATGCAACCGACACCCAGATTTTTCAAGCTGCGGTTCAACTGATTTTCCAGAAACCGCGTGGCCATGCAATGGCACCCCGCGGCCACTTCTTTAGCTGTGAACACGCCGCGCTGGATGTATTCGTCAAAAAAATAGCGATTGGCGTCGGCGGGCATGGCGCCATCTGGCGTCAGGTAGCCGGCCTTCGTGCACACGACAAATTCGTCTCGCGATATCCCTTTGTTCGCCAGCACTTTCAGCGCGGTCCCCACGTTTCGCTCGCTGCGCTGGAAGCGGTAATTGATCGCCGTATCAAATACATTGAATCCGGCAAGGCCTGCCTCCACAAGCGCTGCCGCGTAGCTCGCGTCGGTCGCATCGTTCGGTTGGCCAAGGTATGTGCCAACACCCAGCGAAGAAACTGTCAGCCCTTGCGCCTTTCGAAAATGCCCTTCGGCGGCGATCTCTTTAAATTTGTCGGCGTAGCGTTGCGTGCCTTCTGCCGTTGCACCCTGACTCATCGAATTGTCCCCTCTTCTCTGTGACCCTGCGCTCTTCCTCTGTGCACTCCGTGAGAAGCCTTCTCTTTGCCTTTTTGATTGTCCCTCTATTTGCTCAATTCGTTGGCCTCTTCTTTCGGCGGAGCCAGCAGGCGCGAACAACCCCGCAGTATCCGCCGGTACGGCCAATCCTTCTCACGAAAGAAAATTTCGCCCTCGCGCGGGTTGCTGTAAAACCACCGCGCCACCAGCCGCAGATGCTCGCCAAGTTCCGTCGCGGATTGCCGCGGAGTTCCCGCGGCGGGCGGCGCGCTCATCATCGCTTCCAGGTAATCACGCACCGCTTCCTCGGCGGAACGCGGCTGACTGGTGTCTCCAAATCGCAGCGCAAATGGCGCCGCCAACCGGCCTCCGCGCAGCCCAAAGATCCCGATCGTCTGCTCTTCGGCCATGCGTTGCAGAATCACGGCGTCCAGATCCTGCACCCGCCGCGCCACCTCCGGCCCTGCCCGCAGCGCGTCGTCCAATTTCTCCAGCTTCTTGTGAATTGCCGCCGCCCGCTCGAAATCGAGATCCTCGCTAGCCCGTTCCCGTTCCTGCTCAAAATTGGCGCGCAGCGACGCGCCCCCAGATTCCAGAAATCCCACCAGACGATTTACTTCTACGTCGTACTCTTCCTTCGTGCATCCCGCAAAGCACGGCGCCAGGCACATCTTCATTTCAGAGTACAGGCAGCCGGGAAACGTGGGGTCGCGCCGTATCTTGATCTGGCAGCGCCGCACCTTGAAAAAGTCCAGAACGCTGTCGGCATAAACCTGCGCGGAACGGCGGGAAGCAAACGGGCCATAGTAAATTCCCCCGCTCGGCACGCCCTGCTCGTTCACCGCAATGTGCCGCGTCACGTAACATCGCGGGTAGGCGTTCTTCAGGTTGATCTTCAGCACCGGTGATGCGCGCAGGCGCATCATGTCGCGGTAGCGCTTCGGAAAAAATCTCCGCGCGATTTGATAGTAGGTGAGTGATTGCTCGAATGCCGAATTTGTGACGCGATACCGCGCCAGCCGGGCGAAATCCCTCAAGTTCAACCGTTTGCTGGTGGGATCGAGCGGACCGAGAAGCCGCTGAAGTCGCCTTCGCAAATTCGCAGTGCGGATAAGATGCGGCTCAGCCTTCTCCTGCCGCGCCTCGATCAGGCAAACCGCCGGCCGCTCCGGCAACAGAGAGAAAAACTCCTCGTCGTTTTCAGGTTTGAATTCAAGCCCCGCGTCAAGTTCCAGCACCCCGTCAGGATACTACGGAGCGTTTTCCGCTGCCGCTTCCTCCCCCGAATCATTGTAGGGGCCGGGCTCGCCCGGCCCGCTCTTCGATTGCCTCAGTGAGCATCAATTGCCCCCAGCCGCGGCGGGCGGAGCAAGCTCCGCCCCTACAGATTGCTTGGGCGAAACCGTCAGAGGGTGTTAGTTACGACTTCAGCAGCCAACCCGCAATCACCAGCCGCTGAATCTCGCTGGTGCCTTCGTAAATCTCCGTGATGCGCGCGTCGCGATACGCCCGCTCAACGGGATATTCCTTGCTGTAACCATATCCGCCATGAATCTGAATCGCCTTGTGCGCCACCCGCGTGGACATCTCGCTCGCAAAAAGTTTCGCGGTCGCCGCTTCCTGGCTGAACCGCCCGCCCGAATCCTGCTTCCAAGCAGCTTTGCGCACCAGGAGCCGCGCGGCGTCAATCTCCGTGGCCATGTCGGCCAGCATGAACTGAATCGCCTGAAACTGCGCGATGGGATGCCCGAACGCCATGCGCTCCTGCGACCACTTCAGCGCCGCCTCAAACGCGCCTTGCGCGATGCCGACAGCCTGCGACGCAATCCCGATGCGCCCGCCGTCGAGCGTGGAAAGCGCAACCTTGTAGCCTTCGCCTTCATTTCCGATCCGGTTGCCCACGGGGACCACGCAATCGGTGAACACAAGCTCGCTGCAAGCCGTCGCGTTGATGCCAAGTTTTTTCTCTTCCTTGCCGACCTTGAATCCCGGCGTGCCCTTTTCCACCACGATGGCGGTAATTCCTTTTTCGCCTTTCGCTGGCTCGGTGTTCGTGTAAACGATCGCCGCATCGGCCACTCCGCCGTTGGTGATCCACGCCTTGGTGCCGTTGATGACGTACGTGTCGCCCTTCTTCACGGCCTTCGTCTGCAGCGCCGCGGCGTTCGACCCGGCCTGCGGCTCCGTCAGCGCATAGCAGCCGATTTTTTCGCCGCGCGTGAAGGGAAGCAGGAACTTCTTCTTCTGCTCGTCGGTGCCATAGCGATGAATCGGATCGCAGAATAACGAATTCTGCACGCTCAGTATCACCCCGGTGGAGGCGCAACAGCGCGAAATTTCTTCGATGACGATGGTATACGCGATGTGGTCGAACCCCGCCCCGCCCTCAGCCTCAGGAAACGCGACGCCCGTCAGTCCCAATTCCGCCGCCTTGTTGAATAGCGCCCGAGGAAACTCTCCTGTCTCGTCATTGTGCTTCGCCAGCGGCCGCACTTCTGACTCCGCAAACTCCCGCACGCTCTTCTGCAGCAGTTTTTGTTCTTCCGTAAGTTCCAGATTCAAAGGGATTCTCCGGCACGGTCCAAACGCAATTTTGAATAACGATTTTAGCCCGAGCGACAGCGCCTTGTCACATTTTGAGTGCGAAAGCGTAGCTTTCGCTTTTGCGGACTAAGCCCCAAAAACAAAGCAATGTTTGGGCGATGCAGCCGCCGGCGTAAAGCGTGAGCTCCGCTCCCGCACTCAATATTTACGCCTTCAAGGCTTTGCTGAGGCGATCGTACGTGGTTTTCAATTCTTCCGGATGCACGCGGGTTTCGCCCGTGACGGTCATGAAATTCGAATCGCCGATCCACCGCGGCAGCATGTGCAAGTGAAGGTGACCCGCGACGCCGGCGCCCGCGGCTCGTCCCAAATTCATCCCCAGGTTCATTCCATCCGGCTTGTAATCCGCGCGGAAGATGGACTCGATGCGTTGCGCGAGTTCCATCATCTCGGCCAGCGCGCCGGGTTCGCACAATTGAAGTTCCGCCACATGCGCATACGGCACGATCATGACGTGGCCAGAGGTGTAGGGAAACCGGTTGAGGATGACGAAGGATTTCTTCGCGCGATGCACGATCAGTGTCTCGGCGTCCTGGTTCCGCTTCACCGCGTCGCAAAAGATGCATTCCGGCTGCTGGCCCGCCGCCGCTTGCGCCATGTACTGGTAACGCCAGGGAGTCCAGAGATAGTCCATCGAATGGCACCGCCGTGTGGATTGTGCGCTTGTCAGGATAGCGTAATTGAGGAGAAGACGGTTATCAGTAATCGGTAAGACGGAACGCGGCGCAACCGTGGAGCGCGTTTATTTTGAGTGCGACGGCAAAGCCGTCGCTTTTGCGGTTTCGGCCGCATCGCCCAAATTAACCTGCGCCTATATCGTTGCGCCCAATAGCGGAAGCTGCGCTTCCGCACTCAAAACAAAAACGCCCCACTAATCCGGGGCGTCGCCACTCTCTCAAATCAAATGTACTTCAGCTCACGACGGCGCGGCCTCACTCTGCGCGGCGCTCGCCGACGTATTCACAAAATCCTTCAATTCCTTGCTGGGCTTAAAGAATGGAATCTTCTTCGCCGGAACATCCACTTTCTCTCCCGTTTTCGGGTTGCGCCCAATGCGGCCCCGCCGCTGCCGAGTGCGAAAGCTGCCGAACCCGCGAATTTCGATCTTGTCGCCCTTCTGCAGCGCGTCAATGATGCTCTCGAAAATCGTTTCCACGATCGTTTCCGACTCTTTGCGCGGAAGCTCCGTCACCCGGAGCACTTCCTCGATCAAATCGGCCTTCGTGAGCGTCGGTTGCTTTGTCATCGGTCTATGCCTCTTTAATCGGAAACCACTCGTGCCGCACAACTCTCTGGGGCGAGGCGACTTAGAGGAACATCCCTTGCCCGGATGTCCCTCTTCCTATCATTAAAATGACCCGCAGGTAAATGAATTTATCTGATGAACCGGCTGGGCAAAAGAAATCTTCCCGGCGGCTACCTCGAAGCAAGTTTCTGCTTCAAGGCATCGCCGATCGTGGCCGTCGCCGAAGACTTCGACGACTTGTACTGCTCGATCTCCTTGCGCTCGATCTGCCGCACGGCCGCGCGGTAGCTCAAACCGATGCGCCGCGTCTCCGAGCTGATCTTGATGATCTTGAAATCGTATTCCTTGCCGGGTTCCAGCGGGCCGGCGCTCTTCAGCGGTCCCGTGGACGGCCGGAAATTGCCGACGCCCTCGTCGCGGCGCTTGCGCTCCTCGATTTCGGTGTTGTGGCAAAGCCCTTCGATGTTTTCGCCGAACTCCACGAACGCGCCGAACGTGGCGATGCGCGAAACCTTGCCGCGCACGATGTCGCCCACTTTGTGCTGCTTGAACCAGTCGCCCCAGATGTCGTTCACCTGCTTCATGCCCAACGACACGCGGCGGTTCTCCGGATCGATGCGCAGCACCTTCGCGGTGACCGGCTCGCCCTTCTTGAACACTTCGTGCGGGTTCTTCACGCGGCCCGTCCAGCTGACGTCGCCCACGTGCACCAGTCCGTCAAACCCCTCTTCGATTTCGATGAACGCGCCGAACTCCGCAATGTTGCGCACCTTGCCGGTCACGACCGTGCCGACGGGATACTTTTCCGCCACCAGAAGCCAGGGATCAGGTTGTGCCTGCTTGATGCCCAGCGAAACGCGGCGGTCGCTCGGTTTGATGTCCAGAACGATCACGTCTACTTCGTCGCCGACCTTGGCCAGCTTCGAAGGATGTGTGGGCTTCTTCGACCAGGACATTTCCGTGACGTGCACCAGGCCTTCGACGCCCTGCTCCAGCTCGACGAAGACGCCGTAGTCCACCACGCCAACAATCTTGCCGTGGTACTTGCCGCCCGCTCCGTAGCGATCGCCCGCATCTACCCAGGGATCCTTGTGCAGCTGCTTCAATCCCAGCGAAACGCGCTGCTTGCTCTTGTCGAACTTCAGGATGATGACGTCAAGCTCCTGCTCCGGCTTCACCACGTCGCTCGGATGCCGCACGCGGCCCCAGCTCATGTCGGTCAGGTGCAGCAGGCCATCAATGCCGCCCAGATCCACGAAGGCGCCATACTCGGTCACGTTCTTCACCGTGCCATGCACCGTCTGCCCTTCGCTCAGCTTCTCCATCAATTCGGCGCGCTTGGCGTGCAGCTCTTCTTCCAGCAGCGCGCGGCGGCTGACCACCACGTTTCCGCGGCGGCGGTTCAGCTTGGTGATGCGCACCTGCACTTCCTGCCCCAGCAGTCCGTCGAGATTCGACGTCGGGCGCAGGTCATACTGCGAGCCCGGAAGGAACGCACGAACGCCGATGTCTACCACCAGGCCGCCCTTGATGCGGTCCACGACTTTCGCGGTGATCGTTTCCTTGGCCTTGAATTGTGCGTCCAGTTTTTCCCAAGTGCGGCGGCGCAGCACCTTCTGATAGGACACGATAACGAAGCTGTCCTTCGTTTCGCCCGTGCGCTGTACCTCGATGGTGGAGTTGGGGTCCGGCCGCGGAACTTCGGTTTCCGTGAATTCAGACGCGGGGATCAGGCCCTCGGTCTTGCCGCCGAGGTCCACCACCACGCCATGCTCCGTGTACGCGACCACCTTCACTTCAATAATTTCGTTCTGCGGCGCAGCTTCCTGCGGCTCGCTATATTGGTCGATGAGCTTGCTCATCTCCTCCGCGCTGGCGGCTTCTTCAGCGGCAGCGGCGGCTTCGGCGTCAACCGCGGCCGTCTGCGCCTGCGCTTCGGCATGCGCGTGAGCCTCTTCGGGCTTCACTGCTTGGACGGGCGCGGGTGTAGCGGCGGCTTCGGCTGCCGGGGTGGTTTCCGTGTTTTGGGGAGTTTCGCTTTCCTGGGCTGCTGCAGTTGCTGCGGAAGATACGGGGTTATCATGGTCAGAAAACATGTTCAATCGCCTCCGGGATTTCTATCCCTGTTTTTTGTCGAGTCAATCCTTGCCAGATCCCAACCGGGGTAATGCAAGGAGGGGTTACAACGGGGCAGAGAGGAAGTGCTCCTGCTCGAAGTAACTCGGTCTCTAGCTACTGAGATGCTGCAAACGTCGCGGGGAGCGCCACAGCCTTAAAAGAATACTCGCCGCCTAAACCCCGTGTCAATCAAAGGGAATTGACGAAGGCTGGCTGTTTTCGCCTTAGGCCCTCGCGCGGCCAGCTTGCCGGGTTTCGCGGCGAAAATCCGGGGCGTGGATCATCAGGTCGCGGCACATTTCGTAAAGGCGGGATCGCATTCGCGCGCCGATGCGATCCGCGAGCGTGTCCTCTTTCACCACGACGCGTTGTCCACCAGGCAGTCGCGGCACTGGCTCCGGCGTCGGCGTTTCGTCAAGATAGTTCGTCGTCAAAATCGTCATACGTTTTTCGTTGTAGCGCGCGTTCAGCACCAGACCGATGATGTCCAGCACCCATGCGGAAGGTTTGCTGGCGCCTAGATCATCCAATACAAGAATTTCCGAGGTACGGACCGGTTCGAGCACGCCCATTTCCGTGGATTCGCTCGCCGGGTTGTAGCTGGCCTGGATCTCCTTCAGCAGTTCGCGGTAATCGCAGAACATCCCGTTATGCCCGCGGCGAATCAGCTCTTTTAACGCTGCCACCGCTAAATGCGTCTTGCCCGCGCCGGAAGGCCCCATCAACAGCAATCCCTTTTCTGTGGCCGGGTAATCACGCACAAAGCCTTGCGTCAGGAGTTTCGCTTGCTTCAACTGCTGCTCGTGCTGCGCGGTCCACGTCTTGCCATCGGCCAGATCCGTCGCGTAGCTTTCGAAATCGCAATGTTCGTAGCGCTTCGGCACACGCGCCCGCTCCATCAATTTTTCCGCGCGCTCTTCCATCCCGCATTCGCAGGCCACGGCCATCTGCCCCACCACGCCCTCTTTCCGCGGCACCATCTTCCAACCCGTCCCTTTGCACAACGCGCAATCTTCCCTGGCCATGTTCTTCCTTTTGAGTGCGGCAGCAGAGCTGCCGCTTTTACGGTGTACGCGTTGACTCCCAATCTAAAATCCTTGGTTCGGTTGCAACCTCAAAAGCGGGAGCCTCGCTCCCGCACTCAATAAGGCATCATACGACCCATCTCCGCGGCTCACAATGCGTCCCGCTGCGGAAATCTGTGCACAAAAAAGCAAAAGCCCCGATTCACTCGGGGCTTCAAATGCTCCCTGATAGCTGTTATCTGCTATCTGTTGTCCAAAAAATCATCCAACAATCGTCACGCCTTCACGATCCTCGGCCCCGCCTTCACAATCGCGTGCTTCGATGGCTTCTCATCCGGCTGCGACGCCATGCGGCACAACTCCTGCTGCACCACGTGCGCAAACTCGCTCATCTGCCGCTCCATCTCGATCATCTTCTCGCGCATGTTCAAGATGATCTCGATCCCCGCCAGGTTCACGCCCATGTCCCGCGCCAGCGTCAGAATCACATCCAGCCGCTCCAGGTCCGAGTCCGTATAAAGCCGGGTGTTGCCCTGCGAGCGCGAAGGCTTCAGCAATCCCACGCGTTCGTACAACCGCAACGTCTGCGGATGCAGCTTATAAATTTCCGCCACAGCGCTGATCATGTACCCGGCTTTGGCTCGTTTTCTAGTCTCCGGCGGCATAGAAGCCTCTGTAGCGGTCACCTTCAGGTGGCCCAGCCTACGTACCTACACTCCAGCCTTTGCAAACAAATCCTTGCGCGGATCGGCGGGCGCAATTTCTTCCAATTCCTTCATCAGAGTCCGCACGCGCTCATCGGTCGGCTCCGGCACGATCACCTGAATCTCCACGTACTGATCGCCCCGCTCGCCGTTGCGCGCGCTCGGCACGCCTTTTTCCTTCAGCCGCAACGTCTTCCCGCTGTTCGTGCCGGGAGGAATCCTCACCAGTGCGCGGCCATCAATCGTCGGCACTTCCACTTTTGCGCCCAGCGACGCCTCCGCTACGGTCACCGGCACCTTGGTATACAAATCATTGCCCCGCCGTTCGAAAAATTCGTGCGACCGCACCACCACCCGCAAATACAAATCGCCTGCCGGCGCGCCCATTGTTCCGGCGTTGCCTTTGCCCGGCACGCGAACGCGCCCGCCATTCGCCACCCCGGCGGGAATCCGCACGTCAATCGTTTCCGTCCGGCGCACGCGCCCTTCGCCGCCGCAATTCTTGCAAGCTGTGCGCAGCTTTCCCGTCCCGCCGCAGCGGCTGCACGGCACGTTGAAGCGCATCTTCCCCGCGGCTTGCTGAACCTGTCCCGTGCCGTTGCACGTCGGGCAAGTCTGTGGCGTGCCCACGGCTCCCGTGCCATGGCAGACTTCGCACGAATCCAGCCGCGTGATCTGCAGCTTCTTCACCGCGCCGCGCACCGCATCCCAAAAACTAACTTCGATCTGATATTCCAGGTCGCCGCCAGCTTCCTGCTCCGCCTGCATCGCGCCGCCGCGGCCTCCGCTGAAAAACTGGCTGAAGAGGTCGCGAAAACTTCCCCCAGTGCCAGCGCCCCCGCTGCCACCGCCGAAATCGAATCCCCCAAAATCAAAATTCACATTCGGATCGCCGCTGGCGTCGGCCCCGCCGGAATAGCCCGGAGGCGGCGCATTGTCGCTATAAAAGCCATACTGGTCGTACATTTGGCGCTTCTTGGTGTCGGAAAGAACGTCGTAGGCTTCCTGCAGCTGCTTGAATTTCTCTTCCGCGGACTTGTCGCCGGGATTCAGGTCGGGATGATACTTGCGCGCCAGCTTTCGAAACGCCGTGCGAATATCCTTCGCCGTCGCCTTGCGCTCGACTCCCAGCAGTTCGTAATAATCGTGTTTAGCGCTCGTCGCCATTCTGAATATTGTAGCGGCAGACCTTCCGGTCAGACCGCCCTTTCCATCATGCAAATGGGTCCAACACCCGTCGCATTTAGTTGCCGCGTGCTGGACCCACTTTTCTCATTCTCATTTCACCGGGAAGCGATCCCATCCACGGACCGCTTCCTGATAACTGTTCACTGAATACTGATTTCCCTTAGTTCGGCTTCTTGCTCTCGTCCACGTCCACATACTCCGCGTCGATCACGTCGCCGGGCTTTTGACCGCCCTGCGCGCCACCTCCGCTCGAAGCGGGCCCGGACCCCGCGCCTGCACCAGCGCCCGCAGCTCCTGCCTGCTCTGCGCCAGATGCCTGCGCCTTCTTGTACAGCTCTTCCGCCATCTTGTGCAGCGTCTTCTCCACGTTCTCAGCCGCGGAACGCAGCCGCGCCACACCGCCTTCGTTGACGGCCTTCTTCGCCTCTTCGATCGCTTCCTCGGCCTGCTTCACGTCGGCGTCATTCAGCTTGTCGCGGTTGTCGCGAATCGTCTTTTCGGCCTGGTACACGATGCCGTCCAGACGGTTGCGCGCTTCCACCTCTTCCATCCGCTTGCGGTCATCTTCCGCGTGCGATTCAGCCTCGACCCTCATTTTTTCGGCTTCTTCCTTGCTCAAACCACTGGAAGCCGTGATGGTGATCTTCTGTTCCTTGCTGGTGGCCTTGTCCTTCGCGCTCACGTTCAGGATGCCGTTCGCGTCGATGTCAAACGTGACCTCGATCTGCGGCGTCCCGCGCGGAGCCGGTGGAATTCCGTCCAGCTTGAACGTACCCAGCGACCGGTTGTCCTTCGCGAACTTCCGCTCGCCCTGCATGACGTGGATTTCCACACCCGGCTGGTTGTCGGAAGCGGTCGAATAGGTTTCCACCTTACGCGTCGGAATCGTGGTGTTGCGCGGAATCTGCACGGTCATCACGCCGCCGAGGGTCTCAACGCCCAGCGAAAGCGGCGTCACGTCCAGCAGCAGGATGTCCTTTACTTCTCCGCCTAGCACCGCGCCCTGAATGGCCGCGCCGACCGCGACGACTTCATCCGGGTTCACGCCCTTGTGCAATTCCTTGCCGCCAAAGAACGTGCTTACCAGTTGCTGTACCTTCGGAATACGCGTCGACCCGCCGACCAGCACCACTTCCTGGATGTCGTTCGGCGACATCTTCGCATCTTCCAGCGCCTGCTTCACCGGCTTCATCGAGCGGTCCAGCAAATCGCTCATCAACTGTTCCAGCCGCATGCGCGTCAGCTTCTGTTGCATGTGGATCGGGCCGCTCGCGCCTGCGGTGATAAAGGGGAGATTGATCTCCGTCTCCATCATCTGCGAAAGCTCGATCTTGGCCTTTTCCGCGGCTTCCTTAAGCCGCTGCAACGCCATCTTGTCTTTGCCCAGGTCAATGCCGTGCTCTTTCTTGAATTCGTCAATCAGCCAGTCGACAATCTTCTGGTCGACGTCGTCGCCGCCCAGGTGGGTATCGCCGTTGGTGGACTTCACTTCCACCACGCCGCTGCCCACTTCCAGTACCGAAATGTCGAACGTGCCCCCGCCGAGGTCATACACGGCGATGGTTTCGTCGCTCTTCTTCTCGAGACCATAGGCCAGTGCAGCCGCGGTCGGTTCGTTAATGATGCGGACCACTTCCAGTCCCGCGATCTCGCCGGCCTGCTTGGTGGCTTGCCGTTGCGCGTCGTTGAAATACGCCGGAACGGTGATGACCGCCTTGGAAACTTTCTCGCCGAGGAAGTCTTCCGCCGCGGTCTTCAATTTCGTCAGAATCATCGCGGAAATCTCCGGCGGGCTGTACACCTTGCCGGCAACTTCCACGCGCGCGTCATCGTGATTGCCCTTCACCACCTTATAGGGCACGCGCTTCATCTCTTCGCTTACTTCGTCATAGCGGCGGCCCATGAAACGCTTAATCGAATAGACCGTGTTTTCCGGGTTCGTCACCGCCTGGCGTTTGGCCACTTGTCCGACCAACCGTTCACCGGCCTTGGTAATGGCCACGACGGAAGGCGTGGTGCGGGTGCCTTCCTGGTTAGGGATTACCACCGGCTCGCCGCCCTGCATCACGGCCACCACCGAGTTGGTTGTTCCCAGGTCAATTCCAATAATCTTGCTCATCGCTTCCTTCTCCTTCTTCTCAGACCTTCCAGAAACTCTTGTGTTTGCGCTTGTCCGGAGATTGCCCGGCCATCCGTATAGATGCCCGCGGCGCGAATCCTGACAGACCCAAAATAATCTGTGGCTTGGCAGGCTAGCCAGCCAGAGAGAGCGTCAACGGAAAGCCAGTATATAGGTTGAGTGTGATACTGTCAAGTTATTTGATACTGCTCGTAAACTATTCACTGTATGCACCTTACTGGCGATTTATGGGCTCTTCCTTCGAGCTTCGGATTTCCCGGTAAGCTGCTAACGACATGCCCTTGCAGCCTGAATCTAATCCTGGCCTTCGAGAGGGCTTCCGCCACAAAACACCCAGACGACGCCCTCTTCCCCAGCCGCAACTAACCATTTGAGCCTCTTAGGCCACCACTAAACGAGGGGCCGGGCTGAGCATTTGAACCTGTGATACTCTGGGCGGGAATTCATCAATCAGCGCTTTCTTCTGGAGGAATCTGTGAGCCGCCGTCTTCTGATCGTCTCTGCCAGCCTTCTAACCGAGCTTGCCTGCGGCACCCTCCTCCCTGCGGCTCCTCCGAACCAGACCGCCCAGACAAGAACTACAGCGGCGAAGAAGCCCGCGGCCCCGAAAGCGCCCGAAGCGCCCGCTGTTTCCACGACCACCATCACCGTAAACGGCGTAACGGATATCGATCCCACCAAAGCCTTCGGCTCCAAGACCGCTCCGGTGGTCGTAGAAATCTACAGTGATTTTCAGTGCCCCGCATGCAAGCAGCTCTTTCTGAACACCACGCAGAAGGTCATGGACAATTACGTGAACACCGGAAAGATCTACCTGGTGCACCGCGATTTTCCGTTGCCCATGCACGCTTATTCGCGCATAGCGGCCAGCTATTCTCGCGCGGCGGCGCATATCGGCAAATGCGAAGCCGTGGAAAAGGCCCTGTTCCAGAACCAGGAAAAGTGGGAAACGAATGGCGACGTGAAGGGAATTGTGGCCGGCGTGCTCTCTCCCGCGGAGATGAAAAAAGTGCAGGCCATCGTGGACGCCAAGACGCTTGAGCCGCTAATCGAAAAAGATAAGCAGCTTGGCCAGATGATGCCTGTAACGCAAACGCCCACTTCCGTGTTCCATTCCAAGGGGCAGCCGTATCCTTATGCCGGAACGCTCAGCTACGATGTCTTGAAAGATTTCCTCGACCAACTACTGGCGCAGAAGTAGCCGTGTAAACTTTGGAGGTGCGAACGGTAATCCGCGAACAGAGAACTGATAGCAGCGAGCAGGAACCACGGGAAAATCCGCAAGGTTTCGGCGGAATTGACGAACTGGTTCCCGTTCTCTGATCGCTGTTATCTGGTCGCCATCATCCGATCGCTTCCCGCACCGAGGCCCAATGCTTCAATCCTCTCCCTTCAACTACCGCCGCCTGATCATCTGGATCGGCCGTCTGGTCCTGGGCGCAATTTTCGTCTACCCCGGTTTCGCGAAGCTGCTGATGCCGAATACGCACCTCTGGCCGATGTTCTTCCTGAAATTTTCCGTCTCCACAAACCTGACCATGTTCCAGCAGCAGGTGGAGTCCTACAAAATGCTCTCGCCGGAATCGGCTAGCCTGCTGGCGCACACCCTGCCGTTCGTGGAAATCGTCGTCGGCCTGATGCTGATCGTCGGATGGGGCCTACGCATCTGGGCAAGCCTGGTGACCCTAATCATGGTCGGCTTCCTCGGCGTGGTAACTCGCGCCTATCTCCTGCACATGGACATCAACTGCGGATGCTTCGGCACCCCGGAAAAACTCACAGGCATGACCGTGGTCCGCGATTCCGTGTTCGTCGCCCTCGCCGTCCTCATGACCTACTTCGCCTTCGTCGAAGCCCGCAAGCCGCATCCCTGGATCCACGCGGAATCGCCAAACCTGTAGCTCACCCCTTCAGGGGTGAGGCTTTCCACTGCGCCCCCGACAACCGTTCTCTTCGAGTGACGGCCTGCGATGCCAACGAAAACCCTCAGGCCTGAAGGCCTGAGCTACAATGAATCGTATGAAGTCCTTGCCCGAATATCTGGAACTCGCCGCCGTCGCCCACGGCCACATCTGCGCCGGGCAAGTCCTGGGCGTGCGCCTGGCCATGCTGGGCATTCG
>Ga0210403_10000524_pt1 | contig 39751 bp, 32 predicted proteins | sample IncBWC19MmetaG_FD_150863 | JGI IMG/M metagenome (GOLD analysis project Ga0210403, IMG submission 150863) | Forest soil microbial communities from Barre Woods Harvard Forest LTER site, Petersham, Massachusetts, United States - Inc-BW-C-19-M | ecosystem: Environmental > Terrestrial > Soil >...
GCTTGAAATCCTCAATGGCATCATCCGACTTGCCGGCCTTGAACGCTGTCACGCCCTTGTTCAAGAGGTCGCGGGCTTTGAGCTTGTTGCAACCCGAAACGCCAACGGCAAAAATGAACACCGCTGCCAGAACAGAGGTCCGGCGAGCTATACGAGCTGATGCATAAGTCATCGAAGCATCCATCCCAGCTAGGATTCAGATCCGCCCTGCGAGGGGCCAATCTACACTATTTAGCGAGCGATTTCGAGTTCCGGCGTCATCAGGCCCACCGTCGTGATTCCCGAGCCGCGCATCACGTCGATGGCCCGGGCGATCTCGCCAAACTCAAGAACGCTGTCCCCACGAACAAAAGCAACCCGGCTTGCGCGCATCCTGAAAATCTCCGTGAGCCGGCCCTGCAGATCGTTCCATTGCACCGGATCCTGGTTGATGCGCAGCGTGCCGTCCCCAATAACTTGCACGACAATGACACCCGGCAACGGCGTCTTGGGCCCGGATTCCGTCTGCTGCGGCAAATCCGCAGGGAGACCATACTGCATCTGCGGACAAACCGCCATGAAGATGATTAAAAGCACCAGCAGAATATCGATCAGCGGAACAACGTTCATTTCCGCCATCTGTCCAAGCTTTGTCCCACCAAGCGAAATTCCCATGAGCCACCTCGCCTCACATAGATTGCCCCGCGAGGAGGACTCTCACACCCTGCGCCGGCCGCAAAACGCGGCCGAGGTGATAAACCTTTTTACTGCCCGGCCTCGAGCTTGGCCGTAATCAAGCCGACTCTGTCGATGCCTGCGCCGCGCATGATGTCGATGGCCCGCGCAACTTCCGCGAACAGTACATCGTTATCGCCCTTTACGAAAGCGATTTTCTCGGCGCGCTCTTTGAAGATCGTTTCGAGCCGCGGTCCCATGCCATCCCAAGTTGTATCTTCGTTGTTGATCTTCAACTTGTTGTTGGCTAGCACCTGGACCACCACAGTCTTGTTCTCCAGCTCGATATCCTGCTTCTGGTTTGGATTGGGCTGAGGCACCAGCGCATCCAGACCGTGCGGAGTGAGCGGAGTGATGACCATGAAAATAATGAGCAGCACCAGCAAAATGTCGATGAGCGGAACGACGTTCATTTCCGCCATCGCACCGCCTTTATTGTCTCCAACTGACATTCCCATTGCGAATCTCCTATCAGCCTGCGTTTCGCGTGCTTTTCAGGCCATCAAGCCGCGCCAGGTGGGAACCGGCGCGGCCTATCTGACTCAGCAAACGAATGGTGCGAACACTACGCACACCTGCTGCCCAACCACTACTCCAAACGGCTTAGTCAGCCGCGGGAGCGGAACCGTTGGGCGGCGGAGGCGGCGTCCTGCGTTCTTGTTGATTCTGCTCGGTCAACAGCCCCAGTTGATCGACGCCGGCAGAGCGGATTTCGTCCACCACTGCCACAACGTCGCCATACTTGGCTCGAGCATCGCTCTTAACGTAAACAGTCTTATCGAGACGGGCGGACAGCATGTCTTTAATCTGTCCGGTGATATCTTCCTTAGTGATCTTCGTGTTCTTAAGGTAGATCGTTCCATCTCGCGTGACCGCTACGATAATCGCGTCATCCTTATCTGCGTCCTGCATTTCCTTGGCGTTGTTGACCCTGGCCATATCCACCGGCAGGCTCTTCTGCAACATTGGAGTGACCACCATGAAGATGATCAGCAGCACGAGCATGATGTCCGCCATCGGGATGACGTTCGGCGCCGCCATCTGCGCACCGACTTTTGGTTTATACCCCATGGTTTACCTTATTTCTTTGCGCCGCGACGCAAGATGAAGTAGTTGATCAACTCCATCGAGGAGTTGTCCATCTCCACGTCGAACGCTTCGACTTTGTTCGTGAAGTAGTTGTAGGCCCACACGGCAGGAACGGCCACGAGAAGACCGAGCGCCGTGGTGACGAGAGCTTCCGCGATACCGCCGGCCACTGCCGACAACCCGGTCGCTTTGCTCGTTTCAATTCCTTTAAACGCGTTCAATATGCCGACGACCGTGCCGAACAGTCCGACGAACGGTGCCGTCGAGCCGATGGTGGCCAGCGCCGAAAGGCCGCGCTTCATTTCCGCGTGCACGATAGCGACGGAGCGCTCGAGACCGCGCTTGGCCGCTTCGATCACGTCGGAGTCGGTAACTTGTTGCGAAGCGGATTGGAACTCCGAAAGGCCTGTCGCCACGACTTTGGCGATATGGCTCTTCTTGTTCCTCTCGGCGATCGCAATCGCTTCGTCCAGCTTGCCTTCCTTCAACGCCCCGGCAACCTGCTGCACGAATACGCGGGACTGCTTGCGAGCCGCGCTGTACATCAGGGCGCGGTCAATCATCACGCCGAAAGAATAAATGGAAAGAATGAAAAGGATCGCAACAACAATCCTGGGGAGGGTGCTCATCGATGACCACATGCTCCGCAGATCCCAAGAGGTAGCCTGGGATTGCAAGAACAGGGCCGCATTCACAAACAGGGTCGCTACCATTCGTTTTGCTCCTTAGTTCTGATGGCCCCGGGTCTCCCGGGGCCAACGCGAGAGTTTGCCAAGCATTTGCCGCCCGGACCAGCGCGCCTGTCCCACGACCGGCACGCCAGACCGCTTACTGGTTCAGAGAGAAAATGACGTCGATCGTGGTGTCCACTTCGACCGGCTCGGTATTCAAAAGTGTCGGCCGGTACTTCCACTGACGCACCGCGTCGAGCGCGGATTGTACCAGCAGTGGATGTCCAGAAAGGACTTCGAGTTGGGTCACCGACCCATCCTTGCCGATAATCGCATGCAGCCGCACTGTTCCAGAGATGCGCGTCTGCCGCGCCAGCGGCGGATACACCGGCTGCACTCGGTTGATGAGCATGGCCGCGGTAACGTTGCCGCCCTGCCGGATGCGCGATACCGTCGGCCTCGGCGGCGGTGGTGCTCCGCCCATGCCGCCGATGACGCCGCCAATCACGCCGCCCATCGAACCGCCAGGCACGCCGCCTGGAACGCCGCCTTGTACGCCGGCATCCATCTCAGGCGCGTCTTCCTTAATAATCTTTACATCCTTTGGAATCGCTTTCGGCTGCACGAGCTTGCCGGCATCCATCAAATGCACTTGCGGCTTCACGTGCACCACCGCCGCAGGAGGCGGGGGAGGAGGAGGAGGAGGAGGAGGGGGAGGAGCTGTGAGCATCGTCGCCATCATCGTCTTCGGCAACGCTTCCGTGTAAATCAGCGGAATGAGGATCAGCACAGTGAGGATAACGGCCTGAATCACCAGGGACAGAACGACCGTCCATGGCTTATTCGTCCGTTTCGTGTTACCTGAAAGCACCATATCTTCAAACATGAATCTTACCTCCTCCCCGAAGGAGCAAGACGTCCCGTGACGCCTTCACTTCCGCGGGTTTTGTTTCCGGCTGCGGGTCCGGTGCCAACTGCAACGTTTTGTTGGCCGCGCCAGCGATTCCACGCGACCACCAACGGTGCAGCGATACCAAAACTGGAGTACGTTCCTACCACAATCCCTACCACCAGGGCAAAGGAGAATGCGCGAAGCACCTGGCCGCCCATTAAGAACAGCACGAGCACGGTAAGGAAAGTCAAACCGCTTGTCAGTATCGTTCGGGACAGTGTCTGATTTATTGATTTGTTCACGACATCCGGAAATGGCTCGCGGCGCAGCAATCGATTGTTCTCCCGGATGCGGTCGAAAATCACGATAGTATCGTTCATCGAATAGCCAACCAGTGTGAGAAGCGCCGCAATGACCGTCAGCGAAATCTCGAAATGCAGCAACGAGAAAAAGCCCAGCGTGATCAAAACATCGTGAAACACGGCAAGGACGGCGGCTGCCCCGTAAACCAACTGGAATCGGAAGGCAATATATACCAGCATGCCTCCTAAAGCATAGAGGGTAACGTAGATTGCCTGGCGGCGAAGCTCGCCTCCCACTTTAGGGCCAACGATCTCCACGCCGCGAATGGCGAATGACCCGAGAGCGTAATTGGTTTTCAACGAGGACACCACCGCTGTAGTGGCGCCATCCACCTTGGAGAGGTCGTCGAAATTCGTGAGCACTCCTTTATTGGTCGTGTCGCGATAATCGAGAAGTTTCTTCGAAAGCTGCTGATACTTGTCCCCGGCGTTCGTGGAAAGCAGTAGCGGATCGTGTTGCGTGAAGAAAGCGGTAAGCGTGGCGGGTGTAGCAGAATTGAAGTCTGGCTTGGAAGAGCTCGCGGTTCCGTAAATTGTATTCAACGCGTTGATGACCTGCGTCTTGCTGGCGTCACCGGCTTCATCGCCCTGGTTCTTCTGCTCGACGAAAATCAGCACTTCATTTGAGTTAGGGTTGGCGATGTCGCTCACGGACTGGATTTCCGTATTCCCGAGACCTTGGGCGGTCAGGCCGCTGCGAATCTTGTCGATATTGGGAGTCTGGGCGAAGCGCACGTCTACGTTCGTGCCGCCCTTGAAATCGATGCTGTACTTCAGCCCGCCATTCATGAAAATCGAGGCCCACCCAGCAATCAACAAAATGCCGCTAAGGGCATAGAAATACTTGGCTTTGCCCATCCAGTCTATGTTGGGCTCTTTGAATAACTCGATCATGCGGGTTTTACTTCCCTTCTTTAGACTCCAGCGTCGATGGGTTTGTTCCCACAGCCTCCCTGCCTAACATGGGGGCCTGCGCCGGAGATCGCTACCACTCTCTCGTTTCGTTTCTACAAATCTTTGGCCCTATGCGTCCTAGTACCGCCCAGCACGCGCACTAGATGCTCAGCTCGCCCTGCCGGTCCATCTTGGCCAGGTGATACTGGAAAATCGTCTTGGATACATAGATGGCGGTGAAAACGTTGGCGATCAAGCCAATCGTCAAGGTTATGGCAAAGCCGCGAATCGGCCCCGTTCCAAAAAGGAACAGAAAGAAGGCGGAAACCACGGTCGTGACGTGCGTATCTATAATGGTCAGGAAGGCTTTGTCGAATCCCGCATCCACCGCCGCCCCCGCCGACTTCCCGTTTCGCAGTTCTTCGCGAATGCGCTCAAACACCAGAACGTTGGAATCGACGCCCATACCGATGGTGAGAATCACGCCCGCGATGCCCGGCAGCGTAAGCACAGCGCCAAAGAAGGCCAGCGCCGCCAACAAAATCACCAGGTTCAGGATGAGCGCTAGAACCGCGTTCCCACCGGATATCCGGTAGTAGACCAGCATGAAAATCATGACGACCAGCAAGCTCAAGACCGAGGCTTGCACGCCATGGCGGATGGAATCCGCTCCAAGAGACGGCCCAACGGTGCGTTCTTCGAGATACTTGATCGAAGCCGGGAGCGCTCCGGCCCGCAGCACCAGCGCCAAATCATGTGCTGACTCCTGGCTGAAATTGCCTTCGATCAAGCCCGAATCATCGATACGTGCATTGATGGTTGGGGCGGAAAAAACGCGATGATCGAGTACAATGGCCATTTGACGGCTAATATTCTGCTGGGTGAAGGGGCCAAAGCGGCGCGCTGCCTCCGCAGACAGCGTGAAGTCCACCACCCATTGGCCGGGGTTATTTGTGTTGCGATTTTCCGTAGCGCTGCGCAGGTCGCGCCCCGTGACGGCGGCAGAGCGAGTCAGGACGTACCAGGCTTCACCTTCGGGCAAGGCCCCGGTCGCAGTGCGGCCTTCCGGGCGGCCCGGAACAAGCTCCGTACCTGGAGGCAAAACGCCGCCGTGACGGCTCAATGCTTCTGTCTCTGAAGTGTAGACGGCCGGGTCCTCTACCAATCGAAACTCGAGCTGGCCGCCTGCTTGAATAACCTCCTTCGCGCGCGAAGGATCGCCTTCACCCGGAAGCTGCACAAGAATTTCGTTGCTGTTCTGTCCGCCGCGCGGCTGAATCGTCGGCTCCGTCAAACCCAGCGCATTGATGCGCCGTTCGATCGTTTCGAGCGACTGCGTCATCGTCGTTTCTCGAATTTGTGTCTGCGCGCCTGACCGCAAAGTCAGCGTGTAACCAACAGGATCGCCCGCCGCCGGCGCCATTTCCCAAAAGTTTGTGAACGTCGCGTTGATGTAATCGCGAAATTCGGAGAGCCCCGCCGAATCCACGTTGTGCACCAGAATGTGCGTGTCATCCACGCGGCGCACTTCGTCATAGCGAATGTTTTTCCCCCGCAGCCACGTCGTGATGCGATCCACCATCTGGTCGGTCTCTTGCGCGATGGCTTCCTGCGTCTGCACTTGCAAGACCAGGTGCGTGCCGCCCTGCAGATCGAGCCCGAGCTTGATCTGGTGCGAGAAATTGTCTTTTAGCTGCGCCACGGACGTGGGGAACACTGGCAGCCCCACGAGGCCATAGATGCAGCCGAGAATGACGAGAACGATAAACAGTGCTTTCCACTTCAGATTGGGGTTCATGGTCAGGGAGTTGAGCGCACGCTCTGGCCGCGGGCGGGTTTATTTCGCATCTTCCGATGCCTCCACCTGCGCTATCGCCGAGCGCGCGATGCGGATTTTTACCTGGTCGGCGATCTTCAGAATAACCGTCTCGCCGTCAATTGCATTGATGGTGCCGTAGATGCCGCTGTTCGTAACGATTTTGTCGCCGGATTTCAACGCCGCAATCATCGCCTGCATCTTTTTGCGCTGCCGCTGCTGCGGCAGTATGAGCATCACGTAAAAAATGGCCATCACCACGACCATCATTACAAGAGGATTGCCGAGGAGGCTCGCCGGCCCCGAAGCCTGGAAGAAAATCGCCGCCATAATCGTCAAGAGCTGCATCGTTCCTTTCGCTAATCTCGGGCCCTTCCAGCTTCACGGAAGATAGAATCAGCCCAGCGGGTTCAAGTTGCCCGCTCTCACTGCCCGCCGGATTCTCTGCTCGTTAGCCGCGCAGGTCGGCACCGGCCAAACCGGCGCCGCACAGGAAGAATCTCGGACGCTATTCCGGTCCAACGTTCAGGCCGGGCTTACAGCATAGCGTGCGTGCATCTCTGATGAGAAATTCGCTAGGTTCCCAAACTCGATAGCCTCGCGGATTTGCCTCATTAAGTCAAGGTAAAAGTGGACATTGTGGTGGGTCGCCAGGATCGCCGCCGTCAGTTCTCCCGCGGCGAAAAGATGACGAAGATACGCGCGCGTATAGCGCCGGCAAACGGAGCAAGAGCATTTCGGATCGGGCGGGCGCTGGTCTGCAGCATAACGCGCGCCCTTGATCAGCACGCGGCCTTCGCTGGTGTAAAGACAAGCGTGGCGGGCCGCGCGGGTTGGCAGCACGCAATCCATCATGTCGATGCCTAGCGCGACGTAGTCCGCCATCTGCTCGGGTTTTCCCACGCCCATCAAATAGCGCGGGCGATCGCCCGGCAAGAGCGCCGTCACTTCGCCGGTCATCTCACAAGTCACTGCGTGCGGTTCGCCGACCGCCAGACCGCCGACAGCGTATCCGGGAAAATCAAACTCCAGAAGTTGCTGCGCGCTCGCTCGCCGCAGATCGCCAAACGTCGCCCCCTGCACGATGCCGAATTGCCATTGCGCAAGCTCTCCATTCCGGCTCGCCTGCTCCAGAAAATACTTTCGAGCGCGCCCAGCCCACGCCGTCGTCCGCTGTACCGCGGCTTCCGCTTTGTCGCGCGGCGCGGGCGTCTCAATGCACTCATCCAGCACCATCGCAATGTCCGACCCCAGCGCCAGCTGAATCTCCGCCGCTTTCTCCGGCGTAAGCATGTGCTCCGAACCATCCAGGTGCGAGCGAAACCGCACACCCTCGTCCGTAACTTTGCGCAACTCCGAAAGGCTGAACACCTGAAAGCCACCCGAGTCCGTCAGAATCGCGCGCGGCCACGACATGAACTTGTGCAGCCCGCCGAGTTTGCGCACAGCCTCATGCCCCGGCCGCAAATATAAGTGATAGGTATTGGAAAGGATGATTTCAGCGCCCAGTTCTTCCAGCGCCTCGTTACGCAAGCCTTTGACGCTCGCCTGCGTCCCCACCGGCATAAAAAACGGCGTCTGCACCGCTCCGTGCGGCGTCTGCAAAACGCCGCGCCGCGCCCCAGTCGGATCCGTTTTTGTTACTTCAAACGAAAAACTCACCCTCCCAGTGTATCAGGAGAAAATCCACGCGATTGTCGTGAAGAAAAGGTCAACGCAAAGAAAGAATCCGAACGCAATCGCCAGGGACTTGCCGAGAGGCAATTTCTTGGGATCGGCGGCAGAAAAGCCGACCGCGATAAGAATCACCGCCCAAATTCCGAAGACGTCGATCGGGGTCAGCATGGCCGTTTGCCAGAGCGGCGCATCCGAGCCAAGAAAAGCAGCGGGGTTGGACGCAAGAAAGTTTTCAGGATCAATCGCGGCGGGGTCCTTCAATAGCGTAACTGGTATGGCCAGCAGCTCTTTCAATCCCATTGGCAGGTGAGCAAACGCAGCGATGGAGAAAGCCGTCGCAAAATTGGTGCGCGCGCCGCCGATCAACCGGTACAGTCCCCAGTAAATGAGAGATGCAATCAGCAGGAGCAACGGCCAGCCAATGACTCCCCGAACATAGCGCGTGATTTTTGCCCGGCCGGCGGCTTGCTGATAAATCGTCCCTTTTTGTTCCTCCGGCAAATTGTCAACCGCCCTCGCGGCAAATTTGTTTTTTGCGATCTGTTCCTTCGAGACTTCGACCCAATCCGCTTTTTGAGCCAGCGCGACGTTAAGCCCAAACCAGATCACAAAGAGAAAGATCAGCGGGGCAACCCAACTTGGCCGACGGACGATATCCGCGAATGTCGGCTTGGGACTGAAGAACACACCGATCATCCGGCCAATCGCGCCGATCTGGGCTTGCGGCTGCTCAGGCGCAGCCGGGGGTACGGCAGTCGTTGTTGCCATCGGATACTCCTCCACCACGAGGTTGGGAAAACGCTCTGCCTACCATTACGCAGGGCGCATCTCAAAGATTTCGATGTCGCCGATTCTAGCCTGAACGACCCCGTATTGTCAGCCATTTGGAGTGCGGCAGCTCAGCTGCCGCTTTTCCGCCGGCTCGCCAAACCACCCTCTACACCCACGCGACGTGCAACGAATCAAACCAGAGAGATCATACAAATCTGCCCGCATGCATGACCGCGATGCGCGTCGCCACCTGCGCCACCCCCGGCCAACTATGCGTTCGTGTCCAGTGTGCGTGCAGCCGATTGTCTATCGCTTGTCGACGGGAATCACGAACTTCAAGGCGGTGTGAGTCGAAGAAAATCCTACGACTTTCACATCTTTCAATCCTGCTTTCCGGCCAGCGGCGATGACGTCGTTCTCCGTGATGCTTTTTTGGCCTTTGGGATAGACAATCCAAAGCGCCATTGCGCCTTTCAAAGACTTTGCAATCTTCGCCACGGAGGAAAGCTCTTTCAGCGAATCGGCGGCGAAGAAAATCGTATTGGAGTCCGCAGCGACTTTTCCCTTAGTCACGGAACCCGCGAGTGCCGTGAGTTCCGCGAGAAAGCCTGCCTCAAAGCTCCCCAGCAAGGAAATCTTTTCGCCAGGCTTCACTCCAATTTTCTCGATTCGCGTTTTCGGATGAAGAATTTTCTCGCGCCACTTTTCCGCGGCAGCGCCAATCTCGAATACCGTCAATCCGTCCGCGGTCTGCAGCCGCAGTTCGCCATCCACCGCCTTCACCGATTTGATCGATGCAATCGGAATCTTCAGCCGGAAGTCGCCGCGAAAGAGAACTTCGCTTGTTTCCAGCAGCGCCTTCCCTGCGGACGCTTGCTTGCCAAACCGCACCGTGCATTTCACTTCGCTCCCCACAGCTCACTCTCCAATGCGCGGCCCGTCGCCAAATTTTTTCGCCAGCGATTTCAAATATGCTTCCATCGTGCTCGTCTGGCCAAACACAAATTTCGACATAAACCGGAAAAACGGATTCGTCACATACCCGCGCTCCGTAATCCGCAAAGTCGCTCCATCGGCCACTGGAATAATCTCAAAGGTCCATGTCCCCCCGAACGGCAGCTTTGGATCGGCGATGCGCGTCACCAATTTCTGCGGCGGCGTCATCTCCACCGTCTCGAATGGAATCTTCCCGTTGCTGGTTATTTCCAGATGCGCCGGCAAACCGTTGCTGTTCGGCAAATGTTCCACGCTCTTCAATCCCTTGCGCCAGCTCGGCATCGCATCCACGTCGGTGATCGCTTTCCAAATCGCATCGGGAGTCTGATGATAGCGTCCGATGCGCGTCGCGACGTGATCGCGCGGCAACAGCGCTCCGATCACAGCTATCAGAACGGCCAAGCTGGCTAAACCCAGGAGCGTCCACAAAACAATTCTCATCGCTCACCCCCACCGAGTTCCAAGGAGCACTTCACACTGGCAATCGTCCGCGCCTCGGCTTCCTGCTCTTTTCCAACTCTTCCGTTTGCTCCGAAGCGGACTTCGCCAGCAGCGCAAGCCCGGCGAGTCCCGACGCGAGTTCCTCCCGCGAAAGCCGCGACAGCATTTTCCTAACGCGATCCGTGTCGAGGACGGAGTTTGCTTCGCGCACCCGCACGCCGCTCGCCGAAAGCCGCAGCATCAGCCGGCGTGCGTCTCGCGCATCGCGCGCGCGCGTCACGTAGCCCTTGCGCACCAGCTGTTCGATTTGCAACGACATCGTCGACGGCGTCACTCCCATGTGCCGCGCCAGTTCCAGCAGCATCACCGGCTCGCGCGCGTCCAGATGGTCCAGAATGCTCCCCTGGTGCGCGCTCAAAACCCGTTTCGATTTGGGGTCGCGCACATGACGCCGGTGGCAGGCAAAATAAATTCGCGGATAGAACTCCATCAATTGCCGGACGGCGTCGCTCTGCATGTCCACGCAAAATAGCCAATATTAGTTTGATTTGTCAAATCAAATTATTATCCTACCTCTCCGCACAAAATGCAAGAAACGTCTCAAGTCCGAGCGCTCCTGGCACCACGTTGAGCACAATTTCCGCCTTCGCCTCTTCGCGAATCCCGCGAAGCCGCTAGAATAGAGGGCTCACTTGTCCCCATGGCTACCGCGGTCACAACTCCTGTCGATTGGAAGCTGATCTGGGCGCAGCGCGGCTTCCGCTTTTTCTTTGTCGCCATGTTCGTCTCGCTCTTCGGCAGCGGCATGAACTTCGTCGGCGTCAGCTGGTACATCATGGCCGCCACGCACTCGACGGTAAAAGTCAGCCTGCAAGTCATCGTCGTGACGCTACCCGGCCTTTTCGTTCCGTTTCTCGGCGGAGTGCTTATCGACCGCTTCGACCGCCGCTATCTTGGCGTCGTGCTTGACCTCGTCCGCGGCTGCTTCGTCCTCGCCGCCGCCTACATCGCCTGGAGCGGTCACCTCCAGCTCTGGCATCTCTACGCCATGACGCTCATCACCGGCGTCGGCTCGGCAATGTACTGGGCCACCGTCAACGCCCTCGTTCAGGAAGTGATTCCGCCGAGCCAGTTCACCGGCGCCAACGCCGCGGTTCTTGTGGGCGTGCAAAGCGGTATGCTCATCGCCGGCTCGTTTGTGGGTTTTCTCTACGATCGCACCGGCATCGCCGGCATTCTTATCATCGACGGCCTCACGTATTTCGTCTCCGCGTTTTGCCTCTACAGCGTACGCAGCGGCTACGTCTCCCCGCGCGACCATCTGAAATATCCGCGCGAGTATTCCGAAGCCACGGAAGCCACCGCCGAAGCTCTCGAGTCCGGCGAAAATCCCGAAGTCGCCGAAGCCGGCCTTTCGCTCGCTGTTTACTCCGATTTGAAAGAAGGCTTCGCCTATCTCAAACAGCAGCCGCTCGTGCGTTCGCTCGGAGTCACGCACGCGATCATGATGGCCGGCGTCGTCAGTGGCAACGTAGTCCTCGTCGCTCTCGTTAACGACGTCCTCCATTCTGGCGCGCGTGGTCTCGGCTTTCTCGAAGCAGGCTGGGCGGTCGGCGCCATCACTGGCGGCGTCATTGCCAGCCAGCTTCGTAGCAACGTGCGCATGCCGCTCTACGTCGCCGCGTGCGCCGTCCTCGCCATCGGCCACATGGCCACGCCATTTGTCGCGTTTCTCGTCGGCGCAGTCGTAATGCAAGCCATCTTCGGCCTGTGCCGCGCCGTCGGCGGCGTTACCGCGCAGTCCGGGCTAATGTCCATCGTCCCGCGCCATTTCATGGGCCGAACGCAATCCGCCATGGCCATTTTCACAACATGCGTTCAACTCACGATGAGCATCGCTTTGGGCGTAGTCGCGCAAGGCGTTAGCCTGGTAGCAGGTTATGCCCTGCTCGCTCTTCTCTACGCTGGCGCCACACTTTCCGCCTCCCGCGCCCGCCAGCTCATGCGGTAAACTCTCTACGCAATCACTCAGGTGTTCGAGGCCAGTATGGAAATCACGACGATTCAGCCGTTTCTCCAGTATTGGAATAATGTTCGCGAGCGCACCATGCGCGTGGCGCGCTACATTCCGCCCGACAAAATCGACTGGACGTACGCGGAGGGAAAGTTCACCCTCGGCGATCTGCTGCGGCACCTGGCGGTCTCCGAGCGCTACATGTGGGCTGAAAACGTCCAGGGCCATCCGGCTCGCTACACCACGCATGGCAAAGAGCTGGCCGACGGCTACGAAAACATAATCACCTTCGTCGAACGCCTGCACGCCGAATCGACGGAAATTTTCGGCAAGCTCACCGACGAAGACCTTCAGCGCAAATGCAAAACACCCGCCGATGCGCCCATTACCGCATGGAAGTGGCTCCGCCTCATGCCCGAGCACGAAATCCACCACCGCGGCCAGGTTTATCTCTATCTCGCAATGCTGGGAGTAAAGACTCCGCCGCTCTACGGTCTCACTTCAGAAGAAGTTCGCGCGCGCAGCGTGATGGATTGAGGCGCGCCAGAATACTATCGAGCCTCGCCAAATCCAGAGTGATGCGAGCGGCTAAGAAAAGCGGCAGCAAAGCTGGCGCACTCCGCATTCACGCAGGCTTGGGCGCTGGTTCCGCGGGAGCGGCCGGCGGTGCGGCAAATTCCTGGCCCAGCAAATCCACCGCCGCTTGATTTAATTTTGCGCGCATCTGATAACGTTCGTTCGCTCGCGTAATGTATCTCACAGAAATCTCAATCCCGCCGACCACCGGCTTCACGTTGATCGCTGGGGCCGCTGTCAACGTATGCGCCGTCTCCTTCGAGCGCGCCACTCCCTGCCATTCTTTCTCGGCCTGTTTAGCGGTCTCCGCGGTCGCTTCCAGCACTTTCTTCTGAATGGCATCGACAATCGGATACGGATCGCGGCCCGCCGGCAGCACCACCTGCAATTCGTCCCACAACCATTGCCCCGAAGTCGAAAAATTAAAGTAGTGCCCTTCGATGGCAAAACTATTCGTAAACGTCACGCGCCGGCCGGTGGGATGCCCCGAGTCCGTCCAGTTCCCCGTCTCGAGCAGCACCGTATGAAACATTCCCAGCTCAACGACTTCACCAGTCACTCCATTAATCTCCACCCAGTCGCCCAGCCGGATCCCGTTCTTGCCCATCAACACAAACCATCCGAGGAATCCCACAATGAAATCCTTCAACGCCACCGTCAACCCCGCGCCGGCAAGCCCAAGAAATGTTCCCAGTTGCGTCGGTATTCCCAAAATCACCAGCAAAACCAGCAGCACGGCGAGCACCTGGATCGACACGCGCGTCACGGTTCGCAATGTCTCCACTTGCCGCCGATCCAGCGCCGTCTTTCCCAGCAGCATTTCCAGCCAAGTATCGAAAAAGACGCCTATCAACAGAATGCCAAGGATAACAATCAAACCAATCAGAGCGCGGTGAACGACCGCTTTCTGATTTACCGCGACCACTTGAATCCATTTTCCGTAGTTATCTGCGAGCTGTTTCTCGTCGTCCATCCTCTTATCGAACGACGCCATCGCTCTCTGTTGCGCCGCGTGGCTCTTTGTCGCCTTCAGCTGAGCCGCTGTGTCTTCGGAGCTTAGCTTTGATGGCGCCGCGCCGTTCGGCAGTTGTTGGCTCGGGCTCGCCGGCCCGCTCGCTTGCACCGCTTTGTTTTTTCTGGCGTTGATTTGCGCTTCGATTTCATTGTGTCTCGCCGACAGCGACGCCGCCGCCGCGTCCGCCTCTTGTTTCGCTTGCCACAAGAGCAACTGCTTCTCATGCAGCGTCATCCATTGCTGGAACCGGTGAATCAATCCCGCCTGGTCCACGGTGGAGGATAGGTTGACCTTCAACGCGTCGGTGGCTTCCGAAGAAGCCTTGTGCTCCTGCATCATTGCTTCGATGCGGCTCTTCGGGTCGCCTCCGGCGCGCTCCAAATCCGCTTTCGCATCATCGACTTCGTCCTGATGTTCTTCCTGGTGCGCGGTTGCCAGGATGAGTTGATCGTCCAACGCATCTTTTTTGGCTCCCGTAGCTTTCGCATCGTCCGCAGTCAAACGCGTCACCAGCGCATTGTCGGCATCGAGCGCGTCTTCGGCGCTTTTCAGCCGCGTCTCAATCTCTTTTGCCTCTGCGCTCAAAGCTGGTGGATGGTCTTCTGCCTCGCGCTCCGCCGCCGCGTAGGCTAGATCCATCTGATGGTCGGCGAGCCGAAGCGCTTCCTTGGCGAACGGCTCTTCCTCGGGACTGTTTGGCATTTTTGCCAGACGCTGTGCCGTAAGCAGTGGAGACTGGTCCACCAGCGGAGCCTGAGCAGCCGCGCCACCATTTGCCGCGCTCCCCGCAGGCGGTGATCCAGTTGGCTGCCCCGTACGCAGCAATCCAAAGATGCTACCCCCCAGGAGCAGCACCAAAACGATCGCGAAAATTTTCTGAATTGGTTTCATGTTTGTCTTACGGCTGGTTTCCTCATCTTAGTACGCTTCTCGTTCGCCACGAAATAAAAACGCCCCGATCGCTCGGGGCGTTTCGTTTTTCTAATTTCGCTTTTCGAATTTCGTCTTTCTACAAATAATCCCGCGAAGGCCCTTCCAAAAACGCCCGCAACTTCCGCGACCGCGACGGATGCCGCAGCTTACGCAGCGCTTTCGCCTCAATTTGCCGGATGCGCTCGCGCGTCACCGCAAACGACTGGCCCACTTCTTCGAGCGTATGCTCGCTGCCGTCATCCAGCCCGAACCGCATCTTGATGACTTTTTCCTCGCGCGGCGTCAGCGTCTTCAACACCGAAGACGTCTGCTCCTTCAAATTCAAGTTGATTACCGCATCCGACGGCGAAACCACGGCCTTGTCTTCGATGAAATCGCCGAGATGCGAATCTTCCTCTTCGCCGATCGGAGTCTCGAGCGAAATCGGCTCCTGCGCAATTTTCAAAATCTTGCGCACTTTGGACACGGGAATGTCCATGCGCTTGGCAATTTCTTCCGAGGTAGGCTCGCGCCCCAGTTCCTGCACCAACTGGCGGCTCGTGCGCACCAGCTTGTTGATCGTCTCGATCATGTGCACCGGAATACGAATCGTGCGCGCCTGGTCGGCAATCGCGCGCGTAATCGCTTGCCGGATCCACCACGTCGCGTACGTCGAAAATTTATAGCCGCGGCGCCACTCGAATTTGTCCACGGCCTTCATCAACCCGATGTTGCCTTCCTGAATCAAATCCAGGAACTGCAACCCGCGGTTCGTATATTTTTTCGCAATGGAAACCACCAACCGAAGGTTGGCTTCAATCAATTCCTTTTTCGCCTGCTCCGCTTCCGCCTCGCCGCGATGAATAAACGTCAGCGTCCGCTTCAGTTCGGTGAGCCCGACTTCGCTCGCCTCTTCAATATCCTTTAGCTCCGTTCGCCGCGTGCGCAATTCCTTGCGCGCCTCCGCTGCGACGTCGCCTTTCGCGGCATCCACGCGCCGCTCCAGCCGCCCCGCTTCGCGCTCCAAAGACTGCAAGCGCTCGACCGTCCCGCGCATCTTGTCGATCAGCCGCTTCTTCTCGAACGGGTTGAAGTCAATCCCGCGAATCTCCACGGAAATCTCGACGCGCGTCCGTGCCACCGCCCACTTCGCCTTGATATACGGCTTTTTCTTCGCCTTCGGCGTGGCTTCGAGCTTCTCCGCTTGCTTCAACGCCAGGTCGTACAGCTTCGCGATCTTGTCGATATACTTCAGCGTTTGCTTCGTCTTGTTCGCGATTTTCTCTTCGGTCAGCTCTTCGTCGTCGAACTGCACGATCTCTTTGATGGACCGCGCGCCTTTGCGCAAATCCTCGCCCACCGCGATCAATTCCTTGATCACGATTGGCGACCGCGTGATCGACTTCATCACCACCAGTTGACCGCGCTCGATGCGCTTCGCGATGGTCACTTCGCCTTCGCGCGTCAACAGCGGCACGGTGCCCATCTCGCGCAGATACATGCGCACAGGATCGTTCGTTTTTTCGAGGGACCCCGGCGTCAAGTCCAGATCGCTGCCGCCTTCATCCGAATGCGCTTCGTCTTTTACGACCGCATCGCGATCGCCCGATTCCGAAGACACTTCCACCGCGCGCGCGGCCTTTGCCGACGCCTGGTCCTCGTAAATCTCAATGCCGTTTCGTTCAAATGTAGTGAGAAGGTCGTCGATCTCTTCCGAAGAATGCACTTCGGCCGGAAGCGAATCGTTCACTTCGTCGTAAAGCAGGTATCCGCGCTCTTTGCCCACGGCAATGAGCTGCTTTACCGCATCGTATTTTTCTTCAAGCCCTACTGCTGCCACGAATTCCTCCAACTCTTACAGCGCAGTCCAAGGCCGACAGTCTAAGTCGGCCATCAATTTTGTGCAAAGGCGCAGGCAGTCTGCCACGCTGGCGCAGTCAACTCCTCTGCGGTCACCAATAAGAACAGTGGGGAATCCCCCACCAGATCACTCATCTTGATTGTGAAATCCTCTAGGCTGCGCCGCGCCGCCAGCTTGCCGTTTGCCCTGTACTTCGCCCGCTGCTCGCTCTCAGAGTACGTTGCCGCGCCTCTAAGTACATCTATATAGATGCACTTAGGTGCGAATTCGTTACTCGCGAAACCCTAGTACGCTACACGCTTAAGTCCGCCCCCGTCAACACTTTAATCAGTGGAAATCTGTGGAAGAAGTTGTCCCCAGTCAGTTTGACGATCGGGCTTATGGTCTTCTGCCACATGGAGGGCTTTGAGGCCAAGCACTTGCCGATATATCATGCGACGGGACCAAGGTTAGCCAATCCCGAGTCCGACCATGCCAATACTAGCCTTTCTGTTCGCCTTTCTTGCCACCCAATCTCCCGATGCATTCCCACCGCTTGGGATCATCGATTTCTATGGCTTACACACTGTTCCTGAGGCTCAACTACTCCAAGCTCTGCCCTATCACATGGACGATTCCATTTTCGTCGAACAATTCAAATCACAAAAGCACGCGGTAGAACAGAAACTCGCTTCCCTCCCTGGCGTATCTGGGGCGTATCTGACTCTGGTGTGTTGCACGCAGAATCGGAAGTCCATTCTTTACGTCGGCATAGAGGAAGCTGATAGGCCCTGCGAAAAATTTCAACCGGCTCCAACTGGCAGCGTAAAACTCACGGAAGACGTTTTGAGTGCAGGCAGCGACTATGATGTTGCATTCCAGAAATCCATTCTGAAAGGCAACTTTGCGGAAGATGACTCCCAGGGCCATGCGTTGGACCTCGACCCAGACGTCCGCGCCATCCAACTACGCTTTGTTGTCCTTGCTGAAACCCAACTTGCCCACCTCAAAGACGTCCTACACAACTCCTCCGACGGCCAGCAACGCGCCTTCGCCGCGCAAGTTCTCGGCTACGTCAAGGACAAACAGGCCATCGTGCCCGACCTCATGGCTGCGATGCGCGACCCCGAACCCGACGTCCGCAATAATTCCACCCGCGCGCTTCTCATCCTTGCTGAGTTTTCTCCCAAAGCTCCGGCGCAGAAGATCAAAATCTCGCCGCGACCATTCATTGAATTGCTGAATTCTTGTATCTGGTCTGACCGGAACAAATCCTCAGGAGCACTCGCGCAACTCACTGAAAAGCGTGACCCGGCGCTCCTCTCTGAAATCCGCAACCAGGCTCTACCTTCGCTTCTGGAGATGGCGAATTGGAAATATTTGGGCCACGCCAGATTCTCACTGATGATTCTCGGCCGCATCTGTGGACTCACAGACGCAGCGATTCAGAAGGATTTGGACCAGGGAAACCGCGCGCGCGTCATCGCGGCAGCTCAGGAAGTCGCAAACCACAAGAGGGCCATAGACAAGAGTCCACCCCAGAATTGAACCATCGCGCAGCCATGATCGAACGTGATGGTCGCACTCCGTCCTCCGCTTTCTACTCGGGAACTAGCAATTCGCTGCACGCCAAAGTTTTGGCCTATACTTCGCTCATGCGACAAAGAATCTTGATCCTTTCTTCCCTACTCGTTTTTGTTCTTGCCTTTGCCGGAAGCCTCTTTGCCCAAGCAAATCCCGAATGGACAGAACCCTTCCCACAGTTTCGCATCGCGGGCAATTTGTACTACGTTGGCAGCAAGGGGCTTGCGAGCTACCTGATCACCACGCCTAAAGGCAACATCCTGATAAACAGCGATCTCGAAGCAAACGTGCCGATGATCTCCGCGAGCATCGAAAAGCTCGGATTCCACTTTGCCGACACGAAGATTCTTCTGATTAGCCACGCGCACTGGGATCACGATGCTGGCAGCGCAATGATCTTGCAGAGGACCGGCGCCAAGTACATGGTGATGGACGCGGACGTTTCGGTCGTCGAATCCGGCGGCAAAACTGATTTTCAGTATGGCAACACTCCCGCTAATCTCTATCCGCCTGCCAAAGTCGACCGCATCCTGCACGATCGCGATGAAGTGACGCTTGGCGGCACCGTGCTTGTCGCTCATCTCACTCCCGGCCACACCAAGGGCTGTACCACGTGGACGATGAAGGTTATCGATGGCGGCAAAACGTATAACGTGGTGATCGTCGGCAGCCCCAATGTCAATCCTGGCTACAAGCTCGTCGGCAACCCTGCCTATCCGCGGATTGCCGATGATTACGAGCGCATGTGGCGCGTTTTGAAGTCATTGCCTTGCGATATTTTCCTCGGCGCCCATGGCGGCTACTTCGGCCTCGAAGAAAAATATCCTCTAAGGAAAGACGGCGGCGCAAACCCCTTTGTGGATCCTGATGGTTACAAACGGTTTATCGCACAAAAGGAAGAAGAGTTCCGCGCCGAGTTGGCAAAGCAAAAAGCCGCCGCGAAATGAGCCAGTTGGCGAACGAAAAGCTCCCGATTTTTCTCCGATTTTTCTTGACAAAATGTTACTCTGTGCTATAATACGAATTAGGTAAAGATTCGCCCATTTCTCTTTGGTGCCAGCCTCTCGCTGGCATTTTCATTTTATATCCCTGCATGCGACTCAAGTGCTTTAGATTCAACACTTGCAGAACTCTTGGCGGATTTGCCCTGTTTTAGTGCAACCCGGCACCGCTAAGTCATTTAGAATGAACACTTATGTAAGTGTATCAAAACAAAGGACTTTATCTATCTTTAGAATGAACACTTATGCGAAAACCGGGGGGAGGGGCCAATTATTGTTAACCAGCTATCCGACAAGAATAGCTGGTGGCACAGACTTCAGTCTGTGCTCCCCGCTCATGGCATGGAATGCCCTGAACGAATGCGCCAAGTAAAGATTCATGGGGTCTTCATCGGGCCGCCGCCAGCCGTCGCATCAAATCCTGCTTCTTTTCCAGCAGCCCGCGCATCTCCCCTATAGGAGGATTGGCCTCGATGCTGCGCTGCACTTCCGCCAGCTCCCGTTCGGCTTGCCGGTGCTGTAAAGCCTCGACGCAGCTCACCGCCTCCTCCCAAGTCGGCTCGCTGGCTTCCTCGAATAAAATCTCGAAAAGCATCCGCCGGTCGCGTTCTTCCAGCTGCGTAGCAACTTCCGTCGCTTGCATCGGCTCGTCGGCCAGGCTCGCGACGATGAGCGCCGCAAAAACCTTCTCGGTTTCGAGCCCGTGGTAAAGCTGCGCCACCTGCAGCCGTTGCGCGAGTTCGCGCCGAAACCCATCGGCCTCCGCCAGCATGCGAATCAATCGCCGTTCCACCGGCTTGGCCGAGCGGCCCACCAGCTCCGGCTGAATCTTCAGCTCGCTGTGCCGCTGTGTGGCCGCCTTGCTTAGCGCCGCGCGCAGCACCGGCTCGTCCAGGTGAAGTTGCTGCGCGATCCGCGTCGCCCACTCCGAGCGAAGAATTGTGTTCGGGATTTTTTGAACGTAAGGCAGGAGAAAATTCACCGCGCGCCGCTTTCCTTCTCCTGTTGTCAGATCCATCTTCCGGGCACGCGCAATCAAATAGTCCACGTAAGGCGGCGATTCCTTCAGCAGCTTCGTATATTCTTCGGCGCCTTTTTCGCGGATGAACAGATCCGGATCGGCTTTCTTGTCGCCGACGGGCGGCAGCGCCAGCACGCGCACCTCGAAATCTTGTTCGAGCAATAAAGAAACTGAGCGTTCGGCAGCCAGCTGCCCTGCATTGTCCGGGTCGTAGTTGATGATCACGCGTTTCGTAAAGCGGCTCAGCAATTTAATCTGCGGTTCGGCAAGACTCGTCCCGCAACTCGCGACGACATTGCTGATGCCCGCACGCGCCACCGCAATTGCATCCATGTAGCCTTCCACCAACACGGCAAAATCCGAGCGCCTCAGCGCTTCCTTCGCGCGGTCCATGTGATAGAGTACGTTGCTCTTCGAGTAGATCGGCGTTTCGGGCGAATTCATGTACTTCGGCATCTCATCGCCCAGCGCGCGGCCGCCAAACGCCACAATCTTTCCCGAGTCATTCGCGATGGGAAACATGATTCGCCGGCGGAATCTGTCAAACAATCGTCCGCCCTGATCGCCACGCGAGATCAATCCGGACTCCACCAGCAATTTCTCCGGATATTTTTGCTTTAACACGCGCAGCAAGGCGTCGCCATCGCTTGGCGCATAACCAATTCCGAACCGGTCGATAGCTTTGTTGTCGAGCCCGCGGTCTTCGAGATAAGCCCGCGCCGCCTTCCCTTCGAGCGTCCCGGAGATTTGTTTCGTGAAGAAAGCCTGCGCTTCGCGGTGCATCTCAACCAGCGCCGATCGCTGCTGATTTTCCTGTCGCTCTTCCGGCGACCGCTCGCGAGGCCGCGGAATCGCAATCCCGCATTTTTCCGCTATGGTGCGCACCGCCTCCGGAAACGTGGACTTCTCCAGGTCCATCACAAAATTAAAAACGTCGCCGCCCTTGCCGCATCCAAAACAATAAAAAATCTGCTTGATCGGCGACACCGTAAACGAAGGCGTCTTCTCCTGATGAAACGGACAAAGCCCCGAGAAATCTTTCCCGGTCTTCTTCAAGCGCACATATTCGCCCACCACGCGAACAATGTCCGCCTGCTGTTTCACCCTCTCCGCAAATGATCCTGCTTCCGCCATGGTTCCTTACGATCGCAATTCTACAACCGTGATGGCTTTTCCGCCGTGCTCTTCGGTTTCAAATGAAGTACGTTCTACTAAGGGATGGGATTTGAGGAATTCGCCAATGCCTTTGCGGAGCGCGCCAGTTCCGTGGCCGTGAATGATGCGCACACGCGTTTGATTGGCGAGCGCGGCTTCATCGAGATACTTGTCAACGCGCTCCGTCGCTTCTTCGACGCGCATGCCGATGACGTTGATCTCGCCGGAGGCTGCGCCTTCGCCGGGTTGCGACGTCACGGTGACGTTCCGCGATACGAGTGGTGCTGCACGAGGAGTCGGCGGTCCTTCTACACCAATGATTTCGTCGGCGGCGACTTTCATGCGGAGCGGGCCGGCTTCGATTTCGACGGACGAGCCGTCGAGTCTGCGGAAAATGACCGGCTTGCTAAAACCACGCACGCGAATTCGCGCGCCGGGTTGCAATGTTTCTGGACGAATCGGTTCCTGGCTCGGCGAAGCCGCCCCTAAATCCGCTTGCGAATCCGAAATAGTTTGCACCAGCGCGGCGTTGAGCTCTTCGCGCGCTTCGCTGCGAATGTCCTGGCCTTTGCGTCGCGCGGTTTTTTCAAGTGAAGCGCGCAGCTCGCGTTCCTTTACGGTTTCAATCACGCGCGCGATGTTTTCATCGAAGCGTTTTTGCATTTCGGCAAATTGCGCTTCGAGTTCCTTGATGCGTTTTTGTTGGCGATCGACCCATTCGGTGCGCAGCTCCTTGCGCTCTTCTTCGAGCGCCTTTCGCTCGGACGCCATTTGCTGCTGCATGCGGTCGAGTTCATCGCGGCTGCGGTGCAAATACGCAATCAAATCGGCGGCTTCGCGCGACTCCGGCGTCAGCAGCGAACGCGCTCTCTCGATGATGCTCGTCGCAATGCCCAGTCTTTGCGCGATCGCAATCCCGCTCGATCCTCCGGGCACGCCGACCATCAGCCGGTACGTCGGCCGCAAATTTACGTCGTCAAATTCCACCGCGGCGTTCACCACGCCCGGTGTCGTCGAAGCGTAGGTTTTCAGCCGGTCGTGGTGCGTCGTTGCCAGCACGATGCAATTCTTCGCGCGAAATTCGTCGAGCAGAGCGACAGCCAGCGCCGCGCCTTCTTCCGGCGCAGTCCCCGTGCCCATTTCATCGACGAGCGCTAGCGATTGCGGCGTCGCGAGTTCCAGCATGGTCTTCAAATTCAGCATGTGCGCCGAGAACGTCGAGAGGTCGGCTGCGATGGACTGCTCGTCGCCGATGTCCACCAGCACGCGATCGAAAATCGGCAGCACCGCGCGTTGTGCCGCCACAGGAATGCTGGATTGCGCGGCCAACGCCGCCAGTCCCGTCGTTTTCAGCGCGACGGTTTTACCGCCGGTGTTCGGTCCGCTGATGACCAGAACTTTTTCCGCGCCGCCAAGCGCCAGTGTCATCGGTACGACGGCGCGCTCTTGCCGGCGCAACTTATCTTCGAGCACGGGATGCCGTGCATCCACCAAACGCAATTCCGTGGCATCGGAAAACTCCGGCATGGCCGCGTCGAAATCGCGCGCAAATCGTCCTCGTGCGAACAAACCGTCAAGTTCCGCAATGGTCTCCGCGGCGGCGAGCAATGGCTCGCGAATGACCTGCAGGCGCTCGGTCAACTCGCGCAGAATTCTGAGAATTTCCGCCGCTTCGTCCTCGGCAAGCTGCACGAGTTGGTTATTCGTTTCGACCGTTTCAAATGGCTCCAGAAAAACGGTCTGCCCGGTTCCGCTTGCTCCGTGCATCACGCCCGGAACGCTGCGGCGGTTTTCCGCGCGCACAGGAATCACGAATCGCTCGTTGCGAAGTGTGATGTAATCTTCGCCAGCTTCCGCGTTGCGCGAGCGCAGAATCTGCTTGAGAGTTTTCTGAATCGATTCGCGCGTCTGCGTGATGCTCGCGCGAATCCGCCGCAGCGCCGAGGACGCATCGTCACTGATTTCGCCATTCGGCAAAAGGCAGCGCCGGATCGCCGTCAGCGCTTCTCGAAAATCCGCGAGCGAAGCGGCGCGCGCATACAATAGTGGAAATTTCGCCGCCTCTTCCTTAAACTGCCCGCGCAACCATCCCGCCGTTTCCAGCAGCGACGCTGCTTCCAGAATTTCCTTCGCTTCGAGAACGATTCCTGGCCCTTCGATCTTTTCGAGCCAGCCTTGCGGATCAGCCAGCCCGCCAAATCCCAGTTCGCCGCCGCCACGCAGCCACTCTCGCGCTTCTCGAATCAACGCAAACGCCGCTTCCAGCGCGGCGCGATCCGTTCCAAACTCCAGCGCATCCACCGCCCGCCGTCCCGGCGCGCATGTCGTCCTCAGCCGCAAAAGTTCCCGCAGCTTGTCGAATTCGAGTACGTCCTGTGCTGTCCGCGACATTTCCGTTTTTTTACTTCCGTTTTTTCCACTTCCGTTTTTTACTTCAGCTTTTCATCAAAAACTACGCATCGCGTTCGCAGCGTTCATTTCTGTTTTTGATGTTCGTGTGGCGGCGCGATCGTCGCTGCTCCCTCGTCAAATTCCTCAATCATCGCCACACACAATCCATTCAGTGCATCGGCAGTTTCATGATTCTTTCCGCCTTGGTTGTTGCTCAAGAACGAGAAGATTAGACGTCGTCCACTCGGCGTTTCCGCGAAACCGGAAAGCGTTCGAACGTGCTCGACCGAACCAGTCTTCGCGTGGATTCTTCCTGCTGCGACCGTGCCCTTCATGCGGTCCTGCAACGAGCCGTCAATTCCCGCAACGGGCAGCGAAGCATAGTACGGCGCAAACCATGTCTGCCCTTGCGCGTATTTCAGCAGAGTCACGATGGCGCGCGGCGTCACCAAATCGTGCCGCGAAAGTCCTGAGCCGTCCGTCTGAATCACATCATCGGCGGCGATTCCCGCGGACGCGTAAAAATCTTGGGGAATTTTCAGCATATCTTCCGGAGTGCTCCACAAGCCGTTTTGGCGCGCGGCGGTTCGAAGCAGCATTTCGGTGTGCAGATTCTGGCTGATTTTGTTGACGAGCTTGACGGAGTCGCCAAGAGGCACGGAAATGTGTTCGGCGAGAACGGCGCGAGGAGTCGTGTCACTCTCAGCGACATGCACCGCGCGGATTTTTCCATCGATTTTCACGCCGCGCTCGGCGAGCAGCGCCGCCAGCAGGGACGCCGCGTGTTGCGCCGGCTCTTCAATCGCCAGCACGAGTTTCCGGGAAGCGCCTCTCGCGGGTAAGGCTCCTCGCACGACCACGAGATTCGCGCCGGGTTCGCGCGTGAGCGTCAAATCCGATTTCAACCCCGGCTCCGAGGTTGTCACGTCGTTTTGCAAAGTAAAATCCGGAGTCAAGGGCGAAACCGATGGCTGCACCGGATCGCCCATTTTTTCGCCGGGCGTCAGCGTCAAAGAGACTGTGTTGTCGTCCACGACGATCGCGGAGATCGCCGCGCCGTATTCCCACACCATGTCGTCGATTTCCCAGCCGTTGGGATAGCGCTCGCGAGGGAAATAACTGTCGTCGCCGACTACGTCGCCTGAAATTTCTTTCACGCCATGCGCCACAAGAGCATCGGCCAATTCGATCAATACTTTTTCCGGCGGACCGTCGAATTCTTCCTTGAGTTCGAATGGAAATTTGCGGTTCGAGAGATTGGGGTCGCCACGGCCCACTAGAATGAGGTCACCTGAGAGAGTGCCGTCCGGCGAAACTGCGCCGCGCGTTTCGAGAGTGGTGTGGAACTTGTAGTCCGGTCCGAGCTTGGCAAGGGCGAGCGCGGTGGTAAAAAGCTTCATGTTCGATGCAGGAACAAAGTAGCTGTCGGCATTTTTCTCGAAGAGAGGTTCTCCGGTCTGCGCGTCAACGATAAGAATTCCCCAATCTCCTTTGCTGGCAGGAGCCGAGGCAAGGAGCGTCTCCGCACGCCCACCAAAGCGCGCCGCCGCGGCGGCTGCCCGCCGAGAGGAACGCTCTTCATGCTTTCCATCGTGTTTCGTGGCGCAGCAAGCCTGCTCTTGAGAAGGAGCGGATTGCGCACGCGCCGCTGGCAGGGCCAACGCGCAGAAAACCAATAGCAGTGCCGCCGGCAACAGCGACAGCGCCATTAGAGATCCATAATTTTTTCCAGAGACCATGGTTTGCCTACGCACAAATCTTCCCGCCTGAAAGTATAGTCGAAAGCGTGCACAACACTTGAGGAGCATGCGGCATCCATTTAAGTGGCCAGGGCAATCGAAGGCAGCGTCACACTCCCTCTTCAAACTGAAGGTTGCGTACTGACCTTGGTCAACCTATCATTAAGTCAGCCCAGTAAATTTCAGCGAGGTGAAATTTGATTAAGCAAATGAGTTCCTGCCTGATGGCGCTGGCGATGATCGCTCCGCCGCTATTCTCCCAAGCAGACAGAAAAGAAGCAGACCGGCTGGAAGAGAGCGGCACGGTGATGAAGGAGATCATGGATATTCCCGATGATATTCCGCAGGATCTGATCGACAAAGCGGAATGCGTCATCGTTTATCCCTCGGTTTTGAAGGCCGCCTTTATCGTCGGTGGCAGTTACGGCCGCGGTGCCATGACGTGCCGCACCGGTGAACACTACACCGGCCCGTGGAGCGCGCCGTCAATGATGGCGTTGGAAGGGGGAAGCATCGGCTTCCAGATTGGCGGGCAAGCGACCGACTTCGTTCTGCTGGTGATGAATCCGCGTGGAGCACACTCGATTCTGAGGAGCAAAGTGAAGCTCGGCGCGGACGCTTCCGTTGCCGCCGGGCCAAAGGGCCGAGCGGCGAGCGCGGAATCCGACGCAACCTTGCGCGCGGAAGTGCTCAGCTATTCGCGTTCCCGCGGCTTGTTTGCGGGCATCTCGCTGGAGGGCTCGACCGTTCGGCCAGATCATGACGCCAATGAACGCGTGTATGGAAAGAAGCTGGAAGCAGAACAGATCATTTTCAAGGGCGCGGTTGCCGTGCCTCCGCCGGCCCAGAAATTGATCGCTTATCTCAACCGGAAGTCTCCGAAGAATACGTCGGACCCGAATTCTCTAAGGGAATAACCAAGAACAATAGGTAGAGTTAGAATCGACAAGGACGAAGACCCTGGCCGGTGCCGGGGTCTTTGCTATTTGGGGGAGAAAAATTGCGAGGAAAAGGAGTTGACAGGGCCGCATTTCTGACCTACAGTCATTTATGAACTATGGTCAAGAAAACAACCCATAAAGGCTCCGCTTCCCGTCGCGCCGGGCTTAATCCCTCGCATGGCCGCCGCCAACGCCGCAGCGTGGAAACGCGTGAGCGGTTGTTTCGCGCATCCCTCGATCTCTTTGCAAGAAAAGGGTTTACAGAGACGACCGTGGAAGACATCACGGAAGCGGCGGACGTCGGCAAGGGCACTTTTTTCAACTATTTTCCTAGCAAAGACCACATTCTACTGGCCTTTGGCGAGATGCAGTTCGCGAAGCTGGAATCGGCCGTAGCAGAAGCCCGCGAGAGCCGCGAGTCGATGCCCCAGTTCCTGCGCTCCTTGGGAGTGCGGATGACGCAAGAACCGATCCGCAATCCGGGGATTATCCGAGCGCTTTTACAGGCCTATCTGTCAACAACTCCTGTGCGCGAGGCGATGCTGGATTTGCAGAAGCGTGTCCACGCGCTGCACACGGAGATTGTACGGATGGGGCAGGAGCGCGGAGAAATTCGCACAGATCTTCCGGCAGCCGACATCGCGCACGTCTTCCGGCAAACCATTTTCGGGACACTTTTGTTCTGGTCGCTGCACGGGGACGCAACGCTGCATCCGCGGATGGAGTCCGCGTTCAACGTGCTGTGGTCCGGACTGGCGCCGCGCGAAGCAAGCGGCGCGCATGCGGAACCGGCGCTGGCCGCGGTTCCGCTGTTCACTTGTGGAGATTGATTTATGAGTCGCAAGCGCATTTTAGTCATCGTGCTGGTGGTGATCGTTCTTGGCGGCACAACGGTTTATGCGACATGGTTTCGACGAGACAACGCACTGCAGGGTTCAGGGACCGTGGAAGCGCGGGACATTCGAGTCGGATCGAAAGTTGGGGGCCGCATCGACAAAGTTCTGGTGCTGGAAGGTGACAGAGTCCAGCCCGGCCAGACGCTAATCACTTTCGACGACCAGGAATTGCTGGCTTCTCTCAATCAGTCGCGAGCCGCGGCTGAGAAAGCGCAACGCGGATACCGGCCCGAGGAAATCGCGGAGGCGCGAGCCGCAGCGGGGCAAGCTAAAGCCGATTATGAAATGCGCTTGAACGGCTACCGCAAGGAAGATATCGCAGCGGCGCAGTCCGACGTGGAACGCGCGGCCGCCGACGAAGTTCGTTCGCGGCTCGATTTTCAACGCTACGAAGCGCTGGCGCAGAAGGATCTCGTCTCGAAACAGCAACGCGACACAGCCGAAGCGAATTGGAAGATGGCGCTGGCGCAGCAGCAGAATTATCAGCACAAGCTCGATGAACTGAGGCGCGGTTACCGGCCCGAGGAAATTGCGTCGGCTGAGGCGCACTACCGGGAAACGCAGGCCACGCTCGAAAAATTCGAGAAGGGCAATCGGCGCGAGGACGTGGAGCTTGCCAAAGCGGCCTACGCATACGACGAAGCACGATTCCGCGAGCGGCAAGTCGTGGCGCCCTCGGCGGCGATCGTGGAGGTTTTGGACGTCCGCCCGGGAGACATTATTTCGCCAAACACGCCCGTCGCTACGCTGCTGGAGCAGGATCAGATTTATGTGCGCATCTACATTCCGGAAACGGAGCTGGGCCGGGTGAAGCTCGGGCAAAAGGCGGAAGTGCGTGTCGATTCGTTTCCCAAAACGATTTTTGAGGGTGTCGTCGAGCAGATCAATCAGCAGGCGGAGTTCCTTCCGCGCAACGTGCAGACACGCGAGGAGCGCGTTCACCAGGTGTTCGGCGTAAAGATCCGCATCAACGATCCAGCGGGGCACGTGCTCTCGGGGATGGCGGCGGACGTAAAACTGAAAGAAGGCAATTAAGCTGTGGCTTCGTCTTCGCAAAATCCTGCCGAAGCGGCCATATCCGCCGAACATCTCGTCCGGCGATTCGGGCCGTTTACAGCGGTGAATGACGTGAGTTTTCGCGTGGAGAAAGGCGAGATTTTCGGGTTTCTCGGACCCAACGGGAGCGGCAAGACGACGGTAATCAAAATGCTGACCGGCCTGTTGCCGCTTAGCGGCGGTTCCGCGCACGTCGAAGGGCTGGATGTGAGGACGGATGCCGAAGTCGTCCGCGAGCGCATCGGGTACATGTCGCAAAACTACAGCCTGTATCAAGACTTGACGGTTGCGGAGAATTTGCAGTTCTACGGGCGGATTTACAGCCTGGAACCGGCGCGGTTGAAGCGGCGCATAAACGAAATCGTCGAGCTCAATGGTTTGGGGCCTTATTTGAACCGCTTGTCGGCAAAGCTATCGGGCGGATGGAAGCAGAGGCTGGCGCTGGGCTGCGCGATGCTGCATGAGCCGAAGCTGCTTTTCCTCGACGAACCGACAGCCGGCATCGATCCCGTGGCGCGGCGGCAACTTTGGGATCTTTTGTTTGAACTTTCCGGGCACGGCATCACTTTTTTTGTGACCACGCACTACATGGACGAGGCCGAGCGTTGCAGCCATGTGGCCTACATTTATTACGGGAAAATTATTGCGGACGGAACGCCCAATTCGCTGCGGGAACTGCCCGACGTGCAGCCGCAGGGAACGATACGCGTGGAAATTACGACGCCGGAAGTGACACGCGCACTTCGCTTCACGCGACAGTTTCCGGGCATTCGCAGCGCCACGATTTTTGGACAGTCCATTCATGCGCTGATCGACGATCACGTCAATCTCGATGATCTTCGCGGGCAGCTCTTGAAGGACGGCATTGCCGTGGCGGAAATCCGGCCGCTGGCGCCGAGCCTTGAAGATGTTTTTGTGGAGCTGACGTACAAGCATCAAGCGCTGCTGGAGGCGTCGCGTGCTTAATCTATTTCGCGGAGTCGGCGCCGTTTTTTACAAAGAAGTGCTGCACGTTCGCCGCGACGCGGGGACGCTTTTTTTCTCGCTGACGATGCCGCTGTTGCAGATGTTTCTGCTGGGCTTCGCAATCGATACGAATATTCGCCAGATCAACACCGTTGTTTACAATGCCGACGGCCGCCGCGAAAGCCGCGAATTGCTGGACCGCCTGACGAACTCGGATACGTTTCACCTTATACGCTATGTCGAAAACGATCGCGACCTGAACGACATGATCATTGCTGGCAAAGCGCGCGTAGGGATAAAAATTCCGGTGGAATATTCCGACCGCCTCCTTCATAACATGAGCGCACAGGTCTTGGTTCTGATCGACGGTTCGGATTCCACAGTGGCCGGCCAAGCGATAAACGTCACTAACGCCATTGGGCTCGACGAATCGCTGCGCCGTGTTCTGCAGGACCGTGCCACTTTTGCCGTCGACATGAAGCCGAAGCTGCTCTTCAACCCCGATTCGCGCTCGCCGAATTTCTTTCTTCCCGGCCTCACGGCCATCATGCTGTTAAACGTCACGACGTTTCTGACGGCATTTTCCATCGTTCGAGAGAAGGAGCGCGGCACACTCGAGCAACTGTTCGTCACGCCGGTGCGGCCGTTCGGACTGCTGCTCGGCAAGTTGCTTCCTTATCTGGGCATCGGCTTTTTCGAGCTTTGCCTCATTCTTTTTTTCATGCGATTTGTGTTTCTTGTGCCGATTCACGGCAACGTGATTTTACTTTTCGCGCTTTCCTTGCCGTATCTTTTTGCGGCGCTCTCACTCGGAATCTTGATTTCCAGCAAGGCGTCGTCGCAGGCAGAAGCCATGCAGCTCGCGTTCCTGCCGATTCTTCCAAGCGTGTTTTTCTCGGGCTACATTTTCCCTCGGGAAACGATACCTGCGATTCTCTACCCTCTCAGCTACGTGATACCTGCGACGTACTACATCAATATCACTCGCGGAATCATCCTCCGCGGAGCGGGAATCAAGCATTTGTGGACCGACGGCCTCGCGCTTTTCATTATCGGCACTCTACTGCTGGTCATCGCCGCGCGGCGATTCCGCAACAAAGTCATCATGGCCTGAAACAAACTTGCCCTTCGGAACTGTGACGCACTACTATCGGCGCGTCAGGGCTGCCGCGAGGGGTTATTCCGTGGAAAAAGGCTTGGGTTGCTGGGTCATTCTGCTGTTCGTGTTGCTTGTTGCCGGCGTGTGTGTCGTGCGCGAGGGAACGCCTGATCCGCTTCCGGCAAGTGCATCGCAGGAAAGTTTCTCCGCCGAGCGCGCGCTCGTTTATCTGAATGCTTTTGCGACGTCGCCGCATCCCATTGGCTCGGCGGAGCATGATCGCGTGCGCGACTATCTCGTGTCGCAATTTGCCTCGCTCGGCCTTACACCCGAGATTCAGAAAGCTGCTGGCGTCACGGCACGCTACGAAGTGGCCGGCACAGTCGAAAACATTGTGGCGCGGTTGAAAGGATCGAGCGGCGCCAGCGATGCTGTCGCTCTGGTGGCGCACTACGACTCCGTGCCCGCCGGCCCCGGCGCGGGAGACGACGGCGCAGGAGTGGCGGCGTTGCTCGAAACGCTTCGCGCTTTGCGCGCTGGGCCTCCGCTCCGCAACGACACTCTTTTTGTGATTACCGATGGCGAAGAAGACGGCTTGCTTGGGGCATCGGCGTTCGTCGCAGAAAATCCCGCGGCTAAGGATGTGCGAGTCGTGGTCAACGTCGAAGCCCGCGGCAATGCCGGGGAATCGCAAATGTTTGAAACCAGCGTGGGCAACGGACGCCTGGTGCAAATTTTCGCGCAAGCGGCGCCGCATGCTTCCGGATCTTCGCTGACTTACGAAATTTACAAGCACATGCCTAATGATACGGACATGACGGTATTCAAAAAGGCCGGCGCCGCGGGACTCAACTTTGCGTTCATTGGCCACTGGGAGGCGTATCACACGCCGCTCGACAATCCGCAACTGCTGGATCGCAGCAGCCTGCAGCAGCAGGGCGAAAATGCGCTTTCGCTGGCGCGGGCGCTCGGTAACGCAGACCTCACGCAGTTGCAAGACCGAGACGCCGTCTATTTTTCGATGCCGGGAAATGTTTTCGCGCATTACTCAGGGAGTTTTATCTGGCCGCTCGTGATCGCCTGTGGTGTCATCCTATTTGGCGTGATGTTTTATGCCAACGGAGCGTGGCAAACGAGTCTTTTGTCCGTTCTGGCGAGCTTTTTGGCGCACCTTGGGATGAATCTGCTTTTGTTTCTGGCTGGCCTCGGTTTTGTGATTGGCATACACCGGCTTCATCTGCGCGCGCTTCCGGAAGGCGGCCTCGAGCAAAATGCTCTCTATACTTTCGGTCTTTTCGCTTTGCTTGCGGCGATTCTGGCATTTCTCTACGGGACCCTACGGAAGAGAATCTCTGCGCCAGCGATTTTTCTAGGCGGCGCGCTCGTGATCTTTGGTGCCGCGATTGTGACTTCGAAGTGGCTGGCCGGCGGGAGTTATTTTTTTGTATGGCCGCTACTCGCTGGACTCTTGGCTACGGGCATCGCCGCGTTTCGCCCGGGTAATCCCTCGTTTCTCCGGTGCTGCATTCTTTGCGTGTTGAGCTTGCCGACACTCCTGCTATTCGTTCCGCTTCTCAAGGGTTTTTACACCGCGCTCGGATTCACCACGTTCGGTGCTCCGCTGCTGAGCGTTAGTTTCGGATTGTTGTTTCTGCTGCTTTTTCCCTTCCTGGACTGTGTGCTTGAATCTGCCGGCAAACTTGTTCCGATTCTCGCGCTGGCCTGCGCGCTTATTTTGTGCATCTCGGCGGCGGAAACCGCGCGTTACTCCTCCGCGCATCCGAAGCCGAGCCTGCTCTCTTATGCGCTGGATGCCGACACCGGCAAGGCTCTGTGGGCCAGTTCGACGAACCGTCTCGACTCCTGGACGGCGCAGTACCTCGGGACGTCTCCCACTCGCGGCAAGCTCCCCGACTTCATTCCCGATTGGTATCCCATCGAATTTCTCCAGCACGACGCTCCGGCGATTACGCTGGCTCCTCCGGTGGCTGAGCTGGTCGACAGCACAACCGACGGCACTACGCGTAAGCTGCATTTACACATCACCACGCCGCGGCATGCGCGGACGCTCCATGTTGGCATCGCACAAACAGAAGTGTTGAGTGCCAGTGTCAACGGGCACGACCTTGGCAAACCGTCTGAGGCGCGTTGGTATCAAGCTGGCCACTGGGGCTTTGACTACGCCAATCCGTCGGCGGAAGGCATCGACCTGGAACTGAGCGTGCAAAATTCCGGGCAAGTCAGCATCGTCCTCGTGGACCGCTCTTCCGGCCTGCCCACGATTCCCGGCGCAAATTTTCCACCGCGGCCAGCCGATTCGATGCCGGAGCATTCTGGCGACCAGACTATGGTTCGCCGAAGTTATGTGTTTTAGCGTTTTCGCGTTGGGCGATTTTGTCTTTTAACACTCGCGGGAGTACTCTGCTGGTTTGCCTGTGCATCTCCGGGAGCCGCTGTGTCTTGTGCGATTTGCGAAAAGCGTAAAGCCGTAAGATTTTGTCCCGCGAAGGGCGAGAAAATCTGCGCCGTGTGCTGCGGCACGGAGCGCGAAGTTTCTATCGACTGCCCGACCGATTGCTCTTATCTCGTCGCGGCACATCGTTACGAGGATGAGCATCAGCGCGAGCTTCCCGCCGACACGCCTTTGCTCGACGTCAAAGTTCCGCAAGACGTCATTTACGCTCACCAAAATGTGCTTTCTGGGATCGCGTTTACGGTCGCGAAGTTTACCGCTGCTCATCCCGCGACGAACGATACCGATGTTCTCGCTGCGCTCCAGTCACTGGCTGAAACATACAAGACTCTCAGTTCGGGGATCTATTACGAGAAGCCTCCAGACGCCACATTGCCGCGCGAGCTCTACGCGGCGCTCGAGCAATTTCTGAACGAATCCAAGCAGCAACCCGCCGAGCGCCAGGGCGCTCCACCGCCGAAAGACTCCGAAGTTTTCTCCTTGCTCGTTTTTCTATACCGGATGGGACTGCTGCGAACGAACGGCCGGCCGCGTGCGCGCCGTTACATCGAATTTCTCCGCGGCCAATTCCCCGCGGCTCCCGAACTCAAGCGCGAAGAGTCCCGCATCATCGTTCCGTAAGTGTCTTCAGTGCACAGCACCGGGAATCTGCTAGTGTTTCTTTCCGCGTTTGCGTTACGGAGGATAAACGTGTTTCGAGGGCGATTCGGATTTTCCAGATTGGGTCAGCTGGCAAGAAAAAAGCATCACTTCTTTGCAGTCGCGTTGTTCTGTTTCGGCCTTGTGGTCACGATTGCCGTTTCTCCCCTGGCTCGTGCCGATGAGCGCGAGGCGGCCGCAAAGCTCATCGCGCGAACAATGGCAAGCGGGGAATTCCGAGCTAGAACATTTCGCGGCGGCGAATGGCTCGGCAATGGAGACTTTTATCTCGCGCTGGAACCGGCAGCGAACGGCGAAGGCATCGACATTGTTCGTTACCAGACATCGACCGGCACTCGAGACATTCTCGTTGCCGCAAGCCGCTTGATTCCGGCTGGCCAAAAAGCGCCATTGCCCATCGAAGATTACGCGTTCTCCGCCGACGGGCAACAGCTCCTTGTCTTCACCAACTCGCAGACCGTTTGGCGGCAGAACACGCGAGGAGATTATTGGGTTCTCAATCTGACGAACGGCGCCTTGCACAAGCTCGCCGGCGATGCGCCCGCATCCAGCCTGATGTTTGCCAAGTTTTCCCCGGACAACACCAAAGTCGGCTACGTTCGCGGCAACAATGTCTACGTGGAAGATTTGGCCAGTGCGAAAATCACGCAACTGACGCAGGACGGCTCTGCGACCATCATCAACGGCACTTCCGACTGGGTGAACGAAGAGGAGTTGGACATCCGCGACGGCTTCGCATGGAGCCCGGACAGCCGCGCGATCGCATTTTGGCAATTCAATACCGCTGGCGTACAGAACTACACGCTGATTTACGATCTCGGCGCGCCTCGCGGTGAGATCGTTACCGGAATTCCTTATCCGAGCACAGGCGTCTATCCGCAGACGCTGCAATATCCGTATCCGCTTGCCGGAACGCAAAATTCAGCGGTTCGCGTTGGCGTTGCGAGTGCAACGGGAGGGCAAGTTGTCTGGATGCAGACGGCGGGTGACTTGCACAATTTTTACATTGCGCGGATGGGCTGGGCCGACTCCAGCCATGTGCTGCTGCAACACATGAACCGTTTGCAAAACAAGAATGAATTTTTGCTGGCTGATGCTGCCACCGGTGCCGCACGAACGGTTTTTGTGGACGAGGATCGCGCGTGGGTGGACGTGAATGACTCCGTTTCGTGGATCCAGCAAGGCCGCGAATTTCTTGTTCTGAGCGAACGGGACGGCTGGCGCCATCTGTATCGCGTGGCGCGCGAATCCGGCAAGGCGGAGCTCGTCACGCGCGGCGATTTTGACGTGGTGAGCGTCGACCGTGTCAGCCCCGATGAGAAGTGGGTTTATTTTATCGCGTCGCCGGAAAATGCAACGCAGCGCTATCTCTATCGCGCGAAACTGGACGGCTCCGCGGCTCCGGAGCGCATTACGCCGAGTCAGCCTGGGACGCATTCCTACACGATTTCGCCGAATGGTGAATGGGCTTTTCACAACTACTCCTCGTTGAATAAGCCGCCGACATCTGAAGTGGTACACCTTCCCGATCATCGCGTCATGCGAAATACTGCGGACAATGCCGCGCTCGCTGAGAGCCTGAAGCAGTTCTCAGGCGGCCCGGCTGAATTGGTGAAGGTAGACGCGGGGAATGGCTTGATGGTGGACGCATGGCTGATGAAGCCGCCCAATTTCGATCCAACGAAAAAGTATGCGCTGATTGTGTATGTTTATTCCGAACCCGCCGGGCAGACGACCGAGGACCGCTGGCAGTCCATGTTTGCTCGCGCGATGACCAGCGCTGGATACGTCGTGGCGAGCTTTGACAATCAGGGCACGCCGGCTCCGCGCGGACGCGATTGGCGCAAAGTCGTCTATGGAAATGTAGGACCGCTTTCCTCGCAACAGCAGGCTACCGCGCTGCAATCGCTCGAAAAAACCTATTCCTTTATTGATAGCAAGCGCGTCGGCGTTTGGGGCTGGAGCGGAGGCGGAACAGAAACGCTCAATCTCATGTTCCGTTATCCCGAAGTTTACAGTGTCGGCGTTTCCGTCGCGTCGGTGCCCGACCAGCGCCTGTACGACAGCATCTATCAGGAGCGCTACTTGGGTTTGCCGCAAGACAGCCCGAAAGCCTACGAACAAAGCTCCGCCATCAACTTTGCGAGCGGCCTCCGCGGTAACTTGCTCGTCATGCACGGTTCAGGCGATGACAACGTGCACTTCCAGGGCTTCGAGTTGCTCGTCAACAAACTCATCTCGCTCGACAAACAATTCGACATGCGCGTTTATCCTGGGCGCACGCATAGCATCTCAGAAGGCAAAGGCACAAACATGGACGTCTATACAAACATTCTCGGCTACTTCGAGGCTCATCTCCCGCCTGGTCCCCGTCCTTGATTCGCCTCAACAACCGCTTGTAGGGGCACGATTCATCGTGCCCTTCTGGAAAGACTCTTCCACGCCCGCCTTTTTCTCCGTACCCTCTAGCCAGCTGCGCAGGAGCGCATGCCTTGCAGATCGGCGCTGACGGCAGCGGCGTCCCAGCCTAGCTTCATTTGGGAGCACGGCGTTGTGCGCTGGGTATCGCGCTGGGGACGCGAATCGAAACCATACTTTTGCTTGAGGCGCGCGACGCGGTCCGCGATCTGCTTGCGGTATTTCTCGGGCGCGTAGGCCTCCTTCGCGTACCACTCTTCGTATTGTTTCGTCAGACGAGGAAACTTCTCCCGTATAAACGGCAAGAACTGCTTGGCCGAAGAAGGCATAAGAAATAGCACGCCAGACCAAAACCATTGCGCTCCTGCATTGTGCGCAGCCTCGGCCACCGCTTCGAGTTCTCCTTCGCGGTCGGTGATGCCGGGAATTAAAGGCGAGGCCGAGACCCCCACCCTTAGGCCCGCTTCGCTCAGCTGCCGCACGGCCGCAATTCGCAAATCGGGACGAGGCGCGCGCGGCTCCAGCAATCGCGCCAATCTTGGCCGCAGCGTTGTTATCGTAATGTTTAGAGCGAGTTCCGACCGCTCCGCAATCTTCTTAAACAGATCAATATCGCGCACGATCTGGTTCGATTTTGTGATGACGGAAATGCTCAGCCCTTCGCGCTTGGACAATTCCTCCAGGCACGCGCGCGTCACTCCATACTCCCGTTCCGCGGGCTGATAAGGATCCGTAGCCGTCCCAATTGCAATGTGTTCCGGCTTCTGCCCGCCCGAACTCTCCGAAGCATACGAGTACTTGCGCGCAACATCATAAGCCAGCAGCGGCCCGGCATCCTTCTTCACAAAAATCTTCCGCTCGAACTCGCCACCGTCCAATTCCATGTATTCGTGCGTATAGCGCGCGTAACAGTAGAGGCACCCGAACTCGCAACCGCGGTAGGGATTGATCGTCCAATCGAACGGCACGCGCGCCGAATCGCATTTGTTGAGAATGGACTTCACTGGAAGAAAAAAATATTCCGGCTTCTCGGCGGACTTGCGTTGGCTCTCCGCTACTGGAGAGCGTGCTGCGAGGCGGGCAATGCCCACCAGCGGTACGGCCGCGTCTCGGGTCCGGTGATCCGCCCGGCTGTCAAAGCCGTGCAGAGCCGCCTCTTGCGAGGTCGGCGGGGGGCAATCCGCCGTGGTGTAACCCGAAGTGCTGCCGCCTAAGCCGGCGACCGTTGCGGTGTCCACTTTGTCAGGGACACTGTGGACACCGCCTGGCGAGTCACCGGCCCTTGGTTTTGGGCTTGTCGCATAGGGGCTTACAGGAAAGAGTGTTGCCGTGGATTGTGGAACGCGGCGGCGTCGGATACCAAAGGTCCTAGCCGTGGAGGAAAGAACTGGAGACATAGCCCACCTCGAAGCACGGTGCAGTATTTCGCTTTATGTTCGCCATGTCAAGTCTTTTTCGCTTTACTTTCGCCGACCGCCCTTTCTCCGGTCCGCTAGTCTCTCCCGGGAACACTGCCCTTCCGTCCGGATTGTTTGCCACCAGCCCACAGGGTATCCTGCTTGTTCAGGAGGATCGGCGTGCCACTGTCCCCACATGCACGGTTGCTTCTGGGCGCGTCCGCCGTCCTTTGCCTGGCTTCTGCACACCCCTTTCTGGCTCAGCAACAGCCGACGGGCCTGCAACAGCCTTATTCACAGCAACCTGTCAAACCCCAACAACCTCCCGCCCAGCAGCCGCCTACCCAGCAACCTGGTCAACCGGCTTCTCCATCAAGCAGCCAGGCTGGGCAAGCAAAGAAGCCCGTCAGCGGGCCCGCGGCTCCTCAATCGACCTATCACCCCATCCTGCTCCTGGTGCAGGGTCCGACCCAGGATGACGGTCAAACGTGGAGCCTTCGCATAGGTCTGCGGGGCCCCGAGCGGCTCGATCGCACTAACTATCCTCCTATCCCGCTGGAACCCGCTGAAGTCGTCCGCGAAGGCACCACGGATTCCTGGATTTACCGCGCCAAGGACTCCCAAACCGGCGCCGCCGTGCTGGTTCACCTCACCAGGGAAGCTTGCACCGACCAAGCCTCGACCACCAAGTACACCTTCAGCGCTACGGTAGATCATGGCCAGATAGGTTCAGCACAAGGCTGCGCCCGGGTCGCCACTGAGCTTTTCCCTAAAATCAATAATCAGCCCACCGACGACGATGACGATCCCAAGGACAAGCCTCCTCCTCCCACGATCACGCACTTCAAGCCGCCCATTTACGTGGCTTACATCAATGCCAGGGGTAAGCTGACCGTCAAACGCGGTACGGTCGCCCGAGCTGTACCAGGAAAGGGCGGTTACCAGCCGGCTCTTTCGCATGATGGAAAGCGGCTGCTCTATACCACCGATGAGAAGAGCGAAGGGATTGCGGGCGATAGGTCTATTTCTCTTTACGACTGGACTACGGGCAAATCCACCGAATTGCTCCGAGGCTCCGTCCAGCAACCGTTTTGGTCTCCCGATGACACGCGGATTTCTTTCCTCAAATTTGACGGAACCAAATGGCAAGTTTGGGCGATGCCGGCTGATGCACCAGAAAAAGCGGCGCTTGTTTATCCCGGTGAGGTCGTGAGCTTGCACGGATGGACGGACGCGCAAACGATTCTAGTCGGGGACTTGCAAACCCTTTTCTGGATCGGCGAGGACGGCACGTTGAAGCAATCCCTTGCCAGCGCCGATTTGTATGGCAAGGATCAATTTAGTCTGTCGAGCGCCAACACCGTTCGCGTGCATCCGCTGAACCCGGACTTGCTGCTCGTTTCGGCCGAGTTGCTGCCAGCACCCCCAACCGCTGTCGCGAAGACCGCCGTAGCGCCGAGTAAAGACACCATAAAGGATGCTGGGACGCCGCCGGGGCAGGGTTTTTTCCTTTACGAAGTGGAATCCAAGAGACGTGTGCTGCTCAGTCCGCCAAACCTCACCTGTTCCTTGGCGGAGTGGTCGCGCGACGGTCTTCAAATCTTCTTCACTTGCCGAGAACCTTCCAGCGCAGCAATGACGATCTATAAGATGTTTTGGGACGGCACCAGCCAAACCAAAGTACAGGACGGATATGGCCTCGTAATAGGCCAATAGCCTTCTTCCGACAGCTTTCTGCGTTAGGATGGGGGTATGTTCGCGTCTGCCTTCCGCGTCTCGGCCCTGCTCCTCGCCATCGCCGCATCTCTGCTAGGCAGCTCGGAACCTCATTTGGTCAGCGCCCAAATCGCTTTGCTCGATCAGGATCCCGCTCCCCCAACAGCTCAGCCGACGCAAAAACTTCCGGCACCAGCACCTCATCCCATATCCCGTTCGCCGCTGCGCATGGCATTGCCGCGGCGCACATACCTCTGCGCAGATGGCGCCAGGGTCGTGATTCTGTTTGAAACTTCAGCGGCGCGGCTCACACTGAACGACCGTATCTTCAACATGAAGCTGGTCCAATCCGCCTCGACCACAAAATACGCGGCGGGCCCGGTGGTCTGGTCCAGCACTGGAGAAGACGGCTTTCTCGCCGACAACACGGATCCCGCGAATCCAAAAATGCTTGCCGAAAAGTGCCACATGACAAGCTCGTTCCCGGTCGCCGCACCAGCTGCCAACGCTATTACTGGGACCGTCTCCTACCGCCAGCACATCTCTCTTCCCCCGACC